>Ga0207645_10003215_pt1 | contig 12495 bp, 9 predicted proteins | sample KBSM53metaG_FD_184331 | JGI IMG/M metagenome (GOLD analysis project Ga0207645, IMG submission 184331) | Miscanthus rhizosphere microbial communities from Kellogg Biological Station, Michigan, USA - KBS M5-3 metaG (SPAdes) (version 2) | ecosystem: Host-associated > Plants > Roots > Rhizosphere >...
ACGAGCACCCGAATTTCATGGAGATCGGCGCGCTGGCCAACGAGGTGCGCGAGCGCCTGCACGGCGGTCGCACCTTCTTCAACCGCAACATGCACATCAACGCCACCAACGTGTGCGAGGCGAGCTGCATGTTCTGCTCGTTCGCACGCCTCAAGGTCGGCGACGCCGGCGCCTACACGATGTCGCACGAGGAGGCGTTCGGGCGCCTGCGCGCGCGCGTCGCCGCGCAGGACGCGATCACGGAGATCCACATCGTCAACGGCCTGCACCCTGGCTTGCCTTTCGATTACTACACGGAGCTTCTCGCCGGCCTGAAGCGGATCCAGCCGTCGATCCATCTGAAGGCGTTCACCGCCGTCGAGATCTTCTACTACGCGAAGAAGTTCGCCATGTCGGTCGCTGACGTGATCGCGAAGCTGCGCGCCGCCGGCCTGGATTCGCTGCCCGGCGGCGGCGCCGAGATCTTCGCGCCGCGCGTGCGCAAGAAGATCTGCGACGACAAGTGCACCGGCGACGAATGGCTGGACGTTCACCGCACCGCCCACCGGATGGGCCTGCGGTCCAACTGCACGATGCTGTACGGGACGATCGAGACGATCGAGGAGCGCGTCGACCACATGTTGCAGCTGCGCGCGCTGCAGGACGAGACCGGCGGCTTCCAGACGTTCATCCCGCTGGCGTTCCACCCCGACAACAACGCGCTGATGAAGCTGCCCGCGCCGACCGGGACGGAAGATCTGCGCACCTACGCCGTCGCGCGCCTGATGCTGCACAACATCCCGCACATCAAGGCGTACTGGATCATGCTGGGCGTGAAGACGGCGCAGACCGCGCTGTGGTTCGGCGCCGACGATCTCGACGGCACCGTGCAGGAAGAGCGCATCTATCACATGGCGGGCGCCGAGACGCCGCAGGTGATGTCGCCGGCCGAGATCATCCGGATCATCCGCAACGCCGGCCGCACGCCCGTCGAGCGCGACACGCTGTACAACGTCGTCGCCGAGGGCGCCGCGCTGGTGTCCGACAAGCCGTTCCGGCGCGACGTGCGCCGCAGTCTGGAGGTCGTGTCGTGAAGAAGATTGCCGCGGTCTCGTTCCTGAACGCGCGCCCGATCACCTACGGTCTGGAACAGGGCCTGGGCGACGATCGCTTCGAGCTGTCGTTCGAGCTGCCGTCGCGTTGCGCCGAGCTGCTCGAACGCGGCGACGTGGACCTCGGCCTGATCCCCAGCGCCAGCTACGCCGCCGCGGCGGGCGAGATGCGCATCGTCCCTGGCATCGCGATCGCCGGCTTCGGCCCGGTGCGCACCGTGCTGCTGGTGGGCGAGGTGCCGTGGTCCGAAATGAAGGCGATCGCGCTGGACGGCGCGTCCCGCAGCTCCGCGATGTTGCTGCGGCTCCTCTGCAAGGAGCGCGGCCTCACGCCGCGGTTCCGCGAGATCCCCCACGACGAGGTGCTGGACGCGGCGTCGGGGACCACGGGCGCGCTGGTGATCGGCGACGCGGGCTTCGCGGCGGCCGGCCGGTTCCCGCACATCGTCGATCTCGGAGCGGCCTGGCGCGACGTGACCGGCTTGCCCTTCGTCTATGCCGTGCTGGCGGGCCGTCCCGGCGCGGTCGGTCCCGACGACATCGCGGTGCTGCAGCAAAGCCTGGCGCAGGGTCTCGCGTCGCGCGCCACCATCGCGCGCGCCTGGTCGGAGGCGCACGGCGGCGACCCCGCCGACTACGAACGTTACCTCGCCCGCGACATCCGCTACACGCTGGGCGCCGAGGAGCTGTCCGGCCTGTCGGCGTTCTTCGATCGCGCGCGCGGCGCCAGCCTGCTGCCGCGGGTGGTCCGCCCGCGCCTGTTCGAGGCGCGCGCGCGCATCGCGCCGACGCCCGCCGGCGCCCCTTCGAGATCGATGGACGCGCTGCTGTCGGACGCCGCGGCGGGCGTACGCCTGTCGCCCGAGGACGCGCTTCGTCTCTACGACGGCGCGCCCGCGCTGGAGCTGGGCGCCGCCGCCGACGCCCGTCGCCAGGCGCTGCACCCCGACGGCGACGTCACGTACATCATCGATCGCAACGTCAACTACACGAACGTCTGCGTCACCCGCTGCAAGTTCTGCAACTTCTACCGCCCGCCCACCAACAAGACCGACGGCTACGTTCTGTCGCGCGAAGAGCTCACGCAGAAGCTGCAGGAGACGGTCGATCTGGGCGGCGTGCAGATCCTGCTGCAGGGCGGGCTGAACCCGAAGCTGCCCATCGGCTGGTACGAGGACCTGTTCCGCTGGATGAAGGCGACGTTCCCGCTCGCGATCCACGGCCTGTCGCCCGAGGAGATCCGTTACATCGCCGAGATCGAGAACATGTCGATCCGGCAGGTGATCGAGCGGCTGATCGCGGCCGGCCTGGATTCGATCCCGGGCGGCGGCGCCGAGATCCTCGACGACGAGATCCGCTACCAGATCTCGCCGCTCAAGTGCTCGACCGACACCTGGCTGGACGTGATGCGCGAGGCGCACGGTCTGGGCCTGCGCACGACGGCGACGATGGTGTTCGGGTTCGGCGAGCAGCCGCGCCACATCGTCAGCCACCTGGAGCGCCTGCGCGCGCTGCAGGACGAGACGGCGGGTTTCACCGCGTTCATCTGCTGGCCGTTCCAGGCGGAAGGGACGCGCCTCAAGCTGCGCGACGACACCACGGCGATGCGCTACCTGCGGGTGTTCGCGCTGTCGCGCCTCTACCTGGACAACTTCCCCAGCCTCCAAGTTTCGTGGCCGACGATGGGCCCCGAGGTGGGCCAGGTCGCCCTGCGCTTCGGCGGCAACGACTTCGGCTCCGCGATGATCGAGGAGAACGTCGTGTCGCAGGCGGGCGCGATCTTCAAGCTGTCGGCCGACGACATCGAACGCTACATCCGCGCCGCCGGCTTCACCCCGCGCCGGCGCAACATGCGCTACGAGCGTCTGGCGGTCGCCTGAACCGAGGAACCCTGGCGTCGTGAAGTTGCTGAGCGCGCGCTGGGTCCTTCCGATCGACACGCCGCCCATCGCCGAGGGTGCGCTGGCGCTCGGCGACGACGGCGCGGTGCTGGCCGTCGCCCGGCGCGCCGAGCTGCGCGCCGAATTTCCCGACGCCGTCGAGGAACGCGCGGAGGGCGTGCTGATGCCGGGACTGGTCAACGCCCATAGTCACCTGGAGCTCTCGGGACACGTCGACGCCATCCCCGGCGGCAAGGGGCTGTTCGCGTGGGCGACGGCGCTGATGGCCATCCGCAAGACCGACACGCCCGATGGGCAGCGCGCCGCCGCCCGCACCGCCGCCGCCGCGGCCGTCGCACTGGGCACCGCGGCCATCGGCGACGTGGGGAACTCGCTCGCCGCCGCGCCCGGGATCGGCGGCGCCGGGCTGGCCGGCGTGCTGTTCCACGAGCTGTTCGGATCGCGCGAGATCGCGACGGGCGACGCGCTGGCGGACGCCGCGCGCGAACGCGCCGAGGCCGCCGCCGACTGGCCCGAGCGCGTGGGCTACGTGCCCGCCCCGCACGCCCCGTTCTCCGTCGGTCCGGAGCTGCTGGCGCGCATCTTCGCGGCGGCCGCCGCGGCCCGCGCGACCTCCATCCACGTCGCGGAAGACGAGGACGAGGTGGCGTTGCTGCGCGACGGGTCCGGCCGGTGGCCCGCGTTCCTGGCCGGCATGGGCGTCGATCCGGCGACGCGCGTGCCGCGCAAGTCGCCGGTGGCCTACCTGGCGTCGCTGGGCGCGTTCCAGACGGAGACGCCGCCGCTGCTCGTGCACATGGTTCACGCCGGCGACGACGATCGCCGCATCGCGCGCGAGGCGGGCGCGACCGTCGTCCTCTGCGCGCGCTCGAACCTGCACATCGGCGGCCGCCTGCCCGACGTCCAAGCGTTCGTCACCGACGGACTGCCGCTGGCCATCGGCACCGACAGCCTCGCGTCGGTGCCCGACCTGTCGCTGTGGGCCGAGATGGCGACGCTGGCCGCGCACTTCCCCGCCGTCCCGGCCGCGCGCTGGCTGGAGGCGGCCACCCGCGGCGGGGCGAGCGCCCTCGGCCTGCGCGGCTACGGAACGCTGGCGCCCGGTTCACGTCCCGGCGTTCTCGACGTGCTGGTCGACGACGTCGCCGCGCCGATCGAATCGCTGGTGCGCGATCCGACCCCGACCCTGCGCTGGGTGGCCGCCCCATGACGGCCACGCCCATGAACCAGGGCGATCGCGTGGGGGATCGACGGGCTTCGCCCGGCGAGACCCCGACCGCGGGGGGTCCGGGACCCCTTTGGGGTCCCGTAAAAAAGTTCGGCCGGATGATCAAGTTCGAGCACACGCTGTTCGCGCTGCCGTTCGCCCTCGCGGCCGCCGCGATCGCCGCGCGCGGCCACGGCCTGTCGATCGCGCGGGTCGCCGGCATCGTGATCGCGATGGCGGGCGCGCGCACCGCCGCGATGGGCTTCAACCGCATCGTCGACCGCCACATCGACGCCCGGAACCCACGCACCGCCGGACGCGAGCTGCCCTCCGGCGCGATCTCGCTGCGCGCCGCCTGGGCGCTGACGCTGATCGCGTCCACCGTGTTCCTGGGCGCGGCCGCCGCGCTGGGCCCGCTGTGCCTCGCGCTGGCGCCGATCGCGCTCGCGATCCTGTTTGGCTACTCGCTGACCAAGCGTTTCACCGCGCTCTGCCACCTGTTCCTGGGCCTGGCCATTGCGGGCGGACCGGCCGGCGCCTGGATCGCCGTGCGCGGCGACTTCGGCTGGACGCCCGGCCTGCTGATGCTCGCCGTGGGCTGCTGGATCGCCGGCTTCGACATCCTGTACGCGCTCGCCGACCGCGACTTCGACCGCGCGGCCGGCCTGCATTCGATCCCGGCGCGCCTGGGCGTCCCGGGCGCGCTGATCGTCTCCGGCTTGCTGCATGCGGTGACCGTCGCGGCGCTGTTCGCGCTGGCGCCGATCGCTGGCCTCGGCGCGGCGTACGTCATTGGCGTATTCGTGGTGACCGTCCTGCTCATCTACGAGCACGCGATCGTGCGTCCGACCGACCTCTCACGCCTGAACATCGCGTTCTTCAATCTGAATGGATACGTTTCCGTCGCGTTCCTCGCGGCGACGCTGATCGACGTGCTGTTCGCGCGCGGTTCTTGACAAGCCGCAGCCGCACCCTTATTCGTTTCGCGGTCGTCCGTCTTCGCCTGTCCTCGTCACCCTTTCCGGAGAGAGAGAAATGCGCCATTCGTCGCTGATCGTGGTGGGTCTCGTGTGTTCGATGTTCCTGTATGCCTGCGGTAGCGATGATGACGGAGGCGGGAAGGGAGGCTCGGGTGGCCGTGGCGGCACGGGTGGCCGCGGCGGCACCACCGGGTCGGCTGGCCGCGGCGGCACCACGGGTAGCGCCGGAACGACGGGCGCCGCCGGTACGACGGGCGCCGCCGGTACGACGGGCGCGGCAGGGACGACGGGCGCAGCGGGGACGACGGGCGCGGCGGGCACCACCGGAGCTGGCGGCGCGGCGGGCACCGGCGGCCGCGGCGGCACGACGGGCGCTGGCGGTACGACGGGCGCTGGCGGCACGACAGGCGCGGCGGGCACTGGCGGCCGCGGCGGCACGACAGGCGCCGGCGGTACGACGGGCGCCGGCGGCACGACAGGTGCCGGCGGTACGACGGGCGCCGGTGGCACGACAGGCGCTGGCGGTACGACGGGCGCAGGCGGCACGACAGGCGCCGGCGGTACGACGGGCGCGGGCGGCACGACAGGTGCCGGCGGTACGACGGGCGCAGGCGGCACGACAGGCGCCGGCGGTACGACGGGCGCGGGCGGCACGACAGGCGCGGGCGGCACGACAGGCGCTGCCGGTACGACGGGCGCTGCCGGTACGACAGGCGCCGCCGGTACGACGGGCGCAGGCGGCGCGGCCTAGCGCGCTCGCACGGGCGCGCCGCGGTTTCGCCCCGGCGCGCTGATCGTCTCGGCGTTCGCGTTCGCGCGCATCGCCGCGTCTCCTTGACAGGCGGGATGGCCTCCGGCTACACGTGCGCGTGGTCGGTCGTCGTCATCCGTTGCCGGAGGAGAGAATGCGCCAGTCGTCGTTGTCGTTGGTGATCGTGGTGGGCCTCGCGTCGTCGCTGCTGCTGTACGCGTGCGGAGGCGATGATGGAGGCGGCGGTAAAGGAGGCTCGGGTGGCCGAGGCGGCACCACCGGATCGGCCGGACGCGGCGGAACCACCGGATCGGCCGGACGGGGCGGCACCACCGGAAACGCCGGTGCGGGCGGCGCGACGGCAGGAACCGGCGGAGCGTCCGCCGGCACCGGCGGCGGAACCGCGGGAACCGGCGGCGGTTCGGCGGGCACCGGTGGCGCGACGGCGGGCACCGGCGGCGGGTCCGCGGGGACGGGCGGTCGCGGCGGCACCGGCGGCGGTTCGGCCGGTACGGGCGGCGCGGCCGGTACGGGCGGCGGATCCGCGGGAACGGGCGGCCGCGGCGGGACCGGCGGAACCGGCGGCGCGGCCGGCGCCACAGCTGGAACCGGCGGCGCATCCGCCGGCACAGGCGGCGGAACCGCGGGAACCGGCGGCGCCGCGGCGGGTACGGGTGGCGCGACGGCAGGCACCGGCGGCGCGACGGCAGGCACCGGCGGCGCCGCGACGGCAGGCACCGGTGGCGGCGCAACGGCCGGCACAGGCGGCGCGACGGCAGGAACAGGCGGCACCGGCGGCACCGCGGGCGCGGCCGGCACGACGGCAGGTACGGGCGGCGGCACCGCGGGCACCGGCGGCACCGGCGGCAGCCAGCCGACCACCGCCTCCCTCAACATCGGGCCCGCAGGCGGGACCATCGACGTCGCCGGCGCAACGCTCACCGTACCGGCGGGCGCGCTGTCCGCGGCCAGCATCCTCACGCTCACGCGCGTGTCCGACAACGTGCTCACGCCCTACACGCGCCTCGATCCGATCTATCGGCTCACGCCGGTCGGTACGACGTTCGCGGCGGCGGTGACGTTCACCTGGCACAACGTCGCCGACACGACGGGCGCCTACTGGTGGACGGGCGCCAGCGGCGCGCGGAACTTCTCCCGGGTCACGCCCACGGTCGCCGGCAGCGACGTCAGCATCAGCAACACGCACTTCTCCTGCGTTGCGCACACCGACAACCGGGGCGCCGACACGGCTCCGCCCGGAGCCGACGGCATCTGCGCCGACGCGCCCTAGCCTTCGGCGCTCCGCGTCCCGCTATCGCTTCGGGTTCCAGCTGCCGCCGCTCTTGCTGGGCGGCGGGGCACCGCGCTCGGGCGGCGGCCGGTCCTGCGACGCTTCCGGCGCCGGCTGGCGCGGGTGCTTCATGTCGAACGCCGGCTTCGTGTTGGGATCGCAGTTGGGCCCGAAGCCGTTCGCATTGAACCGGTACGCGAGCCGCCCGCTGGTTCCCTGCGCGTTCGCCTCGACCTCGACCTCGTGCTCGCCGGCCCGGCTGGGCGAGCAGTACGACAGCAGGTAGAACTTCTTCGAAGCGGCCTCGATGCGCGCCGAGATCTCGTCGAACCCGCGCTGCACGTCGGCGCGGTTCTGCGACGCGAACGTCCCCGAACGACCGATGCGCGACAGCTGCTTGCCGTCGACCTCCTGGCCGGCGCCGATGACGTAGGTCTCGAACAGCGGTCCCGCGGCGTCCAGCGTCCGCGTCACGTCGTCCGCGCTGGCGCGGTGGGCGCGATCGGTGCCGTCCGTGAACACCACCAGCGTCCCGAAACGCAGCGGCACCGGCGCGTGCTCCATCTGCTGCGACAGCACCTTGACCCCCTCGATGACCGCGCCGTTGAGGTTGGTCGACGGGTCGCGCGGGCGGCGGGTGCCCAGCCCCGACACGCCGGCACGCACGTTGCCGCCGAAGCCGGAGACCTGCGTGAGGTGGGGGCTGCCGTCGAAGGTGTAGACCGCTACCTTCTGGTAGGGGCCTACCCTGTCCCCGAACGTCGAGGCCGCCTGGATCAGCCCCGGCATGTCGCCCGAGTCCACGACGCTGCCGCTCATGTCGATCAACAGCATCGTGTAGTGAATCGCCGCGACTTCGGGGTTCAGGATGGTCTGCTTGCTCTCCAGGATCGAGACCGGCTGCTTGTCCTCATAGATCTTGAAGTCCTGCGGCGTCAGGTTTGCGACAGGCTGCCCGTTGCGGGTCTCGACCGTGAAATAGACCGCGACATTAGAGGGCTTGTGGACCGAATGGTCGACCATCTGGAGCTTCAGGCCAGCGCACCCCGAGGATGCGATCAAGATTACGCCCGCAAATCCGATAAATAGCCCAATGCCATCCTGTTTCCGCATCGGGGCGGACATACCATGAAATGGCCAGCGGAATCGCTTCCCCCGACCACGTTGCGAACCCAAATTGACGATCGATTTAAGGAATTTCCGATGACACGCCTGGGAGTCTGGTCGTTTGCGCTGGTTGTGAGCCTGCTCGTTCCGCTGCGGCGCGCCGCGGCCGATCAAATACCCGCCGACAAGCTCCCGGAAGCGGCGATGACCGATCGAAGCGCCGGCGTCGAGGGCGCCTACATGCGCACGCTGCACGAGCACATTCACCGCCGCTGGGCGGACAACTTCTTGCGCCTGGCGGCGGAGAAGCTTCCGCCCATCAACCCGCTGAACCAGCCGGGCCTGACCGCGGAAGCCGACATCGTCGTGGCGCCCGATGGCCAGCTGATCTCCGCGCGCATCGCCCGCGGCTCGGGGTTCCTCGGATTCGACGACGCGATCCTGGAGGTGCTGCGCGACGCGGTTCCGTTCCCGAAGCCGCCGGTGGTCGTCCGCTCGGATGACGATCGGCTGCACGCGCACTGGACGTTCGCGCGCGATCAGCGGCGCTGCGCGGGCGTCGCCGTGCTGCACACCTACGATCCGATCGAGGTCGCGCTGCCCAAGCTGCTGCGCGCCGGCCGCCGCGACGAGGCCCTGAAGCGCGTGGCCATGGCCCGCGGCGCCGGCCTGCCCGCGGAGACGGCGTTCACGCTGCTGGCGGCCGACTGGATCAAGTCGGCGATTCACGAGCCATGGGCGACCGTGCGGATGGCGCGGCTGCTCGCCGAGAGCGGCGACGATGAGGGAAGCAAGTGGCTGAAGAACGCGGTCCGCCGCCCCGAGCTGGCGAACGACGCGGGCACCGCGCTGGTGGCGGCGAAGGTGCCGCTCTGTCCGCTGCTGAAGACCTGGTTCGACAGCGAGAACTGGAGCGATCACCAGATGGCGGCCGTCGCGCTGGCGACGTCGGGCGATCCCGCCTGCGCACCCGGGCTGATCAAGCTGCTGGAGAACGCCAAGGCGCGTCCCGACGCGCGGGCCTCGGCGGCGGTGGCGCTGGGCTCGATCGATACGGACGAAGCGCGGAAGGCGCTCGCGGCGGCGGCGCGGGATGACAACCCGGTCGCGGCGGTGCGCGCCGCGGCGACGCTGGCGCAGGTCAAGCCGAACGCGGGGCGGGCCAAGGTGATCGCGATGGAGAAGCTCCTGCGCGATCCCGCGCCGGAGCTGCGCGCGGCGGCGGCCGCCGGCGTGGTGCGGGCGGGGGGCGCCGCCAACCTGGATGACCTCTACGTCCTGTTCAAGGATACCGACCCGCGGCCGGCGCTGGCCGCCCTGCGCGAGCTGGAACGGGTACCGTCTGAAGCGGCGACCACGCTGATCGCGCGGCTGGCGAAGCGTCCCCAGCTGGAGGTGCAGAAGCTGGCGGCGGACATGCTGCTGCGGCGCAACGCCCGCGAGCACTACCCGACGCTGAAGTCGTACCTCGACCCCAAGACCGATCCCACGTTGCGCGCGGTGGCGCTGGCCGGCGTCGACGAGCCGGCGCTGCAAGCGGCGGCTACCGACCCGACGCTGGGCAACGGCGTGTTTCGTGCCCGCCTCGCGCGCGGCGAGCGCGAGCAGGCCATCGACTGGTTCCTCGCGCACGGATCGCACCTGCAGCCGTCCGTACAGGCCGACGCGATGGTCGACTGGATGGCGCAGGCGCGGCCGGCGTCCGCCGACGGCAAGCAGCCGACGGCGTCGAAGACGCCGACCAAGCGGCCGCGCTGAGCGACCTGCTAGCCGCCCCCGCGCGAAGCGCGGGATCGCGGCTACCTGAAAAAACAGTAGTCGCACACCGCGCCTGCGGCGCGGAGCGACTAGCCGCCCGCGTCGAGGCAGGATGACGCGACGGGCGTGCAGGTCGCCGCCGGGAACTGACCCGCGCGCAAGATGAAGCCGGACATCGTCGGATCGTTCGGACAGACGTACGAGTTCGAATCGGAGGAGGCCATCGCGCCCACCAGCTTTCCGTCCTGGTCGTAGACGTCCTGGTAGGGTCCGAAAGCACCCCTTATCTGCAACACCGTGAGGCCGCACGTCCGATAGTCCACGCGGTCCCGGGTCCCGGTGGAGCACTCGTCCGCCAGGTTTCGGGTACAGCCGCCCGCATAAGTCGAGGCGCAGTAGCAGGACCACGACATCGTCAGCGTCAAGCTGCCGCCGTCGCCCGTCTCCACATGGCAGTTACACGCCGGGCCGTCCGCGGCGTCAGGCGACGACGAAGACGTCTCCTTGCAACCCACCAGGGATAGAACGACGAGGGCAGCGAGTACCGATCTCACTAGGGCGTGACCTTCGCGGCCGGCATCGCCGTCTTCTCGGCCAGGATCTTCCCGTTCGACGCGATCAGCTTCTTGTACCAGTCGAACGAATCCTTCGGGACGCGCTTCTGGTTCTGGTAATCGACGTAGACCAGCCCGAAGCGCTGCTTGTACCCGTCGGCCCATTCGAAGTTATCCAGCAGCGACCAGGCGTAGTAGCTGCTCACGGGCACGCCTTCCTTGATCGCGCGCGACAGCTCGCTGAGGTACCGGTGCATGAAATCGATCCGCTGCGGGTCGTGGACCTTGCCGTCCAGGAACACCTGGTCGCGCACCGCCAGCCCGTTCTCGGTGATCGACAGCGGCAGCTTGTAACGGTCGTAGAAGAAGCGCGGCCCCCAGTACAGCGACGCCGGCGTGATCGTCTGCCAGTCGGATCCCGCGCGCGGGTAGCCGTCCGGGATCGGCAGGTGCTCGGGTTTGCCGTTCGCGCCGTGCCGGTACGTGTCCGCCTTGTAGATGTTCAGCCCCAGGAAATCGATGGGCTGCTTCATCTCTTCGAGGTCCGACGGTTTGAACTTCGGCATGTCCTTGCCGTATTCGGCGACGCCGTCTTCCGGGTACTTGCCCAGCACCACCGGATCCGTCCACCAGGCGTTGTTCCAGGGGTGACGGCCGCTGACCGCGAAGATCGCCGCGCGCGCCGCCTCGACGTCTTCGGGCTTGTCGGTCGCGGGCTGGGTGATCTGCGCGGCCAGTACGTAGCCGACCTTCGTCGCCTTCGCGTCCTTGGCGTGCGCGCGCAGCGCCTGCACCGCCTTGGCGTGGGCGCGCATGCCGTTGTGCCCCGCCAGCAAGTAGTCGGAGAACTTCAGCTTGTCACCCGGCGCGTGCACGCCGTCCAGATGGCCGAGGCCGATGAAGCACTGGGGCTCGTTCTGCGTCACCCACAGCTTCACGCGATCCGAATACTTGTCGGCCAGCAGCGCGACGTACTCGGCGAACCAGTCGGCCGAATCGCGGTTCAACCAGCCGCCGCGCTTGTACAGCGCCTCGGGATAGTCCCAGTGGAAGGCGGTGCACATCGGCGTGATGCCCGCCTTCCCGAGCTCGTCGATCAGGCGGCTGTAGAAGTCCACGCCCTTGCCGTTCACGGCGCCGACGCCGTTGGGGAGGAGGCGCGTCCACGACACGCTGAAGCGGTAAGACTTCACGCCCAGCGTCTTCATCAGGGCGATGTCTTCCTTGAAGCGGTGGTAGTGGTCGCACGCCGTCTCGCCCGTGTTGCCGTCGAAGACAGCGCCCTTCTTCTTGCTGAAGGTGTCCCAGATCGACGGGCCGCGGCCGTCCTCGTTGGCGGCGCCTTCGACCTGGTACGAGGCGGTCGCGACGCCCCAGACGAAGTCCTTCGGGAAGGCGCCGGCCTTGTCGCCCGCCTTGCCGCCGGACTTGGGCTTGGCGTCGCCTTCCTTACCCGCGCCGCGGGCCGTGGACGCCAGCGCCAGGCTGGCCGCAGAGACACCGAGAAACTTCCGCCTGCTGACGCCGTCGTCGCGCATTCCGGGATCGTGTATCACGGGGAAACCATCCTTGACAGCCACGGACTGCCTAAGCATCATTCCGCGTCTTCTGCGCCCGTAGCTCAACTGGATAGAGCATCGGCCTTCGAAGCCGAGGGTTAGGTGTTCGACTCACCTCGGGCGCGCGGGGGACGGACGCAGCGAAACTGAAAACTGAATAGACCGGGCGCGTAGCTCAATTGGCAGAGCAGCGGACTCTTAATCCGTTTGTTGAAGGTTCGATTCCTTCCGCGCCCACACCGAAAGCAGTGAAAAATCAGCGTGTTTTAGGCTTCGCGCTGTGATCGCTGGTCACG
>Ga0207645_10003216_pt1 | contig 12491 bp, 10 predicted proteins | sample KBSM53metaG_FD_184331 | JGI IMG/M metagenome (GOLD analysis project Ga0207645, IMG submission 184331) | Miscanthus rhizosphere microbial communities from Kellogg Biological Station, Michigan, USA - KBS M5-3 metaG (SPAdes) (version 2) | ecosystem: Host-associated > Plants > Roots > Rhizosphere >...
CAACTGAGCTATTCCCGCCCGGGCATCCGTCAAGCGGTGGGAGCCTGAGGAACGCGAATTGTAGGGACCGCCGCCCGGGTGTCAAGCCGCTGTATTGGGCCAGGACATTTGGCACTCACTGCCGCAATGATCGGCGAGGACGGCGAGCGGAGTCCTCAGGCCGAGGCTGTGATGTGGTCGTTCGGCGTTGTACCACACGACCCAGTTGAGCAGGTGATCGTTGAAGGCGGTGAGGTCATCGAACAGCAGGTCCTCGCGGTAGTCGACGAACTCTTCCTGGACGGTTCGGTTGAAGCGTTCGCAATGCGCGTTCATTCGCGGGGTGCGCGGGTAGGTGTGCCAATGGGTGAGGCCCTGGGTGTGCAGAGCGGAGCTGAAGTGTTTAGCGAACTCGTAGCCGTTGTCGGAGAGGGCACGGTGCATGGGCACGGGCAGCAGCAGTTGGCAGAGCTCGAGGGCGGCGCGTGCTTGGAGGCTGGAGAGGTGGCGGACGCCGACGGCGAAGCCGAAACGGCTGGCGAGGTCGAGGCAGGTGATCAGATAGCGGCGCACGCCATCGCGGCGCCGCTCGATGCTGTCGAAGGCGACGCAGTCGCCGGGGGTTTCGGGGCGGTAGCCCTTGGGTTTACGGTTGCGGCGCGGTCGCACCGGAGCTTTGCCAAAGCGCGGTGAGGGTCGTGCCGGGACGAGGCGCATCTTGTCGCGCGTGTCGGCGATCAGCCGCCCGATGGTGCGCACCGCTGGGCAGGGCCACCCGTGCGCCGTGCAGAAGCGCTGTAGCAGTGGGTGCAGTTTCTCTTTGCCGAGGTTGCCGTGTTGGGTGCGCAGGCGGCGGATCTCGCTCACCACCGCCGTGGGCCACACCCGGCGACGCACCCGCTGTGGGCGCGTCGAGCGCGGGGCGAGCTCGGCGGCGTTGCCACCACTGCGGGCGAGTTTCGCGCGCCAGACATACAGCGTGCGGCGGGAGACGTCGTAGGCGTCCTGAGTGGCGGCCAGGCCGTGTCGGTCCCAGAACGCCAGGATCTTGTAACGTTCTTCGGCGGTGCGGCAGATCATGCTCCAGTACAGAGCACGATCCGCGACCCGAGAGAAACTCGGTACGCCTTCGATTATCTGCCCGACCCGCACCCCTGCACCTCCCGCAGGGAGTGCAAGATGTATCTGGCCCTAGTCAGCCGCGCCGTCACGCTGTAGCAACGGCCACGCTGCACGTAGATAGCTGCCCATCGACCACAAGGTGAGCGCCGCGGCCGCCACCAGCAGCCATACGCCAATCTCGTACACCGGCATCCCAAACACGTCGCGCCGGAACATCATCAGGCTGAGGCCCGTCATCTGCAGGATGGTCTTCCACTTGCCCATGCCGGACACCGCGACCTTGGCGCGTGCGCCGAGCTGGGCCATCCATTCGCGTAGCGCGGAAACGGTGATCTCGCGACCGATGATCACGATGGCGGTGATCACGATGAAGGTGCGTGTGTCGTGCCCCACCAGCAACACCAGCGCGGTAGCGACCATCAGCTTGTCCGCGACCGGATCGAGGAACTCCCCGAGCGGCGTCATATATCCGTAACGGCGAGCCAGATAGCCGTCGAGCGTGTCGGTGAGCGCGGCGGCGATGAACACCACTGCCGCGGCAGGATTCGACCACGGATTCGACCAGTAGAAGAGCAGGACCACGAGCGGCACGGCCAGGATCCGCGCGACCGTCAGGACATTGGGAATGTTCGCGTAGCTCACCTGTGTTCAGGTTCCCGGATTCATGCGCTCGAAAACCTGAGCGGCCAGCTTGCGACTGATTCCATGCACCTTCGCGAGATCCTCGATCGATGCCTGCCGAATTCCCTGCAGACCGCCAAACGCCTTAAGCAGATCCGTGCGGCGCTTCGGACCGAGCCCCGGAATCTCCTCCAGCGGCGACTTGCGCCGCATACTTTCCCGCGACCGTCGATGCCCGGAGATAGCGAAGCGATGCGCTTCATCACGAATGCGCTGGATCAGGCGCAACGCCGGCGAGTCCGGCGCAAGTATAAGCGGCGCCTCCTGACCGGCCAAGAAAAGACGCTCCTGCCCTGCCCTGCGATCCGCCCCCTTGGCAACCCCGACGACGACGAGACCCTGCACGCCGAGCGCATCGAGCGCCGCGAGCGCCGCCTTGAGCTGTCCGGGACCGCCGTCGATCAGAAGAAGATCGGGCATGGGCGATTCGCCACGCAGGACGCGTGTGAAGCGACGCTCGACCGCCTGGCGAAGCCCGCCGTAATCGTCGCCAGGTGTGAGCTCGCGCAGGTTGAAGCGCCGGTAGTCGCTCTTGATCGGGCCCTCGACGCCGAATACGACGCAGGACGCCACGGCGAGCTCGCCCATCGTGTGGCTGACATCGAAGCATTCGATCCGTGCCGGCGGGCGCCCAAGCTGCAGCTCGCGGGTGAGCGCATCGAGCTGCTCGCTCACCGTCGCGCGGCTCGAGGCGCGCATGCTCAAGCCGAGTTCCGCGTTGGTGCGTGCCATGGCGAGCCAGCGCGCGCGCGTTCCGCGGATGTTCCGGCGGATGCGAACGGAATGGCCACTTCGTTCAAACAGCGCCGATTCGAGCACGTCGCAGTCCTCCAATGACAGATTGATGAGGATCTCCGCGGGTGCGCCGCGCGCGAGGTAATACTGCGCGAGGAACGCGGCCAGCGCTTCTTCCTCTCCTCCAAGCCCGCCCTTTGGAAAGTAGTTGCTGCTGCCCAGGTTGCGGCCACCTCGCACGAAGACCACGGACACACAGTACTCGCCGCCCTGCCCCGCGATGGCGACCGCGTCGATGTCCTCTGCCCTGGCCCGCGTGACCGTCTGTTCTGCCTGGATGTGCTTGAGCATCGAAATCTGGTCGCGCAGACGCGCCGCGTCCTCAAACTTGAGGGCCTGCGAGGCGGCTTCCATGCGCCGGCCGAGGTCGGCGATCACCTCGGTGTTGCGCCCATCGAGCACCCGGATCGTATCGGCGACGTCCTGCGCATACTCCTCGGGCGAGACCAGGCGGACACACGGTCCCCGGCAGCGTCCAATCTGGTATTGCAGGCACGGGCGCGACCGGTTCGCGAAGAAAGTGTCTTCGCATTGGCGCACACGAAACAGCTTCTGCAGCAGCAGCAGCGTTTCGCGGGTGGCCACGCTGCTCGGATAGGGCCCGAAGTACCTGTTCGGGCTGCTTCGTGGACCGCGGTAGAACGAGATCCGGGGGTACTCGTGCGCCGTGGCGAGCTGGATGTAGGGAAAGCTCTTGTCGTCGCGGAGCTGCACGTTGTAGCGCGGCCGGTGCCGCTTGATCAGATTCGCCTCGAGCAGCAGCGCCTCGGTCGCCGAGGCCGTGACCGTCACCTCGATCCGCGACATGAGCCCGAGCATGACCAGCGTCTTGCTGGTGTGCGCGCGGCCGTGGAAGTAGCTCTGAACCCGGTTCCTGAGCTGCCGGGCTTTGCCCACGTAGAGCACCTTCCCTTCCGCGTCCAGCATGCGGTACACGCCGGGCTTTGCAGGCAGGCCGGCAAGGAAGCTGGGAAGGTCGAAGTCGGTCTCGGTCATGGGCCGGATTCTAAGTGCCGAGTGCAGCGGCCGCCTGGCCGACCACCTCCCGGAACATTGCGGTCGTCAGCCGTCGGGTCTGCGTGTTGTAGCGGCTGCAATGATAGGAATCGATCATCCGCATTCCGTTCGGCAGGTCGTGCTCGGCGCCGTGGGCGAAGCGGTGCTTTGAGCGCGGCAGCCCGAGCGCCGCAAGCACGGCGGCATGGGCGATCGCGCCCAACGCCAGGATGACGGCGCCTGCCGGCAGTCCGGCGAGCTCCGCGGCCAAGTACGAGTTGCAGTTGCGGATCTCCTCAGGCCGCGGCTTGTTGCCGGGCGGCACACACTTCACCGCGTTGGTGATCCGGCAGTCGCGAAGCACGAGGCCGTCATCTGCAGCGCGCGATTCGGGACGGCTCGCGAACCCGAACTCGTGCAGCGTGCGGTACAGCAGGATTCCGGCGTGGTCACCGGTGAACGGTCGGCCGCTCGCGTTGGCGCCGTGGAACCCCGGAGCGAGTCCGACGATCAGGAGCCGCGGGTCGGCATCGCCGAACGGCGCAACTGGCGCACAGTGGTAAGTCGGAAACCGCGGACGCCCCGCTGCCAGAAACGCGGCGAGACGTGGGCAACGCTTGCATGCAGGATCGAAGACGGTCATCAAGTCCGTGCGATTCTACGGTCAGCGCCTTCGAGGCGCAGCATGCCGCGAGCAATCAGCTATGGATCTGTGAGTCGACCTTGCACGGGAACCAGGACCTGGGGGAACTGCGGATCGTTGGTCCGGATACGGATCGAGCCCGCGACATCGCCAGCTCTGAGCTCACCTGGCTGCAGTTGCACGGCGATCTGGTAGCGATCGGCCGCCGGGCCTCGTTCGGACTTCAGATGCAGTCCCGGTACGTCCGTATCCAGGCGAATCCGGAAGTCCGTGCCGTCGACCTGGTAGACCATCAATGTCTGGGCGAGACCTGCGAGCAGGCTGGGCTCGGACTTCGCACGCGCAAGCTCGAAGGATCCGAGGTCGACGGAATCGGGAAAGACGTAGACGCGGTTGCGCAAGTTCGTGTGCGCGACGATGCGAATGGACGGAGCCGTCCGGCTAGATGTTCGGATCAGAATGGGATCGGATCTGCGGCCGCCGGGCCCGTCGGGTCGAAGCGTCACCGTCAGGCGGTAGCGCTCTCCGGGCACGAGCGGCTCGAGCGTTGTCGAGAACGCGTCCTGCGAATGTTGGACGTCGAGGATCTGCAGTGGCTCGGCCTCGTGGTTGATCAGTTCGACCGAGCTTGCCGCGCCGCGGCCCCGCTGCCCGACGACGAACACCGCCGACATCGGCGCCACTTCGACCTGACCTACGACCTCGCCTTCGAAGGACAACGCGACCTCGGGCCGGGACGGATCGTCGAGGTGCACCACCAGCTCGCCCTGGAACGCCCCCTGCAGCTGCGCGGTTTCGAGCCGGGTCGCGATGTGTGTAGTGGTCCCCGGTGGGATTACCCCGGGCATACGGGTCGCGAGCAGGGGTGGCGTCATGCCCGCGCGCAGGACGCGCACGGGTGACGTCCCATCGTTTCGCACGATGAATTCGTGCTCGATGACCTCGCCGCGCACTACCCTGCCAAAGTCGAAGGCCGTTTCGGGAAATACCACGCCGGCACCATCGCTGGACTGCGCAGCGCCGACGCCGCCGAGCAGCAGCGCAACCGCAAACGCGGAAAACCGGCGTTGCCGCCGGTTTCCTGACGAGGCCACCAGATTCAGTTTACGTCCGTGGAGATCTCGTAGAAGCGCAGCTGCGCCAGCTTCAGTCCCTGGTTGTCGTAATCCCAGTAGAACTGGTACGCGCTGTCCCCGAACAACGGCAGGCGATCGACGATGCCGTCCCCGTCGAAGTCCTGGTAAACGTACAGCAGCTCACGGCTGTAATTGGTGAAGCTGCTCTTGCCGCCCTTGGCGTCGCGTACCAGCACCATGCTGAGCGTCGAGCAGTAGGTCTCACCCAGCACGTCGTCGTACGCGCAGGTGGTCGTCGTCGAGCTGCCGCCGGGCGTGCCCAGCGCCCGCGCATAGACCGAGTACTCGGTGATGCCGTCGGCATCCGGGTCCGGGTTGGGCAGCCCGAAACTCGCGCCGTTGCTGTCGGTGCCATTGGCGTCATAGACCTCGAAGCTCGGAGACTCGCTCAACCAGATCTTGGGTTTGCCATAGAGCGGCACGAAGATCCGGTGTCCCTGGTTGCCGCTCATTTCGGCGGACTTATCCTTGCTGACACCGATGATGTTGAGGTTGTAGTGCGCGCCGGATGGCGCGCCGTTGCCGGCGGCCGAGGCCGCGGTCGAAGTCAGAACGGACACAGCGAAACAAGCCGCAAGGGCGCCGCCAGTAATGTTTCTGATGCGCATCGATCGTCCCTCCAGTGTGACTTGAGCCATCGGCACAGGCTGCGGTCGACCCGCGGTCTGCGCCGATCCTTTGGGAGGGACCGAGGAGGACGGATCACGTCCACCCCCGTCGCTGCGGAATCCCGCCAGCAGGCGGATCCGTCGGACGGTCTTCGGTAGCTCGGCCATCATGACCCCGAGGGGCGTTAGATCCGGAGCTTTGCGTCCGCACCTTTCGGCGCGTTTGCCCTTGTCGAACCCTCCTGGCCGGATCGAAATCCGACCGGTCCGCAGTATAGGCGCTGCGTCACATCCCGAACGCGGCACCGTTCGGAGATGCTCGATTCTGTGACCCAGCCGACGGAATGCGTCGCGGCGTGCTGCCCGGGCTTGACGCCCCGGCGCTTCAACCGTGCGCCGACTTGAACTGCTCCTCTTCGGTCGATCCCTTGAGCGCCACGACGGACGAGACGCCACCTTGGATCACCGTGGTGACATCGTCGAAGTAACCCGTGCCGACCTCCTGCTGGTGCGACACGAAGGTGTAGCCGCGCTCGCGGGCGGCGAACTCGGGCTCCTGGACCTTCTCGACGTAGGCCGTCATGCCCTGCTCGGCATACTTCTGCGCAAGGTCGTACATGTTGAACCACATCGAGTGGATGCCGGCCAGCGTGATGAACTGGTACTTGTAGCCCATCGCGCCCAGCTCGCGCTGGAACTTCGCGATCGTGGCGTCGTCGAGATTTTTCTTCCAGTTGAACGACGGTGAGCAGTTGTACGCGAGAAGCTTGCCGGGATGCTGTTTGCGGATGGCCTCTGCGAACTGACGGGCAAACTCGAGATCGGGCTTGCCGGTCTCGCACCACACCATGTCCGCATACGGCGCATAGGCGAGACCGCGCGAGATCGCCTGCGCCACACCCGGTCGCGTACGGTAGAAGCCCTCCGGCGTGCGCTCTCCGGTGCAATGCGGCTTGTCGTTCTCGTCGACATCGCTCGTAAGCAGATCCGCAGCCTCCGCGTCGGTGCGCGCAAGCAGGACGGTGGGCACGCCCGACACGTCCGCCGCAAGGCGTGCGGCGATCAGCTTCTGCACCGCTTCCTGCGTGGGCACCAGCACTTTACCGCCCATGTGACCGCACTTCTTGACCGAGGCGAGCTGATCCTCGAAGTGCACGCCCGCGGCGCCCGCGCGGATCATCGCCTTCATGAGCTCGAAGGCATTCAGAATGCCGCCGAAGCCCGCCTCTGCATCGGCGACGATCGGCGCGAAGTAGTCAACGTATTCGGCGTGTCCCGCGCGGATACCGCGCGCGCACTGGATCTCGTCCGCGCGCTTGAAGGTCGCGTTGATGCGCTCCACGACCGCCGGTACGGAGTTGACCGGGTACAGCGACTGGTCGGGGTACATCGCCATGTAGCTGTTGTTGTCCGCTGCTACCTGCCAGCCCGAGAGATAGATCGCCTTGAGCCCCGCCTTGACCTGCTGCATCGCCTGACCACCGGTGAGCGCGCCGAGCGAGTTGACGTACGGCTCGGTGGTGACCAGCCTCCAGAGCTTTTCGGCGCCGAGGCGCGCGAGCGTGTGCTCGATCTGCACGCTGCCACGGAGCCTAACCACGTCCGCTGCGGAATAAGCGCGCTTGACGCCGCTCCACCGCGCCTTCGTCTGCCAGTCCTTCTGCAGTGCCTTGACCGTCTGCTCGCTCATCGACTCGTCCTCATGTGAGATCCCTGTTTGTTTACGCCGGGTCGACCTGTTCAGGCCAGCGCCTGGTAAGCCGGTAAGGTCAGAAACGCCTCGAATTTTTCTGCGGTCGTGATCCTGTCGAGCAGGCGAGCTGCGCGTTCGAACTGACCGGCGGCGAAGGCCGCCGCGCCGTGCTGTGCCTGCAGCCTGGCCAGTTCCTCGCCCAGAATCGTACGAAAGAGCTCCACCGTGACCCGACGGCCGTCGTCGAGCACTCCACTGGCATGCCGGATCCATTGCCAGACCTGGGAACGCGCGATCTCGGCGGTCGCGGCGTCCTCCATGAGGTTGTGTATGGGCACACAGCCATTGCCGCCCAGCCACGATGCCATGTACTGCAGCGACACGTTGACGTTGTTGCGCAGGCCTGCTTCGGTGATCGTCCCTTCCGGCACCGCGAGCAGGTCGGCGGCGCGGACCTCGACGTCTTCGAGCTTGCGGTGCAGCTGGTTTGGCGTGGGCATCAGGCGATCGAAGATCTCCATTGCGACCGGCACCAGCCCCGGGTGCGCAACCCACGTGCCGTCGTGACCGTCGCCCGCTTCGCGCTCCTTGTCGGCGCGCACCTTGGCGAGCGCAGCCTCGTTCGCAGCAGGATCGTTCTTGATCGGTATCTGCGCCGCCATGCCACCCATCGCATATGCGCCGCGGCGATGACAGGTCTTGATCAGTAGCCTCGAGTACGAGCGCAGGAAATGCGTCGTCATCGTGACCTGCTGCCGGTCGGGCAGCACGAACTCCGGGTATCGGCTGAACTTCTTGATGAAGCTGAAGATGTAATCCCAGCGGCCGCAGTTGAGACCGACGATGTAATCCTTGAGCTCCCAGAGGATCTCGTCCATCTCGAAGGCTGCGAGTATGGTCTCGATCAGTACGGTAGCCTTGATCGACTGCGGCGTGAGGCCGAGCACCTGTTCCGCGTGGCGGAACACGTCCGCCCAGAGGCGGGCCTCCAGGTGACTCTCGGTCTTCGGGAGGTAGAAGTACGGGCCGCTGCCGCGCTGCTTGAGACCAGCGTGGTTGTGAAAGAGGTAAAGACCGAAGTCGACGAACGCGCCCGGCACGGGCTGACCGTCTACCTGGAGATGCTTCTCCGGCAGGTGCCAGCCGCGCGGCCGGACGATCAGCGTCGCTACCGACGAATTCAATCGGTAGGCGCGGCCATCCGGGCTCTGGAACTCGATCCGGCGCGTGGCTGCATCGCGCAGGTTGATCTGTCCGCCGACCACGTTGTCCCAGGTCGGGGTCAGCGAATCCTCGCAGTCCGCCATGAACACGCGTGCGCCTGAGTTGAGCGCATTGATGATCATCTTGCGATCGGTCGGGCCCGTGATCTCGACGCGACGGTCCGCGAGGTCCGCGGGCGTCACGGTGACCCGCCAGTCGCTGTCGCGCACTGACCGCGTCTCGTGCAGGAAATCGGGCAGGTGTCCACCGTCGATCTCGGCCTGGCGCGTCACCCGCCTTGCGAGCAGCTCCGATACCCGCGGGCCAAAGCGACGCGCAAGGTCACTCACGAAGCGCAACGCACCGTCGGTCAGTATCTCCGCGTATTCCGGACGCATGTCCCCCGTGACGGTGCAGCCAGGCGGCAGATCGAGCGCGGGCGTTGTGCTCAAGTACGAACTCTGGGTGAAATGTGCCGTCTGGAGGGAGTCGTTTGTTGCAGCGCAATAAGAGGATAGACTTTGCAGGCCGGCTGCGGCAAGAGTTGGCGAGGGCATGCGTCTAATACTGCTCAACAAGCCGTTCCGCGTGCTCCCCCAGTTCACCTCGCCGGACGAGCGCCGCTGCCTTCGCGACTACCTCCCGGTGCCGGACGTGTATCCGGCCGGCCGCCTCGACTACGACAGCGAAGGGCTGCTCGCCCTGACGGACTTCGGCCCGTGGCAGGCGCGAATCAGCCAGCCGGGGTCGGGTCTGCCCAAGACGTATCTCGTCCAGGTCGAAGGCGAGCCCCAGGCTTCGCAAGTGGCCCGCCTGCGCGAGGGCGTCGTGCTCCCGGACGGTCCTACCCTGCCGGCAAACGCGACGCTGCAGGCGCCTCCCCGGTGGCTGTGGCCACGCGTTCCGCCGGTCCGCCGCCGTCGTGAGATACCCACGGCGTGGCTCAGGCTGGAACTCAAGCAGGGTCGCAATCGCCAGGTCCGACGCATGACCGCCGCCGTGGGCCTCCCGACGCTGCGCCTGATCAGGACCGCGATCGGGCCTTTTTCGGTCGAGGGCCTGCAGCCCGGCGAGTGGCGCGAGGTTCCGCCAGCCGAGGCAGAGGCAGTGCTGGGCGGGATCAGGCGGCGCGTGCGTGCGCCGCAATCCGCATCGCGAGCTCGAGGGCCTGCTCGTAATTGAGTCGTGGGTCGACTTGCGAGCGGTAGGCGCGCGAAAGATCGCGCTCCTCGAGTCCGCGCGCGCCACCGATACACTCGGTCACGTCTTCGCCTGTGAGCTCGAAGTGCACGCCGCCCAGGCGGCTGCCGTGTTCGCGATGGATCCGGAAGGCGGTCTCGAGCTCGGCCACGATGTTGTCGAATCTTCGGGTCTTGACGCCGCCGGCGGTGGTTTCAGTATTGCCGTGCATCGGATCGCAGACCCACAGAACCGGACCGCAGCCCGTGCCGACTGCGTCGATCAGACGCGGCAGCTGGCCCGCGATTTTTCCCGCGCCCAGGCGATGGATCAGCACCAGGCGGCCCGGCTCGCTTTGCGGGTTCAGTACACGGCACAGGCCCTGCAGCCAATCGCCGGTCATCTCCGGCCCGATCTTCACACCGAGCGGATTGGCGATGCCGCGGCAGTACTCGACATGTGCACCCGAGAGGTCCGCGGTGCGCATGCCAATCCAGGGCAGATGGGTCGACAGGTTGTACCAGCGCTGCTGGCGCTCGATATGGCGGGTCTGTGCCTGCTCGTACGACAGGTGCAGCGCCTCGTGGCTGGCGTAGAACGGCGCGCGGCTCGCCTCGTGCACCTGGCTGCCGCTCATCGCCTCGAAGAAGTGCAGCGAGTCCGAGATCGAATCGACCAGCCGCTGATACTGGTCGCGCCACGGTGAGTGACGCATGAAGCCGAGATCCCAGTACTCGGGGTGATGCAGGTCGGCAAAGCCGCCGTCGACCAGTGCACGGACGAAGTTCAGTGTCAGCGCGGCCCGCTCGTAGCCGCGCAGCAGCAGATCCGGGTCGGGCTCGCGCTCGACGACACTGAATCCGGGCTTGTTCACCAGGTCGCCGCGGTAACTCGGCAGGGTCACCCCATCGCGGCTCTCGGTGTCGGCCGACCTGGGCTTGGCATACTGTCCCGCGAATCGACCCACCCGTATCACCGGCTGCTTCAGCCCATGCAGCAGGATCAGGCTCATCTGGAGCAGGATCTTGAGTTTCCGCGCGATCGCCCCGGATTCACACTCGGCGAAGGTCTCGGCGCAGTCGCCGCCCTGGAGCAGGAACCGCCTCCCCTGCTGCGCGTCGGCGATGTGGCGCTTGAGCGACTCGATCTCCCAGGAAACGACGATCGGCGGCAGCTGGGCGAGGTCCGAGAGGACCCGCGCGAGGGCAGCTGGATCACGGTAGGCCGGTTGCTGGACGGCCGGTCGCTGCGTCCAGCTCGACGGGGTCCAATCGTTGAGGGGCGGGCGCGCTGTCATGGCTGGATGCTACCCCGGATCGCTGCAGTGCAAAAGAAACCGGTTTGTGACGTAGAATCGCGCCCCTTCCCGGGCGGCGCCCCCTCGGATTCCCGCGATTGGATCCTTGAGCGCGCGCAGGGCCTGCCGCCCCGAGCGGTTCTAGGAGTTTTGGCATGCATACGGTTCTCATACTCGGTGCGGGCAAGATTGGCTCGCTGATCTCGGGCCTGTTGGCCGAATCCGGCGACTACACGGTGCAGGTTGCGGATGTGAGCGAAGAGATCGCGCGCTCCATCGTCACCGCGCACGGGCTGCCCAACATGCACGCCTTCGGCCTCGACGCGCGGGAGATATCAGCGCTTGCGGCCCATCTCGCGCGTCACCGCGTCGACGCCGTCGTCTCGAGCCTGCCCTTCTACTGCAACGTCGGCGTGGCCGAGGCCGCGCGCGGCGCAGGTGCGCACTATTTCGATCTCACCGAGGACGTTGAGGTCACGCGCGCAGTGCGCGCCCTGGCGGACGGCGCCCCGCAGGCCTTCGTGCCGCAGTGCGGGCTCGCCCCGGGGTTCGTCAGCATCGCGGCGAACTCGCTCATCTCGCACTTCGAGACGCTGCGCAGCGTCAAGCTGCGTGTCGGCGCGCTGCCGCAGAACCCCAACAACGTACTCAAGTACTCGCTCACCTGGTCCACCGAGGGTCTCATCAACGAATACGGCAACCCGTGCGAGGCGATCGTCGATGGACGGCGCACCGAGCTCGCCCCGCTCGAAGGCCTCGAGGAAATCTCGATCGACGGCAAGCTGTACGAGGCGTTCAACACCTCCGGCGGGCTGGGCTCTCTCGGCGACAGCCATGGCGCGCGCGCGCAGAGCATGGATTACAAGACCATGCGCTACCCGGGCCACTGCGCGCTGATGCGCCTGCTGATGAACGATCTCAAGCTCAATCACGATCGCGAGACGCTGAAGCGCGTGCTCGAGAACGCCGTGCCACAGACTCTTCAGGACGTGGTCATCGTCTACATCGCGGTCGCGGGTCTTCAGGACGGTCAGCTCCGCGAGGAGACCTACGTGAGCCGGATCTATCCGCAGATGATCGCGGGACGGTTGTGGTCCGCCATACAGGTGACCACCGCTGCCGGGATCACGGCAGTAGTCGACCTCGTGCTTGCCGACCC
>Ga0207645_10003217_pt1 | contig 12485 bp, 10 predicted proteins | sample KBSM53metaG_FD_184331 | JGI IMG/M metagenome (GOLD analysis project Ga0207645, IMG submission 184331) | Miscanthus rhizosphere microbial communities from Kellogg Biological Station, Michigan, USA - KBS M5-3 metaG (SPAdes) (version 2) | ecosystem: Host-associated > Plants > Roots > Rhizosphere >...
TCCTGGAGGATGAGCTTGTCCGGTTCATAACCAAAAGCGACATGGTCGAAGGCGACGTGGCCGGAGAGGCTCGGCGCGGGCTTCGCGTCCGGCGACTCCGGGAGGAGGGCATCACTGTCCAGGATCTCCTGGATGCGGTCCATGCCGACCGCCGCCTTGGAGGCTGCGTTCGTCATCTTCGCGAGATCCTGCATCGGCTTGAACATCTTGCCGAGGTAGAGGAGGAAAACGACCAGCGAGCCCGCCGTCATCTCGTTGCCGAGGACGAGGCTCGCCCCGTACCAGAGGACGAGGGCGGTGCCGATCGCCGCCACGACGTCCATCACGGGAGAGAGGAGCGCCTTGACGCGCCGCGCCTGCAGAGCCGCATCGACCGACTCCTGGCTCCGCTGGGTGAGCTTCTCCTCCTCGATGTCGCCCTGGGCGAAGGCCTGGATCACCCGGATGGCGCCGAGCGACTCCTCGACCGTCGAAACGATCTCGCTCTGCTTGACGCGGACCTGTTTCGTCGACTGCTTGACGAGGTGCGTGAAACGCTGGACGAAGAGAAACAGGAAGGGCGTCACGGCCATCGCGATGAGCGTGAACTTCCAGTCGATGTAGAGCATGACGACGAACATGCCGACGATCGTGAAGACGTCGATGGCGATCGACAGGATCGAGCCCGAGAAGAACGCCTGCACGTTGTCGATGTCGTCGGTGATCGTCGAGAGGATGTTCCCGAGCTTGTGGTGGTCGTAGTAGGACAGCGAGAGACGCTGGAGATGGTGGTAGACCTTCCTCCGCAGATCGTGCGCGAGGTACTGGCCGACGCTCGTGGTCAGGTACGAGTCGAAGTACGAGGCGACGGCGTCGATGAGCGCGATCGCGACCGTCGCGAAGGCGGCCAGGGCGATGGTGCCGCCCTTGTGGCGGCCGAGCACGTCGTGCAGTCCCGACAGAAAGTGCGGCAGCGGGTGATGCCCGATGACGTTGTCGAGGACCACTTTCAATGGCCACGGCGCGGCGAGATCCGCCGCCGTCTCGACCATCATCGCGATGAAAGCGAGGAGGAGCGGCCCCTTGTAGGGCTTGAGGACGTGCTCGACGAGAAAGCGGCGGTTCACGGGGTGGGCCTCGGCTACCCGGACCTTCCGCCGAACGCGCTAGGGCTCGACGGCGCGGCCGCCCGAGAGGATGTGGTTGACGGCCTGGACGCGCTGCTCCAGCACGCGGCGGAGTCGGCCGACCTCGGCGTCGCCCGCGGCGACGAGGACCGAGGCTCCCTGCCACTCGAAGCGCATCACGGCGTCGCGATCCTCGGGCAGCAGGCCAAGGAGACCCGCGCGATACGCGCGCATCCACTCCGGCGACGGCTCATTGTCCAGCCGGATCCGGAAGAAGGAGCGTCCATCGGTCGCCGGGCCCTCGCGATACGGCTGGTCGGGTGAGACCCAGACCCGGTGAGTCGGCGGGGCTTCGCCCGGGCGGCGGCGCATGGGGCGGCGGTGCTGGGGACGTCTCATTCGGAGCGGGATTCTTTCACGTTCGCAAGGGCACTTCCAGCGCTTTCCGTGGAGCCTTCGGATGGAAAGGTCCCGGCGGACACGATCGTGAAGTCGGCGGGCCGGACGCGCCGCGCGAAGGCGGCGTCGGCCTCTTCGCGCGTGACGGCGGCGACTCTCGCCGGGAACTCGTCGAGGTAGGACACGCCGAATCCGTAGTAGACGGCGGCGTCCAGCGCGTCGGCGATGCCGCTGTTCGAACCGAGGTCGACCTTGAAGCGGCCGACCCTCGAGCTCTTTTCCTCGACGAGCTCTTTCTCCGTCATGCCCCCGCGCAGGAACTTGTCGATCTCGTCGAGCGCGGAGGCGACCGCGGCGTCGCGGCTGTCGGGCTTGACCGTCAGGCTCACGGCGAACGGCCCCGCGACGTGCGTCGCCGAGATGCTCGAGTGGATCCCGTAGGTCAGCCCCTCGGTGTCGCGCACGCGGACGCCGAGGCGGGAGGTCAGCGAGGACTGGCCGAGCGCCGCGTTGGCCAGCGAAAAAGCGAGGAAGTCCTCGTCCATGCGTCGCAGGTCCGCCGGCGAGGCGATCACGACGTCGGCGCTGGCCTTGTCGGCCATCGAGACGATCTCGATCCCGGGCGAGACCGGCGGCACCGGGGGCGCGGCGATCGGCGTGGGCGGCCCGGGAGCCCAGTCGCCGAAATCGGCCTCGAGGCGATCGAGGATCCGTTCCGCGTCGACGTCGCCGACGACGACGAGGGCGAACGAGCCCGCGCCGTAGCGCTCGGCGTAGAACGAAGCGAGGTCTTCGCGCATCAGCGCCTCGGCGCGGTCGATGCGCTCCTGGCCGGTCAGGCGGTGCAGCGGGTGCGCGGGCGGATAGATGCGCGCGAGCGCGCGCTCGTGGGCGCGGACCGAAGTTTGGTCCTGCTGCTGTCGGATCGAGCCGACGAGGCGCTTCTTCTCCTTCTCGAGCTCGTCCTGCGGAAACGTCGGCGTCCTGAGGACCTCGGCCAGCGCGCCGAAGAGCACGTCGGTCTCGCGCGAAAGCGCGGCGCCCGAGACGTCGACGCCGACGGGATCCGACGCGTCGGACGTAATCGAGAGACCCACGGCGCGGCTCTCGAGGTCCTCGGCGAGCTGGAGCTTCGTCCGGCGCGCCGTGCCCTTCAGGAGCTCGCCCGCCGTGATCGAAGCGATCATGCGGCGGTCGGGCGGCGCATAGAGGCGGCCCGCGCGCATCGAGCCCGAAATCGCGAGCGTCGGGTTGAAGTGGTTCTCGAGGACGAAGAAGCGGGCTCCGTTCGCGAGCGTGCGCTGGCGCACCGCTTCGGCGAAGGGAGCCCGTCGGGCGGGAGCGGACACGCTCATGCGGCCTCGCCCTCGCCTTCCTCGGCGTCTTCGCCTTCCTGTGACGGCGCGCCGGTTTTCGGCAGGAAGAGCCCGACCGTCAGACCGTCGTCGTGGAGATGCGCGAGGACGACCCGCCGCACGTCTTCCGGCGTGACCGCCTGGATGGCGACGGGATAGTCCGCGTACCACTCCCAGTCGGCAACGGCGATGGCCTCCGAGAGCGATGAGGCGATCTGGTCGCTCGAGTCGCGGTCGAAGATCACGTCCGCCTCGATCTGCGTGCGCGCCTTGGCGCACTCGGCGTCGGTCACGCCATCGGAGGCGATCCGGGCGATCTCGCGGCGGATGACCGACTCGACCTCGGAGGGCTCGACGCCCGGCCGCACCGGAGCGAACACCGAGAAGAGCGCCGGATCATGGAGCTGCCAGGGGACGACCGTCACGGAGAGCGCCAGCGTCTTTTCGACGAGCGCCTGGTGCAGGCGCGACGTGATGCCGCCGCCCAGGATGTTGCCGAGCACGGCGAGCGCCGGCGTGTCGGCATGCACGGCCTCCACGGTCCTCCAGGAAAGGCCGACCCAGGCGACCTGGCCCACGCGGCGCACGACGAAGCGGCGCTCGCCTTCCTGCGGAGGCTCGACCGTGTAGGTCCTGGGGATCGGCTGCGTGGAGGACGGAATCTTTCCGAATTCGCGGACGAGCAGATCGAGGGTCTCGGTTTCGTCGAAGTCGCCGATGACCATCGCGGTCGCGTTGTTCGGGTGGTAGAACGTGTCGTAGAACTCCCGCAGCCTCGCCGTCGAAACCTCCTCGATGTCGCTCCGCCAGCCGATCGTCGGGTGGTGGTACGGGTGCTCACGGAACGCCGTGGCGAACGTGTGCTTGTAGAGCACCTGGAAGGGCGAGTTCTCGCCCCGCTCGAACTCGTTGCGCACGACGGTCATCTCGGGCACCCGGTCCTCGTCGCGCAACAGCGCGTGGCGCATGCGCGAGGACTCGATCCGGACCGCGACTTCGAGCTTGTCGGAAGGAATCGTCTCGTAGTAGTTCGTCCGGTCGAACCACGTCGTCGCGTTGAACCGCGCCCCGAGGGCGTCGAGCACCGCGGCCACGGCGGTTCCCTTCGCGCGGTCGAACTCGGGCGTGCCTTTGAACATGAGGTGCTCGAGCAGGTGCGTCGCGCCCGTGTGGCCCACGGCTTCGTTGCGGCTGCCGACGTGGTAGACGATGGCGAACGTCACGACGGGGGCGACCCGGTTCTGGAGCAGGAGAACGGAGAGGCCGTTGGAGCGGAGACGGTACTCGCGAAACCCGGCCTTCTCCCGAACGAGCTCGAAGGGACCCTCGGACAAACGCTCTACCTTCCGCCGGCGATGTCTTCGGCGCCGTCGACGCCGATGACGTTGCCCGAGACCCACGCGCCGCCCGCGCCGCTGAGGGACACGAGGGCCCGCGCGACGTCGGCCGGGGTCGTCAGGCGGCCCGCGGGATGGAGCGCGAGCGTCCGTTCGATCATGCCGGCGTTGCCCGGGATCTTGCGCAGGGCCGGCGTGTCCGTCACTCCGGCGCGCAGCGCGTTCACGGCGACGCCCCGGGGCGCGAGCTCCACGGCGAGCTGCCGCACGTAGGATTCGAGGGCGCACTTGGCCGCGGAGACGGCGCCGTACGCGGGCCACACGATGTGATCGCCGGCCGAGGTCATCGCGAAGACGCGCCCGCCCGGAGCGAGCAGGTCCGCGAAGTGGAGATCCTGCACCCAGTAGACGAGCGAGTTCGCCATGACGTCCAGCGTCATCTCGAGCTGCGCCTTGGTCAGGGCGTTTTCCCGCGGCTCGGCGAAGAACGGCTTCAGCGTCCCGAAGGCCAGCGAGTGCAGGACGACCGAGACCCGCGACTCGGGGGCCGCGGCGCCGCAGATTCCCTGGATGGCCGCGATCACCTCCGAGCGCTTTTCGTCGTCGGCGGCGTTGACGTTGAAGAACTCGGCCCGCCGGCCGGCCGCGCGGATCTCGCCCGCGATCCGGTCGGCGTTCGGCTGCGTCCCCTTGCGGTCGAGGTGGACGCCGAAGACGTTCCAGCCGGAGCGGCCGAGCTCGAGCGCGCAGGCTTCCCCGAATCCGGACGAAGCGCCCAGGACGAGAGCCCAGCGGTCGGGAGAAGCGGCGTTCAAAGCGCCGGAATCTTAGCAGGCTGCCGAAGGAGGGTGTGGGACGGCGTTACGAGCGCCGCGGGGCGAGATGCAAGGAAGCGCGACGACGGCGATGCCCTGGCATCGTCGAGGAGCGATGACGCCGCAGATTGCCCCGCGCCGCCGTAACCCGAAGGGTGGACGGCACTTTGCCGGCGCCCGCTTAAAGTCCGTCCATCTACTTCGGAACTGTGCGGGCTGGCGCCGCATGCAAAGTGCCGGACACGACGCCCGCATCCATCTTTCGGCAGTCTGCAGGTACACTCGCCCGCAGCCGATGGAGGAGCTTCCGGCCAGACCCCCCGGATCCCGCAGCCTTCTCGCCGCGCTCCTCTTCCTTCTCGCCGTGGTCTGGCTCGAGCCGGCCGGCTCCGGTCTCGCCGAGCCCGACGAGACCCGCTACGCCGAGATCCCTCGGGAGATGCTCGCGGCCGGCGATCTCCTCGTCCCGCGTCTGAACGGCGTGCCCTACTTCGAGAAGCCGCCTCTGCTCTACTGGGTGAACGCCGCGTCCCTGAGAGTCTTCGGCGAGACGCCTTGGGCGGCGCGTTTTCCGACGCGGCTCGCCGGGCTGGGCACGCTGCTCCTGGTCCTTTCGGCCGCGCGAGGGATCGGGGCCGGCGGTCTCCCGGCGGCGGTCCTGTTCCTCGCGGCGCCCATGGGCTTCCTCTTCTCGCGCACGAACCTCACCGACGGCCTCCTGACGTTCTTCTTCACCGCGATGCTTCTCGCCGGGCGTTCGGCCGTGCGGCGCCGCGAAGAGAAACGGCCATGGCTCGCCATGTCGGCGATCTTCGGGGCGGCGTGCGCGGCGGCGTTCCTCACGAAGGGGCTCATCGCCCTCGTTCTGCCGGCGGCGATCTTTTTCATCTGGGCGATCTCGACGGGACGCCTCGTCGCGACGCTCCGCACGCTCGTGCTCTCCCCCGCGCCGCTCGTGTTTCTCGTTCTGGCGCTGCCGTGGTTTCTCGCCGTCGAACGGCGGCATCCCGGATTCCTCGACTTCTTCTTCATCCGCGAGCACTTCCAGCGGTTCGCCACGAAGGCCGCGAAGCGCACGGGGCCCGTCTACTGCTTCGTTCCAGTCCTGCTGCTCGGCTTCATGCCCGGCGTCGCGTTCTTTCTCCGCGGATTCTGGAAAGCCCTGCGCGCGAGCGACCCGGCGTTCTTCTACTTCGTCTGGTTCTCGGTCGTCTTCGTCTTCTTCTCGACGTCGAGCAGCAAGCTGCCGCCGTACCTCTTTCCCGCGATTCCGGCCGCGGCCGTGCTCGCCGCTCGGGGCATCCCGGAGGCCGGTACCCGGGGACGGCGCCTGTGGATCGTCCAGGCGATCCTCGCGACGACTCTCGCGATCAGCCTCCTCGCCCACCCGCAGCTGCGCGCCGCGGCGCGCGAGCTCCGCCTGGAAGGCATCATCGCGCCGGCCCTCGCCATCCTGGTTCTCGGGTCCTGGTTCGCGGTCCTCTTCGCCGGAAACGCTCCGAAGCTGGCCCTCGCCTCTCTCGGATTTGCATGGGGGGCGTTCCTCCTGGCGGTGGTCCTCGGCTGGCCTCTGACGCCCCAGGCCCGATTCACGGCCGAGCTCGCCGACGCGGCGCGCCGGGCCGCGGCGCCCTGGCAAGGCAAGGCGACGCTCGTCGGCTACAAGGACTACCTGAACGGGCTTTCATGGGAGCTGAAGACTCCCTTCGCCGTAGCCGCCTATCGGGGCGAGCTCGAGCCCGAGTTCGAGACGCGCGCGGAGGTCCGGGAAAGCCTGTTCTGGAGCTCCGAGCGGTTCTGGGCAGCCTGGAAGGGGGGGCGGCCGGTCGTGGCCCTCGTGCGCATGAAGGATCTGGTCGAGATGATGACCGCGGCGCCTCCGGCCCGAGTCGTCCGCTGGAGCGGCCGCCACGCAATTGTGGTCAACTTCCCCCCCTAGTCCCGGTCGGAACCACAAAGGCCGGAACGCGTTTTGCATCCTCGGGGACATTCGTCATGATTTCGGGGGGACTATGAGCCACAAGCACGCTCGAATTCTTCTCTGGATCTTCGTCGTCGGGCTCGGCATCTCCGCGGGCGCCGGCCTCTACGAAACGAAGACCCAGATGCCCCGATGGGTCAGAAGCGCGCGCGCGAACGGCCTTCCCAGCCAGGTGGCGAGCTCCGCCAACACCGGCATGCAGTTCTGGCTCTACACGACGGCGCTGCCGCTGACCCTGCTCACCCTCGCGAGCTTCTTCGCGATCCGGTTCGTCGATCCCGAAACGCGGAAGTGGTGGCTCATTGCCGCGTGGGCGTCCCTGGGAAGCCAGATCCTCACGCTCGCCTATTTCATTCCGACCTTGCTTCAGCTCTCGGGCGGGCAGGAAACGAATGCCCGGGCGGTCGCCTTCCAGTGGGCTCAGGTCAACTGGTTTCGCCATGCCCTGTCGTTCGTGGCGTGGCTCTCGGCACTCCAGGCGTTCGCATGCTTCGCGCGCATGCGGCGCCGACGGGCATCGCGCAGCGCAGTGTCGGCCGAGAGGGCGTCCCGGATATCGGAAGTGGAGCTGAGGGCCTAGCCGAAGTCGTGGGTCGAGGGTCGAGGGTTTAAGGGATGTACCCCTTGATCGTCCTCGCCGTCACTCCCGGCTTGTCCACCGCCACGGTGACTGCGCGGTACTCGCCATCAGGCTTCTGCGAGTCGGTGCGGAACGCCAGGATGTACTGAGAGCGCAGCTCCTCTTCGATCCGTTTCACGATCTCGCGGACCTTGTCGGGGCTCGAGGTATGGAACACCTCGCCGCCGGATTCGCGCGCGATCTCGTTGACCTGGCCGCGGATTCCGAAGTCCAGGACCGAAATGTTCACGGCGATGAAATAGATCGGGGCGCCGGCCGTGCGGGCGTAGCGCAGGAGCGTCTCGTAGTCGACGTGGGAGTGATTGTCCGCGCCGTCGGTCACGACGATGAGCGCCTTGCGGCCCTGGAGCGCCCGGAACTGGTAAAGGCCAAGCACGACCGAGTCGAAGAGGGCCGTCGCGCCGCGGGCCGAGGGCTCCCGGGCGGCTCGCTGGAGCTCCGCCGAATCGCCCGTCAGATTCTGGATCAGGCGCGGCTGCTCGCGGAACTCGATCACGAAGCCTTTGTCCTTCTCGCGGATGAGGCCCCGGAAGAGCTCGGCCGACGCCTCGTGGACGAAGGGCATCGCCTTCTCCATGGAGCCGGAACCGTCGACCACCAGGCCGATCGTGAGCGGCAGCTTCTCGGCGATCTCGAAACCCGTGACTTCCTGCGGCTTTCCGTCCTCCTGGATCTTGAAGTCGTTCTGGGCGAGACCGGTGACGAAATGATTGCTCTTGTCGACCGCGGAGATGTGGAGCTGGACGACGTCGACCCGCACGCTTTCCATCGTCGTGTTCGGGCCCTTCAGCATCCGGAGGTCGTTGGCTTCCTTGCCGTCGTCGCCGATCGCCGTCGCGCGCAGGTAGTCGCCGCGCGAGTACTCGGCCATCGGGATCGTGACCTCGTAGGGGCCGTCGTTCGCCCATGCTTTGAGCTTCTTGTCGTTGAGGTAAAGCTCGACCTGCTTCGCGACGCCGCCCGCGATCGACTGCACGGCCACCTTGATGCGAACCTTGCCGGCCGCGGGATCGGGGTGCGGCAGGATCTTGACGGCGAGCCGCGCGCTTCCCTGGTTGATCGCCCAGGCGTCCTCGTCGATGAGCTTGCCGGAGGCGTCGTACCCGATCACGCGGATCGTCTGCTTGCGCGGGACTTCGCCGAGGTCGATCTCGACGGTGTAGGGCGGCCGCGAGCGCGCGAGGATGAGCTTGTCCTCCAGGTAGAACTCGACCTTCGAGATCGGGGGGTCCACCGACGCCTCGAGACGCAGGATGCCGACCGGGGCCTCGCGGTCCGGCGGCAGGATCTTCAGCTTCGAGCCGCCCCCGGGCGCCGTCGGCGAGGTCCCGGCCTCGTCGGCGATGACGATCGCCTCGGCGGCGGGCAGCGTCGAGGACTCGCCCGGAGCGAGGTCGGCCGTGAACGGGTTGCCCACTTCCGGCACCGAGACCTCGGTCTTGGCCTCGCCGACCTGCTTGCCTCCCGGCGCCGAGAGGACGAGGCGGAGCTCGTAATCGCCGGGCTCCACGGAGCGCAGGAACGCATAGGTGAACGTGGTGTGCTCGTCGACCGAGCCGCTCACGGGGTACTTGAAGGCCTGGACGATGTTACCGCCCTTCAGGAACGATCCCTGGAGCTCTCCCGAGAAGCTCTTCAGGCCGCGTTTCGCCGCCGCCATCGAAAGCTCGGGCGCCCGCAGGCGGACGCGGACGACCGTCTTCACGCCCGCCATCCCGAGGTACTCGACCGTGATGTAGAGCGGGAAGTTGCCGCCCTCGGTCGAGAGCTGCGCCTCGCGCGTCTGAGCCGGCGACACCGCCGCGGAGGCCAGCATGAGCACGGAAAAGGCCAGCGCTGCCGCCACAAGGGATTTGAATCCGGATTTCATCGCATTCCCGAACCACGGACGGCCGGCCCGGAATTCCCGTTATGCGCGCCGGAGCGGCGCGCCGGGGGTATCAGGCGGCCGCCGCCCCCTGCTCGAGACCCCGGAAGAAATCCACGACGGCTTCCCGGAAGTCCGAGGGCGTGGCCAGTTCGGAAATCCGGACCCGCAGCGCCCGGCCGTGCGGCAGGCCGTTCGTGTACCAGCCCGTCATCGTCCGAAGCTTGTGGAGCGCTTCCTTGGGATCGTGGGCCGTCTGCTCGATCGCGGAAAAGTGCGCCAGCATCAGGTCCCGCCGCTCGGAGAGCGTCGGCTCGCGCGCGGCGTCCGCTTGCGCTTCCGCTTCAGATCGCCCCGCCAGGCCGGCGGCGATCTGCCGGAAGATCCAGGGATTCTTCATCGTGGCGCGGCCGATCATGATGGCGTCGCAGCCGGTCTGCTCGAAGAGGACTCGGGCGTCCTCGGGCGTCGTCACATCGCCGTTGCCGATGACCGGGATCCTGACCCGGCTCTTGAGCTCGGCGATGCGGGAGTAGTCGGCGCGCCCCGTGTACATCTGCCGGGCGGTGCGTGCGTGCATCGCGACGGCGGCCACGCCCTCGTCCTCGCACATGGCACCGAGGTCGAGGAAGTTGACGCGCCGCTCGTCGAGGCCGAGGCGAAACTTTACGGTCAGGGGGATCGAGAGCCTCTCGCGCACGGAGCGCACGATGCGCCGCGCGAGGGGCAGGTCCCCCATGAGCGCCGCGCCGGCGCAGCCCTTCAGGACCTTGTTCGCCGGGCAGCCCATGTTGATGTCGCAGACATCGGGCCCGAGCTCTTCCACGATGTCCGCGGCCGCAGCCATGCGCTCGGGGTCCGAGCCGTAGATCTGAATCGAGAGGGGCCGCTCCTCGTCCGAGAAGACCATCTTGCGCAACTGGCGCGCGTTGCCGCGGGTGATCGCCTCGGACGAGATGAATTCCATCGTCACGAGGCCGACGCCCCCGATCCGGCGGAGCATCAGACGGTACACGTGGTCCGTGATGCCGGCCATGGGGGCGAGCACCAGAGGGGGGTCGATCCGGACCTGTCCCAAAGTCAACATGAACTTGATAATCTTAATGGTCATACTGTCCACCGGCCCCCGGGTGGGTCTTGGTAGGATTGGTCTGGTCCGTTAGGTCCGTTCGTTTCGCTCAGGAGGTTCGAATGTCGTCCAAGGCCATGGCGGCCCCCCGGGAGGGCACGCTCTGGATCCGCGACAAGCGGTTCGATCTGCTTTTCCTGACTCTGTCGGGAGTCCTGGTCTTCCTTCCCTACCTCTCGTACGGATTCTTGAAGAAGGTGGGGGTCTCGGAAGGGACTTCGAGCCTCATCGTGGGCCTCTCGGTGACCATCCTCGTGGGCGGTCCCCACATGTACTCGACCTACCTGCGGACGGCGTTCGAGCCTCGTTTTCGCAAGCGCTGGGGAATCCTGGCCTACCTGCCGCTCGTCGTGATTCCGACGCTTGTGATCCTCGGCTCGATGTTCTCGTTCATCCTGCTGCTCACGGGCTTCTTTCTCTGGGCGTCCCTGCACGTGACCCACCAGGCGCAGTTCATCTCAGAGACGTACCGGATGCGCAAGGGCGCTCCGATCCGCGCGATCGACCGCTGGCTGGACGGCGCGGTCATCCTCGGGGCCCTGTACCTGGTGGCCATGTACAAGTTCGTCGAGGACCGCTTCGCTCTCGGCGACGCGGTTCTCTTCTTCCCGCCCTTCCTCAAGCACAAGGCCGTCGCCATCGCCTTCACCGTCGGTTACGCGGCGTTTTTCGTGCTCTACGTTGCGCGCACGTTCCGCGAGATCCGCCGCGGCGAGTCGTCCTGGCCGCGCCTGCTCTTCATGACGATCACCGTGGCGATGGCGTTCGTGGTCCCGGTCTTCGACAACCTCGACATGTCGTTCCAGGGCTTCAACACCTGGCACTCCCTCCAGTACCTCGCGCTCACGTGGTTCATGCTCGGACGCGAGGCGGATACGGGCCGCATCGGGAGCAACCTGACGCGCGCGCTCGCGGGGCGGGAGAACACGAAGAAGTTTTACATTTCGATGATCGGCGCGACCTTCTCGGCCGGCGTCATCTACCTCATCCTCTGGAAGGGCCTGAACTTCCCGCAGGACAAGAGCTACTACGTGGTCGTCCTGTCTTTCCTGCTCGTGCACTACTTCTACGACCACATTCTCTTCCGCGACTTCGAACCGTTGCAGCCGATTCGGGGACGGGAGCGGCTGGCCGCGTAGCGAACGCCTCGCGTTCGCGGGAGCGGCCATCCCGAGGCCGCAGGCCGAGGGATCCCGCAATCACTCGGACGGCTAGTGGCCTGCCGATGACGGGATCCCTCGCTATCGCTCGGGATGACGGCTTGGAGTTGGGCCTGGGGTTGGCGACTCAGGGTCTGGGATGACGGCTCAGGGTTTGGGATGACGGATCAGGGTTTCAAGATGACGGTCGTGGTGGAAGCCCTGGACCCTCCGGAGCTGTTCGAGTGGTTTGCCGACCTGCGCAAGGACCTGGGGATGACGGTCGTGCCGACAGGTCCGAAAGCGGGCCCTGCCGTGCTCAAGGCGCTGCGGGCCAACGAGACCGTGTGCCTGCTCTGCGACCGCGATCTCGAGCGTTCCGGCATCGAAGTCGAGTTCTTCGGCGAGCGCACCACGCTTCCCGCAGGCCCGGCGACCCTGTCGATCCGCACTGGCGCGGTGCTGTTGCCCGTCGGCTGCTACTTCACGTCGAAGTACAACGGGCACCATGCTGTGGTACGTCCACCTGTGCCGACCGCGCGCCGCGGCGAGGGTCTGCGCGACGACGTGGCCAGAGTGACCCAGGCACTGGCGCGCGAGCTCGAGTTCCTGATCCGCCGCGCCCCGGAGCAATGGCACCTGTTCCAGCCGAACTGGCCAAGCGACCCTGGATACTGAGGTTGACGAGAGCTCCGAGTCTTTCGTCAAGACTCGGAG
>Ga0207645_10003218_pt1 | contig 12484 bp, 8 predicted proteins | sample KBSM53metaG_FD_184331 | JGI IMG/M metagenome (GOLD analysis project Ga0207645, IMG submission 184331) | Miscanthus rhizosphere microbial communities from Kellogg Biological Station, Michigan, USA - KBS M5-3 metaG (SPAdes) (version 2) | ecosystem: Host-associated > Plants > Roots > Rhizosphere >...
AGGACCGAAAGATCGTTCCGTCGCCAAAGGTTGCTACCTATGATCTTCAGCCGGAAATGAGCGCGCGCGAAGTTACCGACGAAGTAATCGCGCGAATGGCGAATTACGATCTGATTATTCTTAACTTTGCCAATCCGGACATGGTCGGGCATACCGGAATATTGAAAGCGGGCATTAAGGCGGTTGAGACCGTGGACGAATGTATCGCCCGAATCGTTTCGAGACTTCTCGAACTCGACGGCAAGTGTCTCATCACGGCCGACCACGGAAATTGCGAGCAGATGCGCAATCCTGATGGCTCGCCAAATACTGCGCACACCAAGTATCTTGTGCATTGCATCTACGTCGCCAAAGACGCGCAGAACTTCCGTGTCCGGGATGGAATTCTAGCCGATGTCGCGCCAACGCTCTTATTTTTGCTGGGCTTGCCGCAGCCGAAAGAAATGACCGGACGCAATCTGCTGGTGCGTAGGTAGGGCGCGTCACTCCGTGGGCGCCGTGGCCGTATATACAAGCGGCGCGCAGCGGAGTGACGCGCCCTACCTTTTGCCTTCGACGATCACGTCGGCGAACGCGATTTCCAGTTGCCGGTTGATCGCTCGCGTCCCAGCCATGGCGATTCGCTGTAATAAGCGAATTCGATTTTCGAGGGCTGTTTCGTGCCAGATGGGTTTGCGCATGAGCTTGAGCGCGCCATCGAATTCCACAAGCGCGCCCCATCCGACTGGGATCTCTGCGTCGTGGAAGAGCTCCTTGGGCAAGACCAGGAAAGACAAATTTGCGCAGCGGTAGCGAATCAACTTGTCGAACTTCGTGCAGTCGTAGAGCCGATTTTGCAGCGCGTGCAACTCACGCAAAACGCGCGAGTAACCGCGGTGTCCGATCACCGTGAAATCAGGCAAATCGAATTCGGGAAATAGCGAATCACCGTTCCGCAAGTTCGGATAATGTTCACGCAGGCGCGTTTCGAGACGCTGACGGCGTTCGCAAATCGTTTCGAGACGCTGGCGCGCGGCATCGCTCTGGCAGTTGTCTCGTCGTAGATCGCAGAGCGCTTGTTTGCATTCAAAGATCGCTGTGGATCCAATTGTTTTTGGCTTTAGTCGATAGGCGGCCACGTCGACACGATACCGGTTTTGAGGCAAAGCCACTTCCATCGCGCACGCGGAATAACCGTGGGCTTGCGCCCAGAGAAAAGCGAGACGCTTCAGTCTGCTATGCCTCTCGGTTTCGCCGCGGGCGTTAGTTACTCGCGCACCCATTCCGCCAGTTCGCGCGCCCAATAGGTAACAATAATGTCGGCACCGGCGCGCTTGAGCGCAGTCATGATTTCAAGGACAGCCGCGCGTTCTTCTAGGACGCCCTTTTCGGCGGCCGCTTTGACCATCGCGTATTCACCGCTCACATGATAAACAGCGGTTGGTTTGCCGAAACGTTCGTGCACTCGCCAGAGAATGTCGATGTACGGCATGGCTGGTTTTACCATCACGATGTCGGCCCCTTCGTCGATATCGAGGGCCACCTCACGCAACGCTTCCTCGGCGTTGGCACAATCCATTTGGTAAGAACGCCGATCGCCAAACTGAGGCGGACTCTCGGCGGCTTCGCGAAAGGGACCGTAGAAAACTGACGCAAATTTGGCCGCATAACTCATGATCCCAGTTTGATCAAAGCCGCTGGCATCGAGCCCCTCGCGAATCGCACCGATGCGACCGTCCATCATGTCGCTGGGCGCCACCATGTCGGCACCCGCTGCGGCATGGGAGAGCGCGGTTTTAACGAGAACCTCCACCGTCTCGTCGTTGAGGACATGGAAATGGTCCCCATCGATGCGCGTTATGCCACAGTGACCGTGGCTCATGTATTCGCACAAGCAGACGTCGGTGATGGCAACCAGTGCCGGACATTTTGATTTGATGGCTCGCAGCGTCTTTTGAACAATCCCGTTTTCGGCATAGGCAGTGGTGGCCTGTTCGTCTTTCTGTTCGGGAATCCCGAAAAGAAGAACGGCTTGCAGCCCGAAATCTTGAGCACGCTGGGCTTCATCGACAATCTCCTTCACGGAAAGCTGAAAAACCCCCGGCATACTCGCGACCGGCCGGCGCTCTTTCAATTTTTCGCTTACGAATAGCGGGAGAATAAAATCCTGGGCGCTCAACTGCGTCTCGCGGACGAGATTTCGCAGAGCAGGGGAGCGCCGCAAGCGGCGGGGCCGATGCACTAATCTTCTCACAGGCAAAAGGGTATCCGGTTGGCGTAAGCGTCGCAAGTTTCGCCACGGGACGAATCCGTTCGACTGGCCCGGAGCCGGCTTGACTGAGGGAAGCCTTCCATGTAGCCCGTGGATGACATGCCGCTCGCCGTATGATTGGCCTGGGAAGAAACCGCAGCCTGGAATCCTTCCGGGGCTGCTTGCACAACGAATGACCGATTACTTACTCGTCGATATCAGCAATTCGTACACCAAGCTGGCGTTCGCGTCGACCATGCGGGTTTTGGCTCCCAAGCGGATCGCAACGAATAAGCTTTCCAGCGGCGTGGTCACGGGATTGTTGAGAAGGAAAAAGGTCAGAAGAGTCGTTGTTTCATCGGTCGTGCCGGAAAAAAATTCGGCGATTTTGAAGGCTGCGAGAAAGGTCGAGGTGCTCTGGCTGAATTCGACATTGAAACTGGGTGTAGGCATTGACTATCCGAAACCGAAATCAATCGGAGCCGATCGACTGGCGAATGCTGTTGCAGTTACAGAGCTTTACGGATTTCCCGCGATCGTGGTGGATTTCGGGACTGCAGTGACCTTTGATATTATTTCCGGTCGTCGGAAGTACATCGGTGGCGTGATTGCGCCGGGGCTGGAAGCGGTGACTGGCTTTCTTTATCGACGAACCGCCCTTTTGCCAAAGATCTCTTTGAAGGAGCCGCGCCGCGCAATTGGTAAATCGACAATCGAGGCGATGCGGTCCGGTGCAGTAATTGGTTATCGCGGACTAGTTCGTGAAATCCTGGCGCGGATCAAAGCAGATCAGTTTCCGCGCAAAAAGGTTCATGTTGTGGCGACAGGCGGCTATGCCCGGCTTATTTCCGGACAGTTGCCAGAGATCGGCGCAATTCGACCACATCTGACATTGGAGGGATTGCGGATCGTGGCGAATTTGAATTCATGATTTGGGGGGATTGCGACAGCGTGGCTGTCGAATTGATCCCGGCTGGCAATTTTTCCGAATCAGGCCGAAAATTAGGGCATTCCGGCGCAACTTTCGACTTGTCAGGAGCAGTGATCGACGCTTCAGTCCATACCTCATGAGAATCTGGATGATCGCTGCGGTCGCAGCGTTGGGGCTCGGGTCCTTGGCAGCGGAAAATGTCGCTCCGACCAAATCGGAACTTGAGGAAATGTACGGCAAAGCGTTCCGTGAATTCGATAAGAACAATTTTCCGCAAGCATTAAAGGAGCTCGACGCAATAGACGCCCGCCAACCTGATCTTGCCGCATCGAAGAATTTGCGAGGCGTCATCCTGATGCGGCAGGGCGTCTATGACAAGGCCGAAGCAGCGTTGCTCGAAGCGGCCAGGCTTGATCCGAAGTTTTGGAATGCGCGCTTCAACCTGGCGGAGATTCCGTTTCTGAAAAAAGATTGGGTGCAGGCGCGGAGTCGCTTCGAGGAGCTTCTTTCTGGCAGTGAATCCGATCTGGCAAGCGAAGCTTCGCAGCTTATTCAATACAAGATTCTTCTGACTTATCTGCTCGAGGGAAAAGAAAACATGGTCGATTCCATTCTGGCCAAGTTGGAGCTCTCGCGCGATACGCCGGCAGTTGACTACGTGAAGGCAGCCGTCGCGCTCCAGCACAAGAACCAGAAGGAAGCAAAAGATTGGATGAACGTAGCGGAGAAGAATTTTTCGCCGCAGCTGAACAAACTTTTCGCAGAATCACTGTATGAAGTCGGGTGGCTGGAAAGACCTGCCGGTGAGGCACGTGCCTCGTTACCTCTCACAACGGCTGTCGAGCGTGCGGAAAAAGGAAAGGCTCTGGCGCGTTCAAAATTCGAACAAGCTCAGCAGGCGCTACGTCAGCGCGATTTCGCCACCGCCCGTAAATTAGTTGACGAGGCCGATCAGGCACAGCCGAATCAACCGGCGACCCTGAATTTGCGTGGGGAAATTTTGATGGAGCAGAAAGAGTTTGATGCAGCTGAAGCCGCCTTCAAGAAAGCAGCCAAGCTGGACCCGAAATTCCGCGAAGCGCAATACAATCTCGCGCAAATTCCATTTAAGAAGAAAGACTATGCCAAGGCCCGGGAACGTTTCCAAGCGCTGCTGGAGCGAACTCCAGGAGGAGACAAGAATCAGGCGGCAGAGCTTATGAAGTTCAAAATTTACATGACGCTTTTGCTCGAAGGAAAGGACAGCCGCGCGCAGGCGATGATGGAGCAGTTTCAGTTTACAGGAGACACGCCCGCTCTCTATTTTGCCCAGGCAGCATGGGAATTTAAGCATAACAATCCAGAGAAAGCCGCTGACTGGGCTGCGTCGGCGAAGAAGATTTATTCGCCAGCGCTCAACAGCGTTTTTGCCGACGCCTTTTATGACGTTGGCTGGATGCAAAGCCCAGAACCCGCCGCAGTGCCGGAGCCTGCCTTGGACACAGCTAGTGCCATTGCAGCGCAGGCGGAGGGCAGTCCGGCAGTCGAGCCGAGTCCCATTCCCAACGCCCTTGTTGCCGCAAACAAACAAGCGGAGAAGTCGAAGGACGAATCTTCTTCTTCGGCCCTCGCGACAACCCCCGCGAGTACAGGCACGCAATCTACCAGTGTGACAGAAGCGAATAAAGAGCCGACTGCTTCCACCTCGGCAGAGCCGGTTGCCGCGGAAACAGGCGCTCGGCCCGAGGAAACGCCTGCGGCGGTTTCCGAATCGCCTGCTGTAGGACCGATAACGGCGACAGCTTCTCCCGCTGAAGTGGCGGGGGCCGCTTCCGCTCCCGCCGGGCAAAATGAACAGGCAGCCGCTGGCAAACCAGAACCATCGGTGGCACCCGTTGTCCCGACAACGCTCGGCGCATCTACTTCGCAGGCCGACATTGTCGGTTTAAATCGGCAAACGTGGCTTGTCGGTGGATTGCTGTTAGTGGGCATCTTTGTCTTGGCTTGGGTGGTCGTACCTCATCTTCGCCGTAGCTACGCATACAATATCGCGGGTTATCCGCAGCCCCAACCTGTGGCAAGCTCAACGAGACGTGGCATCGCTCCGGCACGGAAGGACGTTGCGCACGGCTTTTTTGGCGGGCCACGTCAGGTTTCGCTACAATTGACAGCATCGAAACCTTCACTTCGCCCCACAGCCTTGCCTTCAGCCAACGCTACCCGTTCTTTTGATGGGTTGGCGGATTTGGCAGCGAAGGAGGGACAAACCCCTGCTTTTCACGACGCTGAATTACGCAAATTTGCACCCCTTACCGAACCGTCCTTCGAGTCGGAATCAGTAGAGCCGGTTGTCGAATACCCAGCGGAAAGGTTGCGGCAAGTTGAACCTGAATCGCCGTCATTCAGCGAACCGGCGTTCGCGTCCGCCGTGGGGCCAATTATCGAACAGGCGGCCGAGAGCTTGCAGCCGAGCGTACCCCAAGCGTCTGAAACGGCTGAGGCTTCGGCAGTTAGCACGTTAAGCGAATCTTCTGCTATGACGACGGAAGAGCCGATTGAAATTCCTGCGGACGCAGAGGAAATCGTGTTGCCTGCTGTAGCAAAGCTAACGTCAACAGAACCTGAGGTTCTACCGATCGAACCAGAGTATTCCCCGCGACATGGACACGCAGTGACTCCAACGCAACCCCCTGTAGTCGAAGCGGTCACGGCGCCGGAGCCTGGTATCCAAGCTGCAATTTCCGCCGGGCCCGAATTTTCCCAAACAACCACACCTGCAACCATGCCTGAACCAACCCAAATCCCGCCTGCTCCAATAACCAAACTTCCGGCCGTTCCGGTGAGTACACCTTCGGTCGCACCAGTGACCAAGCCGCAACCCGCCGCGACGATGCAGACATCCGTGCAGCTGACGTTCTCTTTCGAGATTGCCGCGATGCAGCTGACGCCGAGCTTCAAAATGGGAAGCCTAAATGTGCGGCCCCTATCCAAGGTCGTCACGATGCGTCTGGCCGCCTCTCAGCAACCGCAATCTGCAATGAATTTGCAAGTAAGCTTCGAGATCGCAAAGATTCAGCCGCTAGGAAGCGCCCTTGGCACAATTCGGATGTTTCCGTCCCAACAAAGGCCACCTGTGGCCGGTTCACCCTCAGTTGCAGTCACGGGCCCGCAACTCGTATCGAATTCCGAAACTGCGCCAGTCCAACTCACGCCGTCCCAACCAGGGCAGGCCACTGTCTTCGTGACAGTCCCGTGCCAAATTACGACAATCGAGTTCACACCATCGCTTGAGATTGCATCAGTTGTTCTCAACTCGAATTCCAAGCAGGTTCGTCTGCAGTTACCGAGCGCCGGTCCTGGTCCGCGCGAAGGAGCGCCTACGTTCGAAATTACGAATTTGCAGCTCACTGATAGCGGCGACATCGCCATGATGCACCTGAATCTGGTTGGTTCCGGATCGAAACAGTCCTAAGCGAAGACGACATCGAGGCAGCCGCCTCTCGGCGGTTCGTTCAGCCGCGTTTGCGGGATGTGTTTCGATTTAGGGAGCGCAGTTGCTGCGGTAGAAACTCTCCGTCGCGGCGAATCAATTTTCCGTCGAAATAAATCTCCCCGCCGCCGTATTCCGGGCGCTGGATACTTACCATGTCCCAGTGAACCTGGCTGCGATTCCCGTTGTCCGCTTCGTCATAGGCTTGCCCAGGAGTAAAATGAAACGATCCGGCAATTTTCTCGTCGAACAATATATCTCGCATTGGTTGTAAGACGCGGGGATTAAACCCGAGCGAAAATTCGCCGATGTAACGCGCCCCTGGGTCGGAGTCGAGAATCTTGTTCAACTTCTTCGTTTCGTTGCATGTCGCATCGACAATTTTTCCGTCCTTGAACGCGAGACGAATGCCATCGAAGCCGATCCCCTGATAAATGCTTGGAGCGTTGAAGGTCACATTACCCTGTACCGAATCTTTCACCGGGCAGCTAAATACTTCGCCGTCCGGAATATTGCGATCGCCGCCGCAGATCACTGCCGGAATTCCTTCGATACTGAAACGTAGATCGGTCCCGGGGCCTTTGATTTCGATGCGATCTGTCTTTTCCATCAACCGCTTGAGCGCTTTCATGCCGGGCTGCAGCGTGCGATAATCGAGTGTGCAAACATCGAAATAAAAGTCTTCAAAGGCCTCTGTGCTCATTCCGGCAAGTTGTGCCATCGATTGGGTCGGCCAGCGTAACACGACCCACTTGGTTTTTTTTACTCGGTGGTCCTGCACTGGGCGCATTTTCTTGGCAAGCAATTTCATTTTCTCCGCCGGGACATCGGATAATTCCGTGATGTTGTTGCTGCCGCGAACGGCGACGTACGCGCCCATTTTTTTCATTCGTGCCAGTTCATGGCTCGCCAGGAGATTGAGCTGCCGATCGGAGGCTTCGAGCGCAAGTGCGCGATTAACTTGGGCGTGATAAGTCTGCACAAAAGGAACGCCTCCCACCTTCCGCGCCGCTCGGATGAGGGCGATCGTCATTTCATCCGGCGTGTCGAATACTTCTATCAACACGTTTTCGTTTCGTTTGAGTCGGATGGAATATTCCACAAGAACTTTCGCGAGCTTATCGAAACGAATATCGTGCATAAGAGCCTTATGATTCCATCGGCCCGGCGAGATGCAACTGTGCGTCTTTCTCAGCGCCCGGCCCAGCCAGCGTTGACGAGGCGCGCGGCAAAAGCACCGTCGGAATGGTCTCGAAACGACAGGCAAAACTCCTGGTTCGTAAGTCGCCTCTGTGGAAATTCGTCTACCACGCGCTCGGCCTGATGCTCATTTTCTTCCGTAAGAAAAGCTGGAGAGCGAACTCGCGGTCTGCATAAGTAAGCTCTGCCTTCGCAAGAAATTCCGAGACGATGGAATCGGCAAAGCGCCTTTTCTAGGCGGCACCGTAAGCGCAATTCTGCGGAGGGTTCGCCATGAATGCTCGGAAAGTTTGTCCCGGCTTCACCCTGGCCGCCCAATCGAATGGTAATGAAAGCCCAGGTGTCTCATCGTTTCAGGATCCAACAGGTTTCGCCCGTCAAAGACAATTGGCGTCCTCATTTTTTCCTTCACCACAGCCAGATCGACATTCGCAAATTCATTCCATTCGGTCGCGAGGATGAGTGCCTCGGCATTGTTCACCGCGTCGAGAGCGGATGGAGCAAACTTGGCAGCGGCGATTGTTTTTTCGGCCCGGGCCTTTTCCATTCCTTTCGGGTCATAGGCAACCACATGCGCGCCTTCGCGTAGCAAGTCTGCGACCAGCGCGATCGCGACGGACGAACGAACATCGTCGGTATCGGGCTTGAATGTGAGTCCCCAGACTGCAATTCGTTTTTCTCGCAAAACCCAGAGCGTTTCTCGAATCGTCTTCAGAAAACGCTCTTTTTGCACCGTATTAATTCGTTGCACTTCCTTGAGCAAATCGAAAGGGACACCGAGCCGTTCGCTGATGGTGATGAACGCGGCAATGTCTTTGGGAAAACACGAACCCCCGTATCCAATCCCGGCATTCAAAAAATCCCGGCCAATGCGGTGATCCATCCCGATCCCATCCGCAACTTTCTCCACATCGGCGCCGCTCGCTTCGCAAATAGCCGAGACCGCGTTGATGTATGAAATCTTGAGGGCGAGAAATGAGTTCGCACAATGTTTGATGAGCTCGGCGCTGTTAATATCGGTAACGAGGATCGGCGCCATGAATGGTTCGTAGAGCTTCTTCATCAGGTCGATGGCGTGCTCGCTTTGCGCTCCAATCACGATGCGATCCGGATTCATTAGATCGGCAACGGCACAACCTTCGCGCAGAAATTCGGGATTGCTGACGACGTCGAAGTTTGCGCCGTGGCGATTGTATCTCTTGATCGATTCAGCTACTTTTTCGCCTGTTTTCACCGGCACCGTGCTTTTGTCGACAATGACCCGATAACTGGTGAGCACGCCCGCGATTTCGCGCGCGACTTTCTCGAGAAAACTCAGATCGACATCGCCGGTAGCCTGCTGGGGAGTGGGAACAGCGATAAAAATGACTTGTGCGTTGTCCACTCCGTCCTGAATGCTCCCGCTGAAACGCAATCGCTGCGCTGAGACGTTACGATGAATGACTTCATCAAGGCCGGGCTCATATATCGGCACTTTGCCGACTTGCAAAAGTTTGATCTTCTGAGGGTCATTATCGACACAAATTACATTGTGACCGACATCAGCGAAACAGGCGCCGGTAACCAGACCAACGTAACCTGAACCGATGATTGCAAGATCCATAAGCGAAAGAGGCGCAGGGAAATTAGCAGCGCTACCGGCCGAAGGCGCTCAAGGAGATTAGCATTGCGCTTGCAGTTTCGTTCATTCCCCTTCAGAAGTCGGATCGACGTTTAAATCAAATCCAAATTTCGGGAACGCTTTAAGCGTTACGGTAAATATGACGCCGTAATCTTTGACACCCAGATTGTCACGTATCACTCCCCCGAACGAGGCTACCCAGCTGGTCAGATCACGATAAATCGCATAGCGCTGCTGCTCAAGAACCCCCGTGGATGCTTCGTATTGCTCTTGGACACCAATTCCCCAATTGTCATCTAAACGATAATATCCACCGACGACAAACAAGCTGCTATCGAGAAAAAAGGGATTGTTGTTCAAATAGCGATGCCCAAAAGTCACTTGCAGATTAGCCAGGGGTTGGACCGTTGCGAAGGTGTTGACTTCGGTAAAACCCTTGGCAAAAGCCGGCACTTGAGAGTTGACCGAAAACGACATCCACGGCAGCGGGGTAAAGCGGATATTATTGAAAAGATTTGAGTAGTCCGTCCGGTTGTATGGGTTGTCGAAGTTCACGTCGAAAAAGGTATCGAGCTCAAACCAGGTCATCGTTTTGTCGTCGCGCCGCGTTTCCAGTTTGTTGCGAACGCCGAGTCGCCAGACTGTCCAACTGTCGATCGAATCGATAGGGGTGAACTGTGGAAAGTCAATCGCCCGTAGCTGGGTCGAAGGCTCAAACCGGTCGAATCCCAAAATTGATGTCGGGTTAGGTCCGTTTTCTTTAACGTACGAGAAATCTGTGAACGGTTGGATAACGTGCATAAGTCCATCTAGCCCAAACGCGCGGCTTTGGACGTTCTCCCATTTCCGCGATATCTTGAAAGAGGCTTCTGCACCTGTGTCAAAAACTGTGCGAAACGTATCTCCATCGAACTCAACCGGGTTAGCTAACGTCGGTGGCGGAAGAATAAAGTCAGGTACGAGTGGATTTGAGGGCGGTACGAAGGTTGTCGTCCCAAGATCCCATGTCTTACCATAGTAGGTGCCGCGAAAGCCAACCCGTGGCACGACGGAAAGCCATCCAAAATACGTGTTTGGATAAGTTAGTTGATGGAACGTGTCGAAACGAACAGTGCCATAATTCTCAAAACCGGAGCCTTGAGGAAATTGTAGCTGCAAATTAGCAACGCCAGTTTCGCCTTCGTAGAAAATCGGTCCGCCAAAAAGCGATTGACGCTTGATGTCCAGCACTACCTCCGGCAAACGTTCCGTTTGCTCGAAAAACTCGTTCGCCTGGAAACGCGCAATGCCGGTCAGCGTATAACGTGGATCTGTTTTTGTGAGCGCTACCACGTTGTCGGGAACGGGATTGACGCGAAATTCCCCCTGGTAGAAGTCCTCCATCACGTATTGATCGCTTAATTTGGTGAGGTTAGCGATACCGTAGATGCTCTCGGTAAAGTTCGTCCGGTCTTCCAGGCTTAGCCGATATCGTGCCGTAGGAACACCTTGTCGTGGGATGGCCGTTTGATTCAGCTGCGGATTTTGATCCTGCAGGTAATAGGTCTTAAGCTTCGCCCAGCTTTCTTTGTCCTTCCCATACTCGGCGCTGGAATCAAACCCAAGCGCCAAGCCGCGGCGCCCCCGATAATCGAGGCGAACCCGCCCCTGGACATTTTCTGTGATCGGGAAGGTCACCTGAGTAAGAAGCGATGGCCCCCATGAACTCAAGAAGGCCGGGGCGATCGCAAAACTGAATGCTTGATCCAGAGATTGGTAGATGTAGGGGAACCAAAAGACCGGCACTTTTCCTACGTATGCCGTGACGTCCCGGAGAATCACCCTATCGTTTTCGTAAACCCGAATGGTTTTCGCCCGCAGATGAAAATCGGGCTTCGGTGTATCATGCGTCGTAAAACTTCCGTGATTGATTAAGTAGCCGTTCTCGGAAATTTCGCTGACATTTTCGCCACTCAGAAAATACGGCTGCGATGCTGTTCGCGTTTTTGTCGCCCGAATCCTTTTTGTCTCGGTATTAAAGACAGCGCTCTCGGCGATGTAGAAACTGGCATCACGATAGATTCGAACGTGGCCTTTCAGTTCCACGTCGTGCGTATTGGAATTGTATTGCGCGTAATCGGCGTAAATATCCGTGTCGCCGATATGAATAGCGACATTATCCCGCGCTGTTGCCAACCCGTTTTCATATGTCGTTTCCCCGGTGGAGGTAATTTCAATCGGAGCATTCTCCGGCGTCTTGATCTCTCCGTTAATCAAACCGGCGCTCGCGAGTAGAGTGGCGAGCAGCAAAAGCGGCTTTCGCATGGCGGACGCCGAAGGTACCGTACGAACAGCTTCCTGCAAAGCCAAAAGCACTGCGCGCTGATGGCTGGAACGCTGGTAAATTCGATGAATTGCCACGCCAATCATTGGATCGACTCTGAAATCATCGGCGGTCGCGAACTTTTCGAAGTAGCAAACCTGCTACTTGCTGATTGACTCCACAACTCAAAACGATTGCGCATTGCGCACCTGCCACGGGTACGCGCGAAGCCGAAGTCCGTAGCGGAATTGTCGACTCTCCATGAAGCAACGGCGGAAGTTCCCCGCTGTGCAAAGCCTGTGTACCTACGATCACCTGCCACAGTCCCGCGGCGCCAACGCTTTCGCCCATCGCTGGCTTGGCAGTGTAAACGAACGCATCCGGGATAGCCTGCCTTAGCGCTTTGCATTCTGCCTGGTCGATAAACGTGCCATTTGCGCTCGAGATGACGAAATCGATCTCCATTTGATCCAGATCGCACAGGATCCGCTTCAATACTTGCTCTGCTTCTGACCGTCTGTGGTAACACATGCCTGGATGGGTGCGTTCGATTACTACCGGGCCATCTCGCGCCAGCAGGACCGCTCCTGCTCCTTCGCTCAAGATCATCCCCCGCTGTTTCTTGTTGAATGGCTCTATCGGAGGCGCCAACCGAAGCAGCCGCCATCGTCGATATGCATCGCACAATATCCAATCAGCTTCTTCTGCTCCGACGACCAGGCAATAGTCAA
>Ga0207645_10003219_pt1 | contig 12482 bp, 10 predicted proteins | sample KBSM53metaG_FD_184331 | JGI IMG/M metagenome (GOLD analysis project Ga0207645, IMG submission 184331) | Miscanthus rhizosphere microbial communities from Kellogg Biological Station, Michigan, USA - KBS M5-3 metaG (SPAdes) (version 2) | ecosystem: Host-associated > Plants > Roots > Rhizosphere >...
CGGAGTCTCTCGCCGTCCAGATCGGCGCGTGGGCACGCAGGAGATCCGAACGTGCCTGCTCGACCGTCACGCCAGGCTTGAGCCTCCCGATCCCGTCGTACCCGTAGCTCTCACCCCTCTGGTTTGGATCGCCGTTGAGCGGTACCCAGAATTGCGCGCGCCCGGGAAAGTCCGCCTCACGTGGCAGCACGCCGATGATCGTGTAGGGCCGGCTGTTGATGCGCAGCGGTTGTCCCACGACGTCACGCGAGCCCGCAAACCGTGTCTGCCACAGCCCGTACCCGAGCACCACCACACGCGATGGCGTCGGACCGTCCTCTTCCTTCGTGAAGCTCCGCCCGAGGACGGGCCGGATGCCTAACGTCTTCGGGAAGTCGTACGTGACGGCGAGCCCCTGGACGCGCTCGGCACCGGACGCATCGGCGAGGTTGACGCTGGTCTCCGCCCAGAGCGCCATGCTCTCGAACGTGCTCGCTCGTTCCCGCCAGGTGTGGAAGTCCGGGTAGTTGATGCCCGTGAACTCCAGATTCCACGTGGGGGCGCGTTCGTTCAGATACACCAGGCGACCTGGTTCGGGGAACGGGAATGGGCGCAGGAACAGTCCGTCCACGATCGCGAACACTGCCGTGTTGGCCGCGACGCCGAGCGTGAGCGTCAGGACGATGAGGGCAGTGGCCCCGGGCTGTCGACCGAAGGACCTGAAGGCGAACCGCAGGTCGGCAATGAACGAGCGCATCGTGGAATCCTCGTTGCGACGACGGCCACGCCGTCGCCAGTGTTCGTAGGGCGCTCGGCGCAAGATGTCCCACACCGCTCCGATGACGAATGCCAGGTGGCGCGGCACGCCACTCGCGCGGGCCTTCTCGGACTCGTGGGCGAACAGCGCTTCGATCTCGGCACCGTCGCGCTCGCGCATGTCGGCGGGGAGAACGCGGAGCGCCGCGCGAAAGAGGCGTTCCGCGAGCCGACCACTCCGACGGGCGCCGCCCGTCACGACGGATCTCCGATTCCAGCCACCCGGCGCTGCGCCACGGCGACGAGCGATCGCATGCGTTCCATCTCGGCCACGAGGGCGCGGCGACCCTGCGGCGTTATGCGGAACCAGCGTCGGTGGCCGCGGTCCTCGTCGGGTTCCGGCGCGGCGCCGAGCTCGCGAATCCACCCATGCTCGCGGAGCTCATCGAGCGAGCCATAGAGGGTGACGGGCCAGAGTCGCAGCTCGCCACCGGTGAGCTCGAGGACGTCTCGGACGATGCCGGAGCCGTGGCGGTCGCGCTCGGCGAGCGAAAGCAGGATGTAGAACCAGTGGCGCCGCATGTCGGAGGGCATGGGCGATTATATACCTCTGTATAATCACGATGCAATACCGATGTAGGCAGCTTGGGCCGATCAAAGCAGGTGCTTTCCCAGCGCCACATGCGCGATCAACACATCGGGCACATCCTGAATCGCGCGATGGTAGCGGCGGTGAAAACCGTCGCCGTTCGCGTCAGGCCTGATCAGGCCCCGCGCCTGGTTGAGCAGTGCCTCACCATCCGCCAACGTCGCCTCGTCGGACGCGAGCAGCTCGTCGATCTGCACCACCAGTCCCGAGAGCGGATGCAGCCACGCGAACCATGGGTCGTTGAGCACCAGTTGGAGGAGTGCGCCGCTCCCCTCGATTCTCCCCTGCTCGCGCTCGTAGCGAATGCGGGCATCCTCCAGCAGCGCTTTGTGCACGCGCAAGAGCCCGCGCCTTACCTCCTCGAGCTGTTGTCGCCGGTCGGGTGAGAGTGGAGTGGCGCTGGCCGGCGGAGGACTGGTCATGTGCGTCTCGTTCGGATCGGATGGCGGCGGGACGGGATGTCACTCATCCTAATAGTTGCGCAAGCCGTACGCCCTGAGTGATACACGGCTCGGCCCAGCGACGATGTCGCCTCCACTACCCTCCGCCGCCCTGAAGGCTCAGTCTTCATTCGTGAGCGATCCACGCCAACTTCCGACTCGACCACTCGAGCAGGTGCGTGAGCGCGTCATCGAGGCGCTCAGCGAGCACTTCGCGCGCGACAACATCTCGCTCGACGACCTCGAGACCCGTATGGCGCGCGTCTATTCAGCGACGACACCGCAAGAGGTCGATTCGCTGCTCGACGGGCTGCCGGCGCTCGCGACTGGCGCACCGTTGCCGGCATCCCTCGAACCGAACGCCCCTGCACCGAAGCTGCGCGAGCGCCTCGTGGCGATCATGTCGGGTATCGTTCGCCGCGGGCTCTGGCGCATTCCAAGACGTCTCCGAGTGGTCGCGATCATGGGTGGCGTTCAGCTCGACCTGCGCGAGGCCGAGCTTCCTCCGGGCGTCACGGAGATTCGCGCGTTCATCTTCATGGGCGGTCTGGATGTGCGCGTCCCGCCGGGCGTGCGTCTCGAGACGGACGGTGTCGCGATCATGGGCGGCTTCGAGGACCGGATCGACGAAGCCGGCACGGCGAAGGACGCTCCGGTCGTCCGCATCACCGGCGTTGCCATCATGGGCGGAGTCGCCGCACAAGTGCAGGCGGTTGGAGCAGAGGACTAAACGGCGCAACCGAACTGGTAATTGGTTACTGGTACAGGTTACGGGTAAGCAGAACCCTCGGGATGCTCATCTCGCTGCGAGAGGCATTCCGAGGGTTCAAATCACTGATAACCAATACCAGCAACCAATTACCTGTCCGAGTAACCAATACTGAGTAAGGAGTACCCAGTGCGCTGTTTGTCTATTCCTCGCGAAGTGCAACGTTAGGGTCGAGTCCTGCCGCCCTTCGCGCCGGAATCCATGAAGAAACCGCCGCGACGGCCATGAACAGCACGCCAATGGCAACGAAGGTCAGCGGGTCGGTCGGCCTCACGCCGACGAGCATGGTCTTCATCCCACGCGTGAGTGCCAGCGCGCCGACGGCGCCTAACGCTATGCCGATCGCGCTCAGCCGCAGCCCGTGGCCGATCACGAGCTGGAAAATGCTCGACGTGTTCGCGCCGAACGCCATCCGCACGCCGATCTCCGCGGTGCGCTGCCGGACGACGGTCGACAACACCCCGTACAGCCCCACTGCGGCGAGTACGACCGCGATCGCCGCGAACGTCGCGATCAGTGCCAGCGCGAATCGCGTGGAGGCCATCGCGCGATCCACGAACGCCGTCATCGGCTGCACCTCCGACACGGGCATCTGACGATCGAGCTCCCTGATGGCCGAGCGAATCGTTGGCACGAGTGCGTTCGGGTCGCCGGACGTGCGCACCACCCACCTTGCGACGGCACCATGGCCGAAGAGGCCGTCCGTCAGGAACATCGCTTCGCGACTATCCGCGGCCAACGTCTCGTGTCGCTCGCGGTCCACGACACCGATCACCTCGAACCATTCCGGATCGTTCGATCGAACGCGCACGTAGAGTCGCTTGCCAATCGCCGACTGCCCCGGGAACGCCTTCGCCGCGAAGTTGCGATCGATGATCGCCAGCACCGCGTTAGGGTTGTTGTCAGCCTCGGTGAAGTCACGGCCCTCGAGAAACTTCGACCGCATCACCTTGAAGTAGCCGGGCAGCACGATGTGCACGTTCGCCTGCTGGAACTTGCTCGGGTCCGTCACGGCCGCTTCGGTCCCCCAGCGCGCATTCACGATCCCACCGTCGAGCGGCAGCGGGCTCGCGGCCGTCACGCCGGTCACACCGGGAACCGACCGCAGACGCTCCGCCAGCTGACGGATGATCCCCGCCTGCACGTCCGGCCCGCCAGGTCGACCGCTCACCGCGAAGAACGTGAGCAGCCCTTTCGGGTCGTAGCCTGGATCCACGTGCTGCAGCGCGATGAAGCTCCGCAGCATGAGACCACAGCCGATCAGCAACACGAACGAGAGGGCGACTTCCGCGGTCACGACCGCGTTGCGGATCCTGCGCCCGCGAGCGAGACCACCGGTTCGCCCGGCCGACCGAAGGATATCGGCCAGGTCCGGACGTGACGCGCGCAGGGCCGGCACGATGCCGAACGCCGCCGCAGACACGATGCCCGCGAGGATGGTGAACACGAGCACGCTCGGATCCGCCGACACTGACTCCAGACGTGGCAGGTTCTCCGGCGCCAGTACGAGCAGCAGCTTGATTCCGGCTTGTGCAAGCCCGAAGCCGACGAGCGCGCCGAGGGTGGCGACGAGCATGCTTTCGGTCAGCATCTGGCGGATGAGTCCCCACCGCGTCCCGCCTAACGCCGAGCGGACGGCGAGCTCGCGCTCGCGTGAGGCGGCGCGAACGAGCATGAGGTTCGCGACGTTCGCGCACGCGATGAGCAGCACGAAGCTCACCGCGCCCATGAGCGCGATGATCGCCGGGCGCACGTCCGCTACGAGGTCATCACGCATCCACTCGGCGCGGATGTGCAGTCCGGCGGCTTCCTTGATCGGGAAGCGCCGGCGGAGATCGGCGGCGATGTTGTCGAGCTGCTGCTGCGCCTGTGGCATCGTCACACCCGGCTTCAGGCGGCCGACCATGCGTAGAAAGACGTTCGTCCGGGACGCCGTCGCAAAGTCGATCCGGAGTGCCGTGTAGATGTCGGGATTGCGCTCGACATCGGTGCTCGGTGGAAACAGCAGCTCGAACTCGGGCGCCAGCACCCCAATGATCTCGGCTCGCCCGTTCCCGACATCGACCATCTTCCCGATCACGTTCCGATCGCCGCCGTAGCGCCGCTGCCAGAACCCGTAGCTCAGGATCCAGCTCGCGACCAGCGGTGGCTGCCCGTCAGGCCCGACGGCCGGCGCTGGTGGTGGCGCACCAGGCGCCGCCTGCGGGGGTGGCGGAAGCGGTGTGGCGTCCGAGGCGTTGAAGTTCCGCCCCAGCAGAATGCGCGCTCGCAGGACGGTGAGCATGTTTTCGGTCACGCCGGCGACGTTCACCTGTTCGGGCTCGCCGCCGTCTCCCACCAACGGTTGCTTGAACGTCCCCACGCCCCCCATTTCCTGGAACAGCGTGGCCTGCTGCCGTAGGTCGGGCAGGTCGCCAGGCGGGAACGGAAAGTCCTTCACGTCCCGCTTGACCATGTCACCCCAGATGAGCGTGAGGCGCCCGGCGTCGCCGTAGGGCAGGGGGCGAAGCAGCACCGCGTTGACCACGCTGAAGATCGCGGTGCTGGCGCCGATGCCTAACGCGAGCGTGATGATGGCCGTGAGCGAGAACGCGGGGTTCGAGCGCAGGGTCCGCCACGCGTAGGCGACGTCCTTGAGCAAGGATTGCATCGATCCACCCGGGTAGTTGGGACGAATTGACGAGCCGCTGGATCGTGCACCGAGTTGTCACGTGGCGCCAGCCGGATGGGGCCGGACCGCTATTCCTCCGTCGTGACCCGCTCGCCTGGTGGGGTCAACCGAGATCCGGCTACTGCTGGTTCCCCGTTCCCGGTTCCCTGTTCCCGCTCTCCTCCCACTCGACGACGTCTCCAACCCGGACCTCGCCGCCAGTCAGCACTTTCGCGAACGCGCCGCCACGCCAGTTCTCGTACATCGCTGCCTGCAGCCCGGGAACCGCTTCCTCCATCCGCTCGCACGGCTTCGTCTCGCCGGCAATCTCGAGCCGGGTGCCGCCGATTCGCAGCACACGTTTTCGCGTATCGGCGAGGGAGATCCCGCTTACCATGAGATTGGCGCGGCGCGTGGACGGCGGGGCGCTGCTTCCGGTCTCGCGCATGAGCGCATCCCACACCTCGCGCTCGATGAGCGTGACCTGACGCCGACTGCTTCGGTCGACGTTTCCCTCGACACCTTTGCCCTCGATGAGCGTGGCGGACGTTCGAGGGTCCATGGGGCCGCGGTGCGCCCGCTTGAGCCAGATGGCCTCGAGCCGCCCCGCGCCACCGCTCATGCGCTGGCCTCGACGACCGCAAGGAGGGGATAGTGATCCGACGCCGCTCCCGCATCGGCAACGTCTTTCACGACCGCGCACTCGGCAAGGCGCGACGCGTACCGCTCGGGGGTGAAGATGTAGTCCAGCCTAACGTGAGCACCCCATGTGGGGAACGTGTACCCGTCGCCCGTCGGGTGGAACTTGCGCCACACGTCCGAGTAGTTCGCGGTCAGCATGACCTGAATCGTATCCCGGGCGATGTCCCGGCCGCTCACCCACACCATCGCCCGAATCCAGCGCGGCATCTGCGCGACGTGCAGCCGCTCTCCAGGCGCCATGGCGTTGAAGTCGCCGGCGATGATGTGGAACCCATCCTGATACTCGCGAATGCCATCGAGCAGCAGTCGGATCTCGCGGGCGCGCCGGCGTTCGCTCCAATTCGAGAACCACGCGCTGAGATGGAGCCCGTAGATGCGCGGATGGGTGCCATCGAGCACGACCTCGAGAAAGGCATGCTTGGCGCCGCGCGCACTGTGCCACGCGTGATGCGCCACCGGATGCCGGCTGAGAAACCCCGTCGAATACCCCGGGCGCGAACCCCAATGCGGGAAGCCGGCCTTCTCGGCAATGCGAGCCACGACCGCGGGGTCGGTCGCTTCCTGAAGCACGACGACGTCCGGCTGGCAAGCGCTGATGACCGATGCGAGCGGGGTTTCCCGGCCGGTCCCACCGTATCGAATGTTGTAGCTCAGGAACCGAAGTCGAGAGGCAGTCACGAGCGTGCGTCGTCCTCCGGCTCGTTGTCGCTCGCATCATCGTCCTTCGTGCCCTCGATCAATCTGAAGTACGGCTGGTCGAGCAGGACGTCGCGGGCGTACTGCAGAAAGCTGGAGGTCGCCTGGATGTTCACTTCACGCCCCGCGATCCTGCATAACGCGCGACGCAGCGGCACGAGCGACGGACAGTGATTTGGCGTCTCGTCGTTCAGTGGTGCCGTGTGCAGCTTGGGGATGTAGAATGCGTCGTCGCTCCAGAGCTTGAGCATGTCGCCGCCGACGAGCGTGAGGTCGATGTCGCTGGTGCCGGGGCCGTCGGCGTCGAACGGTGCGCCGTCTTCCCAGCGAACGCCGATCACGGCGCTGCCGCGCAGCACGACGGTGACATCGGGCGGCAGCGCCTCCCGCAGCGCGCTGACGAACATGTCGAAGCGCGCTCGGTCGCCGGCGAACGCGAGCCCGATGACGCGCTCACGAACCTCGTCGTCCGTGAGCTCCCGCATTTGCTCCGTGGCCGTCTTTACCTGGTCATTCATCCCGATGCGACATAGCAATGTCTGCACCGGGTGTTGCGACGCCTGGGGTGGCTAGGACTCGTCGTCCTCCTCCGCCTCTTCTTCGGAGGCCCCGCCGGCCATCCGCTCGCACGAGTCCGCGCAGGCCGCGCAGATCTCCGCGCAATGCACCATGCGGTCGTCCCCCGAGACCGACCGGCATGCCTCCTCGCACGCTCGGCAGAGCTCGGCGCAGCCGGCACACGTCACCACGTGATGCGGCGACCCGCGCAGCATGAAGTTCGCGCTCACCTGACACAGCTCGGCACAGTCGAGCAGCACGCCGATCAGGTTCACATCGGCGTGCTCACCGCCTTCGGTGAGACAATACTGTACGGTCATGGTACACACGGCGTGGCAATTCAGACACTCCTCGATGCAGTGCTGAAGCTCGTCGTGTTCCTCGTCATGCTCGTGGTCGGGCTCGTACTCGTGCCCGTGCGAGTGACCGTGGCTGTGAGCCATTGCGCCTCCACCCCTGGACGAACTGGTGATGTCCGCTGCACCCGGTCGGGCGCTCTGGGGCACGATGCGTACCCGGTGCCCGCCCGACAGCCTTGAACTAATCACCTGACCCGATCGCCCAGGGCAAGGGGTAGCGCAAGATCAGAGGTAGCTCAACCAGCGGTCGGTGCGACGCGCCTTGAGCCCCGCGAACCAGCGGCAAGGGAAATACAGGGCCGTCACCACGAGCAGGGTGATCGCGTAGAGGGCCGTCAGACTATACGTGTAGCCCGGCGGTGGCGGTGGCACGAACATCGGGTGGTTCGTCGTCATCCAGGGGATCACTGTTCCGAAGCGCACGATCGAGAGCAGCACGAAGATCAAATGGATGAGCGGAATGTGCAGCATGTAGTAGAAGAACGGGACTCGGCCGAACACGGTGAGCACGCGCGCGACGGGTCCGCGTGAGCGCTCGAGCAGCGGAACGAGCAGGATGGTGGGGCCGAGGGTCATGAGGAGGAACAGCAGTGACGCCGGGTACTTGTTGGTCCCCAGGAACTGAAGCAGGGCAGGCGTTCGCGGTGGCACCCGCCGAGGCGTCGCCGTGGCGGGCGGTTGGGCCACCGTCGTCGGCTGGCCGGCGCTGACGTTAGGTTGTGCGGCCGCTTGCTGCGCAGCGAGCTTCTGCGCGGCGGCCCGACGCGCCGCGTCACCCCAGGGCCGCGGGTCGCCGTAGAGATTGAAACCCCGAAGGACCAGGAACGCCACGATCGCTCCGCCGCCTAACGCGAAGCAGACGCGACGCCGTCGTGCAGCGTCGAGCCGCATCACGCGGCCAAACGCGTAGCCCGCCGCCATCACGCCGATCCACGGGATGATCGAGTACAGGACCGCGAGCTGCGGACCGTCCTCACCTCGCGCGGACAGCGCGATGTTGCCGCCGAAGTAGAGGGTCTGCCACAGCCACGACAGGCTGCTCGCGCTCGCGGCGTGAGCGAGCTGGAAAGTGTAGAAATCGGTGACGTTATGCAGAGCGATGATCGCTACACCGATGGCACCGATCGCGGCAACCGGCAGAAATACCAGTGCCGCCATGAGGATCATGCACCAGCCAATCACCCAGATGACGCCGGCCAGCGCGTAGTGCGCGTAGTCGAAGTTGAACGTCCACGCGAACCGAAGCACCGTGAGCTCGAGCAGCACGAGCCACGCACCGCGCGTGAGAAGGAATCGCGCGAGCGTGCCGCGATCCCTGACCTTCTCGCCATACAGGTACGCCGAGGTGCCGGCGAGGAAGATGAATGCCGGCGCGCAGAAGTGGGTGACCCACCGTGTGAAGAACACACCAGGCGTCGGCCCGCCCGCAGGCACGCCGGAGAAGACACGAACGTGGTCGATCGCCATGAGGACCATCACCGCACCGCGGATGATGTCGATGGAGCCAATGCGGGAACCGGCGGCCGCGAGTTGGCTCGATCGACGCGGAGCGGCGTCAGGCAGCGTGTACGGACCAACGGGCGTGCGCGTGCCGGTCGGAGAGGCGACGGTGCTCATCCTCGGTCCTCAACGAGTGGATTGGATTCCGACAAATGGACCAGGATACCGGGGCTCGCAACGGCAAGTCAGGGAGCGGTGCTGGCGGGTGGCGAACGGACTTTCCTCTGCAGCCAACGGGTCAGATCCCGGGGTCACATGACCGGATCTGACGCCGATACCGAAGACGATGGGTCTCCGCTTCGACCGGCTACGATGCCATGCAATACTCAGAAAAGGGGAAACGGAAACGACCGGAAACATCGGATTTTGCGGATCGTTCCGCTTGGAGGAAAACTCCACCCGCAACGAGCCGTGTTTTTTGGGGAACAGCCTCGGGAAGCATGGGCGTCCCGAGGTTGTTGTTCCCCTTCAAAATCAGCTCGTTGCGGGTGGAATCGTCCCGTCCTCGGAGCGATCCGTCCGATCAGTAGTTTCCGGCCGTTTCCGTTTCCCACGTTGGTCTGGATGCCGGACCAAGCGTGAGACGAACCATCGGTCGCAATGGCCTCGGGCCCTAACGCGTCAAGCGGCGAATCAAGTCGGTCACCTGCTCGCGACGGCGGCGGCTGACCGGGACACGTGTACCGTCCCGCAGGATCAGCACGGATTCTCCCGGTCCGGTCGACCGGATCTCGCGCACGCGGTCCAACCTAACGATCGCTGACCGGTGTACGCGCACGAAGCCGTCGGGGTCCAGACGCTGCTCGAGCGAGGCGAGCGACTCGCGGATGAGGTGCCGCCGGCCGCGCGCATGAACCGCCGCGTAATAGTCCTCGGCCTGGATCCAGTCGATCTCGTCCACGTCGAGCACCAGCTCACCAGTCGTCGTGGGGACGATAAGTCGCCGGGTCGGGAGGAGCGACGAGACGCGGTCCGAGAGGTCGTCGCCTTCGACGCGAGCGTCACCACGTCGATCGTGCGCGGCGAGCAGGTCGCCGATCCGCCGGGTCAGCTCGAGCGCTTGGGCGAAACGCATACGCTCGCGCGCACGATCGAGCGCAGCGGCAAACCGCGCCTCATTCACCGGCTTCACGAGGTAGTCCAACGCATGCGCCTCGAACGCCCGGACGGCGAACTCGTCGTACGCCGTTACGAAGATGACGTACGGCATGCGCGCCGCCCCGCGGGCACGCACCACCTCGAAGCCATCGAGCTCCGGCATCTGGACGTCAAGGAACACGAGGTCCGGGGCAAGCGTATCGAGCGCGGCGAGTGTCTCTCGGCCATTCCGGCACTCGCCCACAATCTCCACGTCGTCGTTAGGCGTGAGGAGCTGGCGGATGCCTCGCCGGGCTAACGGCTCATCATCGACGATAAGGGTCCGAATCATGTGCGGGAATCGGGAATCGGGAATCGGGAATCGGAACTACGAAACCCCAATCGCAGCAACACGGTTGTCAGCGTCCCCAGGCAATCGGCGGAAAGGGATCATTATCGTGGCGATCGTGCCGCGTTCGGGTCCGGGACGAGCGTGGAGCTCGAGCTGCGCGCGCGCTCCGTACAAGGTCGTCAGGCGCTCCCGCATGTTCGCGAGGCCAAGGCCAGTGCGATTCACGTCGCGGCGATCGGCGTCAGGGCCCGGGCCGTTGTCCGTCACGGACAGCACGAGCGTGTCGCCATCGCGCCGCGCCGAGACCTCGACGGCCCCCGCGTCAGCGCGCTGTGCGATCCCGTGGCGCAGCGCGTTCTCCACGAGCGGCTGTAGCAGGAACTCCGGTACCGCGGCGTCCAGAAGCGCCTCGTCGACATCGAACCGGACCGCGAGCCGGTCGGAAAAACGCACCTGCTCGATGGCGAGATACCGCTCGAGAAACCGCAGCTCGTCGGCCAGCGACACCTCGTGCGCCTGGTCGCTCCGAAGTACCTGACGCAGGACGTCACTCAGGAGGTCGAGCATGCGCCCAGCCGCAAGCGTATCTCGATCGCGCACGAGCACGGTGATCGCGTTGAGGCTGTTGAACAGAAAATGCGGGTGCAACTGCATTCTGAGCGCACCCAGTCGCGCCTCGGCCACCTGTGCTGCGAGTCGGGCGGTCTGCGCCTCTCGTTCCTTCGCCTCGACGAAATACGCGAAGGCGTGCACACAGCCGAGGGTCGTGAAGTACATGAACGTGCCCCACGGAATCGTCGTGAGAAGCCAGCCGGTGAGATGCTGGGTCTTCGTGATCTGCGTTGGTCCAATGCCGAGCGCCCAGCGGAGCGATGCGCCAGCGGTCGCCCAACCGATACAGAGCAGCAGCGCACCTCCAACGTGCGCAAGCAGGTTTCTGCCGAGGATGGGTGGTCGTAGCGGATATCGGCGGGCAAGCCAGTAAACGAGCGGCGTGAGCGCCCCGAGGATGAGCCACTCGTTCGCCTGCCAGAATACTTCAGGCCACGATGGGGATCGGCCGGCAAGCACGCCCTGGACGTACGTGAGCGAGCCGTCGAGAACGGCCGGCACGACACACGCGGCGGCGATGATCAACCAGAGTCGACCGATCTTCACTCGAGGAAGCTACCAGCCGGCCGAGTCGTCGGGCGAGGCAGGCAGTGAGTGGCTTTACCGGTGCAGCCGACGGTCAGAAGCGTCAGCGCGGATCAACGCGGACGGAAAACCGCCACGGACGCACGCGGACCGACAATCCGCGTGTCGCCAGCTCGATTCCGTCCCTGGCAGTCGTTTTGTGTAAGAAGGGAAGTGCGACAGGCCACCCGATCGCCGGATCAGCGCAGTGGGCCGCGGGTCATGTGCAGAAGAGGGAACGGTCGCCCATTCCCGTCGGTCGGTGACCGGCCCATGACCGAGAAGCCGAGCGCCGCGTAGAAACCCACTGCGTCCTCGTTCTGTTCGTTGACGTCAACCGCCAGCGAGCGCTCGGCGAGCCGTTGCGCGTGGGCCACCAGCGTCGTGCCGCCTCCCTGACCGCGGTGGTCCGGGTCGATGAACAGCCCTTCGATGGTGTCGTTCGCGAAGCCAAGGAAACCGAGCAGCGCGCGCGCCGCGGACTCCAGCACCCACCAGTCGATCGTGTTGCTCGCCAGCTCATCCGCCACGAGCGGGCGAAGCGATTCGACATCCTGTTCGGTCAGAAAGTGATGCGTGGCTCGAACGGACCGCTCCCACAACAGGACCATTGCTTCGTGGTCTGCCGGCGCTGCCCGTCGCACTCGCGAGGTGGCGGCGGGCGATCGCCATCGCATGGCGACCCGTCGGCTGGTGTCGAGCCCGCGACGAGCCTCGTCCTCGAGAACTTCGTGCAATGCGGGAGTAAGCTCTACCGGGGCGACTTCGTCGAAGCCGAGGCGTGCGAGTACGCCCGGCCGGAAGTTCTCCACCAGCACG
>Ga0207645_10003220_pt1 | contig 12481 bp, 10 predicted proteins | sample KBSM53metaG_FD_184331 | JGI IMG/M metagenome (GOLD analysis project Ga0207645, IMG submission 184331) | Miscanthus rhizosphere microbial communities from Kellogg Biological Station, Michigan, USA - KBS M5-3 metaG (SPAdes) (version 2) | ecosystem: Host-associated > Plants > Roots > Rhizosphere >...
CTCCGGTATTCGTGCTCGCCGGCCACACCTTCACGGTCGGCCTCACGTTCACGTTGAAGCAGACCAGCTACGGTCGGCTCGCCATCCTGGCGCCCTGAAAATCCGGCCCGCGTAGACGTTTCACGGGCATGATTGCTACGCTGTCGGCCATGGCTTATTACCATCCGCAACTCGTGCACTTCGCGATCGCGCTGCTGGTCGTCGGCGTCGTGCTGCGGATCGTCTCGCTGGCGGGACGTCCGGCGTTCGTCGCGCCTGCGGCCTTCACGTTGATCCTGCTCGGCACCGTGGCGGCCACGTTCGCGGTGCAGTCGGGCGTCGCCGCACACGGACCGGTCGAGCGCGTGCCCGGCGCGCGCGAAGCGGTCGAAGAGCACGAAGAGTGGGGCATCCGGACGCGCAACGTCTTCTTCGCCGTGATCGCGATCGAGGCGATCGCGCTGCTGCTGTATCGATCGCCGCGCCGCCGCCTCGCCTACGGGTTGTCGAGCGTGCTCGGCATCGCCGGGCTGTTCTGTCTCTACGAAGCGGGCGAGCACGGCGGCCACCTCGTCTACGGGTACGCGGGCGGGGTCGGGATCAGGAGCGGCGATCCGGCGGACGTCGACCGCCTGCTGCTCGCGGGCCTTTACAATGGCGCGCAGGCGGAGCGGAAAGCGGGCCGCGGCCAGGAAGCCGCGAAGCTGATGACGCTGGCGGCGGAGCGCCATCCCAACGACGCGGAAGTGCAGCTCGCCGCCGCCGAATCGCTGCTGCTCGATCGCAAGGACGCCGCCGCCGCGCTCGAGAAGCTGCGCGCGATCCAGCCGCCGCACGAGAACCGGTCGCTGCGGATCCGCCACGGCCTGATGACCGCCGATGCGCTGGAGGCGTCCGGCCAGAAGGACGGCGCCGCCGCGGTGGTGCAGGCGCTCTACACCGAGTATCCCGACGTCCCGCGGATCAAGCAGCGCCTCGACGGGCTGAAAGGCGTGAGGCAGCCGTAGTGAGGCAGCCCTAAAGGGCTGCGCTACAGTCGTCGTAGCGCAGGCCTTCAGGCCTGCCCCGTCGCGTAGCGCAGCCCTTTAGGGCTGCCTCGTCGCGTAGCGCAGCCCTTTAGGGCTGCCTCGTCGCGTAGCGCAGCCCTTTAGGGCTGCCTCGTCGCGTAGCGCAGCCCTTTAGGGCTGCCTCGTTACCGACAGCTGAAGCTCGCGGCGTCGTCGATGCTGCCGCTGCCGTTGTACACCGCGCGCTGCGGGTAGGCGCACAACGGGCGCGAGCGCGTGACCGCGCCGGCGGCGCTGCGCTTCTGCGCGATCAGCCGATCGGGCGCCTTGCCCTTCTCCACCCACTCGTCGATCGCGGCCGCCCAGTCGACCGTGTCGGGCCCCGGCCCGCCGGCGCAGTGCAGCACGCCCGGCATCATGAACATCCGGAAGTAGTCGCCGGCGTTCGCGTCGCGCGCCTTCACCTGGTCGTAGTACTTCACGCTCGCCAGCGCGGTCAGCGCCGGATCGGACCATCCATGCCAGAGCAGCAGCTTGCCGCCGCGCGCCCTGAACGCGTCGAGATTCGGGTCGGTGGCGTTGAGGAAGGTCGCCGCCAGCGCCGTGTCCTTCTTGTAGGTCGAGAGGTCGTAGCGGGTGTAGTCGAACGACGGATCGTTGAAGACGAAGTACTTGAACATGTCGGTGCCGAAGCCGTAGCGGAGGCTTGGCGCCTTGGTCGCCGACATCATCTGCGGGTTGACGCCGAGGATCCACAGCGACCAGCCGCCGGTCTCCCCTTCGCCGCCGATCGGCTGCGCCGGGTAGATGACCCCCTCCTTGTTCGTCGTCTCGGCGTAGATCGTCTTCAGCAGCGCGCGCTGCGCGTCGGTGAGGCCGGTCATCGACGTCGCATCCACCTTGCAGGCGCGCGGGTCTTCGATCAACCCGTCCTTGACGCCGTCGATCGCGTCGCACTTCTCCACCACCTGCGCTTCGACCGTCTTCAGCGTCGCGTTGGGGATCGGCTCGGTGATGTTGCGCGCATCGGGAAACGCCGCGCGGATGTCCTTGATGAACTGCGCGCCGATCGCGGTGAAGTTGTAGGCCGGCGCGCCGGCGACGATGCCGTCGAAGTCGCCGGGGAAGCGCTGCGCTTCCATCATCGCCTGGCGTCCGCCGTTCGAGCAGCCCGAGAAATAGGATCGCGACGCCGCCGCGCCGTAGTAGCTGCGGATGATCGCCTTGGCGGTTTCCGCGGTGCGGTGGACGGCGAGGTAGCCGAAGTTCACCTGGCGCTCGAGGTTGTTGAGCGCCCAGCTCGCGTCGGTGACCGCCGTCGCCTGGTGGCCGGTGTCGGTGCCGACCGTGGCGTAGCCGGCGTTGACCACCGCGCGCGCCTGGTTGTCGATGTTGAAGACGAAGCCGCCGCCGCCGCCCATCACGAACTTGCGGTTCCAGTCGTCGGGCAGCAGCAGCGAGAAGCGGATCTCGGTGCCGATGACGCCGTTGACGCGGCAGTGCGGCGCGCGCACCGGCCCGGTAGACGCGGCGGGCACGGCCACCGCTTCGGTGATCTTCACGTCGGGCAGCTGCAGCGTCGTGAGGTTGGAACACTCCGCGGGGTTCGCCGGGGCGGCTGCCGCGGTCGTAACCGGCGATGAAACCGCCACCGCAAGGAGAACCGCGATCGCAACCGCGGCGATCAGCTGAACGATTTTCTTCTGCATGAAGCGAGATGATAAGCCCACTTGCGGCAGCCCTGAAGGGCTGCGCTACGAGTGCAGCCCTGAAGGGCTGCGCTACGAGTGCAGCGACGAGTGCAGCCCCGAAAGGCTGCGCTACGAGTGCAGCCCTTGCCCCTACCTGCCCCGTGAACCCACCTGCCCACCCACCTGCCCTACCTGCCCTGCCCGCCCCGCCCGGCCTACTCGGCCCGCATCGCTTCCGCCGGGCTCACGGAGGCCGCGCGCCTGGCCGGCAGCCAGCACGCGATCACCGCCGCCGCGCCGATCGCCGCCGCCGCCCCGACGTAGCTGGCCGCGTCGAGCGCCGACACCGCGAACAGCTGCGCCTGCAGCCACCGCGCGGCGAGCGCCGCGAACACGACTCCCCCCGCCAGCCCCGCGACGGCGAGCCGGACTCCCTCGCGCAGCACCAGCGTCGTCACCTGCCCCGGCTGCGCGCCGAGCGCGAGGCGGACGCCGAACTCGTAGCGCCGCCGCGCCGTCGCGTACGCAATCACGCCGTAGACGCCCACCGTCGCCAGCGCCAGCGCCACCAGCGCGAACGACGCGGCGATGATCGTCGTGAAGCGCTGCGCCGCGCGCGCGCCGGCGACGTACACCTCGAGCGGCCGCACGTCGTACACCGGCAGCTGCGGATCGAGCGTCGACACAATCTGCCGCACCGGTCCCGACAGCGCGCCGGGATCGCCGCTGGTGCGGACGACGTAGGCCATCGGGTTGCGAAGCACCTGGCGCTCGGCGAAGTACACCTGATCGCCGAGATCCTCGAGCAGGCTGCGATGACGCAGGTGGCCGACGACGCCGACGACCGTCGCCCAGTAGACGGAGTGCCCGGTGGAGAACGGATCCGACGCGATCCGCTTGCCGATCGCGCTCTCGCCCGGCCACGCCCGCCGCGCCAGCTGATCGTCGACGATCACGACCGGCTGCGCGCGCTCGTCATCGTCTTCGGTGAAGAAGCGCCCTTCGACGAGGCGCACGCCGGCGGTCTCGAAGAACCCCGGTGTGACCGCGCGGTTGTCGGCCATCGGTGCGACCGAATCGTCCTCGCCCGGCGTCCTGATGTAAGGCCCGCCCCAGTTCGGCAGGTTGTCGTACGGGAGGTGGCTGACGCTGCCGACGCCGGTCGCGCCGGGCAGCGCGGCGAGCTCGGACAGCAGACGCCGCCCGAACGCGTTGATCGCCGGCGGCGTACCGTAGCGCCCGGGCAGCGAGATCCGGAAGGTCAGCATGTTGTCGGATCGAAACCCGGGATCGACACGCAGCAGCTCGACGAACGATCGCGTCATCAGCGCCGCGCCGACGACGAGCACGACGCTCAACGCGATCTGCAGCACGACCAGCGCCGAGCGCGTGCGGTAGTGAACGCCGCCCGACGATCGACGACCGTCCTGCTGGAGCGCTTCGGTGATCGACGCGCGGAACACTTCGGCCACCGGCGCGAGCGAGAACAGCACGCCCCAGAGACACGCAATCGCGGCCGTGAAGGCGAGCACCGCCGGATCGATCCGCGCCGTGCCGAGCCGCTCGAGGCTCGCCGGCCGCAGCGCCAGCAGGAACTGCAGCCCCCAGTGGCCGACCAGCACGCCCGCAAGCGCGCCGAGCGCCGCGAGCAGCAGCCCTTCGACGAGGCATTGACGCGCCAGGCGGAGGTGGCCGGCGCCGAGCGACATGCGCACCGCCGTTTCGCGCGTGCGGGTGGCGGCGCGCGCCACGAGCAGGCTGGCGACGTTGACGCAGGCAATCAGCAGCAGGATGGCGACGCCGCCGAAGAGCGCCAGGAGCGCCGGCCGCATCAGGCGGATGCCGTCGGCCTGCAGCCCGACCGTGTTGTAGACGCGGCCGGCGGCGCCGTAATCGGGGAACTCGCGCGCGATCTGCGCGGCGATGCCGTCGATCTCGCGGCGCGCCTGGTCGAGCGTGACGCCGTCGCGCATCCGGCCGACCACGCGCAGGTAGTGCTGGCCGCGAGGGGCGCGCCTCAGCACGTTGGGGTTGAGCAGCACCCACGCCTGCAGGTCGTCGGGCACGCTCGCATCGGGCGGCATGAACAGCCGGAATCCTTCCGGCATCACGCCGACGACGGTCACTGGCTGGGTGTTCACCTGGACGCGGCGGCCGACAATCGCCGGGTCGCCGCCGAAGCGGCGCTGCCATGTCGCCCAGCTGAGGAGAATCGCGCGCGGCGGCGCCTGCGCCTGCTGCTCGTCGTCGCTCGTGAAGGTGCGGCCGAGCGCGGCGGTGGCGCCGAGGACATCGAAGAAGTTGGTGGTCACCAGCGCGACGCGCAGCTGCTCGGGATCGCCGTCGCCGGTGAAGGCGGCGGTCGTCGCCCAGATCGAGCCGAAGCCGGTGAACAGCGTCGCGCGATCGCGCAGGTCCTGCAGCTCGGGCCCGGACAGCGGCGCGCGCGGATAGCCGGACGTCGTCATGTCGGCCCAGACGAACACCAGCCGCGACGAGTCGCGGAATGGGAGCGGCGAGAGCAGCATCGCGCGGACGACGCTGAAGATCGCGGTGTTGGCGCCGATGCCGAGGGCGAGCGTGGCGATGGCGACGGCGGTGAAGCCCGGCGACCGCAGGAGCCCGCGCCACGCGAACCGGAGATCGTTCATAGTCGCCTCCTGCGCGATCTTCGCCGGACTGCCCTCATTCGTTACAACCGGTGGGCACGAAAGACACGAAACTGAAAGAACCTGAACACGAAACACAGGAAAAAGAAAAAAACGAAAAAAGTATTTTTTCGTGTCTTTCGTACTTTCGTGTCTTTCGTGGCTACCGCCGCAGGGATGAGATCGCGACCTCTATCACCCGCGCCGGCGTCCACCCCCTCGCCCTCAACTCCCGCACGCCTGTATCCCGATCCGACTTGCTCAACTTCTGGTCGGCCGACTTCATGATCAGCGCGTGGTGCAGAAACTGCGGCGGTTCCTCCCGTCCCAGCAGGCGCGCCAGCTGCATCTGCCGGCCGGTCGACGCGAGGAGATCGTCGCCGCGCACCACCAGCGTCACGCCCTGCACGTAGTCGTCGACGGTGGCCGCGAACTGGTAGGTCCAATTCCCCTCCCGGTCGCGGACCAGCAGATCGCCGCACTGCTCAGACGGCCGCTGCTCCATCGGGCCGTGGCGCAGGTCGACGAAGCGCTCCACGGTCGGCGCCAGCCGGACGCGGAGGCCGAGGCCGGGGCCCTCGGGCAGGCCGCGATGCGCGCACGTGCCCGGATAACGGAGTTCGGCCTCGACAGGCGGGGCTGCCTCCGTTGCTCGCACGATATCCCCGCGCGAACACCCGCACGCATACACCAGCCCCTGCCGCCGCAGGCGCTCGAGCGCCTCCTCGTAGATCGCCCCGCGCTCGCTCTGGCGCACCGGCGCTTCGTCTGCCTGGAACTCCAGCCACGCCAGATCTTCGAGAATCGCCGCCTCGTACTCCGGCCGGCTCCGCTGCCGATCGTGATCCTCGATGCGCAACAGCACGCGGCCGCCGCGCGCCCGGGTCTCGCGCCAGACGTAGACCGCGTTGACCACGTGTCCGAGGTGCAGGAAACCGGTTGGCGCCGGCGCGAACCGCGATATGATGCCGCGCATTATGCGAAGGATCTCCCTCTTCCTGCTGATTGGCGCGATCGCGGTGGCTACGACGTCGGCGCTCGTGGGACAGCAGGCCGCTGCTCCCGTGAGGGGAGCCGAGTGGCCCACCTACGGCGGCGATCTCGCCAGCACACGGTACTCGCCGCTCGACCAGATCACCAAAGAGAACTTCAACAAGCTCGAAGTGGCGTGGCGCTTCAAGACCGACGCGCTCGGCCCGCGCCCCGAGTTCAACCTGCAGGCGACGCCGCTGATGGTCAACGGCGTGGTCTACTCCGCCGCCGGCACGCGCCGCGCCGTCGTCGCGCTCGATGCCGGCACCGGCGAGATGCTGTGGATGTACAGCCTGAACGAGGGCAAGCGCGGCGAATCGGCGCCGCGCCAGCTGTCGGGCCGCGGCCTCGCCTACTGGCCCGGCAGCGGCGGCGAGCCGGCGCGCATCGTCTACGTGACGCCCGGCTACCAGATGATCGCGCTCGACGCGAAGACCGGCGTGCCGGCCGCGGGGTTCGGCAAGAACGGCATCGTCGATCTCAAAGCCGAGAACGATCAGCCGGTCGATCCGATCACCGGCGAGATCGGATTGCACGCCACGCCGATCATCGCCAAGGACGTGATCGTCGTCGGCGCGGCGCACCTGCCCGGCGGGGCGCCGAAGAGCCGGATCCACGAGAAGGGATTCATCCGCGGCTACGACGCGCGCACCGGCAAGCGCCTCTGGATCTTCCACACGATTCCGCTCGCCGGCGAGTTCGGCAACGACACCTGGGAGAGAGACTCGTGGTCGTACACCGGCAACGCCGGCGTCTGGGCGCAGATGACGATCGACGAGGAGAACAACACCGTGTTCCTGCCGGTGGAGCTGCCGACCGGCGACTACTACGGCGGGCATCATCCGGGCGCCAACCTGTTCGGTGAAACCCTGGTCGCGCTCGATCTGAAGACCGGCCAGCGCAAGTGGCACTTCCAGCTCGTGCATCACGGGATCTGGGACATGGACATCCCGTGCGCGCCGATCCTGATGGACCTGACCGTCGACGGCCGCCAGATCAAAGCCGTCGGCCAGCCGACGAAGCAGGGGTGGATCTACACCTTCGATCGCCTCACCGGCAAGCCGGTGTGGCCGATCGAAGAGCGGCCGGTCGAGAAAGGCACCGTGCCCGGCGAGTGGTATTCGCCGACGCAGCCGTTCGTCACCAAGCCGCCGGCATTCGACCGGCAGGGCGTCGCGATCGACGATCTCATCGACTTCACGCCCGAGCTGCGCGCCGAAGCGGTGAAGCTGGTGTCGCGCTACAAGATCGGTCCGATCTTCACGCCGCCCGTGGTCAGCAAGTGGGAGGGTCCGCTGGCGACGTTGATGCTGCCGAATGCGACCGGCGGCGCCAACTGGCAGGGCGGGGCGTTCGATCCGGAAACGAAGATGTTCTACATCTTCACCAACACCACGGTGACGCCGCTCGGCCTGGTGAAGCCTGATCCCGCGCGATCGGACATGGATTGGGTGCAGGGCACCGCGCGCAATCCGAACGCGGTGCCGAGCCCGACCGCGACGACGACGGCGAATGCCGGCGCGGCGGCATCGGGCGGCGGGCGCGCGTCTGCGCCGGCGCTGACCGACGCCGGCTCGCCGATCCCGCAGCCGGCTGGCGGCGGCGGTGGCGGGCGCGGCGGCGGTGGTGGCGGCGGCGAAGGCGGGGGCGGTCTGACGATTCAGGGTCTCCCGATCACCAAGCCGCCGTACGGGCGAATCACGGCGCTCGACATGAACAAGGGCACGCTGGTGTGGCAGATCGCGCACGGCGAGACGCCCGACAACATCAAGAACCACGCGGCGCTGAAAGGCGTGAACATCCCGCGCACCGGCCGCACGGGCCGGATCGGCGTGCTGGTCACCAAGAACCTCGTGATCGCGGGTGAAGGCGGGTTCTTCACGACGCCGAACGGACAGCGCGGCGCGATGCTGCGCGCCTACGACAAGGCGACGGGCCAGGAAGTCGGCGCGGTCTACATGCCGGCGCCGCAGACCGGGTCGCCGATGACCTACCTGCATAACGGCAGGCAGCACGTCGTGCTCGCGATCAGCGGTCCGGGCTACTCGGGCGAGCTCATCGCGTTCAAGGTTCCGGAAGCGAAGTAAGAACTCCGGGCGCGCGCCGGGCGTCAAAGCAACCTATGACGATCCGGCGCGCGCTTTTTTTCGCCCTCGTCGTGTGCGCGATTCCGGCCGGTGCCCAGAATCGGCCACCGGCCCGCACCGAGCTCGCGCCCGGCATCCACCTCTTCACGACGCCGGGCTACGGCGACGTCGGCCTCGACGGCAACTCGATCGCGATCCTGTCGCGCGACGGCGTCCTGGTCTTCGACACGAACGGCACGCCCGCGGCGGCCGAGGCGGTGCTCGCGGAGATACGGAAGCTCACCTCTCAGCCGGTCCGCTGGGTCGTCAACTCGCACTGGCACTGGGATCACTGGTACGGCACGGAGGCGTACCAGCGCGCCTTTCCCGACCTGCGCATCGTCGCGCACGACAAAACGCGCGCGCTGATGATCGGGCCGGCGCTGGAGTTCAATCGCCCGGGCCTCGAGAAGGGCCTGCCCGGCTACCTCGCCGATCTCGAGAAGCGCGCCGCCGCCGACGCGTCGCTGAGGCCGCTGCTCGCGGAGGACAGGTTCTTCCTCGATCAGAAGACGCGCGTCCGGCACACGTTCCCGAACGTCACCTTCTCCGACAAGCTGACGATCGAGATGGGCGAGCGCCATATCGAGATCCTGAACTACGGCCGCGGCGTCACGCCCGGTGATGCGCTCATCTACCTGCCGAACGAGAAAATCCTGCTCGTCGGCGATCTCATCGTCAACCCGATCACCTTCGCGCTCAGCGGCTACCCCACCGAGTGGCTGCGCGTGCTCGAGCGCATCGACACGCTCGACGCCACCACGATCGTCACCGGCCACGGCGCGCCGCTGCACGACAAGACGCTGCTGCGGACGACGATGGAGATTTTTCGCGTGCTGCTTCGAGAGGGCAAGGCGGCGAAAGAGCGCGGCCTGAATCCGGATCAGGCGAAGGACGCGATCATGCCGGGGCTGCACGACCTCATGGTGCGCCTGACCGGCGACGATGCGGCGAAGAACGCCGCGTTCCGCACGCAGCTGGTCGACTGGTACCTGCACCGCGTCTACGACGAGCTCGCCGCGCCGCTGACCGACGCCATCGCCGCCATTCCGGCTTCGTGAGGACAGTATTAACCGCGGAGACCGCGGAGACCGCAGAGATGTAGGCGCTGCACGCCGCCGCGTGGCGGCGGCCCCGCGTCCAAAGACCGTCAGGAACACAAGCGCCAACGATTCGACCGCTTGCGTTCCTGACGGTCTTCGGGCGCGGGTTGTCGGCCGGCGCAGCCGGCCGACGTGCAGCGCTCAGCGTCGCGCTCTCCGTCTTTTTCGTGTCTTTCGTGTCTTTCGTGTGCTTCGTGGCTGCGCAGGCGTCACGAACGATCGAGCACGACCTCGAAGTGGCGCACGGTGCGATCGTAGTCGGTGAACAGCGCCGCGGCCTCATCGTGCACCACCGCGCGCTCGACGTCGTCGCCGGCGAACCCGCGAATCACATCGAGCGACTCCCACGACGTGACGACCACGATCTCGATCGCGCCGCTCTCCAGCTCCCGCTCCAGGAGCCGGCACCCCCGATATCCGTCGACGGCGCTCAACTCCGCCATGACCACGCGCTGGAAGTAAGCGCGGTAGACAGCCGCACCATCTCGCGTCGTCCGCGCCGACCACACGCGCTCGATCATCACAACGGCTTGGGCACCGACGGCTCCGCTCCGATGACGACGTTCCACGGACGGACGCGCCAGGCGGTGACCAGCCCCCCGGTGACGTAGGGATCGGTGCGCGCGAACTGCTCCGCGGCGGATGCCGACTCGCCCCGAAACACGAGCAGCGCGCCATCGGGCGGATCGCCGACGGCGCCGGCCATCATCAGCTCGCCGCGGTCGTGCGCCTCGCGGATGCGCTTGAGATGCGCCTCGCGAAACGCCATCCGGCGATCGACGAAGCCGGGGACCACGTCGTAAGTGAGCGCAAAGTAACGCATCAGTACTCGACCGGCGCGAGCATCGGCTCGATGGCGGCGCGGCTCGGCTCCTCCCACGGCGGCAGCTTCAGCGCGCGGCCGAGCGACGCCTCGTCTTCGTCGACGGTGAATCCCGGCGAGGTGGTGGCAATCTCGAACAGCACGCCGCCCGGCTCGCGGAAATAGATCGACTGGAAATAACAGCGATCGCGGACCTCGGTGACCCGGCAGCCGTAGCGAATCAGCTCCTCGCGCAGCCGCAGCTGATCGTCGGCGGTCGCGACCGCCATCGCGACGTGATGCACGGTGCCGAGCCCGTTGCGCGCCGCGCCCGCATCGGGTCGTACGGCGACGTCGATCGTCTTCCCCGGGCCGCCGCCGTTGACGGCGAGCCGGATGCGATGCTCCGACTCGTCGACCACCCGGTAGCCGAGCAGCCCGGTCATCAGCTCGAGCGTCTTCGGCGCCTCGCGTACGACCATCGTCACGCTGTGCAGGCCTCGGACGGCGGACGCAGGGTCGAAGCCGTCGGCCACCCACGGCGTGCGATCGTCGCCGCCTGTGGCAATCAGCTCGAAGGTGAGGCCGGAGCGATCGGAGAATCGCACGACCGGCTCGCCGAACCGCTCGGGCAGATCGGTGGCGGCAATGCTGCTGGCGCTCAGGTGTTGGCGCCAGAACTCGAGCGAGCCGGCCGGCACGGAGAGCGAGGTGACGGTCACCTGGCCGGCGCCGGTGGACCCGGCGGGCACGCCACGATCCTTGTAGGGGAACGTCGTCCAGATCGTGCCCGGCGTCCCGAGCTGGTCGCCGTAGTAGAAGTGATAGACGCTGTGGTTGTCGAAGTTGACGGTCTTCTTGACCAGCCGCAGGCCGAGGCCGCCGAGGCAGAAATCGAGATCGTCCTGCGCGTCGTCGACCGTCGCCGTGACATGATGAAGACCGATGAGAGCCATGGGGATCGCGGCCAGCCTGAGACGAGGATCATATAACCGGGCGCTGCGGGTTGTCGCTCTCCTGATCTCTGCGACCGCGGCGGCCGCCGCGCAGTTCGAGCGGCCGGGCCTGCCGCACCGCACCGACATCACCTATGACGGCCGCTTCACCTTCGTCCGCCTGCGCTGGGGCGCGGAACGCGGCTTCCGGCGCGGCGGCTTCGGCTCGGCGTGGAATCACGACTACCCGCGCGCGGAGCAGAACCTCTCGCTGATCCTGCAGGAACTGACCGAGGTCGACATCCGCACCGACGGCAGCCGCGTGCTGATGCTCGACGACCCCGAGCTGTTCAAGTACCCGATTGCCTTCATGTGGGAGCCCGGCTTCTGGATCCTCACCGACACCGAAGCCGAGTCGTTCCGCGCCTGGCTGCAGAAGGGCGGGTTCGCGGTGTTCGAGGACTTCGACGGCGCGCAGCAGTGGAACAACTTCGAGGCGCAGATGCGGCGCGTCCTGCCCGACGGCCGCTTCGTCAAGCTCGATCAGTCGCACCGCATCTTCGACGCCTTCTTCCGCATCGAGAACATCGACAGCATCCTCCACCCGATGTCTCGCATCCCGCCCAGCTACTACGGCCTTTTCGAGGACAACGATCCCTCGAAGCGGCTGATGGTCGTCGCCAACTTCGACAACGACGTGCCCGAGTACTGGGAGTGGTCGGGCGAGGGGTTGTTCCCCTTCGATGCGTCGAATGACGCCTACAAGCTGGGCGTCAACTACCTGATCTACGGCATGACCCACTGAAGGTCAGAAGGCTGGAGGCCCGAAGGCTGGAAGGCCCGAAGGCTCGTCCGTGAGACAAAAATTCTTCGTGTTTCTTCGTGTCCTTCGTGGCTTCGTGGTCTCCGGCCACCCGGTTGCAACGAAAGGCGCTCCCCTATCGCTTCAGCGTCCGCGCCACGTAGTCGCCGACCGCGCGCAGGATCTCGGGCGACGCCCACGCGTCCTCGACCGCGGCGTCGATCTCGGCGCCGGCCCGCATGCGCTGCAGCGCCGGCGCGCGCAGCTGACGCTTGGTCAGCGCGAACGCCGCCGACGGGATCGCGGCCAGCGACTCGGCGACGGCGACGGCCGCGTCCACCAAGCGGTCGGCGTCG
>Ga0207645_10003224_pt1 | contig 12470 bp, 9 predicted proteins | sample KBSM53metaG_FD_184331 | JGI IMG/M metagenome (GOLD analysis project Ga0207645, IMG submission 184331) | Miscanthus rhizosphere microbial communities from Kellogg Biological Station, Michigan, USA - KBS M5-3 metaG (SPAdes) (version 2) | ecosystem: Host-associated > Plants > Roots > Rhizosphere >...
CGCCAGCCGCCTGGCGCAAGGGCGCAGTCGGCGCGATCTGATGCCGGCGACGGACACGACCTACGACGCGATCGTCGTTGGCGTCGGTGGCATGGGCAGCGCCGCCCTTTACCATCTGACCAGGCACGGCGCGACGCGGGTGCTCGGCCTCGAGCAATTCGACATCGCCCACGACAAAGGTTCGTCGCACGGCCTGTCTCGCATGATCCGGCTCGCGTACTGGGAGCATCCCAGCTACGTCCCGCTGCTTCGCCGTGCTTACGACCTGTGGCGCGACCTGGAAGGCGCGACTGGTGAGGCACTGCTGATCACGACTGGCAGCATCGACGCCGGGCCAGCCGGCTCGCCGGCCATGATCGGCGCACGGCGCGCGTGTGACATGTTCGACCTGCCGCACGTGCTGTATGACGGAGCGTCGTTGACGCGGGCATTCCCCGGCTATCGATTGCCACCTGATTTCACGGCGCTCCATCAACCCGATGGCGGATTTCTCGGTCCCGAGCGGTGTATCCAGGCGCACGTGGCCGCGGCGCAACGCGCCGGAGCCGTCGTGCACACGCACGAACGTGTGCTTGGCTGGACCGAACGGGGCGAGAGCGTCGCCGTCCGGACCGATCGCGCCACATACACCTGCCGGCAGGTGATTGTCACAGCCGGTGCGTGGGCGGGAAAGCTGCTGACGGATCTACAGCTGATGCTGACACCTGAACGCCAGGTGATGCTCTGGGTTGAGCCGCTGCGGCCGGAGTACTTTCAGCCGGCCACCTTTCCGGTCGTTTATATGCACGCCGCCGAGGGAAGCTTCTATGCGCTGCCTTCTCACGAAGGAGCCGGGGTGAAGTTCGGCAAGTACCATCACCTCAGGCAACAGGTTGATCCTGATGCGATGGACCGCGAGTGTCACCCCGAGGACGAGCACGTGCTGCGAGAGTGTGTGCGCCGTTACTTTCCGGACGCCGATGGCCCGACGCTGGCGATGAAGGCCTGCCTCTTCACCAACACGCCGGACGAGCACTTCGTCATCACGCGGTTTGCAGGCTCGCCGATCACCGTAGCCGCCGGCTTTTCAGGTCACGGCTTCAAGTTCTGCAGCGTCGTGGGCGAGATCCTGGCCGATCTCGCCCTCCATGGCGGCACGCGTCACGACATCTCGCTGTTTGCGCCGAACCGCACCACCAAACGTTGGTTGAAGGATCTTTGACTATTTGCCCTTCTGAGCGCTCTGCGGCCGGCGCTCGCGCACATCGACCTCTGACGCCACCATCTTTCCATTCACGTCGGAGTAGCGGACGGAGACCTGGTCGCCTTCGTGCACGACTTCCGTGATCTTGAGCCCCGGCTTGCCCGCCTCTTTGGCGGCCTGTGCCTTGGCACCGCCAGTACTGACCTTCACCTGCGTGGATGTGTTGGTCGTGAACTCCATCGTCTTTCCTTTGCCGGCGTCGATGGTGAGAGAGTCACCTGCGATCTTCAACACCGGCCCGGTCGCCGTCTGAGTCTTTGGCTTTTGCGCCGCGACGCCGACCCCAAGACAAACGACGAGTGTTGCGACCGCGAGAATTGCCTGTAGCTTCATGTAAGCCTCCTGCAGCGAGACACGCCAAATGGACTGCGAGCGCACATTCGCGCGCTGTCAGCTTGTACAACAACGAATTGCACGGCTGGGATGAACGGCCCGTCGGCGAAGACCCGGGGTCGACCCTTCTGGATGCGCGAATGGCGCCGAACTGGAGTCTGCACTGTCGTAGCCACGTCGGAGCTCAACATGGCATCGGGGTCGCGACTCTACTGCGGCTATCGGCTGAGATCAAGGCCATTCTTCAGTCGACGAAGACATTTGGTGGACAGCGCCGGGCACATGCCTTGCTCGTCTCGACACGGAGACCGTCATCAAACGGGGATACTTCGTGATGCGGAATGTAGGTTCGACTGAGCGGTTTGTCAGACTGGGGCCTAGGGTCGTCGCGGCCATCGCAGCCGCACGAGCCTCGGGATGGTCGCACGCGGCGCTCAACACTGTGGCGACGGCCGGGCTCATTACAGGTTGAGCCGGTACTGCCCCGTCAATCAGGCCATCGGCCGCGACTCGTCGCATCAACTCTCGCTGCTGGACGCCGAGCTATCTGCCTATGGCTCGCGCCTGTGACGGCCTTCGATGACACCAGGCAACTAGGAGGGCACGATGGCAAAGATTGCTCGCGACTTCATGACGCCGAGCCCGGCGTGTTGCACGCCAAAGATGTCGATCGTTCAGGTCGCAAAGATGATGATGCAGAACGACTGCGGAGAAATCCCAGTCATCGATACCGCCGGGATCCCGATCGGCGTGATCACCGATCGTGACATTGTCTGTCGGATCGTGGCAGAGGGCAGGGATCCCGCATCGAGCACGGTCGAACAGTTCATGTCGCAGCCGATTGTCACGGTCCGCGATGACGACTCGATCGAGGACGTCGTCTCGACGATGGAGAAGCATCAGATTCGTCGGGTGCCCGTCACGGACGAACGTGGGATGTGCTCAGGCATCATCGCCCAGGCCGACGTCGCGTGGATGGCTGCCGAACGGTCGGTCGCCCAACTCGTTCGAGAAGTGTCTCGGGACACGAAGCAGTAGGCGACGATTCTTGAAGCGACGATAATGGTCTGCCATGTCCGTCGCTTCTCACCTTGCGATCTCGCCGGCGAAATATGACGCGCACATCCGCTCGCTGATACCGCTCTACGACGAGTTGATCGCGGAGGTCGTTCGCGCCCTCCACCATGCGGCGCGGCCGGTGCGAACGATCGTCGATCTCGGGATCGGCACGGGCGCGCTGGCACGGGCATGCCTCCAGCAATTACCGCGCGCGCGTGTCTGGGGCATCGATGCCGACACCGACATGATGGCGATCGCGCGTGCGCGCCTCGGCCCGGCGAGCCGGCGCCTCACGATGACAACGGGGAGCTTCCTGGACGTACCGCTGCCAGCGTGCGACGCCATGGTCGCCAGCTACGCGCTGCATCACATCAGGACCCTGCCAGCCAAGCTGGCGTTCTATCGGCGCTGCTATCGCGCGCTTCGCCCGGGAGGCGTGTTGATCACCGGGGATTGTGCGCCCGCCTCGTCACCGCGTGGATTCGCGCGCGACCTCGACACCTGGTTCACACATCTCGGGAAAACGTTCGGCAGTCGAGCACGCGGCCGGCGAGTCTACGAGTCGTGGGCCGATGAGGATATGTACGTGCCGCTGGCCGATGAAGTCCGCCTGCTGCAGCGCGCCTATTTCGTGGTGGACGTGCCGTGGCGCCGCTCGCCGTTTGCCGTCATCGTCGGCTCCCGACGCGCATAGCTTGGTCCTTTGTTCCTGGTGCTCGGTCCGTCCCGTGTCCGAGATCCGCTGGTCCGCATAGAGTTCAAGCCGCGACCCTGATAGAGTGTCCGGCATGAAGACACGACTGCTGCTGATCCTCGCCGCGCTCGCCATCTCGACCCCGTCGTTCGCGCAGCTCGCGACTCCCAACGCGGCAGGCGCCGCCCTGGGTCATATCCACATCAACGCCACGGACGTTGACGCCCAGTCACGCTTCTGGACCGCCGTCGGCGGACAGCTCGTGCAGCGGGAGAAGATCACGATGGTGCAGATTCCCGGTGTCTACATCCTGCTGCGCAAACAGGATCCGACCGGCGGTACCAACGGATCCGCACTCAACCACTTCGGGCTGTACGTCAAAGACTTCGCCGGCGCATCCACGAAGTGGAAGGCTGCCGGCCTGAACTGGGAGCCCAACAAGGATCCTAAAGTCGAACAGGGATTCCTCACCGGCCCAGACGGCGTCCGCGTCGAGATCTACGGCAACGCGTCGATCGCAACGCCGTTGCAGATGCATCACATTCACCTGATGGTTGCCGATCCCGGGGGAGCACAGAAGTGGTACGGGCAGCATTTCGGCGCCACCGCCGGCAAGCGGCTGACATTCGAGACGGCGACAGTGCCCGGCACCGAGATCGCACTCGGCAAAGCCGACGCGCCGCTCGCGCCAACGAAGGGACGGTCGGTCGATCACATCGGCTTCGAAGTGAAGAACCTGGACGGATTCGTGGCGAAGCTGCAAGCCGCTGGAATCAAGACGGACGCGGCAATCCGCAACAGTGCCAATGCCTCCGGCTTGCGGATCGTGTTCATCACCGATCCGTGGGGGACGGAGATCGAGCTGACGGAAGGACTGGCGTCAACGCCGCTAGCGGGCACGAGATAGCGCTGCTACTCATATCAGGAGTCCGCTGTGCGCCTAGCCGTTCTTCTCGTCATCGCCGCCATCGTGGGCCCGGTTCACGGTCAGGAAAAGCCGCAAGAGGCCAAGCCGTCCGGTCCAAAACCAAGCCGAGTGGAAATCACGCCGCGCACGGTTGAAACGGTGGCTGGCCAGCAATTGAGCTTCTCTGCGGCAGGGTACGACGACGCAGGCAACAAGATGGATGCGCAGCCCTCGGCCTGGTTCGCGGCGCCGTTCGACCTCGGGTTTGCCGACGACAAGGGCACGGTGACGTTCACTGGGTCCGGTGACGTCCGCGTGGGGGCCATCATCAACGGCAAGACAGGCTTCATTACGGTTACGGTAAGGCCGCAGGCCGTCGCCCGCGTGACGATCACAAAGCCTCGTGCTGCGCTTGCTCTCGGAACGGGCCTCACGTTGCAGGCACACGCCGAGATGGCAAACGGCGACCCGCGCACCGACCAGCAGGTTCGATGGGTCTCGTTGCGTCCGGATGTCGCCTCCATCGACGAGTCCGGGTTCGTTACCGGTCAGGCGGTAGGAACGGCGACGCTCGAGGCATCAGTCGGAGACATCAAGGCAACGACGTCGATCGACGTCGTCAGGAATCCCGTGCGCGAGTTATCGATCGTTCCCAAGACGAGCCGCGTCCGAACGGGCGATGTCGTGCGCTTCGAGAGCGTTGCGTCGGGCCAGACCAACGCCCGCGTCTCCGCCATCGCCCGCTGGTCCATCAGCGGAGCCGGTGCCACGATCGATGCTGATGGCGGTTTCGTCGCCGAAAAGCCGGGGTCCTACGCGGTCACCGCCACAATTGGAGATCGATCGGCCGTCGCAACGGTCACCGTTGTTCCCCGTGAAGTGGCCCGTGAACTGGAAGTCGTCGGACGCACAGCGCAAGAGGAATTTCAAACCGCCGAACAGTGGATCGTCGGAAATTACGCCTACGTCAGCTCGATCATGGCCGGGCGAGTGTGGGTCTACGACATCTCCGATCCTGCCAAGCCGGTCAAGGTCGATTCCGTGTCGTTCGATGCGCGCGTGATCAACGACGTCAGCACGACCGCCGACGGCAAGATCGGGGTCGTCACCCGCGAGGGAGCGTCGAACCGCAAGAACGGGATCGTCTTTCTCGACCTTGCCGATCCGGCGCATCCCAAAGTGCTCTCGGAGTACACCGAGACGGTGACCGGCGGCGTGCACAGCGCCTACGTCAACGGTCACTACGTGTACCTGACTGACGATGCGACGGGGTCGTTGCGAGTGATCGACTTTGCGGATCCCGCCAAGCCGAAGGAGGTCGCCCGCTGGCAAACCGAGAATCCACTTGCGCGCGCCGTCAAGAGTCCCGATGGAGAGACGTTCATCGGCGGACGAATGCTGCACGACGTCCAGGTGGTCGACGGTCTGATTTACATGGGGTACTGGAAAGACGGGCTCGTGATCCTCGACGTGGGGAACGGCATCAAGGGCGGAAGCCCCGAGCATCCGCAGTTCGTCAGCCAGCTACGCTTCAACTACAGCGAGTTGTATGGCCCTGGATGGCTGGCCGGCGCCCACTCGGTCTTCCGCTACAAGAACTACGTCTTCCTGGGTGACGAAGTGTTTCCGGCGCAGTACGACCTGACCGACAAGGCGAGGATCCCGACCAAGGGCGTCGTGCACGTTGTCGATGTATCCGACATTCTCAACCCACGCAAAGTTGCCGAATACGACGTTCCGGAGGAAGGCGCCCACAACATGTGGGTCGAGAACGATGTGATGTACATCGGCTACTACAGCGGCGGCGCGCGTGCCGTCGACGTCTCGGGTGAGCTGCGCGGAAATCTCTACCGCCAGGGGCGCGAGATGGCTCGCCTGTGGACCGGAGACGCGAAGGGGTTTCGGCCGAACATTCCGTTTGCCTGGGGAGCGCAGCCACACAACGGGCTGATCTACTTCAACGACGTTCATACCGGGCTCTGGGTCACGAAACTGATCGACCCGGCCGAACGCGCGAAGTAGCGCTAACGGTCCACCATCCTCGCGACATCGATGCCTCCGGCCTGTGCACCGACGTCGACGCTGCCGACCATCGTCAAGGACTTGAGATCGAGAACCTCGACGGTACCCGGTTCGGCCGCGATCCCTTCGACGGAGATGAACGCGTAGCGGTCATCGGGGGACACGGCCACGCCGTGGACGACCTTTCGTTTCGTCCGGACACGCGCGAGCTCCTGACCGGACTCCGCATCGAAAACGGAGACACTCTGATCGCGGCGATTGGTGGCAATGAGCTTTCCGTCGCGGGTCATCGCGAGATTGTAGACACCGGCGCCCGCCGGAATCCGGCGAACGAGCGACCAGTCACGAACACTGACTTCGACAATCTCGCTGGAACCGTTGCACGCGACGAACACTGATGGGCGGGCGCCCGGGCCTGTCGTCCTCGACGGTTGCGCCCAGGTTGGCGAGCAGGAGACGTCGCCAGCGGGGGGTGCCTCGGTGCCGTGTCCGGACGCCGACGCCGTGGCCTGGTCGGCATGCGGCATCCGCATGGGCGGTCCATTCATGCCTGCCTCGCGTCCCTTGGTCAGAATGAAGTGTCTCGATACTTTGAGCGTGGCGGTGTCGATCTCGACGAGCTGCTCGTCCATCATGCAGACGGAATAGTGCCGCGAGCCATCGGCACTGAGCCGCGAGCCGTGAGGCATGGTGCAGGTCGTGATGCGCGCGATCTCCGTCAGGTCTTCGGGCGTCACCACCGATACGCTCGACGGAACCATGTCGCCGTGCAGATTGAAGTTGACGGCAAACAGGAAGTCGCCGTCGGGCGCGATGTCGAGCGTCGCGGGAAACATGCCGAGCGTCACGCGGCCAACGAGCTTGTCGTCCTTCGTCGAGTACTTCCAGATCGAGCCGTTCGGCTGCCCATGCGCAATCGAGACGTAGTAGTACGCCTTGTCCGGCGAGACGGCGAGCCCGTGAGGCCCGTCGATATCGGTCGGCATCATCCCGGTCGGGATCTCGTGATCGACGACGGTGCCATCCGGCCCGAAGCGGACCAGCGCGATCTTGTCAGCCGCTTCGGAAGCGACGTACACGAAGTAGGTGCGCTGCTGCGCCGCCACCGGACCAGCGAACGCGGCCACCGTCAGGAAGGCGAGCGCAACGAGTCGCTTCCGATGCATCTGTTGAGTTTATACGGATCGCATGTTCACGATTCACTGCCTGACACCGAGGAACCGTTCACGATTCACTGCCTGACACCAGGCCGTTTACTCGGAGCGGAGCGCCACCAGCGGATCCGTGCGTGCGGCCTTTCGCGCCGGGAGCACGCATGCCACGAGCGCAACGGCTGCCAGGCTCGCAGCGACCACAACATACGTCAGCGGATCGCGGACCGACACGTCGAACACGAGACTCGTCAGCACACGACTGAGCGCGAGCGCACCCACGACACCCACGCCGACGCCGAGCGCGACGACCGCCATCCCTTCACCCACGATCAGCCGCAATACCTGTGCGCCGGGCGACCCGAGCGCCATCCGCACGCCGATTTCACGCGTCCGCTGATTCACCGAATACGCCAGCACGCTGTAGATGCCTATTGCCGCGATCAACATCGCGACGGCGGCGAAGACCACGAGCAACACGGCATTGAGCCGTGGCTGTGCCGCGCTGCTCGATAGCCACTCGTCCATCGTCCTCACCGATGAGACCGGCAGCGCCGCGTCGAGATCGTGGACCTTTTGACGAACAACCGGAAGAACCGACATTGGTGACGCTGCCGTTCGCACGACGACATCCATGCGTGGCGACAGGTTGAAGCTGGGGTAATAGATCGCCGGCGATTCGAGCGTGAGCGTGCTATGCCGCACGTCACCGACCACGCCAACGACGGTGTATTGTCGCGCGAGATCGCCCTGGCGATGCAGTATGCGTCCGATTGGGTCGTCGCCTCCCCAGAAGCGGCGCGCAGTCGCCTGGCTCACGATGACCACTAATGGCGACGTCGTCGTAGTGTCGGCATTGAGGAACTCGCGGCCGCTCACAACCGGGATGTTCATCGCCTGGAAGTATCCAGGGCTGACGATGCGCCAGTCGGTTGGCACGGCGGTGTCCGGTGGCAGCGCCGAGCGTCCCGGCGTCACGATCGGTGTCGTCGTATAGGCGCCGTTGCCAAATGGGATCCCGCTCGATGCGGCGGAGGCACGCACGCCGGGAATCGTTCGCAGCGACTCGAGCAGGCTCAGGTAGAACGGCCCGCGCTGTTCGGGCGGATACTTCGCCGCTGGCAGGCTGATCTGGAACGTCAACAGCCGATCGGGTTGGAATCCGAGATTGACGGTCTGCAGCCGCAGAAGGCTCTGCGTCAGCAGACCGGCACCAATCAGCAGCACAGTCGCAAGGGCGAGTTCGGCGGCGGCAAGACCGTTGCGAAGACGCGGGCGCATGGCGCTCGACGCGCGCGTCGCCTGCATCAGCACCTCGCTCAAGTCGGTCTTCGCCGCGTGCCAGGCCGGCGCAATGCCAAATAGCAGCCCGGTCACGATCGTCAACGCGAGCGCAAACACCAGGACCGCGGAGTCCACGCTCACCTCGACTGGCAGCAGATTGGGCGGCATCAAGAAATTGATCGCGTCCACCGACCACAGTGCAGCCGTCGCTCCGACCGCGCCACCGATGACGGAGAGCACAAGACTCTCGATCAGAAGTTGTGTCAACACACGTGAGCGGCTCGCGCCCATCGCGGTGCGGACGGCAATTTCCTTCTGCCGTGACGCCGCGCGTGCCAACAATAGGTTCGCAACGTTCGCAGATGCGATGAGCAGCACGCACCCGACCGCGGCAAGGAGCACGACCAAAGCGGTCCGCAACTGCTGGCTCACGAACACCTGCGACAGGTCGACCAGTCGAATCCCCCACTCTTTCGTCTCTGGATACTGTCGGCCGACGTTCGCTGCGACGATGTCCATCTCGGCCTGCGCCTGCTCGAGCGTCAGGCCAGGCCGCAGACGGCCGACGGCCAGAATCACATGATTCAAACGAATCTCGCGCTCGGGATCGATCGTCAGCGGGATCCACATGTCGCCGTTGCTGAGCGGCGAGAGCGCGGCGGGCGCAATGCCGACGACGGTCGTGTCGACGCCGTTCAGCGTCAGCCTGCGGCCAACGATCGACGGATCGCCGCCGAAGCGCCGCTTCCATAGTCCCTCGCCGATCATCACGACCTTTTCGGCGCCGGGAAGGTCCTCACCTTCGTTGAAGGAGCGCCCGAGGACCGGCCTGATGCCAAGCAGCGGAAACAGCGACGGTGTAACAGTGCCGCCAGCGAACTGTTCCGGCTCGCCCTGACCCGCTAGGTTGAACGTGGCGAAGCCGAACGCGGCGAGCGCCGTGAACGTGCGCGACTGCTCTTTCCACGCCAGGTAGTTCAGTACCGATGTGGCGAACGTCGGCAGATTCAATGTGTCGTTTCTTTCGGCAATCCACACGAGGCGATCCGGCTGCTCGTAAGGAAGCGGCCGCAGCATCACGGCGTTGACCACGCTGAAGATGGCGGTGTTGGCGCCAATCCCGAGCGCGACAGTGAGCACGATCGCCAGCGACATGAGCGGCGACTTCCGCAGCATGCGCGCGGTGTATCGGAGATCGTTCAGCATCAGGATTTCTCCGGCGTCTGTAGTGTCCGGCTTTAGCCGGACCCGGAGTCATCATAGCGCCGCATGAAGTCTTGGGACGACGACAACGGAGTTGCGCGGAGGTAACGGATCGACACGGAGCCACGGTGAAACGGAGATTAAACGGAGAGAACGCCATGCCGGTGAGGCCGGCCATACGGCCGTTCGTCCTCCGTTGCTCCGTTCCTCCGTGTCATGCCGTTTCATCCGTAACCTCCGATTACTCACGGACGCTCGGCCCACACCGCGAGGATCGCTTGCTCGTAGATCGTCGACAGTGGTTCGAGGTCCGCGATCCGAACCTGCTCGTCGATTTTGTGGATGGAATCGTTGAGCGGTCCGAACTCCACGACCTCGCGCGCCAGTCGCGCCAGGAAGCGCCCGTCCGAAGTTCCGCCGCTTGTCGAGAGCGCGGGCTCGACTCCGGCAACCGCTCGCACAGACGCGGACAGCGCATCCACTAGCGCGCCGCGCGGAGTGAGAAACGGCTCACCAATCAAGGTCCACTGGAGGTCGTACTGCAGGCGGAATCGGTCGAGGATCTCGCGCACGCGCGCCTGGAGATCCGGGGCTGACGATTCGGGTGAGAACCGGAAGTTGAAAGACACGTCCAGCGTGCCGGGAATGATGTTGCTGGCGCCGGTTCCAGCGCGGATGTTCGAGATCTGGAAGCTGGTGGGCTGGAAATACTCGTTGCCGCGATCCCACTCCGCCGACACAAGCGTGTGCAGCGCCCCGGTCGCGTCGTGAATCGGGTTGCGGCCTCGCTCGGGATACGCGATGTGGCACTGCTGACCGTGTACGCGGAGCCGGCCATTCAACGATCCGCGCCGCCCGTTTTTGATCGTGTCGCCGAACCGCTCGGTCGACGTCGGCTCACCAACGATGCAGGCGTCGATGGTCTCGCCGCGCTCGAGCAGCGTCGCCACGACCGCCGCGGTACCGTCGACCGCATCGCCTTCTTCGTCTGAGGTGAGGAGGATGGCGAGCGAGCCGCGATGACCGGCCACGGCGGCAAGCCGTTCCGCCGCCGTGATCATCGCCGCGACCGAGCCCTTCATGTCTGCCGCGCCGCGCCCGTACAGCATGCCGTCCCGCTCGGTCGGCGTAAACGGATCGCTCGTCCACTCCTCGACCGGTCCGGGCGGCACGACGTCGACGTGGCCGGCGAGGCAGACGAGCGGGCCTGTCGATCCATGACGCGCCCACAAATTGCCGACCGGTCCGCGATCGATGCGCTCGCAGCGAAAACCAGCCGCTGCCAGCCGCGACGCCACCAGGCTCAGGCATCCGCCATCGGCCGGCGTGATCGATCGATACGCGATGAGCTGACGGGCGAGTTGCAGCGTCTCGGCCTGGATTCCTGTCACGTGCGGAGCAGCTCGTTGATGGACGTCTTCGCCCGCGTCTGCGCGTCCACCCGTTTCACGATGACGGCGCAGGACAAGGAATACTTTCCATCAGCCGATGGGAGGCTGCCGGGAACGACGACCGATCCCGCAGGCACTCGGCCGTAGAGAATCTCGCCCGTCGCGCGGTCGTAGATCTTCGTGCTCTGGCTGATGAACACACCCATTGCGAGCACGGAATGCGCCTCGACGATCACGCCTTCGACGATCTCCGAGCGGGCGCCGATGAAACAGTGATCTTCGATGATGGTTGGATTGGCCTGAAGAGGCTCGAGCACACCGCCGATGCCCACGCCACCGGACAGATGGACGTTCTTGCCAATCTGTGCGCACGAGCCCACCGTGGCCCACGTGTCCACCATCGTTCCCTCGTCGACATACGCGCCGATGTTCACGTACGACGGCATCATGACGACGTTACGCCCGATGAAGGCGCCGGTGCGCGCGACGGCTGGTGGGACGACGCGAAATCCGCCTTGCCGGAACTCGGCATCGGACCAACCGGCGAAACGCAGCGGTACCTTGTCGAAATACCTCGTGACGCCCGCGTCGATCACGCGGTTGTCGTGCGCGCGGAAATACAGCAGCACGGCCTTCTTCAACCACTGATGCGTCACCCAGCTGCCGTCGATCTTTTCGGCCACGCGCAGGCGGCCCTGGTTGAGGCCGTCGAGAATCTCTGACAGCGCGTCTGCCAGATCCCGTGGCACCTGGTTGGGTGTGATTTCCGAGCGGCGCTCGAAGGCTTCGTCGATGAGAGATTCCAGTACGTGAGTCGTCATATCAACGTAAGTAAAACACTAGTCAACGCCCAATTCCCAACTCCACTTGATCACGACACACCGAGGCACCGAGGCACAGAGGTATTCAGAAGGGTTCTTCCTCGGTGTCTCGGTGCCTCTGTGTGTCGGATTCATCAACGCAAGTGAAGTCATCGGCCGTCGTCAGTTACAAAATGCAACGATCCGTCGTGCCGCCTCCATGCAGTCCGTGAGCTCCGGTACGAGCGCCATGCGGACGTAGCCGCGTCCCGGGTTCGCGCCGTGCGCGTCACGAGCCAGATACTGCCCCGGAAGCACGGTCACGTTCGTGGCCGCGAACAGCTCTCTGGTAAACACCTCATCGTCGCCCCCAGGCACACGCG
>Ga0207645_10003227_pt1 | contig 12462 bp, 9 predicted proteins | sample KBSM53metaG_FD_184331 | JGI IMG/M metagenome (GOLD analysis project Ga0207645, IMG submission 184331) | Miscanthus rhizosphere microbial communities from Kellogg Biological Station, Michigan, USA - KBS M5-3 metaG (SPAdes) (version 2) | ecosystem: Host-associated > Plants > Roots > Rhizosphere >...
GCCGGAAAGTTCGTACCCGCTGGCTCGGACATCATCTTCAGCATGCATTACACGGCGAACGGCAAGGCAACGGTTGACCGGACGAGAATCGGTTTCACGGTGGCGAAGACGCCGCCGGCGAAGAGGTTCCTGGTTCAGGGCGCGGGCGAGGATACACCTGTCATTGCGCCGAGCGCGGCCAACTCACGGGCCGTGTTCTCCACCGCATACAACCCCGACTTCGCAATTCCGCCGAACGACGGGAACTACCTCGCTCCTCCCATGGGAATTGAGATCCTCAAGGACGTCGAGCTGGTGCGTTTGCGGCCCCACGCCCACGTGCGCGGGAAGAGCGCGGAGTACAAGCTGACGTATCCGGATGGACGCGAGGAGGTCCTGCTCAAGGTCCCGCACTACGACTTCAACTGGCAGGTTGCCTACGACATGGCCGTGCATCTGCCAAAGGGTTCCAGGCTGCGGATCGAGTTCCGCTACGACAACTCGACGAGCAACAAGAACAACCCCGACCCGAACCGGTGGGTCTATCAGGGCTACCAGAGCTGGGAAGAGATGATGGCCCCGAATCTCGGATTTCTCGTGGACCGCGACGCGGACATCGCCGGGCTGATGACGGTGACGAATTGAGCTATCGCGTCACTTGATGTGGCCCTCGACCTACACGAACGGTGGTGGCATCACTTCTTTAAAGTCGCGTACTTCATTGCGTTCGGCTTGGTGCGCACCCTCTCGCGTTTCTAGCCTGGGAAGCTGACCCATGCGCGGCTGTCGCTACCAGAAACTCTGTACGCGCGAATTCATTAAGGTTTGTCGCTCTCGAATAACCTCCGATCGGGGATGCCTATCGTCGTCTCCATATTCCTGTCGCTACGTTCGCTGGTTCGCTCTCGTGCGGCACTGCATCTTGAGATTCTCGCGCTCCGGCACCAGTTCACCTGCCTTGCTCGTCCGCCCTCTCCCGATTAGAAGTTGAACTTGAACCCCAGTTGCATGACGCGCGGCGCCGTCCCTGCAGCGAGCGACGTCACCTTCCCGAAGTCCGAGCTGTTCATCGTCGAGACCGGGGTGTTCGGCGTCATCGTGTTGAAGACGTTGAAAATCTCCCACCTGAATTGGAAATGCCTGAGGCCAAACCGGAAGGAGCGCGACAGCGACAAGTCGACGTTCCAACGCCCCGGACCGAGAATCGCGTCAAGCGGCATCGTCCCGTAGGTGCCGCTGTCGGGCCTCACGAACGCGTTGGGATTCAGCCACTCCGTGAGGGTCCGATCTGCCACATACGGATCGTCGAGGATCTGGATCGCTCGTTGGTTGTTCTGTTGACTGGTCAGCGCAGTATCGGCACCGGTGGTGACCGTGAAGTAGGAGCCGGACCGGACGGCCAGGATCCCCGACACCTGCCAGTCTGAGCTCAGTGCGCTGACGGCGGAGTTCGCTCCAGACTTGGGTATCTGGTAGACGACGGACACGTTGACATTGTGGTCCGGTGAATTCGGGCATCGGCCTCGGTCGGCGTCGCGGTCTCCAGGAATCATGTACGGCACGCCGGCGACGCCTGGCTCGCTGTTCCACCGATCGGTGATACACCGCGAGATGGCGTAGTTGCCCTGCAGCGAGAAGCCGTTGCGCTGGCGCTTCTGCACCGACAGCAACACCCCGTTGTAATTCGACGAGGCGTCGTCATCGAGCTCCTGGATACTGGCGAAGTACTGTCCTTCCGCCGGGTTCTGCATGTTCAACACGCGACGCGATTGCGTGTTGTTGACGGTCGACGCCCCCGGAATGTAGACCGCTGGGTTGATCTGGTCAGTCCCCCAGATGTGATTCGTGATGCTGCCGATGTAGTTTGCCGAGACCATCCAGTCGGTGCTGAGCTGCTTCTGATAGCTCACATTCCACTGATCCACGGCCGTTGCCTGCAGGTCGAGCGGGTACGTCGTGTAGTTGCCCCCGAGCGGGAACACCGAGTCCGGGCTCGCCCCGTTGAGGAGGGCCGGAATCGGATCGCCGCCAGGCGTCGCCGACCACGGGTCGTCCCAGCCCCTCGGCAGGTTGTTCACGACGATCGAGTTGCCCCAGGGCGACATCTGCGCGAGGCCCGTGTAGGTCTGCAGGTGGGGCAGATCGTAGAGTCGTCCGTAAGCCAGCCGCAGCGTCTGGAGCCCATTGCCCCGCGGATCCCAGACGACGCCGACGCGCGGCCCGAAGTTCCAGGGATCGCGGCGGGCGACCGACTTGCCCGGCATCCCTTCGTCACCGGTGAAGATGAGCCCGGCCGGAGCGTTGCGGAAGACCGAACTCTTGAGTCCCGCATCGAAGCGCGCGCGATCGAAATGCGTGATCTGGCCCGGCCCGCTGTACGCTGGAAAGTAGGGATCCCATCGAAGGCCGACGTTCAGCGTCACGTTCGGAGACATGGTCCAGCTGTCCTGGACGTACAGGCCGATGTAGTTGGAGCGCATCTTCGCCCCCGTCGGGGTGCCAGCCGTGAACTGGTTCGCTCTGCCGATCATGAAGTCAGCGAGCCCCAGCCCGGTCACGCCACCGTTGAACGACGTGTTGCCAGCGGCGGAGGTGTACGACTCCGGGTCGTACTTCGAGTAGATGTAGTTCCCACCGAACCCGAACTGGTGATCGCCGCGAAGGATGCTCAGTTCGTCCGAGGCCTGGTACACCAGGGTCGGCGTGGCGGTCGGCAGACCCGGCGACATGGAGAAGCCGCCCGAAACACTCAGGCGCAAGTATTCAGGCAACACCGGTGTGGCCTTGACGCCGATGTCGTTGTAGTCCAGCAGCGGAACGTACTCTTTGGTGTGAGGGCCTCGATTGACCGTCACGCGGAACGCGTTGACCGTGCTGTTGCTGATGAGGAACTGGTGACCCAAGACGCCTGAGTACGCGCCGTCCATAGAGGCGGACCGGGTAGGCGACAGGAGCGTCTGCCCGTCGTAATCGCTCGGCGCGAAGTAGTCTGAAATGAGCAGCCGACCGAAGATTGACTGTCTGTTGGTGATCGAATAGTCGACTTTGGTAGTGAAGACGTTTTCGTCACTGTCGTCGATGCGGTCGAAGAAGACCAGGCCGCAGGGATCGTCCGTTTTCGGCAGCTGGCTCGCCAGCGCCAGTGACGCCGGAGAAAAGAGCGCCGGGTTGATTCTGTTGCCCACGAACGGTGCCCTGAGTGAGATCGCCCCGCCCGTGTTGCACGCCGCCGAGGCGATGGCGGTAAAGTCGCCGTTCAGCATCGCCTGCGTCGGCACGTACTGGAAGGAGGACGCGGGAACACGCCGGATCCTGGTGCGTTGATAGGCCAGGAAGTAGAACAGCCGGTCCCGGACGATTGGGCCGCCGACCGAGCCGCCAAACTGGTTGCGGTTCAGACCGTCGCTGCGCCGCTCGCCGTCGGGGCCAAGTGGCGCGAATGGGTCGGTCGCGTTCAACGCGTCGTCGCGGACGAACTCGAAAACGCTGCCCGACAGGGTATTCGTACCGGACTTGGTCACCGCGTTGACCACAGCGGCCGAGTGATGTCCATACTGGGCCGGCAGAGCGCTCGTTTCGACCCTGAATTCCTGGAGTGCCTCCGGAAACGGTAACGGCAATGACGAGCCGTTGAACGGGTCGGTGTGCGTGGCGCCGTCCAGCGAGTACGCCGTAGCGTTCGGCAGACCGCCGGCCACGGCAATGGTTCCGGGCGACGTGGACGTGGCCCCTCCGCGCGCGCCACCCAGTGTTCCGCCCGAGACCGCCATGCCCGTCATGAACACGAGGTCCAGCGTCTGGCGCCCGTTGAGCGGCAGCTCGAGGACACGCTGATTGTCGACCACCATCCCTATGCCGACGTTTCGCGTCTCGACCAGCGGAGATGCTCCTGCAACGAGGACGGTTTCCTGGAGGTTGCCGAGCGAGAGAGCCGCATTGATGGTGGGTGCTGCGTTCACCTCCAGCACGATTCCCGTCTGCGCGAACGTGGTGAAGCCCTGCAGTGAAAACTCCAGCCGGTAGGGGCCCACCGGAAGACTCGGGATGTTGAAACGGCCTTCCTCATCTGTCACAGCGGTGCGTGTGAACCCCGTGTCGGTCTGCGTGGCCGTGACAGTCACACCGGGCAGGACGCCGCCGCTCGCATCGCGAACGGTGCCCGCGACGGAAGCGGTGCCCTGCGCAAATGCCAGTGATCCCGCGAACAGCGACGCGACCACGGCTCCGAAAAGACGCCGACGGATGTGACTGATGTCGCGCATATGTGGACCTCCGAGCGCATTCTACGGATCTCGGTTCGTGCCGGCGGCGAAAATCTACGTTGGTTTCGTGCAGCACAAACAACCGGCGAACCGACACAGCAGTACAGGAACTGCCAAGAGTTCTCTGATTGAGGTGTCAAGGATGAATCCTTGATTTGAGCCTTGACGCCTGCCACAATAGGGCCATGGCCAAGGTCACGGGCAAGTTCCAGATCACATTGCCGAAGGCACTCGTCAACCAGTGCGCTATCCGCGTCGGCGACGAGCTGGAACTGAAGTCAATCGGTCAGGCAATTCAGATCGAACGCAGAAACACCGTCGACGCGACTCGCGCGCGACACGAACGTTTGAACCATTTTGATGTCGCCACCAAGCGGCAGGCGGCGCGCCGCGTGCCTTCAGGTCTGCGCGCGGCGCGCTCTCGAGGGTGGAAGCGCGAGGAGCTGTACGTCCGTGGCCGCTCTCGTTGACACAAACGTTCTCGTCTACCGATTCGATTCGCGGTTCCCGGCGAAACAAAAGCGTGCAACGGCGCTCCTCCGCGCGGGGATTGCAGAGGACTCGATTCGAGTCCCCCACCAGGCGCTCATTGAGTTCGTCGCGGCGACGACGAAGCCGCTTGCGCGCGATGGCACCTCGATCCTAACGCCGGAGGACGCGCGTCGAGAGGTGGAGGAGATGCTGGCGCAGTTCACGGTGCTGTATCCCGACGAGGAGGTGGTGCGAGTCGCGGTCCGCGGCGCCGCCACGTACGGGCTCTCGTGGTTCGATGCGCATCTGTGGGCCTACGCGGAACGATTTGGCCTCGACACGCTCTGGTCCGAAGACTTCGAGGACGGCAGGCTCTACGGCCGCGTCCGAACACGCGATCCGTTTTCGACGGGTTAGCGCGTACTGTCCGAAAACTCTGAAGGGACCGACTTCGAGCAGCAAGGAAGCCATGATCCGCGAGAACAGGCCAGTTTTACGCGGCCTCACAGACGAGCCAGGGTGCGGAAATCGTCCAGTGCGGCGAGCCACTCACATTCAAAGTGCTGGAGCGCTCTTCCACGCTCTCCTCTCAATACTGCATTCCACGCACTTAGATAGTGGGCCTCAACGGTGTCGGCTTGCATCACCGAGATCAGTCGCTCCCCGCCGCCATACACTTCCACTGCGGCCGTCATCTCAAGCAGGAAGAAGCTGTTCGCGAGGAACGCGAAGAGGCGTCCGAGCCAATGATCCAACCATTTGCTCGCGATAGCCGATGCTGTAGCGCCAGAGTCGAGTTGTTGCTGCAACCGCGCCTCGCTGGGTGACAGGACGTCGACAAACTGCTGGAGTCCACGCGTCAAGTCCGGCAAAGGGCTAGGTCCACCGCTCGATACACTTCGCCCATCCCGCCGGCACCTAGCGCGGCGCCGATCTCATAGGCTCCGAGACGTTGCCGGGGGTCAACGCCATCGGCCGCGCAGATTCTGCCACACGGCTCTGGCGCTGGTGTAGGCTACCGCCGGGAGGAATTGCCATGCAGAACCGACCGGTCGTCGGCCGCCGCAATCTACGGATGGCCACCATCCTTCTGCTGGTGCTCGCGCTCGGTGCCGCTTACACCTTCCTCGAACGCCGGACCTGGGCCCAGGCGCAGGAGGCACCGCGCTTCGAAGTGGACCCGTTCTGGCCGAAGGCACTTCCCAATCACTGGGTACTGGGCCAGGCGATCGGCGTCTGGGTGGACGAACAGGACGTGGTGTGGATGGTTCATCGCGGATCGGCGACGCTCGCTGACAACGAGAAGGGGCTCGAGCTGAAAAACGCAGAATGCTGCGCAGCCGCGCCGCCCATCCTCGCGTTCGATGCCTCGGGGAACCTGGTACGATCCTGGGGCGGGCCGGGGGCCGGCTACGACTGGCCATCCGGCAACCACGGCATCTTCGTGGACCACCAGGGCAGCGTGTGGATTGGCGGCAACGGGCCGGGCGATTCGCACGTGGTGAAGTTCACCAAGGACGGGAAGTTCATGATGCAGGCCGGCAAGCCCGACGCGCGCCGCGGGCCGGCCAACGCCCAGGGGCAGCCCACCTACGTTGGCAACAGCCACGACCAGGTGAGCTTCGGCCGCATCGCCAAGATCTTCGTGGACCCGCGCACCAATGAGGCCTACCTCGCCGACGGGTATTTGAACAAGCGCGTCGCCGTGATCGACGGCGCCAGCGGGAAGTTGAAGCGCTACTGGGGCGCCTACGGAGAGAAGCCCAACGACGCCAACCTGGGACCGTACGACCCGAACGCACCACCGATGAAGCAGTTCCTGAACCCCGTGCACTGCGTGATGCTGTCGAAGGATGGCCTGCTCTACGTGTGCGATCGCAACGGCGACCGGATCCAGGTCTTCAAGCCGGATGGTACCTTCGTAAAGGAGCAGTTCATCGCCAAGGGCACGAAGGCGTCGGGCTCGGCGTGGGACGTGGCCTTCTCTCCCGACCCGCAGCAGCGCTTCCTGTACGTCACCGACGGGATGAACAACCGTGTGCACATCCTGCGGCGCGACACGCTGGAGGAACTGACGACGTTCGGCGACGGCGGGCGCCAGCCCGGCCAGTTCTTCGGCGTGCACAGCATCGCCGTGGACTCGAAGGGCAACATCTACACGACAGAAACCTGGGAGGGCAAGCGGCTGCAGAAGTTCGTCTTCAAGGGCCTCGGCCGTGTGCCGGCACCGCACCAGGGCACGCTGTGGCCTCAGTCGGCGCGGCAGTAGGGGAGTGTCATGACGAGCAGACGGGCATTCCTGCAAGCCATCGCCGCCACCGGCGCGGCGTCGCTGGCTCCTTCGTCGGGCCTGTTCGGCCAGGAGCGCGTGGTCAAGCTGAACGTGCGCGGCGGCGCCATCGACGTGCACCATCATTTCGTGCCGCCAGGCGGCACCGCCAATCGGCCGTGGTCCCCAGAGATGTCGCTCGAGCAGATGGACAAGTTCGGCATCGGCGTCGCGATCCTGTCGATGACCCAGAACGGCGATCTGTTATACAACGGCACCGAAAAGGGCCGCGCCGCCGTGCGTGCCGGCAACGAATACGGCGCCAGGCTGATGCAGCAGCACCCGACGAAGTTCGGGCTGATGGGCGGCATCCCGATGCCCGACCTCGAGGGCTCGCTGAAAGAAGTCGCGTATGCCTACGACATGTTGAAGGTGGATGCCGTCGCCATTTACACCAACGACAACAAGGGGCGGTGGCCGGGCGACCCCTATTTCGAGCCGCTGTGGCAGGAGCTGAATTGGCGCAATGCCATCGTCTACATGCACCCGCTGGCGCCGACGTGCTGCGGTAGTCTGCAGTACGGCCCGTCTGCGTCGATGCTGGAATACGACTTCGACGTCACGCGCGGCGTCGCCAGCATCGTCGTCAACGGCGTGATGTTCCGCTATCCCAACATCCGCTTCATCACCGTGCACTCCGGCGGCACGGTGCCGATGCTGGCCGGGCGCATGAACGACCGGCTGCCGCGCGGCTCGGAGAAATACCTGCCCAACGGGCTGTACGCCGAGCTGCGCAAGTGGTACTACGACATCGCCCACGCCAGCTTCCCCTGGCCGTATGCTGCGATGAAGGCGTTCATGCCGGAGTCGCAGATCCTGTTCGGGACCGACTACGCGCCTGAACCCATCGAGTCCACGGTTGATCAGCTTCCGGGCCTGAAGCTGCCGCGGGCATTCGAACAGATGATGCTGCGCGGCAACGCGGAGCGCTTGTTCCCGCGTTTCAAGGTGGCGTAGTCACGGTCGTCGTCCACATCGCAGGGTCAGGCCCGGCGGCGGCGCACGCGTACGGCGATGCCGGCGGCGCCTATCAGCAGCAGCGACGTCATCGCCGGCTCCGGCACCGGTGTGAAAACCACGTTATCGAGGATAGCGGTGTCGTCGAGCTCGAAGCCGGGATACGGGAAGTTCGGCATTCGCCAGGTGAAGCTGGTGATGCCTCGCCACCCTTCCTCCGGAAAAACGTACGTGCCGCCGGGGGCGAAGGTCATCTCTGCCCCTGACGAGGATCGGAACGTCGAGGGAACATCCCAGGACGAGTTCGTAGCCACCAGCGTGATCTGAAAGAGGTCGAAGGCCCCGAATCCTGCCAGCTCGAATGTCTGCCCGTTTCCATCGATCTGAATCTGACGGGCGTTGTTGCCGAACAGCCAGAAAGAGCCCTCGACGTTCATCAATCCTTCGCGATACCAGGTGGCGTAATTGCGAACGCCCTCGCCGCACGGCGAAGCCCAAACGCACGGCGCCCAGACCTGACCGGCGCCGCGGTCGAATGTCACGACATCCGCTCTGGACGGCGACGCGGAGAACACGAGCGCGAGTGCAAGGAGAAGCGCGCGAGTCATAGGAACCTCTGGTGAATACGATGTCCCCCTCGGCGCTGGTCCGCAACCGGGACTATTTCGCGGTGAACAGGCCGTCGGTGAAGTGCGTGAGCTGTTGAGCCGGACCTGACCGCGGATTCTGCATAGCCGCCATTCCAGGCGGCGGCCACTCTCAAGGAAGCCTCCCGGCCAACCGACTCGTCGGTTCAGGGTGAACGCCGATGTTTCAGGAAAGGCGAGTGCGCCGTTGACCTTCCAGATCCTCGTCGTCGCGCTGTGTGTGCTTGTGGCGCTGCCGGCCGAATCGTCGCTCCTCGCACAGCAGACGACCAACGCCAGCGCGCAACCAGCCGGCAGGATTCCGGCGGATCAACTCGACTCGCTTGTGGCACCGATTGCGCTGTATCCCGACCCGATGCTTGCGCAGGTGCTCGCGGCGTCGACATATCCCCTCGAGATCATGCAGCTCCAGCAGTGGCTGCAGAGGAACCCCTCGCTGAAAGACAAGGCGCTGGCCGACGCCGTCATGAAACAGCCCTGGGACCCCAGCGTGCAGGCTCTCGCCGGGCTTCCGGATGTGGTCAAGCGGCTTGCCGACGACATTCAATGGACGGCGGATCTCGGCAATGCGTTTCTTGCCCAGCAGAGCGATGTCATGGAAGCCGTGCAGCGGATGCGCCGGAAGGCGCAGGACAAGGGCACGCTCAAATCGACCGAACAGGTCAAAGTCGAAACACAAGTGATCGAGAGGAAAGAAGTCGTCGTCATCCAGCAGGCGAATCCGCAGGTCATCTACGTGCCCACTTACAATCCGGTGGTCGTCTGGGGGCCGCCGGTGTATCCGTACTATCCCTACCCTCCGATCTACTATCCGCCGCCCGGCTACTACGCCGCGGGCGCGGCCGTGGCGTGGGGTGCCGGATTTGCCATGGGCGCCTTCTGGGGCGGCGGTGGTTGGGGCTGGCACGCCGGGTGGGGAGGCAACGACATCGACATCGATATCGACAACAACTTCAACCGTAATGTCAACCGGAACACCAACATCAATCGCGGAAATCGAAACCAGGTCAATGCGAATCGCGGCGGTGCGGGCAACAAGTGGCAGCACAATGCGGCGCATCGTGGTGGCACGCCTTATTCAGATCGCGCCACCGCGAACCGATACGGTGGCAATGCGCGCGGCGACTCCTTGACCAGCCGGCAGTCGAGTGCGCGACAACAGGTGACCAGACAGGGTGGCAATCTTCAAAGCGGCACCCGCAGCGCAAGCCGCCCCTCGACGGCGAGTCGCGCCGCTCCGACTTCCGCCAGCCGCCCCTCGGCCTCGAATCCTGGAGCCAGCAATCGTGCGCCCGCGGCTCGCAGCCCTGATCGCGTCGGCAGCCGGAACGTGTCGCCGACCGGCGGCAACCGCAGCGCCATGGGCAGTGGAAATCGGAGCACCTACAGCGGCTCACGCGCCCGCTCCAGCAGCAGCCGCGGCGCCTCGAGCATGAGCTCGCGAAGTGGCGGTGGCGGCGGCGGACGCAGGAGGTAGGTCATGTACGTCACGACGACGAGCGTCCGCCTGTGCGTCTCGCTTGCGCTGCTGTGTGGCGTTCTGGCGGCAGGGGTCACGTCCGCCCAGCAGCCGGCGACACGCCCGTCTTCAGTGGCGAAGGTGAGAACCTTTGCCACGCCTCAAGAGGCGATGGAGGCGTTGATCAGTGCCGCAGAGAAATTCGATGTGGAAGCCATCGAACAGATCTTCGGGGCTGCGGGCAAAGACATCCTGGTGACAGCGGAGCCTCCGAACGACCGCGACATCGCTCGCACCTTTGCCGATCTCGCGCGTGAGAAGAAATCGGTGTCCATCGATCCCCGGAACCGCAACCATGCCGAGATTCTCGTCGGCCCCGAAGATTGGCCGTTTGCGGTTCCGCTCGTGCGGAAGAACGGTCGATGGTCGTTCGACACCCCGGCCGGCATTCTGGAATTGACGTACCGCCGCATTGGCGCCAACGAACTGGACGTCATCGAGCTGTGTCACGGCTTTGTCGAGGCGCAGGAGGAGTACGCGCTTCAGAAACATGATGGTTCGGCGGTGAACCAGTACTCTCAGCGGATCATCAGTACCCCGGGTAAACAGGATGGTCTCGCCTGGCGGACGGCCGACGGCCATTGGGAGGGACCGATTGGTGAGAACGTCGCGGCTGCGATCGACAAAGGCTACGCCGAGGGACAGCCGTATCACGGCTACTACTTCAAGGTTCTGAAACGTCAGGGGCCGGCCGCACCGCTGGGAGAACTGGAATACGTCGTGGGCGGCGCCATGATCGGAGGCTTTGCTCTCGTTGCGGCGCCAGCGGACTATGCCGTCAGCGGCGTGAAGACGTTCATGGTTGGCAACGATGGCGTGGTGTACGAAAAGGACTTCGGTGACACGACGCCGGAAGAATTCAAGAAGATGGAGCGTTTCAATCCCGACGCTTCCTGGACGCCGGTGGAGCGATAGCTACCGCTTGTCCTCGGCGCGTGCGGCGGTGAGGATGTGCTCGAGGCCCAGATTCCCCTCGTGGCAGGCGTACTCGAAGATCTGCTGCGTATCGTCGCGGGTCAGCGGCATCGCAAACGTGAAAGGCCGCGTCCAGACCTCGGGGTCGTTGAACGTGACCGCCCACTGCAAGCGGCCGGGCGCTATCGGGGTGAACCGCTCGGTGAGCGTGAACGACTCGCTGTTGTAGCGGTTGTTGTAGCCGAAGTGAGTGCGGTTGGTGAAGTTGGTGGTCTCGACGACGAGCGAGTCGCCTTCCCAGTGGCCGCGCGCGTCGCCGAGATAACCGCGGATCCCCTTCGACACATGCGGACGGCCGTCGAGCGGGATCACGCGCGTCTCGTGGATCATCTCGTAGCGAATGACGACCGCGTCGGGCGTCTGCAGGATCTGGTAGGCGTTGCCGTAGATGGCGGGCATCATCGAGCCGGGTAGCCCGCGCGTGATGCAGCGGTCGTAGGTGCTGCGATCGAGCCACGAGTCGGCGCGCCCCTCGCCGTTGCGGGCGTCGTTCAACGCCGCCACCGCGGCTTCGTGCTTCAGCGCCTGCGGGGTCATCGGCGGGAGCTTGCCGTCGGCCGGGTCGGTGATGAACCACGGGCGGTTCCCGGTGCCGCGCAGGTGCTCGTACCAGTGTGTCGGCCCGGCGCCGGTTTCGGCCCCGCCGATCCCGCCGGCGATTGCAGCCGCCTGCGTCTGGCGCTTCTTCACCAGCTCGTCGAGCTCGGCCTGCGTGAAGCTCTTGGGGTCCCGCCCCTTGAATTCATCGGGCCGCTCGAGAGGTGTGTTCGCCTCGTCCTTGTTGGTGTAGTCGCCGCTGATGTCGGGATGGCCCCACGGCGTCCTGGCCGGCGTGTAGCGCGCCTGGGCCAGCAGCTGTGTCGGCGCCAGCAGCAACGTCAGGGCCACGAGCCCGCGCAGGAAGTTCTTCATGACGGAATTCTAGGACAGGTGGTGGATTGCGGCCTCAGCCCCGCTATTTGAGGCGGATGGTGACGCCAGCCTGCGCGGTGAGCAGCTTGTCGTCGACTTCGATACCCGAATCGTGTTCGTCTTTGCCCTTCAACCCAACGTACTGTCCATCGAAGTAGAGACCGAGACGCGGCTTCAGCCAGATTTCGAGGCCCCCGCCGTAGACCGGCGCCCATCCGCGCGCACGCATCTGGATGATCTGCGTGCTTTCACCAACCGTCTGGGTGGTCGTCACGGTTGCACGGTCGAGGCTCAGCCCGGCGCGGCCGAACGGCCGAAACCGGCCCTTGCGAAGACCGGCGCGCCCGGCCAACGCGACGAAGCTACCCTCACGCGTTGTGGAGAACTCATACCCGGTCTCCTTCGCGGCGA
>Ga0207645_10003228_pt1 | contig 12458 bp, 7 predicted proteins | sample KBSM53metaG_FD_184331 | JGI IMG/M metagenome (GOLD analysis project Ga0207645, IMG submission 184331) | Miscanthus rhizosphere microbial communities from Kellogg Biological Station, Michigan, USA - KBS M5-3 metaG (SPAdes) (version 2) | ecosystem: Host-associated > Plants > Roots > Rhizosphere >...
CGCGGTGCGCGCCAGAACAATCTCAAAGGTTTTGATCTCGACCTGCCGCTGGGTCAGTTAACGGTTGTCACCGGTCCGAGCGGGAGCGGTAAATCGAGCCTGGCCTTCGACACGATCTACGCGGAGGGCCAGCGCCGTTACGTCGAGACCTTCAGCCCCTACACGCGGCAATTTCTCGATCGCATGGACAAGCCCCGAGTTGACGAAATTCGTGGGATTCCACCGGCCATTGCGATCGAGCAATCGAACCCGGTCAAAAGCTCGCGCTCGACCGTCGGAACGATGACGGAAATCAACGATTACCTGAAGCTGCTCATGCCGCGGGTGGCGCATGCTTTCTGCCCGAGCTGCGGGCGCGCGATCCGGCCCGAAACGGCGCAGTCGATCGCCGATCAAATGATCGCACGATTCGGAATTCACTCGCCTGCGTTGCCTGACGATGCCGTTTCGGGCTCAACCGTCCTCATCACGTTCTGGGTTTCCGTCCCGCCAAAAACCGAGCCACAGGCTTTCTTCGCCTTCCTCCAGCAACAGGGCTACCTGCGCGTTTGGTTGAACGGCGAAGTCGTTAGGGCCGACAGCAAGATCAAGAATATCCGGCTCGGTGCCCGCGTGCAGGTCATCCAGGATCGCTTGGCGATTTCGGATGAAACGCGAGCGCGCCTTGTCGAGTCGATCGAAACTGCCCTGCGTTTCGGGAAGGACCAGATCAACTTCGTTGATCTCGAGAGCAAAAAGGAGCATCCCTTTTCCGCCGGCTGGCATTGTGCGTACTGCGATCTCGACATTCGCCCTCCCACGCCCGGACTTTTTAGTTTCAATAATCCGTTAGGCGCCTGCCCAGCCTGCCGCGGCTTCGGGCGCACCATCGCGATCGATCTGAATCGTGCGATTCCCGATCGCGCGCTTTCCATTGCCCAGGGCGCGGTGCGCGTTTTTCGCGGCGAAGAAATGGGCGAATCGCAGAAAGACCTGCTCCGTGCCTGTGCCCGGGAGGAAATCGACGTGCATCTGCCTTTCGAGGAATTGCCCAAGTGCGACCAGGATTTCGTCATCAACGGCGAGAAGGGCGCGGGCGAATATAGCGAGGAAGATTACGAGAACGATCGCTGGTATGGCGTCCGCGGGTTTTTCAAATGGCTCGAGAGCAAGACCTACAAAATGCACGTCCGCGTTTTGCTCAGCCGTTACCGCGCTTACACGACTTGTCCCGCTTGCCACGGCGGCCGGTTTCAACCGGAGACTTTGAACTACCGTCTGGTCACCGGCGATGAGATTGCCTTTACTTTGCCGGAATTCGCCGCCTTGCCGATCACTCAGGCGCGTGAATTTCTCACCAGCCTGGTCCTTTCGCCTAACGACTCCGCCGCGGCCATGCTGCGGGACGAGATCGTGGCCCGCTTGCGTTACCTTTGTGAGGTCGGGGTTGGCTATCTCACCCTCGATCGTTCAACCCGGACGCTGAGTGGCGGCGAAGTCCAGCGCGTCAACCTTACGACCTGTCTCGGTGCGTCGCTCGTCAACACCCTCTTCGTCATGGACGAGCCGAGCGTCGGTCTCCACCCGCGCGACGTCGGCCGGTTGGTGAACGTGATGCATAATCTGCGCGACAAAGGCAACACGCTCCTCGTCGTTGAGCACGAAGAGGCGATCATCCGGGCAGCTGATCAACTCCTCGATATCGGACCGGGCCGGGGAGAGAGCGGCGGCGAGCTGGTCTTCAATGGTCCGCTCACAGATTTTCTGGGGAGTGTGCGCGACCGGCGTACTGTTTTCGGCGACTCAGGGAAAAAACGGTCGCGTGGAGGAAAAGTTCGCGATGGCGACGTCGGCATCGCCCGCAGGCGAGACGCGTGCGCCACCCCGTCTCTGACCCGGGATTATCTCACCGGAAAAAAATCAATTCCGCTACCGGCCGGACGGCGCAAATCTTCCGCCGCGATCAAAATCACAGGTGCGACTCAGCACAATCTGAAGAACCTCGATGTCGATATCCCGTTAGGCATTTTCGCGTGCATTACTGGTGTCTCGGGTTCCGGAAAATCGACTCTCATCCATGAAGTGCTTTACCGGAACCTGCTTCGCGCCCGCGGCACGGGCAGCGAGGAAGCGGGCGCCTGCAAGAGCGTAACCGGGGCGCACCGCGTCGGTGAGATCGTGATGGTCGATCAGGCGCGGCTTTCCCGCACTCCGCGTTCGACGCCGATTCTTTACCTCGGCATTTATGACCGGGTGCGGGAGCTCTTCGCGGGATTGCCCGACGCGATGGCGCAAGGCCTGACCGCGAGCGCTTTCTCTTTCAACTCCGGCAGCGGCCGTTGCGAACGGTGCGGCGGCACCGGTTTCGAGAAGATCGAGATGCAGTTCCTGAGCGATCTCTATGTGCGTTGCGCGGAGTGCGAAGGGCGGCGCTTCCAGCCGCACGTACAAAAGGTCAAGCTGGCAGGGCGCTCGATTCACGAAGTGCTTGAGCTCACGGTGAGCGAAGCGGTGAAGTTTTTCACCGCGCTGGGAGAGGCGCAATCGCTCGCCCGACCTCTCCTTGTCCTGGAGGAGGTTGGGCTCGGTTATCTGCGACTCGGTCAACCGCTCAACACTTTGTCCGGCGGCGAATCGCAACGGCTCAAGCTCGTCAGGCACTTGACCGACAGTGGCGGCCGCGAGACGAAAAAGGGGGATCTTTTCATCTTCGACGAACCAACCACAGGGCTGCATTTTGACGATGTCGCGCTGCTCGTGAGATTGTTTCAACGTCTGGTCGACACAGGGAATTCGATCATTGTAGTCGAGCACAACCTGGAGGTGATGAAATGCGCCGACTGGATCATCGATCTCGGCCCGGAAGGGGGCGAGGAGGGCGGACAGTTGATTGCGCGCGGCACCCCTGAGGAAGTCGCAAACGTCGCTGCTTCACACACGGGTCGATTTCTGCGTGAGCTGCTGGGGGATACAGGCCGCTGGCCAGGAACGAGGAACGGTCGTTCGCAAGCCGACGACGGCGAACTAGCCATGCGCGCTGCCGAAGAACCGCCAGGCCAACGGTCCAACGGAACAGGCCAGCGGCCTGGGCTTCCCGGAACTGCCGCAAATCGCCGCAACCACTCGATCGCGATCCACGGCGCGCGCGAGCATAATCTCAAGGACATCTCGCTCGCCATCCCGCGCGACAAGATGGTCGTTATCACCGGCCTGAGCGGCTCGGGCAAATCGACCGTCGCCTTCGATCTGCTTTTCGCCGAAGGCCAGCGCCGTTTTCTCGACAGCATGTCGCCCTACGCACGGCAGTTCGTCGAACAGCTGGAGAAACCGGATGTTGACATGATTGAAGGACTCCCGCCGACGGTCGCGATCGAGCAACGCGTCACTCGTGGTGGCGGCAAATCGACCGTTGCTACGGTTACGGAAGTTTATCATTTTCTTCGACTGCTCTTTGCCAAAACGGGCACGCAATTCTGTCCCGACTGCGATCTCCCGGTCGAAAAACAAAGTGTTGCCGCGATCGTCAGGCTGGTGGAAGCGGCCGCGCGGCGCGGACCGCTCAAGGTGCTCGCGCCGCTTGTCAAAGCGCGCAAGGGTTTTCATACCGAGGTGGGACGCTGGGCCGAGCGGCAAGGCTTCGACACACTTTATGTCGATGGCCAGCTGATCCCGGTCGCGCAATTTCGCAAGCTCGAACGCTTCAAGGAGCACACGATCGACGCGGTTGTCGGTATGATCGACGCGAAACGCATCCTGAAGGCGCGCAACCTCGTCCAGCGCGCGCTCGATATCGGCCGAGGGACCGCGCACCTCCTCGATGCCAGGAATCGCCTCACGGTGATGAGCACGGAGATGAGCTGTCCGGGTTGCGGGCGAGCGTTTGAAGAGCTTGATCCCCGTTTGTTTTCCTTCAACTCCCCGCATGGCTGGTGCGAAGTGTGCGCCGGTTTTGGGGAAATCTGGGACGAGAAACTTCAGCAAAACGACGAAGAGACCGGCGATTCGAGGCTCGAGAACGAGCTCAACGCCGAGCGGCAATTCGAATCGGTCGATGAAAGCGAAGCTGCGCCCTGTTCCGAGTGTCACGGCGCACGCCTGAACCCAGTTGCGCGGCATGTGCGGTTGCAGGGGAAGACAATTGACGAGTTCGCGTCCTGTTCGGCAGGCGAAGCGCTCGCCCTGATCAAGAAGTTGCGTTTTCGCGGCACCCAAAAAGTGATCGTGGCGGATCTCGTGCCGGAAATCGAGCAGCGGCTACGCTTCATGGAAAATGTCGGGCTCGGCTACCTCGCGCTTGGGCGGTCGGCGAAGACTTTGAGCGGGGGAGAATCGCAACGCATTCGACTCGCGGCACAGCTCGGTTCGAATCTGCGCGGTGTGCTTTACGTGCTCGACGAGCCGACCATAGGACTGCATTCGCGTGACAACGTCCGGCTGCTCGAAACCCTGAGCGCGTTGCGCGAAAAAGGAAATTCGCTCGTCATCGTTGAGCATGATGAAGAGACGATGCGACACGCCGATCACATCATCGACCTCGGACCGGGCGCAGGCGTGCACGGCGGCAACGTGGTTGCACAAGGGACCCTCGCTGAGATCGAGCACAACCCGGCGTCGCAAACCGGGCGCTGCCTGCGCACGCCGCTTTGCCATCCGGTACGAAAGTCGCGGAGGTCGTTAGGCGAGCTCGAACACTGGCTCGATATCCGCGGCGCACAGGCGAACAACTTGAAGAACGTCGATGTGCGTTTCCCGGTCGGGCGACTTTCCGTCATCACAGGCATTTCCGGTTCCGGAAAATCCACTCTCATGCGCTCTGTCTTACTTCCGGCGGTGCAGCAGGCCCTGGAGAGCGCACACGACTCACGAAAAATCTCGCGTACAGGCAAAGGTCGTGATAGCGGCGTCGCCGTCGCCGGTACGCGACTCGCGTGCGCTCCCCGGATTTCTGGCCCCGAATTTCTCGAAGCAGTTTACGAAGTAGATCAATCGCCAATCGGCAAAACTTCGCGCTCGACGCCTGCGACCTACATCAAAGTCTTCGATGAGATTCGCGGTCTCTTCGCACAGCTACCCGTCTCGCGGGTGCGGGGCTACAGCGCGAGCCGCTTTTCCTTCAATACTGAAGGAGGACGCTGCGAGACCTGTCGTGGCCAGGGCGTGCTCAAGCTGGAGATGAGCTTTCTGCCGAGCAGCTATGTGCCGTGTGAAGATTGCGGCGGACAGCGCTACAACCCGCAGACCCTTGAGGTGCTTTATCACGATCGGAGCATCGGCGACGTGATGAACATGACGATCGCGCAGGCCGCGGAATTTTTCGCCGCCAACCAAAAGATCGCGCGTCCGCTTTCATTGTTAGTCGAAACCGGCCTTGGCTACCTTCAGCTCGGCCAGCCGAGTCCGACCCTGAGCGGCGGCGAGGCGCAGCGGCTCAAACTGACGACGAAATTGACCCGCGGCATCGGACGCGCGCAGAACGAGCGGCTGCGCAAAATGCGGACACCGCGATCGACGCTCTATCTGCTCGAGGAGCCGACTATCGGATTGCACATGGCGGATGTGGAATTACTCCTCAAAGTGCTCCATCGCCTGGTCGATGACGGAAATACGGTGATCGTGATCGAACATAATCTGAGCGTGATCGCGGAAGCAGACTACGTGGTCGATATAGGACCGGAAGCCGGCCCATTAGGCGGAGAAATTGTGGCCGTCGGAACACCGGAGGAAATAGCTGGTAATCGCCTCAGCCGGACGGCGCCGTTCTTGCGCGAAGTGCTTGCCCAAGGTCTACCGGTCGAGCGCTAAGCTAAGAATCTTTTTCGAGCAGCCCGATTCCGTAACCGCCCTGCTCCCAGCTTTCGACAAACTCGTGGACGTGCCGAGCCTGTTTTACTTCACGCCAAAAATCTGGCACGCCACCCACATATTTCTCTTCCCCCGGCACAATATCATGCAGAGCGACGAAACCCCCTTTGCGAACAAGGGCCGCGTACGAGGCAAAGTCGGTTTTCACGCCCTCATAGCGATGATCGCCGTCGATGAAAAGAAGATCGAGCGCCTGGCCGCAAAGCAGCTTCTTTACCCGGGCGAGAGTCTCCGCTCGTTGGGAGTCCGCGCGCAGTGCGTGAATTTTCTGCCGTGCCTGGCCTAACGAACGCACGAGATTCGTGCGCCAGGGATAAGAATCCGCGCCGAACAGGCCGTTGGGCAAATCGAGCGTGATCAACTGGGCGTCCTCCGAGGCCACGCGCGAGAGGAGAAAAAAAGTTCCGCCTCTGGCTGTACCGATTTCCAGAATGCGCTCGGGCCGGTGCGTTTCAAGGAACTTCAAAAGGTCGGCGAGCTCGGAACGGACTTGCATCGGTGCGATCTGAATGCCGCGATGGTCGAACTGAAATGCCAGTTCAATTAGCCCGGTCCTGTCGGAGACGTTGGCCGCCGATTTCCTGAGAGTCCGGCCTGTCTGTCGTGCCCGCCACCGTCCGCTCAGATCCGCACCTTTCAAAGCGAGCATGTTGAGAAAGGATTTCATGGTCGCGATAGTCTGCGGCCCATGTTCGCCTATTACCTGCACGATTTCGATCCGTTCATCTTTCACCTCTGGGGAAATTTCGGACCGCGCTGGTACGGGATGGCTTACGTCTTGGCATTCGCCTGCGGCTTTTGGCTGTTGCGCGTTCTTGCGCAACGCGGCTATACCCAACTTCGCGTTGAGCAGGTGGGCGACTTCATCACCTGGGGGGCGCTCTTCGGGGTCATGCTGGGCGGCCGGCTCGGTTACGTCCTGTTTTATCATCCGGAAATGTTGCGCGATCCGCTCTCTGTGACGCGGGTCTGGGAAGGCGGAATGTCGAGCCACGGCGGAATGCTCGGGTTGATCGTTTTCACTTTTTGGTACGCCCGGAGGCATAAGATTTCGTGGACAAACCTTGGCGACAACCTCGTCGTCGTGGCGCCGATCGGCTTGTTCTTTGGCCGTTGCGCGAACTTCATTAACGGCGAGCTCTATGGGAGGGTCGCGACCGTATCCTGGGCGATGCTCTTTCCCAAGGAGTTACTTGAGCCGGAGAACGCGGCTGAAGCCGAGCGCGCTCTGGTCGCAGCCCAACAGGTCGATCCTCGCCTAACGACACCGGAGGCGATAGTCAGCGGACTGCACTCCCAGCCGCAACTCCGCGAAGTGCTGCGACCGATCCTGATGCCGCGCCATCCGTCGCAGATTTACGAAGCGCTGCTGGAGGGCGTCTTCCTTTTCACGATTTTGTGGCTGGTGCGGACGCGGACGCGTCAACCAGATGGTATTCTGACCGGTCTGTTTTTCCTCTGTTATGCGATCTTCCGGATCGTCGCGGAATATTTCCGCGAGCCGGATGCGTCGCTGATCCTGGGATTTACTCGCGGCCAGTTTTTCTCCTTCTTCCTTATCGCGATCGGGCTGGCCTTTATCCTCGTGGGCAAGATTCGTAATCGGCACGCCGCGCCAATCTTTCAGACAGCCCATTAGCCTGGACTCGCCACGGTGCGTTCTTCCCGAACGGGATGCCCTTCCGTGCGTCCAGTTCTCCGCGTCGTATTTCACAATTGCGTTTCGTTTCGCGCGAGTTCCGCTATTACTAACGCAGAATGACAGAGCTGATTTCCCCGCTGCATTTTCTCGCGGCCGGTGGACTCGTTTTTTCCTTCGAGCACGCGACGGTCGCGGGAAAGATGGTGCTTTTGTGTCTTGCCATCGCCTCGATCTTCAGCTGGTCGGTCATGGTGACGAAGATGCGCGTGATTCAATTCGCGCGGAAACAAACCGACCGATTCCTGGCCGCCTTTCGCCAGGACCGGCAACCCTTGCGTTTGTTTGAATCGAGTGTGCGTTTCCCGGGTTCGCCCGTTTTTCAGGTTTACCGGGCCGGCTGCGAAGAGCTGACCTTTCACTTGCTCGGCTCCGCGGAACTGGACGAAACTTTTCGTGCCCGTCTCGAGATCGCGGACAAGATCACGCCGGCGCAAATGCATGCGGTCAATGCGGCGATGGAGCGATCGGTCGGCGAGACCGCGCTCACACTCGAGTCGCAAATGATCGTGCTGGCGACGGCGGTGAGCGGCGCTCCGTTTCTGGGATTGTTAGGGACGGTTTGGGGCGTGATGGATACATTCACCGGTGTCGCGGAAGCCGGCTCCGCCAATCTCGCCGCGATGGCACCCGGAGTTTCCGGCGCGCTCATTACTACCGTGACCGCGCTATGTGTCGCGATCCCGGCAATGTTTGGCTACAATTTTCTCGTTACCAGTATCCGCGGGATGATTGTTGAAATGGACAACTTTGCCGCGGAATTGGCCTCGGAATTTGAACATAAATACGTCGAGCACGGCGGACGTCTTTCGGATTTTCGAAGATGAAAATGGCGGATCGCCCAGTCATCCCGAGCGAAGCTGAGGGATCGCGTCGAGCGACCCTGCCGCGTCGCCGCAACTCAGGAACCTCATTTCGCGAAGACGAATCCGGTTTAGTCCACGGGATCTCTCGACCGCGCTGCGCTCCGCTCAAGGTGACGAACTGACATGCGCCGCTATTCCAATCGCAACTCGTTGTCGACCCTCTCGGAGATCAACATTACTCCGCTGCTCGATCTGGCCTTCGTCCTTCTGATCATCTTCATGATTACGACCCCGCTGCTCGAGAACAACAAAACGCTCATTATTCCCTCAAGCACCACGACGAACGCGCCGATCAATCCCGCCGCCGTGCAAACACTCTCGATCGATCGCAACGAGATCGTTAGGCTGAATGAGCAGGTGGTCGATCTGGCGACACTCGAGAGCCGGCTGAACGCGCTCAAACAGGCCGATCCGAACGTGGCGGTGGTGATTCGTCCGGACCGCAATTTGCCAGTGCAAAAGCTCGTTAGTCTGATGGACGCGCTGCAGCGCGCCGACATCACCAAGGTGGGGATCGCGACGCAGGAAGAGCCGAAATAGCGATGACCCGCGACGCGCGTTTCTGGCGCAACGTCACCATCGTGGGGTTGATCCATCTCGGGCTGCTCTTCGGATTGCTTTGGTGGAGTCGCAATCCGTCACGCGTTCCGAAGAACGTCGTCTGGATGGAAGGTGGCGCCGGCGCGGGCGCGCCGGCCGAAGCGGAAACGCCTCCTCCAGTGACGCCGGAAGCGCCGCCTGTCGAAACACCGGAAGAGGTGAAGGAAGAACCCACGCCCGAAGTGGCACCGACGGCAAAAAGTGAGATTGAAATCCCGTCACCTGCCGCGTCGACCACACCAACTCCGACACCCAGACTGACGCCGACCCCTACTCCAAAACCGACTCCGACGCCGACGGCGAAGCCAACGCCGAAACCAACTCCACGCCCGACACCGAAACCCACGCCAAAACGCAAGCCGACCCCGTCTCCGACCCCGAAGAAGGCGACGCCGAAACCGAACCCGACGCCTGACGAGGAGGACGAGAAAGTGGCGAAGGAAGTCGAGAAAAAGAAAGCGATCGCCAAAGCCGCGCTGGCCAAGGAGAAAAGCGATGAAGAGACGGCGGAGAAACCGGTGAAGAAAGCAACGGCCGGGGGCGACGGCGAGGCCAAAGCGAAGGGCAGCAGCGGCTCCGGCGGCAAGGGCTCAGGGGCAGGTGGCGCGTCGGACGTTGGCTGGTATGGGAATATGTTGCACGACCGGTTCTACAGCGAATGGGTGCAACCAACGTCGGTCGTGCACAGCGCCAGGCTTTCCGTTCTCCTCCGAATCCGGATTCAAAAGGATGGTCGCATTTCCGAATACTCGATTGCGAAATCATCCGGCAATCCGGTGGTGGATGACTCGGTGAAAGCGGCGGCGGCACGGGTGAAACAGGTCGATCCTTTGCCTTCGGGCCTGGGCGACGCTTATTATGATGTGAACATCAACTTCGAATTAAACTAAGGGATGACGAGACGAGGTATTTCCAATTTGGCCGCGACGCTCTGCCTCGGCCTAACGAGCACGGTACTAATCGCCGCCGAAGACGTGCCCACGATCACGGTGAGCAAAGGCGACCAGATCAGCCTTTCAGTGTCACCGCTGGACGGCGGCGAGGGTGGGTCGGCGACAAAGACCGTGCAGAACGACCTCGCGCTCTCCGGCTACTTCAAGCTGGGCGGCGCGGATAGTTCCTACACCGTGCGCGGCACGGCAAGCAGCGGAAGTCTGCAGGGCCACGTGGTGGATCACAGCGGAGGAACGGTCCTTTCGAAATCCTACAGCGGAAGCACGCGCGACAATGCCCATCAGTTCGCCAATGACATCATTGAAACGCTCACCGGCCACAAAGGAATCGCCGGCAGCAGGATCACCTTCATCGCTACCCGGAGCGGGAAGAAGGAAGTTTATCTGGCAGACTTTGACGGTAGCAACGTCCGGCAACTGACTCACGATAACACGATCAGCGTACATCCTTCCCTCAGCCCGGATGGACGACGCATTGCCTACACGGGTTACCAAAGCGGTTACGCCGACGTTTACGTGATCGATATCGGTGGCGGAGGGCGCAATCGAATCGTCAATTATCCCGGCACGAACAGCGGCGCGACCTTTTCGCCCGACGGCGGCCGCCTTGCCCTAACGATCAGTAAGGACGGAAATCCGGAGCTCTACACAGTCAGCGCGAGCGGCGGCGGGGCGCGTCGGTTGACCCGCACCCGCGGCGTCGAGTCGGGGCCGACTTGGTCGCCCGATGGGAGCGAGATCATCTATTCTTCCGATGAAGGCCGTTCGCCGCAGCTTTTTCGGATTTCGGCTTCCGGCGGGACCGGGCGTTTGATTTCGACCGGTCACGGCTATTGCACCGAGCCGAACTGGTCACCGGACGGGAAGAAGGTGGCGTTCAACGTCCGGACTGGCGGCGAGTTTCAAATCGCGGTGCTTGATTTGGCGAATGGCGGAACCCGCACGCTGGCCACGGGACAGGATCCGGTTTGGGGCGCGGATTCGCAGCACTTGATTTTCACCGAAGGGGGCGCGCTCTACATGTTGGACAGCGTCAATAGCCGGAAGAACAAGATCCTCGACGGTCTTGGGAAAATCACCGAGCCAAGCTGGTCGCGGTAGCTCCCGATCGCCATCTCGAGCAAAGTCGAGAGGTCCCGAGATGAGAGCACGCAGATTACTGCAGAGGAGGATTTCAACCCCTTTCCTTAACTCTGCGCTCGGCGGTGTCCTTTGCGGCTGTCATCTGGTTAAATAACGCCGTGGTTCCAATTTTGGCGGTCGCCTTCCCTTTCGCACCGCGCCCTGCACCGGGATGTAAGCAAGCTCGGTCTCGTCAACCGCGCAGCGCAGGAGCAGACCGCCGCGGCTCATGTCGCCCCGGCCGACAAACTCGGCCGGAAAACGGACCCGTTCCGGGAGAATATCGAGCAGGACGCTGAGGTACTTTCCCGTAGCCACGCTGCCGAGCAGAACGACTTCGCACTGCGGGCTCAGTCGCCTAACGAGGCGTCGGAGATCACGCTCCAAAGGTTTCCGGTAGCGCGGATCTCCTTCCTCGATATCGACCTCGGCGAATTCGCGCAGGTCGGAAAGCGTGACCGGCGTGATTGCAGGGACAAGCCCGCGCGTCGGTGTGATCACTAGCACCCGCGAACGATCCGGCCGGGCAAAGGCATTGGCGTAGGCGAGCTTCCCGCGAAAGTATAAACCGCTGAGGAAGGCGAAGACTTCGCCTAACGAAACGGTTTCAGCATCGCGCAGACGCCGTGCGAGATGGAACTCCGCCCGCTCACTCAGCAGCATCTGCGCGCGGCGGCCCCCAGCGTAAGCGGGTGAAAGGAGGAAGGTGCGCGTCATGGAGTGACTGTGTAGTATCGGCAATTGTTGACGCTTCGCTCTGTGCCCCACGGCACGGCGGCGGGAAGCAGCTTCGAGCCGCTCTCGTGTGCCTCACACTGCGAGGCGTCTACAATGCTACGATGAAACCCGGTTTCCTGGAAAAACTCATCGGCCGTCTCGGCCGCATCGGTCCGGAGGAGGTGCAGAATTATATGCTCCGCCTCGCGCAGGAAAAAGGTTTTCTCGAGACAATTTTCAACTCGATCCAGGAAGGGATCATCGTGACCGATGCGAAAGGGCGGATCACCTATTTGAATGACGCAGCCTGCGAAATCTTTGGGCTCGACGGCGAAAACTCGATTGGCAAACCGCTGGGCGAACAGGTGCGCGGCCTCGATTGGAACGCACTTTCGCAATCCGACGCCGCGCTCAGCCGCGACATGGAAATTTTCTATCCGGCGAACCGCTTCATCAATTTCTATGTCGTCCCGTTGATCATCGAGCGGCGCGCGCCTAACGAGGAAGCGGACGGGGCGGTGGCAGAGGCCGTGGGGCACGCCATGATCCTGCGCGACATCACGAAGGACCGTCGTTCGACCCAGCAGACGATTGAGTCCGAGCGCTTGTCGGCCCTAACCCTGCTCGCCGCCGGGGTGGCCCATGAAATCGGCAACCCGC
>Ga0207645_10003229_pt1 | contig 12454 bp, 11 predicted proteins | sample KBSM53metaG_FD_184331 | JGI IMG/M metagenome (GOLD analysis project Ga0207645, IMG submission 184331) | Miscanthus rhizosphere microbial communities from Kellogg Biological Station, Michigan, USA - KBS M5-3 metaG (SPAdes) (version 2) | ecosystem: Host-associated > Plants > Roots > Rhizosphere >...
CATGCTCGGCAGCACGATCCTGGGCTTCCACACGCAGTTCCACTGCAAGAACTTCATCGAGACCGTCGACCGATTCCTCGAAGCGCGCATCGAGCACGAGCACTCGACGATCTCGTTCAAGGGCGACGAGACGCTGATCGAGAGCTATCCGATCTCGATCGAGTGGCCGTCGGAGGCGCAACGCGCGAGCTGGCCCGAAGTGGCCGAATGCCGGCGCCGCGTGTTCGAGCGCCTGAAGCTGCCGGCCGGCGCGTGCCTCGCGGTCGGCGTCGATCGCTTCGACTACACCAAGGGCATCCTCGAGCGCCTGCACGCGGTCGAGCGCCTGCTCGAGAAGCGCCCCGAGTGGATCGGCCGCTTCGTGCTGGTGCAGGTCGCCGCGCCGACCCGCAGTCTGCTCGAGGAATACCGTCTCTTCCAGGAGCGCATTGCGCGCGTCACCGAGCGCATCAACGAGCGCTTCGGCCGGCCGGGCTACCAGCCGGTCCACCTGCTCGCCGAGCACCATGACCAGCGTGCCGTCGCCGAGTTGTTCCGCGCCGCCGACATCTGCGTCATCACGAGCCTGCACGACGGCATGAACCTGGTCTGCAAGGAGTTCGTCGCTGTGCGCGACGACGAGCAGAGCACGCTGGTGCTGAGCCGCTTCGCCGGGGCTGCGCGCGAGATGACCGAGGCGCTGATCGTCAACCCGTACCACGTCGAGGAGACGGCCGACGCGCTGCACCGCGCCGCGACGATGCCGGCCGCCGAACAGCGCGAGCGGATGGCGAGCCTGCGCATGACAGTGCGCGAGAACAACGTGTTCCGCTGGGCCGGCCACATGCTCGCCGACGCCGGACGCGCGCGTCTGCGCGAGCGCATCGAGGCGCGCGTGCGCCGCCATCGGAGTGCCTGAGGTGCTGCACCTGTTCTCGCCCGAGGGCGTTGCCGCACTGGCCACCGTGATGGCAGCGCGCCCGTTGCTTGCCTTCGACTTCGACGGCACGCTTGCGCCGATCGTCTCGCGCCCCGACGACGCGCGCGTCGCCCACGAAATCGAACAGCGCCTCGAGCGTCTGGCGCGAGTGCTGCCGGTTGCAATCGTCAGCGGTCGGCGCGTCGACGACATCAAGAAGCGCCTCGGCTTCGAACCGCGCTACATCGTCGGCAACCACGGCGCCGAAGATCCGCTCGGCGCCGGCGTCGTGGCGTCGGCGCTCGACGGCATGCGCGCCCGCCTCGTCGACCAGGCCGAAGTACTCGATGCGCTCGGCGTCAGCGTCGAGGACAAGCGCTACTCGATCGCGCTGCACTATCGCCTTTCGCCCGATCCGGCGCGCGCGTTCGCGTTCGTGACGACGCTGGTCGACGACCTGCCGTCGGGGCTCGACGCCTACGGTGGCAAGGCGGTGATGAACGTCGTGATCGCGTCGGCCCCCGACAAGGCCGACGCGGTGGCCAGCCTGGTCCGGCGCTGCGGCGCCAGCCTCGCCGTCTTCCTCGGCGACGATGTCAACGACGAGCCGGTCTTCGCAACCGCGCCGGGCGAATGGCTGACCGTGAAGATCGGACGCGAACCGGCGTCGTCGCAGGCGCGCTTTTACCTCGAGAGCCCGGACGAGGTCGCGCTGTTGCTCGACCGGATGCTGACGCTCGTTGCGTCTTCCGATCGCACATCCGGCTGAGGCGGTCCGATCCGTCAGCGGACGGACAGGTCGAGACGGTCGTCGAGCGCCTGACTCGCGCCGCGCAGGGCGGCCGATGGGCCGGCGGTGATGACCCAGGTCGGGATCCGCGCGAGATAGGACCCGAAGCGGCCCTTGGCTTCGAAGCGCGCGCGAAAGACCGACTCCGCAAAGCGAGCGCCGAGCCGCGGCACGATGCCGCCGCCGATGTAGACGCCGCCTTGCGCACCTAAGGTCAACGCGAGGTTGCCGGCGAAGCTGCCGAGAAAGCCGCAGAAGCGCTCGACCGTTTCGACGCACCGGCCGTCTTCGCGCTGCAGCGCGCGCGCCACGATGTCGGACGGGCTCAGCTCCTCGGCGGCATGGCCGTGCAAGCGGCAATCCGCCTGATAGAGGTTGACCAGTCCCTGACCCGACAGCACGCGCTCGGCGGAGACATGCTCCCAGCGCTCGCGGAGCAGCGCGATCAGCTGTGCATCGACCGTGTCGGCCGCGCTCAACGTCGCATGACCACCCTCACCGACGATCGGGAGCCAGCGGTGCGGCGGACGCGGCAGCAGGCCGGCGACGCCGAGCCCGGTGCCCGCACCGAGCACGGCGAGCGGCGCGTCCGCCAAGCCATCACCGCCACCGACCCGGCGCAGCTCGTCGGGATCCAGTTGCGGCACCGCGAGGGCCAGCGTCGCGAAATCGTTCACCACGACGAAGTGTTGCAGCCCGAGCCGGCGCTGCATCTCGTCGATCGAGAAGGACCAGTGCAGATTCGTCATCGCCACCCGATCGCCGTGCGGCGTCGTCGCGATGCCGATTGCGCACGCCGGCGGCATCGGCCGCTGCTCGTCCTGCAGGTAGACGCGGATCACCGCGTCGAGTCCGTCGTGATCGCGACACCCGTACTGGCGGATCGAACCGATCGGCGCCCCGTGCGCCTCGATCCAGCCGAAGCGCGCGTGCGTGCCGCCGATGTCGCCGAGCAGCCGCGGATAGATGCCCGCCGTCATCAACGGCTCGCGCCCTTGGCGGTGACGAGGCGACGGAACTCGACGAGCTTCGCCTTCATGCGCCGCGCGTTGGTCGGGCCGAGCCGCAACATCATCTTCTGGCCGGCGGTCAGCGAAGCCAGCGCCGGATCGTCGAACTCGTAGAGCACCCAGGGTCGCTCCGGCCGCACCGGCCCGTTGATCGGCGGCAGGTGCACCTTCGGCGGCGCATCGAGATCGGGCGTCGCAAGCAGCAGATCGATCACGTCGACCAGGCGGTCGTTGAAGTAGCGGTTCGGGTAGCCGAGGTCGGCATACGCCTGCTGGAACAGCGGATAGAGCTGACGATAGGTCTGCGCGGCGCGGCGCGGATCGACGCCATCGACGAGCCCGACGAAGCTCGCATAGCGCTGGGCGTTGTCGACGCCGATCGCCTGCCCGCCGGTGCTCGGTTCGACGGTGAAACGCCCGGACGCGGGCACGACCGGCCAGACGCGCGACGGTGCGCGGACCGTCCCCAAGTTGTCCACTGTCGCGACGAAGCGGCGCGGAAAATCGTCGAGCTGGAACATCGAGAGCACGGCCTTGCGGCCGAACAGATCAACCAGCAGCGCCTCCGGCTGGAGCGGGGTCGGCGTCTTCTCCGGCTCGGCTGCGTCGATCGGGTGCCGGATGCGCGGCTCGGACGCCGCAGGGGCAGGTGTCGGCGGTGTGGCGTCAGCGACCTTCGGAGCCGGCGCCTCGCTTCGAGTCGCGACTGGAGTCGGCGTGCGGCCTTGCCACCAGTACCAGCCCGCGCCGGCCACCAGCACCGCGAGCACTGCAACCGCCACCCAGGAGCCCTTCTTCATCGCGCTCGCCTCCGTCGAAATCGCGTCTCGCGCATCGGCGCCCCTCACAATTCGGCGAGCGGAAGCCGCGCGCTCCTGGCATCGACCTTCAGCAAGTCGATCAGCTTGGCGAGATCGTCTTCGATGCGCGTCAACGTGCGCGTGTCGAGCGCCGACAGCGCTTCGGGCAGCACGCCGGCGAACGGGCCGGGCGCGCGCCGCAGGACCCGGAGTCCGGCCGGCAGCACGCGGAGTCGGACGATCCGGCGATCGTGCGGGTCGCGCGTCGCCGCGACCAGCATTCGATCGACCAGGGCCTTGACGAGGTTGCTCGCCGTCGATTGGTGGATGCTCATCGCGGCTGCCAGCGCGCCGACCCCGCGGTCCGGCTGGGCCTCGATCACGCTGAGCGCCCAGACCTGTGCGCCGCCGAGTCCGGCCTTGCGCTCGACCTGCTGAAAGTGGGTCTTGACCGCATTGAACACCTGGCGGAACTGGCCCAGGACGCGATCGGCAGGCGCAGCGCTGCGCTGCTGGAGCGCCGCGGTGTCTCCATTCGAACGCCCTGTCCGCTTCGTCATCGGCAATTCTTCCGGCGCCACTCCAACGACGCTGCCGAGATCGTAGCGACTTACCTTTGTCCAAACATTATCGCGGACCCAGGGGTCGCGACGACCACCCTGGTCGACCCGCCCGCCCGAATGCAAAAACGGCCTGGGTGAACCCAGGCCGTTGCCGTTGCGAATCGTCGGGCGGTTCCCCGATCGACGCCCCTTCAGTTGCTCGCTCTTGCCAGGTAAGGCAGCCCGGCTGCACGCGGCGTCGTGGGTGCGGCCCGCGGCGTCACGTCGTCGTACTCGGTGTGACGCAGCGAACCGTCGCGCAGCCCAGCCAGCACGTCGGCCTTCACCGTTGCGCGGGCCAGGGTCGAACGGTTCAACACTTCGGCACCGTACGGGTTGTAAGACCGGTTGCGGAGCGGGCCGACCAGCACGTTGTTGCGGCGTGCCGCGGCCATCTCGGCGACGACGTCGCCACGTGCGCGCGTCGAGATGCCAGCGGCGATGTCGTGCGCGTCGAAGTCGTAGTCGTTCTTGCGCAGTGTGCCGGCGGCAGACGCCTCCTGGTACTGGGCCACGACCTGCGCGCGTGTCAGCGGCCGGTTGTCGTCGGCGAATGCCAGCGAACTGGCCAGGGCCAGGCTCAATGTTGCGATATAGAGGACCTTGGAGTTCATGATGATGTCCTTGAGAGTGATTGCCGGTCTGCGCTGTTGTTGGCACCGCCTTCCCGGCCTCGATGCGGCAGGCTTTTTGTGCCTTTGACCCATCGATGAAGGCACTTTAGGCGTTGCCGAGGGCACAATAAAGATCGCTTGATTCAATTCGGCATTGCTGAAAACGAAACGACCGCGGGGAGCTTGGGATGGACCGTCTGCACTCGATGCGCGTCTTCGCACGCGTCATCGATGAAGGGAGCTTCGCCGGTGCCGCGCGCGAGCTGAACCTGTCGCCGGCGGTCGTCACCCGACTCGTCGCCGACCTCGAGGATCATCTCGGCGCACGCTTGCTGAACCGCACGACACGCCGACTCTCGTTGACCGACACCGGCGAGCTCTATCTAGAGCGCGTCCGCCACGTGCTGACCGAGGTCGAGGAAGCGGAGGCGCTGGCCACAGCGTCGAGCACCGAGCCGCGCGGTCATCTGCGCGTGTTGTGCCCGCCCGCGTTCGCGGTCCACCAGCTCGCCAAGCACCTGCCGATGTTTCGCGAGCGCTTCCCGCGCGTGACGTTGGAGCTCTCGGTGCCGGGAGCGGTCGAGACGATCGACGAGAACTTCGACGTCACGATCCTCACCGAAGGACGGCGACCGCTCGACGGCGGCTTCGTGGCACGCCGCCTGGCGCGCTCGGAGGTCATCGTTTGCGCATCGCCCGAATACCTGGATCGCAAGGGCCGGCCCCAGCACCCGAGCGAGCTCGCCGACCATGAAGCGATGGTGCCGAACTTCGTGCGCGAGCTGACGTTTCATACGCGCGGCAGCACCGGCGACGGGATCGGCGAGTCGTTCTCGATCGAGCGCCCGCGAGCCGCGCTGAGCACGATCCACACCGACACGCTCTATGCGGCCGCGCTCGCCGGCATGGGCATCACCGGCCTGCCGTCATTCGTGGCCGAGGATGCACTGCTCGAGAACGCGCTCGAACGGGTGCTGCCGCGCTGGCACATGCTGAGCACGACGCTTTATGCCGGCATCCCGACCCGCAAGCATGTACCGACCCGCACCCGCGCGTTCGTCGATTTCCTGGTGGCAACGTTCGGCGGTGAAGACCGCGACCCGTGGCTGATCGCGGCGGGCTGCGAAACACCGGTCTCGAAAAGCACGACCCGGGCGCGTGCGATTGCCCGCTAGCCCGGGCGTCTGGACGCTGCCCGAACGGCGAGTGCGCACGCGTGAGCCAGCGTGTTAGCTACGCACGAAAGACCGGCGCCGAGCGCTCGCAACGCGTTGAAAGCGCCCTCGAAGCGTGATACGGTCGAAAGGCCATCGCAAGGGTATCCCGCCCGTCATGTGCGGTCGCGCTGACCCGGAGGAATACGTATGCAGGTTCGCTTCTGGGGTACACGCGGGTCGATTCCGAAACCGGGTCCTCAGACGGTTCGCTACGGCGGCAACACCTCCTGTGTCGAAGTCCGCACGCGAAGCGGCGTGCTGTTGATGCTCGACTGCGGCACCGGCGCGCATGGACTCGGTCAGGCGCTGCTCGCCGAGCCTGACGGCCCGCGGCGCGGTCATGTGCTGATCAGCCACACGCACTGGGACCACATCCAGGGGCTGCCCTTTCTGGCGCCGTTGTTCGACGACCACTTCGAGTGGGACATCTACGGCCCGCGCGGCCTCGGCCCGTCGATCCGCGAGACCCTGGCCGGTCAGATGCAATACACCTACTTCCCGATCACGATCGAGCAGTTCGCGGCCAAGGTGCGCTACCACGACCTCGTCGAGGGAAGCTTCACGATCGACGACGTGCGCATCACCGCGCACTACATGAACCACCCGGCGCTGACGCTCGGCTACCGGATCGAGGCCGACGGTGCAACGCTGGTCTACGCGACCGACCATGAACCGCACGCGCCGGATCTGGCCAAGGGCGAGCGCCCGCCACAGAGCCCCGACGAGTGCCGCTATGCCGCGTTCGTCGCGGGCGCCGATCTGCTGATCCACGACGCCCAGTTCACCTACGACGACTACGACAAGCACCTCGGGTGGGGCCACAGCCCGGTCGAGTTCGCGGTCGACCTCGCGGTGGCCGGGCGGGTCCGCCAACTCGCGCTCTACCACCACGATCCGCTGCGCGACGATGCCGGCGTCGACCGCATCGTCGAGCGCGCGCGTCGGCGTGCCGACGGCAGCGGGGTCGAGGTGTTCGGAGCAGCCGAGGGCCTGACCGTCGAGCTCGAGGCGGCCGGGCCATCGGTCCGGCGTGCCGACGCCGACAGCGTTGTCGACCCGCGGGCGCTGCCGAACTCCACCGACCCGATCGTCGTGCTCGCCGCAGACGGGGAACCAGGGCAGGTTCTCGCCGCCGCCGCGCGCGCCGACGGCGGCCGGCTGCTCGACGCATCCGATGCGAACGCGCTGCTGCGCCTGGTGTCCGAGCAGGACCCTTCGCTGGTTCTGCTGCCACGCCGGTTCGGCGGACGCGACGCGCTCGAGCTGTGCCGGACGATCCACGCGATGGACAACCCGAATGCGCCAGCCCCGGTCGTCGTCGTCATCGCGATGAGCCAGGATGAAATCGACGTCGACGCGGGGCTGCGGGCCGGCGTGACCGACTGGCTGCTGTGGCCCTTCAAGGAGACCTATGCACGCACCCGCATGCACCACTGGATGCTGCGCCAGGCCTGCCGCTGGTCCCCCGCTCCGCTACCGGCGGACGAAGGCCAGCGCCTCGACGCGCTGCAACGGCTGCAGATCCTCGACACGCCGCCCGAGGAACGATTCGACCGCTACACGAGAATCGCGGCGGAGCTCTTCGACGTGCCGATCGCGCTCGTCAGCCTGATCGACCGCGATCGCCAGTGGTTCAAGTCGCGGCACGGCATCGACGCCGTCGAGACGCCGCGCGAGACTGCCTTCTGCGCGCACGCGATCCTCGACCGGACGGTTCTGCAGGTGCCCGATGCGCTGCAGGATCCGCGCTTCGCCGACAACCCGCTCGTCGCCGGGCCGCCGCGGGTTCGCTTCTATGCCGGCGCCCCCCTTGCTGCGCGCGACGGCAGCCTGGTCGGGACACTTTGTCTGATCGACCAGCGCGCCCGCCAGCTCGACGAGCAGCAGCTCGGCCTGCTGCGCGACCTGGCGGCCCTGGTCGAGGCCGAATTCGCGGCCTGAACGATTGCGATCGCGCCGACGCGATCGCGATCAGGCCGGTCGTCGATCCGTCACCACCGCCGCGATGCCGCCCAGGATCGCGGCGGATGCCACCGTGAGGCGCAGGGTCAGCGCTTCGTCCAGGAAGAGCACCCCTCCGAGCGCCGCGAGCACCGGCACGCTGAGTTGCACGGTGGCCGCACGCGTCACGTTCAACCCGGCCAGCGCGCTGTACCAGAGCGCGTAGCCGACACCGGACGCCAGCGCGCCGGAGGCGATCGCAAGGACGACGCCGCGACCATCGATCGACGCGGCCGGCAGCATCGCCGCGCCGAGGGCCACCGCCGGCACGACCGCGCGCAGGAAATTGCCGGCGGTCACCCGCAGCGGATCACCGCTGCCCCTGGCGCGCAAGCTGTAGATGCCCCAGGCGGCGCCGGCGACGATCATCAGCAGCGAACCATGCAGCGGCGGCGCCGAGAGACCGGGCAGCAGCAGGTACACCAGACCGGCCAATGCAGCGAGCAGGCCGGCGGTCTGGCGTCGGCTCATCCGCACTCCCTGCCAGCGCCCGTAGCCGATCATCGTGACCTGCACGGTCGCGAACAGCAGCAGCGCGCCGGTCGCCGCGGTCAGGCTCAGGTACGAGAACGAGAACGCGGCGGCGTAGGCGAACAGCGCGAGCGCGGAAGCCCAGCTGCCCGAGCGATCCGGCGGCCCGGCCCGAACGCGCACGATCAGCCAGAGCGCGATCGCCCCGGAAACGATGCGGATCGTCGTGAAGCTGGCGGCATCGATGCCGGTCTGCTTCAGCGCGATACGGCAGAGCAGCGAGTTGCCTGCAAACGCCAGCATGGCGAGCAGTGTGAGAACAAACACCCGCTGGCGCGTGATCAAGAACGAATGCAGCTGCCGAAAGATGGCGTGCATTCTCGCCCCTAGGCGGACGGCGCCTTGGCTGGCCGCCGAGCAAGCGGGCTGTTGTCGAAACGCGCTCCTGCCACTGCCGGTCTTGACCCAGGCACCGTTTAAGCCTTTCAATCCGCCGTGTGGACGCGTCGCCCCGGCCTGCTGGCCAGACAGAAGCGGCGCGTCCGGGCCTATCCCCCGTTCATCTTCCGCTGGTGACTGCATGTTGATCGCACTCGACTACGACGGGACCTATACCGCTGACGCCGAGCTCTGGGACCGTTTCATCGCGCAGGCGCGTGCCAACCGGCACCGCGTCTTCGTCGTGACGATGCGCTTTCCGTCGGAAGGCGAAGAGGTCACGCGCAGGCTGGTGGGCAAGGCCGACCGGATCATCTTCACCTCGCGCGAAGCCAAGCGCCGCCATCTGGAGCGCCTCGGGCACGCGGTTCACGTGTGGATCGACAACAACCCGGAGTACATCCTCGGCGATGCGGAGGAAGTGACCCTGCAAGGCGTCTCGCAGTGGGCACAGTGGAAGGCCCAGTGCGCGCGAACCTTCCGGGTGATCTGGCCCGAAAAGCCGATGCCGGCCGAAGCCCGGATGGCGACGACGACACAGCCGTTGCCAGCGCCGGCATCTGCACCGACCGTCGCATCGGCGCCGCGACCGCTGCCCAAGCCGACGCCACGAGCCGAACAGTCGAACCGGCTCGTCACCGTGCACGGCTTCAAGGTCTGGTCGGAAAGCCAGGGCCGCTACCGGGTGTCCCGCTTCAAGGCGCCACGCGAAATCCTGGAACAGTACGAAGTCGACATCGTCGAGGGCAGCGCCGAGGTCGTGGCGCGCGCCGACCTCGACGGTCGCGGCCGCTATCTCGCGCCGGACATGGAGCGAAGCGAGTCGTCGTGGCGCTCGTCGTCGTTCGATCTGCAGAGCGGTCTCGAGGTCACCGAGGTCGGCGTGATCCCGCGCGCGCAGGCCGGCTGATCGATCGGGGCACCTCCCGTTGCGGCACGACCCGGGCCGCACGCAAATCGGGCGAGCCGGCACTGTGGCGACGAGCGGTTCGCATGCCCCTGTGCTCCAATCGAAGCGCAGGGAAGACGGATGAACTTCGCCACCTTCATTGCGTCGCATGTGCCCGGCATCATCGCCGAGTGGGAGGCCGTGGCACGCGCTTTCGCGCCCCGTCGCGCGGTGACCCGAGAGGTGCTGCGCGACCATTGGGACGAGATCCTGATGGCGATCGCAGCCGAGATGGAAGGCCCTGCCCCGGCGCCGCGGCAAGCCGCGCAGGGCGCTCCCAGCGCGCTCCAGCACGCTGCCGCGCGGCACGGTCTGCGTCGTCAGCGCGAGCACTTCGAGCTCGACGAGCTGGTCGCCGAATTCCGCGCGATGCGGGTCACGGTGCTGCGCGCCTGGCCGCGATCGGAAGACGTCGCCGGCGACACGTTGTCGGTCGACGAGACAACGCGCTTTTCCGAAGCGCTCGACCGCGCGCTCGCCGAATCGATCGAGCGCTACTCGGCCGACCGCGCGCGCATCCGCGACCTGTTCCTCGCCGTGCTCGGCCACGACCTCCGCGACCCGCTGTCCGGAATCAACATGGCGACGCATGTGCTCGACCGTCCGGTTCTCGACGACACCTTGCGCGTGAAGGCGGCGGTCCGCATCAAGCGCGCAGTCCGGATCATGGACCATCTGATCACCGACCTGCTCGACTTCACGCGCAGTCGTCTGGGCTCAGGGCTGCCGATCGACAAGACGCACTGCGATCTGGCGCAGGTTGCCGAAGACGCGCTCGAGGCGGTTCGAACCAGCGTGCCGGAGCACCGATTCGATGCCGAGCTGTCCGGCGACCTGACCTTGCAAGCGGACCCGGCCCGCATCGCCCAGCTGCTCTCGAATCTGCTCTACAACGCGGCGCAGCACGGCGCCCCGGCGACGCCGATCGCGCTGCGCATCACCGGCGACGCCGACACCGTGACGGTGCAGGTTCACAACCAGGGCACGCCGATTCCCGAGGACGCGCTGGCGGCGGTGTTCGAGCCGCTCGTGCAGGCCGCCAAGCGCAGCGGCAGCAAGGGCGCCCGATCGAGCACCAGCATGGGCCTCGGCCTCTTCATCGTGAAGGAGATCGTGCGCGGCCACGGGGGCACGATCGGCGTCGAATCGTCGAAAGACGCCGGGACGACCTTCACGTTCCAGCTGCCGCGAAAGTCGCCCTGACCCGACGGGTTCGGCAGCCGAGCCTCAGGCCGGCGCCCGACGCCGCCAGCGGGCCGGCGGCATGCCGAACTCGCGCTGAAACGCACGGCTGAAGGCCGCATCGGAGTCGTAGCCGGCCCGTTCGGCGATCCGCACGATGGCTTCGGCACCCGACCGCAACGTCTGCGCGGCGAGTGCCAGGCGCCAGCGGGTCAGGTAGCGCATCGGCGGCTGTCCGACCAGGCGCGCGAACCGGTCGGCGAGTGCGGAGCGCGACAGCGCGACGCTGCGGGCCAGTTCATCGAGCGTCCAGGCCCGACCCGGCTCGGCATGCATCAGCGCGAGCGCGCGCCCGATGCGCTCGTCGCGCGCGGCGGCAACCCAGCCCCGGTGCTCCGACGGCACCTGTTCGGCATGGCGACGAAGCGCATCGACGAGCACCCATTCGCTCAATCGCGCGAGCGCCGAATCGACCCCCGGCCGGACCGCTGACGACTCGCGCACGCCGATGCGCAGCAGCTCGCGAATGCCCGACCCGTCACGCGGGTCGCCGGAGCGGACGTGAACGAACGAAGGCAGCGTCTCGAGCAGCGCGTGCACCATCGCCGGTGCGCACGCGACGCTGCCGATCACGATGCGGGCGAGCTCGCCACCGGCGCCGGCGAGGACCCGGGTCGACGCGACGGAGGCGCTCGCCGTGTCGATCGCGGCACCGGCTTCCTCGAGAGGCGCCACGTACAGGTGGCTGCCGATCCGATGGCGATCCCTGCCCAGAAAGAGCAGCGCATCGCCGGCCACCGCCTCGTCGACCACGCTGCTGCCGTCGCGCTGGACCTTGCAGCGCCCTTCCGAGATGAACCAGAAGCCGACGACGTGGGATGCCGACGGCACCCGCTCGAGCAGGCCGCGCTGCCCGAAATCGCTGCGCATGCTCCAGGGCGCACGCAGCTCGACGTCGATGAAACGAGCGCCCTCGGAGCGCACGCATTCGAGAACTTCGGAAAGAGTGTCCATGAAACTCCAGTTGCTGAATCAGGCGGACCGTCGGCGTCTTTGCATCGCCCCCTCAGGCCATCGACCGCGGCGAGCCCACGCGTCGGGTGCAGTGCGGCTTCGCGGGCGCGCTGGCACCACCGAGCTCCGGCTGCACGCACCAGGTGCACGGGATGCGCCCGCTCAGCGGAGAGCGGTAGCCGACCAGCGCGGTCAGGCTGATCCGGTCGACGCTCGCCAGCGCGATCGTCGGTGCGGCGAGCGTGCCGCCGCTGATGACCGCGACGGCGCTGACGAAGGCGGCGATGACGACCAGCAGAACGATCGACGGACTGCCGGTGTGCGATGGCTTGCGCGGCGGGAACGGATCGGCCATGAGGGTTCGATTGCAGGACATGCGGAACTCTAGGCAGCCGGTGTAACGCCCGTGCATCAGGACACCGACCGCGTTGTTTCGCCGGCCGGTCGCGTGTCGCCGTTTTGTTTCGT
>Ga0207645_10003232_pt1 | contig 12447 bp, 8 predicted proteins | sample KBSM53metaG_FD_184331 | JGI IMG/M metagenome (GOLD analysis project Ga0207645, IMG submission 184331) | Miscanthus rhizosphere microbial communities from Kellogg Biological Station, Michigan, USA - KBS M5-3 metaG (SPAdes) (version 2) | ecosystem: Host-associated > Plants > Roots > Rhizosphere >...
GCTGAATGGCGCGAGCGGCATCGCGGTCGGCCTCGCGACCGAGGTGCCGAGCCACAACCTGCGCGAGGTGGCCGCGGCCGCGGTCGCGCTGATCCGCAACGAGCGCACCAGCGACGACGAGTTCGCCGCGCTGATCCCCGGCCCCGACTACCCCGGCGGCGGCCAGATCATCAGCAGCGCCGACGAGATCCGCGCCGCGTATGCGAGCGGCCGCGGCAGCCTGAAGGTGCGCGCGCGCTGGAAGATCGAAGACCTCGCGCGCGGCCAGTGGCAGCTCGTCGTCACCGAGCTGCCGCCCGGCGCGAGCGCGCAGAAGGTGCTCGAGGAGATCGAGGAGCTGACGAATCCGAAGGTCAAGGCCGGCAAGAAGACGCTCAGCGCCGAGCAGACGCAGCTGCGCGCCGGCGTGCTCGCGGTGCTCGACGCGGTGCGCGACGAATCGAGCAAGGACGCGCCGGTGCGGCTGGTGTTCGAGCCGAAGACGCGCACCGTCGAGCAGCAGGAGCTGATCAACATCCTGCTCGCGCACACCGCGCTCGAGAGCTCGGCGCCGATCAACCTGACGATGATCGGCAGCGACGGCCGGCCGACGCAGAAGAGCCTGCGCCAGATCATGGCCGAATGGATCGCGTTCCGTTCCGTCACGGTGCAGCGGCGCACCCAGCATCGCCTGGCGAAGGTGCTGGCGCGCATCCACGTGCTCGAAGGCCGGCAGCTGGTGCTGCTCAACATCGACGAGGTGATCCGCATCATCCGCGAGTCCGACGAGCCCAAGGCCGCGCTGATCGCGCGCTTCGGGCTCAGCGAGATCCAGGCCGACGACATCCTCGACATCCGGCTGCGCCAGCTGGCGCGGCTCGAGGCGATCAGGATCGAGCAGGAGCTGAGCGGCCTGCGCACCGACCAAAGCCGGCTCGAGGACATCCTGGCCAGCCCGGCCTCGCTGAAGCGGCTGCTGATCAAGGAGATCGAGCTCGATGCGAAGACGCACGGCGACGAGCGCCGCACGCTGATCCAGGCCGAGAAGAAGACCGTCGCGACCGTCACGGTGGTCGACGAGCCGATCACCGTGGTCGTGAGCCTGAAGGGCTGGGTGCGCGGGCTCAAGGGCCACGAGGTCGATGCGGCGACGCTCGCGTTCAAGGCCGGCGATGCGCTGTACGGCACCTTTGCCTGCCGCAGCGTCGATGCGCTGCTGGTGTTCGGCAGCAACGGCCGCGTCTACTCGACGCCGGTGGCGCAGCTGCCCGGCGGGCGCGGCGACGGCCAGCCGATCACCTCGCTGATCGACCTCGAATCGGGCACGCAGCCAGCGCACTATTTCGCCGGCCATGTGCAGCAGACGCTGCTGCTCGCGGGCACCGGCGGCTTCGGGCTGCTGGCGCGCGTCGGCGACCTGCTGACGCGCCAGCGCGGCGGCAAGGGATTCCTCAGCCTGGAGGACGGCGAGAAGCCGCTGCCGCCGGCGCTGGCCGATGCGCAGTCGCAGGTCGCGTGCCTGTCGCTGGCCGGGCGGCTGCTGGTGTTCGGCCTCGACGAGCTGAAGCTGCAGCCCAACGGCGGGCGCGGCCTGACCTTGATCGACCTCGATGCGTCCGATGCGCTGGTCAGCGTCGCCGCCTTCGGCAGCGGCGGCGTGCAGGTGCTGGGCACCGGGCGCGGCGGCAAGGCCCGCGACGAGCTGCTGAAGGGCACGGCGCTGGCGCCGTACCACGGCAAGCGCGCCCGCAAGGGCCGCGCGCAGGACGTGCTGCTGCGCGCCCTTCGCGTGCTGCCGGCGCCGGGCTGAAGACGGCGGCGCGACTGGCGGAATCGTCCTACACGCGCCGGGCATCACGCCTGATCGAAGCGCGCGGGCGGCCTTGCTGGAATCGTCTTCTTCGGGCGCCGTCCGGCGACGCGCGCCCGCGCCCGGAAAGGACTGTTCCATGAGCCCCCACGAAGACACCGTCGTCGACAACGAATCGGAGAGCCGCACCCGCCTGTGGGACCTGATCCGCGACATTCATTTCGCGATGCTGACCACGCGCCACAGCAACGGCGAGCTGCAGGCCCGGCCGGTGACGACGCAGAACTCGCGGCTCGATGAAGACGCCAGCCTGTGGTTCTTCATGTCGCGCCGCGGCGAGCCGGTTGTCGACCTGCTCGCCAACCCGATCGTCAATGTCGCCTATGCCGACCCGGGCGAAGACAGCTATGTCTCGGTCTCGGGCACTGCCTCGGTGGTCGACGACAGCGCGAAGAAGCAGCGCCTGTGGTCGCGCCATGCCCAGACCTGGTTCCCCGGCGGCCCGAACGACCCGGACCTGGCGCTCGTGCGCGTGCGCATCGAGCACGCCGAGTACTGGGACATGAAGGCCAGCCGGCTCGAACGGCTGCTGCATCTGGCGAAGTCGGTCATCGGCCGCAAGCGGCCGGAACGGCTCGGCGAGCATGGTGAAGTGCGCATGAACTGATATGGCGCTGGACGGATGCGCGGCGACGGCCATGACATCCTTTCAGTTGCACGCATCTGCCTCGGCATCGCCACAACGCCCGCATCGGAGACCGCACCGTGCCCGTGACCTTCGACATCGTCCACACCACGCACTACCGATACCACCAGCCGGTGGAGCTCGGGCTGCACCGGGTGATGTTCCGCCCGCGCGGAAGCCATGACCTGCACGTGCTCGCGACCGACCTGCAGGTCACGCCGGCGCCTCTGAGCATCCGCATGATCATGGACGTGTACTCCAATTCGATCGCATTGCTTGAGCCGCAGAGCCCGGCCGACGAACTGAAGATCGTCAGCACGTTCACGGTCGAGAGCAGCGACACGCCGGTGCTGGAGCTGCCGCTCGACCCGCAGGCCGAGCACTACCCGTTCAGCTACGCCGACGAGGACCGGATCGCGCTGCCGCACTACCTGGCGCCGTACTACGACGACCCGGGCGGCGAGCTCGAGGCCTGGGCCCGCCAGTTCGTGCTTAGCGACGGCCCGACCGGCACGCGCGATCTGCTGCTCGCGATGACGCAATCGATCCGCGATGCGATCCAGTACGTGGTGCGCCTGGACGAAGGCGTGCAGACGCCGCTCGACACCTTGCGTTTGAAGTCCGGCAGCTGCCGCGACCTCGCGACCCTGATGATCGAGGCGGTGCGCCGGCTCGGCTATGCGGCGCGTTTCGTCTCGGGCTACCTGTACGCGCCGTGGCGCGACCGCGCCGACCCGGGGTTGGTCGGCGCCGGCGCGACGCATGCATGGCTGCAGGTGTACCTGCCGGGCCCGGGCTGGATCGCGTTCGACCCGACCAACAACCTGATCGGCGGCCGGGAGCTGATCCGCGTCGGCGTCGCGCGCCACGCCAGCCTGGCGCCGCCGGTCAGCGGCTCATGGCACGGCGTCGGCAGCGATGCCGCAGGGATGGCCGTCGATGTGCAGGTGACGCGGCGCTGACGCGCCCGGCGTGGCGACGCGCGCCGCTCAACCGGGGCGGCGCGGAATCGCCCTGATCACGGCGTTCTCAGCAGGCGCACGAGCACGACCGCGATCGCGACGAACAGCGCCAGGCTCCAGAAGTCGTAGGGCACGCCGAGCAGGTCGACGGCCGCATCGGCGCAGCTCGCGCGCGCCTCGAACACGTCGGGCGCGAGCGCATCGAGCTGCAGCCAGCGGCTGACGATCTTGTCGGCCAGGGTCAGGTTGCAGGATGCCGATGCGGCGGCCTGGAAATGCTGCCACAGCGCCGCCGCGACGCCGCCCAGCGCGAGCAGCAGCGCCAGGCCGGCACCGACGCGCCGGCCAGCGGCGCTGCGCCAGGCGAGGCCCAGCCCGCAGGCGAGCGCGATCGCGAGGAAGATCACGCGCTGCAGCACGCACCATGGGCAGGGTTGCATGCCGAACGCATGCTGCGACACCAGCGCCGCACCCACCGCCGCGAGGCAGGCCAGCGCGACGCCGGCCAGCCAGGCGCCGGCGCGCGTCGAAGCGGCGGCCACCGTCAGGCCACCTGGGCGATCAGGTCGATCTCCACGCAGGCACCCATCGGCACCTGCGCAACGCCGAACGCGCTGCGCGCATGCGTGCCCTTCGCGCCGAAGACCTCGGCGAGCAGCTCGGAGCAGCCGTTCGTCACGAGGTGCTGCTCGGTGAATTCGGGTGTGCTGTTGACCAGGCTCATGACCTTGACGATGCGCTCGACCCGGTTCAGGTCGCCGACCGCAGCATGCAGGGTGCCGAGCAGGTCGATCGCGACGGCGCGCGCCGCGAGCTTGCCGGTCGCGGTGTCGGTGTCGCGCCCGAGCTGACCGACCCAGACCTTGCCGTCGCGCTTCGCGATGTGGCCCGACAGGAACACCAGGTTGCCGCTGCGCACGAACGGCACGTAGGCGGCGGCCGGCGCCGCCACCGGCGGCAGGTTGATGCCCAGGCGCGCGAGGTGGTCGTAGACGGAGTCGGATGCAGAAGCCATGGGTTTGCCCGCGGGGCTGGTGATGAGGCTCAAATCCTACACTCCTGCCGATGCGTGCTGCGGCCGACCCCGGCTGGCGCATGGCCGGCCTCGCGCTGGCCTGGATCGCCGGCGTCGCGCTGCATCTGCAGCAGCGCGAGCTCGCGCCGCTGGCGTTGTATCTCGCGGCGATCGGCGTGGGCGCACTCGGCCTGCTGATCGGGTCGCGCCGGCAGCGTGCCTTCGCGGCGGCGCTGCTCGGGGCCGGGCTGATCGCCTGGGGCGCATCCGGCTGGCGCGCGACGCAGCGTCTCGCCGATGCGCTGCCGGCCGCGCTCGAAGGGCGCGATCTGGTTGTGACCGGCGTGATCGCGAGCCTGCCGCAGCGCAGCGCGGCCGGGCTGCGCTTCCGCTTCGAGGTCGAGGCCGCATCGATGCAGGGCGCGCCGGTGCGCCTGCCGCCGGTGCTCGCGCTCGGCTGGTACCGCGGCATGCACGACGACGCGGCGCTGAGCGAGCCGCAAGCCGACCTGCGCGCCGGCCAGCGCTGGCGCTTCGGCCTGCGGTTGCGCCGGCCGCACGGCAACCTGAACCCGCACGGCTTCGACTACGAGCTGCAGCTGTTCGAGCAGGGCGTGCGTGCGACCGGTCATGTGCGCGATGCGCCGCCACCGGCGCTGCTGCAGCGCGCCGCCGGTTTCCCGATCGAGCGGCTGCGCCAGCGCGTGCGCGACGCAATCGACGCGAGCGTGCCGGATCGGCGCGCCGCCGGCGTGCTGGCCGCGCTCGCGGTCGGCGACCAGGGGGCGATCGAGCGCGACGACTGGGACCTGTACCGCAACACCGGGATCGCACACCTCGTGAGCATCAGCGGGCTGCACATCACGATGTTCGCGTGGCTCGCCGGCGCCGCGATCGCGGCGCTGTGGCGGCGCAGCGCGCGCGCCGTGCTGGCGCTGCCGGCGGCGGCCGCGGCGCGCTGGGGCGGGCTGATCTGCGCGACCGGCTATGCGCTGTTCTCGGGCTGGGGCGTGCCGTCGCAACGCACGGTCTGGATGCTCGCACTCGTCACCGTGCTGCAAAGCCTCGGCCTGCGCTGGCCGTGGTTCCTGGTGCTGCTGCTGGCCGCGGTCGTCGTCACCGCGATCGACCCGTGGGCGCTGCTGCAGGCCGGGTTCTGGCTCTCGTTCGTCGCCGTCGGGTTGCTGATGGCGTCGTCGCAGCGCCACGTGGCCGCGGTTGCAGGCGACTCGGCGGCCGACGCCGGCAGCGGCTGGAACAGCAGGCTGCGGCGTGCGCTGGGCGCGCTGGCCGGCGCGGCACGCGGCGGTCTGCGCACGCAGGCCATCGCGACGATCGGTCTGACGCCGCTGACCCTGGTGTTCTTCCAGCAGGTCTCGCTGATCGGGTTCGCGGCGAACCTGATCGCGATTCCGCTCGTCACCCTGGTCATCACGCCGCTGGCGCTGCTCGGGACTGCGCTCGTGCCGCTGTGGAGTCTCGGCGCGGCCGTGGTGCAGCAACTCAACAGCGTGCTGGGCTGGCTCGCGCAATGGCCGGGTGCTGTGTGGCGCGCCCCGGTCGCGCCGCCTTGGGCGCAATGCGCCGGACTGCTCGGCGCGGTGCTGCTGGTGCTGCCGCTGCCGTGGCGCGCCCGGCTGCTCGCGCTGCCGCTGCTGCTCGCGCTGCTGCTGCCGGCGCGCCCGCTGCCGGCCACGGGCGACTTCGAGCTGCTCGCGCTCGATGTCGGCCAGGGCACGGCGGTGCTGGTGCGCACCCGCGCGCATTTGCTGGTGTTCGACGCCGGGCCGCAGTATTCGCGCGAGAGCGATGCCGGCCAGCGCGTGCTGCTGCCGCTGCTGCGCGCGCGCGGCGAGGCGCGCATCGACACGCTGGTGCTGAGCCACCGCGACCTCGACCATGTCGGCGGCGCCGCGTCGGTGATCAGGGGCCTGCCGGTGACCGAGCTGCTGAGCTCGCTCGAGCCCGATCACCCGCTGCGCGCGCTCGCTGCGCGCACGACCCGCTGCAGCGCCGGCCAGGCCTGGGACTGGGACGGCGTGCACTTCGAGCTGCTGCGCCCGGAGGCGTTCGATTACGCGCGCACGCTGAAGCCGAACGCGATGTCGTGCGTGCTGCGCGTCGTCGGCGCCGCGCACAGCGTGCTGCTGACCGGCGACATCGAGCGCGAGCAGGAGGCGGCGCTGGTCGCGGCGGCGCCGCAGGCGCTGCGCAGCGAGGTGCTGATCGCGCCGCACCATGGCAGCCGGACGTCCTCGACCGCGCCCTTCCTCGAGGCGGTCGCGCCGCGCGTCGCGGTGTTCCAGGCCGGCTACCGCAACCGCTTCGGCCACCCGGCGCCGGACGTGCTCGAGCGCTACCTGGAGCGCGGCATCGCGGTCCACGCCAGCCCGGACTGCGGCGCCTGGCACGGGCCGACGCCGACCGCGCCGCTCGGGGCTTGCGAGCGTGACTTGGCGCGGCGCTATTGGCACCATCGCAGCGAGCTCGGGTCGATCGATTCGCCATGAGAGGTCGGGCATTTGGCCTGGAATTTGCTACCCTGTTTGCGAGGAGACGCGCCTATGAGACCCAGCTTTGACGAAATGCGCACCGACACCCAGACGGTGCGCGAACACTACCGCGGCTATGACCGCTGGCTCGCCCAACAGGCGAGCGACGTGATGCTGTCGCGGCGCGAAGAGGCCGAGATGATCTTCCGCCGTGTCGGCATCACCTTCGCGGTCTATGGCGCGAAGGACGAAGACGGCTTCGGCAACGAGCGGCTGATCCCGTTCGACCTGATCCCGCGCGTGATCCCGGCGCATGAATGGGCCGAGATGGAGAAAGGCCTGGCGCAGCGGGTCACCGCGCTGAACCGCTTCATCCACGATGTCTACCACGGCCAGGAAATCATCAAGGCCGGCCTTGTTCCGGCCGAGCAGATCCTGAAGAACGCGCAGTTCCGGCCCGAGATGATGGGCGTCGACGTGCCGGGCGGCATCTACTCGCACATCTCGGGCATCGACATCATCCGCGCCGCCAACCCCGATGGCAGCGGCAGCTACTACGTGCTCGAAGACAACCTGCGCGTGCCCAGCGGCGTGAGCTACATGCTCGAAGACCGCAAGATGATGATGCGGCTGTTCCCCGAACTGTTCAGCCAGCACCGCGTCGCGCCGGTCGCGCACTACCCCGACCTGCTGCTCGAGACCTTGCGCTCGGTCGCGCCGGCGTCGGTCAACGAGCCGACCGTCGTGGTGCTGACGCCGGGCATGCACAACAGCGCCTACTTCGAGCATGCGTTCCTGGCGCAGCAGATGGGCATCGAGCTGGTCGAAGGGCAGGACCTGTTCGTCAAGGACCGCTTCGTCTACATGCGCACGACGCAGGGGCCGAAGCGCGTCGACGTGATCTACCGCCGCGTCGACGACGATTTTCTGGACCCGCTCGCGTTCCGCAAGGATTCGGCGCTGGGCTGCGCCGGGCTGCTCGACGCCTACCGCGCCGGCAACGTGACGCTGTCGAACGCGATCGGCACCGGCGTCGCCGACGACAAGTCGATCTACCCGTACGTGCCCAAGATGGTCGAGTTCTACCTCGGCGAGAAGCCGATCCTGAACAACGTGCCGACCTACCTGTGCCGCGACGCCGACGACATGAAGTACGTGATGGCGAACCTGGCCGATCTCGTCGTCAAGGAGGTGCATGGCGCGGGCGGCTACGGCATGCTGATCGGCCCGGCCGCGACGAAAGCCGAGATCGAAGACTTCCGCAAGGCGGTGCAGGCCAACCCGAGCGGCTACATCGCGCAGCCGACCTTGAGCCTGTCGACCTGCCCGACCTATGTCGACAGCGGCATCGCGCCGCGCCACATCGACCTGCGCCCGTTCGTACTGTCGGGCAAGCAGGTCCAGATGGTGCCGGGCGGGCTGACCCGCGTCGCGCTGAAGGAGGGGTCGCTGGTCGTCAACTCGTCGCAGGGCGGCGGGACCAAGGACACCTGGGTACTCGAAGCCTGATTTCCGGAGACCACCACATGCTGTCACGCACTGCAGACCACCTCTTCTGGATGGCGCGCACCATGGAGCGGGCCGGTCAAGCGCGGAGCGCTTGGAGCGAAGCTCACAACACGGCGGTGCGCGCGAGCGCACGCGGTGTTTTCGGCCAACAGGAGTTCAACGATGCTATCTAGGACTGCAGACCATCTGTTTTGGATGGCTCGCTACATGGAGCGGGCCGAGAACACCGCCCGCATGCTCGATGTGAACTACCAGGCCTCGTTGATGCCGCAATCGGCGGACGAGGCCGAGAAGGGCTGGAAGGGCCTGCTCGGCATCAGCGAGCTGAGCGGCGACTTCTCGGAGCGCTACGGCGAGATCACGCCGAGCAGCGTGATGCGCTACATGGTCAGCGACGCGCAGAACGGCTCGAGCATCCGCAGCTGCCTGCAGGCGGCGCGCGAGAACGCACGCGCCGTGCGCGGCACCCTGACCACCGAGGTCTGGGAAACCCAGAACCAGACCTGGCTCGAGTTCCAGCGCATGGTCGCGAGCGAGTCGTTCCTGCGCGACCCGAGCAGCACCTTCGAGTGGGTCAAGTTCCGTTCGCACCTGTCGCGCGGCGTCACGGTCGGCACGATGCTGCAGGACGAGGCCTTCCACTTCCTGCGCATCGGCAGCTTCCTGGAGCGCGCCGACAACACCGCGAGGCTGCTCGACGTGAAGTTCCACGCGGTCGCGAGCGAGTACCACGGCACGAACGGCTCGGCGCCCGGGCGCGACACCGAGGTCGACTTCTATCACTGGTCGGGCATCCTGCGCTCGGTCTCGGGCTTCGAGGTCTACCGCAAGGCCTACCGCAACGTGATCCGGCCCGAGAAGGTCGCCGAGTTGCTGATCCTGCGCCCCGACATGCCGCGCTCGCTCGCGGCCTGCATGCAGGAGGTCGTCGCGAACCTGAAGATGGTCGCCAACGAGCAGTCGACCGAGACCTTGCGCAAGGCCGGCCGGCTGCAGGCTGACCTGCAGTACGGCCGCATCGACGAGATCCTCGCCACCGGCCTGCATGCCTACCTGACGCAGTTCCTCGAGCGTGTCGGCACGCTCGGCGTCGGCATCAGCCGCGACTTCCTCGTGCCCGTGGCCGCCTGAATGTCGGCCCCCGCACCGCATGAAGCCGGCCATCCGAGACCGGCCGCATTTGCATTTCTGGAGACTCCATGTCGATCCATGTCGCGCTGAACCACGTCACGCACTACCGCTACGACCGGCCGATCAACCTCGGCCCGCAGATCGTGCGGCTGCGCCCGGCGCCGCATTCGCGCACCCGCATCCTGAGCTACTCGATGCGCGTCGAGCCAGCCACCCACTTCATCAACTGGCAGCAGGACCCGCAGTCGAACTATTTGGCGCGGCTCGTGTTCCCCGACAAGACGACTTCGTTCCGCATCGAGATCGACCTGGTCGCCGAGATGGCGGTGCTGAACCCGTTCGACTTCTTCCTCGAGCCGTCGGCCGAGCACTACCCGTTCAGCTACGCCGCCGAGGTCGCGACCGAGCTCGCGCCGTACATGATCAAGGCGCCCGAGACGCTGGATGCGCCGGCGTTCCAGGCCTACCTCGCGACGGTGCCGCGCACCAAGACGCCGACCAACGACTGGCTCGTCTCGCTGAACCAGAAGCTCCAGCGCGACATCGGCTACCTGGTGCGCATGGAGCCCGGCGTGCAGACGCCCGAGGAGACGCTGGTCAACGCGAGCGGCTCGTGCCGCGACACCGGCTGGCTGCTGGTGCAGCTGCTGCGCCATCTCGGGCTGGCGGCGCGCTTCGTCTCGGGCTACCTGATCCAGCTCAAGAGCGACGTCAAGTCGCTCGACGGCCCGAGCGGCACCGAGGTCGACTTCACCGACCTGCACGCCTGGTGCGAGGTGTTCCTGCCGGGCGCCGGCTGGATCGGCCTCGACCCGACCTCGGGGCTGCTCGCCGGCGAAGGCCACATCCCGCTCGCCTGCTCGCCGGAGCCCGGCTCGGCCGCGCCGGTCAGCGGCGCGATCGACGAATGCGAGACCACCTTCGAGCACAGCATGTCGGTGACGCGCGTCTGGGAGGCGCCGCGCGTCACGCTGCCCTACACCGAGGCACAGTGGAATGCGATCGATGCGCTCGGCCATCAGGTCGACGACGACCTGCGCCGCCACGACGTGCGCCTGACGCAGGGCGGCGAACCGACCTTCGTCTCGGTCGACGACCGCGAAGGTGCCGAGTGGAACACCGAGGCGATGGGCCCGACCAAGCGGCTGCTCAGCGCCGACCTGATGGACAAGCTGCGCGCCCGCTACGGCGAAGGCGGCCTGCTGCACTACGGCCAGGGCAAGTGGTACCCGGGCGAGCAGCTGCCGCGCTGGTCGCTGAACCTGTTCTGGCGCAAGGACCGCGAGCCGGTCTGGACGCACCCGGAGCTGTTCGCGAGCGAGCATGTCGACTACGGCGCGACCGAGGTCCACGCGCACCGCTTTCTCGCCGGCGTCGCGAAGCGCCTCGGGCTGAACCCGCAGTACGTGTTCCCGGCCTATGAAGACACCTGGTACTACCTGTGGCGCGAGCGCAAGCTGCCGACCAACGTCGACCCGTTCGATGCGCGCCTGGCCGACCCGCTCGAGCGCGACCGCATCCGCAAGATCTTCACGCAGGGGCTCGACAAGGTCGTCGGCCATGTGCTGCCGGTGGCACGCAACCCGGCCGGTGCGCCGCGCTGGCAGAGCGGCCCGTGGTTCCTGCGCAGCGAGCGCTGCTACCTGGTCCCGGGGGACTCGGCGCTGGGCTATCGCCTGCCGCTCGATTCGCAGCCCTGGGCCAAGGACACCGACCTGCCGTGGGTCCATCCGCCCGACCAGACCCAGACCTTCGCACCGCTGCCGGCGTATCGCCGCCTGCGCTACGCCGACAGCGCCGCCGATGCGGCCGGTGCAGCGGCGGCGGCGGCTGCACACGCTGCATCGACCACGGCCGCCGGCGTGCTGGCCGGTTTCGCCGAGCGTTCGCGTGCGGCACTGAACGGCGATGCGAAGGGCCCGAACGGCAGCAGCACGGCCGCGCGTGCACCGGGCCGCTTCGAATCGGCGGCGTCGGTCACCCGCACCGCGATCAGCGCCGAGCCGCGCAACGGGCGGCTGTATGTCTTCATGCCGCCGGCGACCGCGCTCGAGGACTACCTCGAGCTGGTCTGCGCGGTCGAAGACACCGCGCTCGAGATGAAGCTGCCGGTCATCCTCGAAGGCTACGAGCCGCCGAAGGATCCGCGCCTGGCGCTGCTGCGCGTCACGCCCGACCCGGGCGTGATCGAGGTCAACATCCACCCGGCGCACAGCTGGGGCGAGCTGGTCGAGCAGGCGACGCACCTGTACCAGTCGGCGCATGAAACGCGGCTGTCGACCGAAAAGTTCATGCTCGACGGCCGCCACACCGGCACCGGCGGCGGCAACCACTTCGTGCTCGGCGGCGCGACCGTCGCCGACTCGCCGTTCCTGCGCCGCCCCGACCTGCTCACCAGCATGGTCGGCTACTGGCACAACCACCCGGCGCTGAGCTACCTGTTCTCGGGCCTGTTCGTGGGCCCGACCAGCCAGGCGCCGCGCGTCGACGAGGCGCGCAACGACTCGGTCTACGAGATCGAGATCGCGTTCGCCGAGCTCAAGCGCATCACCGCCGAGCAGGGCCAGGTGCCGCCGTGGCTGGTCGACCGGCTGATGCGCAACCTGCTGATCGATGTCTCCGGCAACACCCACCGCGCCGAGTTCTGCATCGACAAGATGTACTCGCCCGACGGCCCGACCGGCCGCCTCGGCCTGCTCGAGATGCGCGCGTTCGAGATGCCGCCGCATGCGCGCATGAGCCTGACGCAGCAGCTGCTGATGCGCGCGCTGGTGACGCGCTTCTGGAAGACGCCTTACCGGCCCGAGCGCCTGAAGCGCTGGGGCACCGAGCTGCACGACCGCTTCATGCTGCCGCACTTCATC
>Ga0207645_10003234_pt1 | contig 12443 bp, 8 predicted proteins | sample KBSM53metaG_FD_184331 | JGI IMG/M metagenome (GOLD analysis project Ga0207645, IMG submission 184331) | Miscanthus rhizosphere microbial communities from Kellogg Biological Station, Michigan, USA - KBS M5-3 metaG (SPAdes) (version 2) | ecosystem: Host-associated > Plants > Roots > Rhizosphere >...
GCTGTACTGGGGATCGTTGTGCGAGCACCAGATGGTCGGCACCGAGCAGCCGTCGTACTTGATGCAGCCGGCGTTCACCTGGACGCCGCTGCTCGTACAGGCCGGCACCTGCGTATACGGCATCGACGTCGAGCCGCACATGTTCGCGGTCCTGAAACGCATGACGACGTCGGCGCCGTCGCTGTTGCGCACCATGTCCGTCTTGCCCTGGATGTACATGACGGGGATCGGGACGACGATGGCGCCGTAGTTCGACGAGGCGACAGGCGCAACGGCCTTGAACTTCACATGCGCGGCGGCGTCGCTGTGGGTCAGGATCTGCGTGATCATCTGGGCGCCCGAGCTGTGACCGGTGGCGAAGACGCGGCTGGTGTCGATGCAGTAGTTCGCGAGCAGGTCGTCGTACAGCTTGTAGACCTTGGGGCTCAGGTCGGTGTTGTAGACCCATTCACTGCCCGCGCTCTTCGGGAACGCGCGGACGTAGTTCGTCGCGAACTCGGTGTTGTTCGTCATGCCTTCGATCTGATCGATCGGATTGCCCGCGGCGTGGAAGCCGATCAGCAGCGGGAAGGGCTTGTTCCCGTCGTAGCTGGCCGGGAAATCGTAGATGTGGTCGTTGGTGACCGTCACCTTGCCGCCGCTCGGACGACCGGCCTTGCCGCAGCCTGCGCTGGGTACGGCGGCGGCGCCGCCGCCCGACCCTCCGGCGCCTGTCGTCCCCGCCGAGCCGCCTCCACGGCCGCCGGCCGCGCTCCCGCCGGTTCCGGTGCCGGCGCTGCCGCCCGAGCCACCGCGTCCCGCCGTCCCACTGCTGCCGGCCTGGCCCGTCGTTCCAGCGCTACCCGTCGTGCCCGCGGTGCCCGTCGTACCGGCGGCGCCGGTCGTGCCGGCTGTGCCTGTCGTGCCCGCCTGGCCGGTCGTCCCTGCTTGACCGGTGGTCCCCGCCTGACCGCTCGTCCCCGCTTGACCGCTCGTCCCTGCCTGGCCGGTCGTCCCCGCTTGACCGCTCGTCCCCGCGCTGCCCGGCGTGGTGGTTCCACCCGGCTCGCTCGTCGCGCAGCCAACCGCCACCACCAGCACCAGCACCAGACCTGTCAGGCCCGCTTCGCGTCGTTTCATCACCTCTATATTCCTAGGCGAGCATCGTGGTGATCATTCCGGTGCCCGTTCCCTTGCCGAAATCGACGGTCGCCGTGCTCTTGTCGCGGACCGCCGCGGTGATGAGCGTGTTGAGCAGCTTGTTGTTGGTCACCTTGCCGGCGTCGATGAACTGACCCGTCTTGAGGAACCCGCCGCCGTTGCCCCAGATGATGTGGGGCACGTTCATGCCGCTGTGGCTCGGCCCGTCGGAGATGTGGAACGTCATCATCACCATGGAGTTGCTCGCGAGGCCGCGGGCGGCGAACGCATCCAGCCCTTTTGCGAGCGTCTGCATGCGGACCACGTCGATCTCGGCGTGCGCCTTCTTCGCGGTCGGATCGTTCCCGGTGGCGCCGTCGCTCATGACGCGGTGGGAAAGCTGGTGAAACGACCAGGTGCCGAGGGCGGTGGCGGAGGGGGTGCTGTAATGCGTTCCATCGGTGCCGTCGCCCCACTGCAGAGCCGCGACCCGGTTGTAGTTGCACGCGAACGCCAGCGCCACCACTTGCATGTGCATCAACGTGACCTTCTCGATCATGCCGTCGGTCTTGAAGGAGAAGCCGCTCTTGTAGGAGTTCAGCGTCGTCGTGTCGAGGCCGGTCTGCGTGCACATCATGCCGGCGTTCCCCATCGACACTTCGAGGTCGCGGATGCACGTGAAGTGCAAGTCCAGCCGCGCCCGATCGTCCGCGCTGAGCGCGGAGTTCGCCTTGAGGGTGTTCAGCTCGGCGCGCACCAGGTCGTTCACGCTCTTGCGCGTGGCGGCCAGCTCCGCGGCGACCGGATCGACCGTCATCCCACCGGTTCCGCCGGTGCCGGTCGAGGTCGTGTTGGTCAGCCCCACGAGCTTCGAGAACAGCGTGTACGGGTTCTGGTCGCCCGTGCGCAGCTGGTCGGCGCCCGCGCCCCGCCACGAGATCCGGTCTGCGATGTAAGCGCCCTTCGCCGCCGAATAGAGAATGATCGGATCGACGCCCGTCGGGTTCACCGCCTTGCCGATCGCGACGTCCGCCGAGAGTCCACCGGAATAGGCGCCGTGACCCGTCGAGCCTGGAACGATCGCGGTCAGCGCCTGGCAGAGGCCCTCCGCGTGACCGCAAGATTTCACGTTCTGCGGCCAGTTGATCTGCTTGAGCATCGTCAGGTTCGGCGCGTGCGCCGACAGGGCGCTCACCGCCTTGGTCGTCATCCCGGCGAGCCCCGACGTCGTCAGCGCGCCGGTCGCGTCGGGCAGGAAGCTCTCTCCGACGACCCCGCACGAACCGACGATGAACATCGTGAAGACCGGCGCCGAGCCAGCCGCCCACGCAGATCGCTCGGGCAGACCCTCCAGGAAGGGGAGTCCGATGGCGACCGTGCCGGCGCCGCGCAGGAACGCGCGCCGGTTGATGGCGTTCTTCCGCACGCCCTCCTGGGACAACCGGAAGCCTTGCAGCCTCCCCGTCTCCGGGTCGACGACGGGCCGAGCGATATCCTTAGGGTCGCGCATCACTAGGGACCTCCGTGGGTGCGGAACGCGTCGCTCCTGACGAGCTGGATGATGAGCTGCTTTTCCGAGCTGGTACCGGTCGCCATGCCCGCCGACGTCATCGCCGTCAGCAGCGGCATGTCATTCGGGGTCACGGTGCGCTGCAACCCGAAGCTGGCGAGCTTCTTCGCAAAGCATGTGTACGTCTGCGGCGTCGAGGCCAGGACCTGCATCAGCGAGGCGGCATCGGTCCAGGTCCGCGTGACGCCGTCGGCAAACGTGTACGAACCGCTCGAGTCGATGGTCAGGCCGCCGTTCTCGGTGTCGCGCCACTGCCCCATCCCGTCGAAGTGCTCGAACGCGAAGCCGAGCGGGTTGATCATGTCGTTGTGGCAGCTCTGGCCGCACGTTCCGGTCAACGTGTCGATGCGCTGTCGGTTGGTCTGGCCAGGCTGGAGCGGCGGGATATCCGGGATCACCGCCGCCGGCGGACCCAGCGTCGCGCACAGGGCGTCGAGGTTCAGCGTCGCGCCGCGCTTGATCGAGCTCGGCTCGTCGTTGTGCCCGTTGAGCGTCAGGTAGGCGAGCTGGGAGAAGAAGCCGACGCGCTTCGATCCCAGATCACTCTGCGCGTAACTGCCGCTCGCCGGTGCCGTCACACCGTAGAGCGCCGCCATCCCGGGGCCGTAGAAGCCCTTCGTCGACAGCAGCACGTCTTTGAGGCCCAGGCCCTGCGTGAAGATGTTGTCGAAGAACCGATACGACGACTCCTGATACTCGACGTTCAGCGACTCCTTGTAAGTCGGAACGTTCACCTTGAAGATGTCGGCGTATTCGGAGAAGTGCAGCCACTCGCCGTGGAACTGGCGCATGGCGGTCGTGGCCGCCGCCTCGCCCACCATCGTGGTGGCGAGCGCCGCGGCGCCGTCCGCGGTGTCGAGCTTGCCGGTGCCCGCCGCCAGATCCAGCGTCTTGTCGTCCGGGCCCGTTCCCCGCAGCCACAGCGAGAGCTTCGCCGCCATCTCGTAGCTGCTCAGCGGCGCGCCCTTCGCGCCGAGCTCGGTCCGGTACAGGAAATACGGGGACTGCAGCATCGCGCGGAGGACCAGCGACGCGCCCTTGGCGAACGTGCTGCGCGTTCCCATCAGCGACGAGCCCTGGTTGTAGAGCGTCATGTACGTCGCTTGCTCGGCCGTCGTCAGCGGGCGGCGGTAGGCGCGGCGGCCGACCGTCGAGATGAACCCGGCCGGGTCCGTGCCGCTGTAGACCTTGGTGAGCGCGGCGTCGGTCGCGGTCACCTGCGCGGCGAGCGTCTCGGCGGCCGACTGGAAATCCGACCAATTGCGCGCGTCGAAGCCCAGAACCATCTCGTTGTTCGTAAAGTCCGTCAGGCCGGTGGCGGGCGATTCGAAAGCCGATTCCAGCCCGCCTGACGGAACGTTGAGCAGCGTCTGGATGGCCTGGGCCCACTGCGTGTTCGAGAGCCGGATCGCGCGGTAGAACTTGGGCGTCCCGCTCAGGTCCAGCATGCTCGAGGAAGGCGGCGCGGTACCGCCGGTGCCCGCCACGCCGGTGCTGCTCCCGGCCGCTCCAGCGGCGTTTCCCGTGCCGGGATTGCCGCCGCCCGTCCCGGCCGATCCGGAGCCGGCGCTGTTCCCCGTACCGGGGCCTGCCCCCGCCGCGGAACCGGCGGCACCCGAGCTCACGTCGCCGAACGTCCCGTTACAACCCGCCAGCAGCCCCGCAGCCAGGACGACGGCGCACGCATCTCGTTGGATTCTCATGTGGCTCCGTGGTCGGTGGTTGCCCCGGTACCCGCCGCGCCCGTGAGAAGGGGAGGACTCCAACGGTGCTATCCCCTCGCCTACGCACCCGGATCACAATTGGCGCCAAGAATGAGAAGTTGTCATTCGTGAGAACAATCCGTCGACAAACGCGGCCGACACGGACTCACCTGCACCTACCTCGTGACCAAAAATGAGAGGTGGCAGGAAATGAGAATTCAACAGGAAGGCACAGAGCGTTCCTGTTCTCTCTGCCTCACCGCGGCGGCGGCCCGTAGAGCGTGGCCCGCTTCGTGATGTAGCCGAAGTTCGTTGTCGTCCGCATCTCCTGCAGGACGGTCCCGTTGGCGGTGATCTCCTGGATGATCCCCTTGCCGCCGTAGGCGATGACGATGTTGCCGTTCGCGAGGCGCTGCAGGTCACCCATCACGTCGGTCTGGTACGCCATGCCGGTCGCCTTGTAGGACCAGATCTGGCTGACGGTCTTGGCGGTGAGATCGAGCTTGATCTCCTGCGCGATCGAACCGTCGCCGGTGCCTCCGGGCTGATTGCTGCCCGCGACCATCAAGCTGTTGTTGTTGAAGATGAGGAAGTCGTCTAGCCCGAGCACGTGGATGCCGTGCTCGCTGCCCTTCCAGGTGAAGCCGGTGAAGGTCTTCGTCTGGCCGTTCAGGATCCAGACGACCGATCCGTCGGTCCGCCGGATCTTGGCGACCGCGCAGTGAATGTGGTCGGAATAGATCAACGTGTCGTCGGGCGGCGAGTACGTGATGTAGTTGACGTGGCACGGGCCCGTCGTGCCCAGCGCGCGCTGCGAGTTGGCGAGCGTCCTCACCGTGCCGTTCTTCCATTCCTTGATGTCGCTGCAGCCCTCGGCCGAACCGTCGGCGGCGTAGAACGCGACCGTCTCGTCGGGCAGCACGGTCAGCTGGTGGGAGAGCTCCGTGAACTGGTCCGTGAGGTTCTCGTCCATCAGCCCGTCCATCGTCACCCGGTGGACCTTCGCGTCCCGCAGGTTGGGCGGGTGGTTGTTGATCCACATGTGCGTCCCGGCGTAGTCCATCACCACGCCGGTGACGTAGTCGACGACGTTGAACCACCAGACGATGTCACCGTCGGCGTCGAGGATGTACGCGGGCGTGGTGCCGCCCGCGTTCGCCACGTACTGTCCCGTGAGCAGGAAGCCGCCCGCCAGCGCGGCGGCGTTGTTGGTCGTCACCATCGGCTTCACCAGGCCGTTGGCGAGCGGGCCGGTCATCACGGTGTAGTCCTGGCTCTGGCAGCTGCCGCCGTCGCTGGTCGCGGTGATCCGGTAGTGGTACATGCGCGACGCCTTCATCCCCAGCAGCAGCGTGCGGTAGCTGGCCTGCGCGAGGTCGACCGGCGCCGTCATGCCGTACGAGGTAGTGAGACCGAAGTCGATCTTCGCCGACTTCACGCCGGCGAGATCGGTCGACCAGGTGACGATGCCGACCGTCGCGATCTTCGTGCTGAGCGAGGACGACGCGGTGATCGAGCAGGCAGCCGAGCCACCGCTGCCGCCGGCGCCGCCGCTCGCGCCCGCCGTTCCCGTGCTGCCTGCGGTTCCCGTGGTGCCTGCAGTTCCCGTAACGCCCGCCGTTCCTGTGCTGCCTGCTGATCCGGTCGAGCTGCTTCCGCCGCCCCCGCAACCGAGGGCAACAGCAACCAGCGAACCGCAGACTGCGGCGAATCCTGTCGAGGTGCGTCGCATGGGACCTCCGGCCGTTAGAGCCGGGTCGGCGTGCGCGCCGTCGACTTTATTTGAGTCGGGACCCTCAAAGGGTCCCGAACCCCCCACGATGGTGCGCGCCGAGCAAAGCTCGGCGGCTCCCCACGCGTTATTTTTCGCAGGGCTTCAGAATCGTCATGTACCAGGGCGCGGGATTGCGGCAGTTGCCGCAGATCAGTCCGACCATCCACGTGCCCTCGCCGTCGATCCCGGGAAACGCCGCGCCGTTGTCGTCCTTGAGCTGCGTGAAATCGAGGACCGAGCCCGACTCGATGTTGGCGCGATAGGTCGCGGCGGCGATTCCGTCCAGGTTGAGGAACGACGCTTCCAACTGGCCGGGCGTCTGCGTGTAGTGACCCACGACGGCGCTGGTGACGTAGGCCTCCGTGAACGGGTGACCGAGCGCGTTGGTCTTCATCATCGACCAGTCGAGCGTCAACGCCGCGGTTCCGCCCGTCACGCCGGTGATCCCCAGGTCGTGCAGGTTTGCCGAATACGTCAGCTGCGTCGACGTGTCGGTCAGCGAGACGTTCGTGACGGTCGAGGTGGTGTCAATGTTGAACGCCTGGAGCATCCGGATGTCCCGGCCGATGTCCATGCCGCCCTGCACCGCGACGATGAACGTGGAGTTGGCGGGCGTGTACTTTCCCGCGTCGAAGTACTGCTTGAACATCGCCTCCGTCACGGCGGTCCCGTTGGCCAGGAAATCGAACAGCCGGCCGGACGTCGTACCAGCGAGGGGAAGGTTCAGCGGCGGCGACACGACCAGGTCCGCGGTGTAGAGGTCGTCGTCGTTCAGATCGGTCTCGAATTGCGCGCGCGGAATGTTCCACATCATCATCAGCGCCGTCCCGAGATCGGCGGCCGGATTCAGCGGGCGGCCGCGGAAGTCCTTCGTCAGCGCGCCCCAGTCGAAGGTCAGGTTCGTCATCGGCGCGACGGTGACGGGTGGCAGCGTGATGGTGCTGGTGAACCTGTAGTCGTTGCTCTCGTTCGCGATCACGTTCGCGCCGAAGCAGGTCATGGGCGCGGCCACGCTGCCGCCGCAGCCGAGCGCGGGCAAGAGCAGCAGCGCCGCGAGCGTTGCGCCGTAGGTTGAAACTTTCACGGCGACGAGAGTCTACGTTCGCGCGCTGCCGGCGTCACGCCCCGATTGTCGCACTCGCACCACGACCATTACTAATGTAGCGGCAGACCCGCGCGTCGCGCGGCTAGTTACTGTTGGTCGCCGCCAGCCAGGTCTTCGTCAGCGTTCCAAAGTCGGTCAGCTGCGTGAGCGCGGTGTCGGTGAACATGTTCGGCGTCCACGCGTTGTCGGTCACCCAGGCGATCCAGCTGGCGCCGTTGCCGTCGACGACGGACCGCAAGCTGGTGCCCCACGTGGTCGAGGTGGTGTTGGGCACGCCGGTCTGGTTCGAGATGATGTAGCCCCACTCCGTGATGAACACCGGCGCGCGCCCGACCGCGGCGGCGACCTGGTTCTGGAACGTCTGGTTCCAGTTGCCGGGATAGATGTGGGCCGTGTACATGAGGTTCGTTCCCGTCGGTGGGCTGGCCGTCGCGTCGCCCGGCTTCTGGCACCACGACATCGACGGCACGATGATGACGTTGTTCGGTGCCTTGGCGCGGATGGCGTTGATCCATCCCTGCGCGACTGGCTTGAACGTCGCCCACGACGCGCTGGCGTCGATCGGTTCGTTGAACGGTTCGTAGAGGACGTTCGTGTAACTGGCGAACTGCGCGGCGACGTCGGTCCAGAACGTCGTCGCGTCGGCGGCCGACGTCCCGCTGACGGCGTTGTCGATCTGGTGGTAGTCGATGATGACGTACAGATTCTTGCCGCGCGCGTAGTCGATCGCGGGACGCAGCACGCGGCTGACGTAGTCGGCGGCGGAGAGCGGCGTCGTCGGCGTGCAGCTCGCGGTCGGACCGGTGCCGACCGGATACGGCATCGGCGAGCAATACGCGCCGCCGCCGTTGTACGAGATCTTCGGGTAGACGGGCAGGCGCACGACGTGTCCCTGCACGCCGGCGGCGGCGACCTTGTCCATCCGCGCGGTGATGCCGGCCGCGCTGTTCCCGTTGTAGGCGTAGAGGGCGCCGATGTCGATCAGCGACGAGCCACGGAGGACGATCGTCTTGCCGCTCGGGTCCTGCAGCTTGTTGCCGGTCACGGTGAGCTGCGGCAACCCGCCTGGCGAGCCGCCGCTGCCGCCGCTGCCGGTCGTACCACCGCGCCCGCCGCTGCCCGTCGTTCCCGCGACGCCCGTCGTCCCCGCCGCGCCCGTTGTTCCGGCGGCGCCCGCATCGTCGGTTGCGGAATCGTTCGAACCGCACGCAGACAGCACGGCGGCGATCAAAGCCAGCGCTAACGAAGCGCGTAATTTCGTCATCGCAGAAGTTTGAGTCTCCACGGACGCCGCGCAGTCCACAAGCATCCCGTCAGCGACGGGATATGCGATGTCGCGGGACGGATATGAGACATCGCGTTTCGCCTGTTCGAAAGTTGAACGGCGTGTGCGATGAACAGACTCCATGCCGGCCGGGATGTCACGCGCTGCGCGCCGTTCGATCGCCTCCATCGCCATGCTGCTGGCGATCGCGTGCGCGAAGGATCCCGACTACAAGCGGATGAGCGGCACGGGCGGAAGCGGTAACGGAGGCAGCACCGGCAGCGGCGGATCGTCCGGCACGGGCGGCGCGCCGCCGCCGGTCGACTCCGGATTGCCCACGTCCTTCAAGTGGACGTCGCCCGGACCGCTGATCACGGCCAAGCAGGACGCGACGCACCCGATCGTGTCGCTCAAGGATCCGTCGGTCGTGTTCGTCGACGGCCGCTGGCACGTGTTCGCCACCACCGCCAACACCAGCGGCGGCTGGAGCATCGTCTACCTGACGTTCACCGACTGGCCGCAAGCCGACGCCGCGCCGCTTTTCTACCTGGACAACAACCCGCCCGCGCTCGGCGGCTATCACGCGGCGCCGCAGGTCTTCTACTTCGCGCCGCAGTCGAAGTGGTACCTCGTCTTCCAGTCGGGCCAGCCGCAGTACTCGACCAACGACGACATCACCAAGCCCGCGGCGTGGACCCGGCCCGTGGACTTCTTCCCCGGCGGCGAGCCGCCGGGCGTGACCGCGAACAAGGGCGCCGGCGGCTGGCTGGATTTCTTCGTCATCTGCGACGACGTCAACTGCCACCTGTTCTTCACCGACGACGACGGCGAGATGTTCCGCAGCCAGACGAAGCTCACCGACTTCCCGTCCGGCTTCGGCGACGCGGTCGTCGCGATCCAGGGCGTGAAGGAGACGGTGTTCGAAGGCGGCATGACCTATCACATCAAGGGCAAGGACGCGTACCTCACGCTGGTCGAGGCGTTCGGTCCGAGCGGCAACCGCTTCTTTCGATCGTTCGTGTCGTCCAGCCTGGACGGCGTCTGGACCCCGCTGGCGGCGGACTGGACGAATCCGTTCGCCGGCAAGACGAACGTCACGTTCACGGCCGGCACCGCCTGGACGGCCGACATCAGCCACGGCGAGCTGATCCGCAACGGCTACGATCAGAAGCTGGAGATCGACCCGACCAACCTTCAGCTCCTGTATCAGGGCGCGGATCCCGCGACCACCAGCCTCGAATACTCGCAGATCCCCTGGAAGATCTCGTTGCTCACTCAGGTGCCATAATGAAAAACTCGAGATTACCTTTCGTGCCTCGCTTCGCCTCCATTGATACCTGTCGCTTCGCTTTCGCCCTGCTGCTCGCGGGCGCCGGCTGCGCCGCGGATCCCGCGTACAAGAACGACGGCGGTGGAAGCGCCGGCACCGGCGGCAGCAGCGGCGGCGGCGGCGGCGGTGGCACCGGCGGCAGCAGCGGCGGTACCGGCGGCACCGGCAACATCGCGCCCGGCCCCGGCCTTCCCGTTCCCCCGGGTCCCGACAACTTGCCGCCGCCGTCCGGCACACCCGGCAACCTGAAGATCCTCGACTGGGCCGGCTTCAAGTCCGCCGTCACGTACACGTTCGACGACGCGCAGCCGTCGCAGGTCGAGCACTACGCCGAGCTGCAGGCGTTGGGCGTGCGCATGACCTTCTACATCAACAGCAGCAGCAGCAACATCGAGGCGACGTTCAAGCAGGCGGTGATCGACGGCCACGAGATCGGCAACCACACGGTCCACCACTGCCGCGCCGACCTCACGATGTGCACCAACCCGCTGGCCAGCGTCGACGCCGAGTTCGACGAGTGCACCAACTACATCATCACCCGCCTCGGGCAGGGCGCGGTCTGGACGTCCGCCAGCCCGTACGGCGACACCGGCTGGGACGCGCCCGCCATGTCGCGCTTCTTCATCAACCGCGGCGTCCAGAGCGGCAACATACCCGCCAACAGCACGTATGATCCGTTCAACCTGCCCTGCCACGGCGCGGTCGAAGGCGAGACCGCCGCGATGTTCAACGCGCAGATCGACAGCGCCGAGACGCAGGGCCGCTGGCTGATCTTCCTGATCCACACCATCGCGCCGACGTCGCAGATCTGGTACGCGCCCATCGACATCTCGGTGATCTCCGACAGCGTCGCGCACGCGAAGTCGCTGAGCGACGTCTGGATCGATTCGACCGTGAACATCGGCGCCTACTGGCGCGGGCAGAAGGTCGTCGCGGCGGCGCAGCCGGCGACGTCGGGCGGCGGCCAGACCTGGACCTGGACGCTGCCGGCGCATTTTCCGCCGGGACGGAACCTGCGCGTCACCGTCGACGGCGGCACGCTGTCGCAGAACGGCGCGCCGCTGACCTGGGATCCGCACGGCTACTACGAGATCGCGCTGGATGCGCAAACGCTGACGCTGTCGCCGTAAATGCGAGGACTCATGCTGCAAAGATTGACGATGGCGGCCGCGATCGCGGCGGTCGCGGGCTGCGCGTCTGACCCGAATTACATGGGCCTCGACGCCAACGACCACGACGCCGCCGATACCGGCGGAACCGACGCCGGCGCCACCGAGACGATCGTCAACAACCCGGTGCCGCCCCCGGCGGGCGTCGTCGCGGCGGGCGTGCGCTGGTTCGGCCGCGTCGACACGACCAACGCCGCGCAGCCGCGCTTCTCGTGGTCAGGCACGGGGTTCGTGGCGCGCTTCTCGGGCACGGCGCTGGCGGCCTCGCTGCAGATCACGGGGACGTCCGCGATCTTCAAGACGGTGGTCGACGGCGCGCCGCAGGCGCCCTTCACCGCGACGAGCGGCACGGCGACGTACATGCTCGCGACCGGCCTGTCCGCCGACGTGCACACCGTCGAGGTGTACCGGCAGACGGAGGGCCCGCAGGGCGAGGCGCGGCTGATGGGTCTCACCGTCGCTGACGGGGCGCTGATGGATCCGCCCGCCGGCGCGAGTCGGCTGATCGAGGTGATCGGCGATTCGATCAGCTGCGGCTACGGCAACCTCGGCAAGAACGGCGACGCCGACTGCTACCCGACCGAGAGCCACTGGGACACCTACGGGGCGATCGCGGCGCGCGCGCTCAACGCCGAGGTGAGCACCATCGCCGGATCGGGCCGCGGCATCATCCGCAACTACGGCGGCGACATGATCGGCACGATGCCGATGGTCTACACGCGCGCGGTGGCGAACGCGACGACGCCGGTGTGGGACTTCCACGTCGAGCCGCAGGCCGTGATCATCAACCTGGGCACGAACGACATCAGCAACAGCAAGGGCGATCCGGGCATGCCGTTCCGCGACACCTACCGCACGCTGCTCGAGACCATCCGCGCCTATTACCCGCACACGTTCATCATCGGCTTCGTCGCCCCCCTGCTCAGCAGCGGCGAGGCCGCGGCGATCAACGCGCACATCAAGGCGGCCGTCGACGCGCGTATCGCCGCCGGCGACACGAACGTCGAGTTCTTCAACCAGATCCCGCCGCAGACGTCGGACAAGGCCGCCTGCCAGTACCACCCGAACGTCGCCGAGAACATGATCATGGCGGACCTGCTGGTCACCGAATTGAAAGCCAAGCTCGGCTGGTAGCTCGCCGCAACCTGCTCGGCGCCCTCACCCGGCGCCTGCGGCGCCGGCCTCTCCCGCAAGCGGGAGAGGCAAGGTCGGATCCGGTCCCCTCTCCCGCTTGCGGGAGAGGGTTAGGGTGAGGGCACGCCGCTTTCGGGCGACGTTCGCGTTAGCGCTTGGCGCCGTGGAGCAGCGCCAGCAGGCGATCGATGTCGGGCGCAGGCGTGTCGGGCGGCTCGGTCAGCATCTCCCGCAGGTGCTTGGTCATGGTGGCGAGCACCTCGGTGAACGCCGCG
>Ga0207645_10003235_pt1 | contig 12442 bp, 15 predicted proteins | sample KBSM53metaG_FD_184331 | JGI IMG/M metagenome (GOLD analysis project Ga0207645, IMG submission 184331) | Miscanthus rhizosphere microbial communities from Kellogg Biological Station, Michigan, USA - KBS M5-3 metaG (SPAdes) (version 2) | ecosystem: Host-associated > Plants > Roots > Rhizosphere >...
GGAACAGGCGGCGCGACGGGCGGCACCGGCGGTGCGACAGGTGGAACCGGCGGCGGGCTCGCGGGAACCGGCGGCGGCGTTGCGGGAACCGGCGGCGGCGTTGCGGGAACGGGCGGCGGCGTTGCGGGAACGGGCGGCAGCGTTGCGGGAACCGGCGGCAGCGCAGCGGGAACCGGCGGCAGCGCAGCAGGAACCGGCGGCGGCTCGGGGACGGGCGGCGCCGCGGTCGCTCCGATCATCAGCAGCACGAACTTCCTGGTCGTCGCGCACGGCCTGGATCTGACGATCACCGGAACCGGCTTCAGCGGCGTGACCGGATTGAAGATCGGCAACGTGGCTCATACACCGAACATCGCGTCGAACACGCAGATGAACGTCCGCGTGCTGGATTCGACGCCCACCGGCGCCCAGTCGATCGTCGCCACCAGCGCGGCCGGGCAGTCGCTGCCCTTCGGTGTCACGATCATTCACCTCGTCATCAACGAGCTGGACCCCGACACGCTGAACACCGACACGATGGAGTTCGTCGAGCTCTCCACCGGCGTCGCGGCCGTGCCCCTCACCGGCTACTCGCTGGTGTTCTGGAACGGCGCCACTGACAGCGCGTATTACGCGATCGATCTGGACGCCACCACGAACAGCGCCGGCTACTTACTGGCGGGCAACGCGGCGCTGACGACGAACCTGATGTTCCCCGACAACACGCTGCAGAACGGCGCCGACGCGGTCGGTATCTACGCCGCGATGGCGTCCTCGTTCCCGACCACCAGCCTGGTGACCGCGACGAAGCTGATCGATGCGGTCGTCTACGGCAGCGCCGATCCCGACGCCACCGGGTTGCTCGACGTGCTGATGGGACCGGTCGGCAGTCCCGCCCGCATCCAGGTCGACGAGGGCGGTGTCGGCGTCTCCGACATGCGGTCGATCCAGAGATGCGGCGCGATCCGGCTGTCGGGCCAGCAGTTCGGGACCGGTACGCCGTCGCCCAACGCCGCCAATTCGATCATCTGCGCGGCGGACTGACGCCCGTCGTCACGTTTTCGCGGCGAGCGGGTCGTTCTCGATGCGCGTCAGCCAGAAGTCGATGTCGAAGCGCGGGTCGCCGGTCAGCACCCGCCAGACGCGGATGCGGTTCGCGATCTCCAGCCGCACGTCGTGACCGTACCAGCCGTGATCGCGGCTGAGGATCTTCTGGATGCGCGGATCGTGGAGATCGCCGGCGTCCCACGTCAGCTTCTGCGGCGCGCGCGGGTTGAGGCGCAGCTTGAACATCGTGCGCGGGCGGTCCGTGCGGTTCGGCTGGCCGCAATGCCAGATGCCGTGGTGGCAGATCAGCAGCGAGCCGGCCGGGCACGCCATCGATTCCTGTCCGACGAAATTCTGGTAGCGCGCGACAGCCGATTCGTTGACCCGCCGCAGGTGGCTGCCGGGTAGATACATCGTCCCGCCCATCTCGCGCGGGGTGTCGTGGAAGAAGAAGAGCAGCTGGATGTCGAAGGCGGCGGGGCGCGGATCGAGGATCGCGTCGGCGTGCCACGGCTGGCTCCATTCGTTGCGCGGCGCGATCACGTGCGCGTAGTGGTGGTCGTAGATCGGATCGGGGCCGAGCAAGCTCTCGATGGTCGCCGCGACGGCCGGCGACTCCAGCACCGCGGCCAGGGCGGGCCAGTCCCGAAACAGCCCGGCGAGCGGACGCCCCGGCCATCCGGCGGCGGCGCTGGCGGGGTCGGCGCCGAACGGCGACGGCGGGCCGCCGCCGGCCAGCTCGGCCAGGGCGGCGTCGCACAGCGCGCGCGGCACGATGCCGTCGAGTCGCAGCGCGCCGTCGGCGACGAAGCTGGCGACTTGCAGACTGGTCAGCCGGCGCGCCGGCATTGCCGCAGGAGCCGTCGCCACCGTCGTCGCCATCAATCCTCCACCATCTTCTCGAGCACCACCTCGTATTCGAGGAACGCCGTCTCGTGCTCGGCGCCGCGCGCCGCCGGGCGAAGCTGCGGCAGCTGGATCACGCGCCAGCCGTCGCGCATCGCCGCCACCACGGACGCGTAGGGTGGCTTGTCCGCGTCGCCGGCCATGTGCTTCTCGCGCCCGGTCCCGTCGAACAGCGACCAGGCGCCCACCGGGCTGTCGAGGCTGGAGTTCGCCGCGTACAGGATCAGCAGCTTCTGCTTCTGCACGCCTTCAGTGTGACATGAGATCGCCTACTTCTTCGGCGTGACAGCGGCGGTCTTGGGATTGGGGTTGTCGGCCGCGTTCAGGTAGTGGATGTCGAACGGCCCCGTCCCGTTCACCTGCACGACGGCTTCCTCCGTCGTCTCCGCCGCGTGGTGCGCCTTCCCGGGCAGGAAGTGAAACCCACCCGCGGTCAGCGTGGTCGCGGGCGCTTCCATGGTGTCACCCATGTGCAGGACGAACGCGCCGGAGATGACCGTCAGCTGCTCGTCCTTGCTGTGCCAGTGCGGCGGGATCTTGTATCCGGGCGGCATCTTGAGGCGCACCGCGAACGGCGCGTTCTTCGCCGGATCGCCGTTCAGCACCGCCATCTGGGCGCCCTTGGGAAGATCGGGCGGCGCGTCGCCCCACTTGATCTCACCCGCATTGACCGACGACGCCGCGGCCTTGGCCGGGGCGGCTTTCTTTGGTGTGGCAGTGTCGGCGCCGAGGGCGGGGGTGGCGGCCAGCAGGAGGAACGGGATCGTCGTGGCGAAGAGTTTCATCGGCGGCTCCTTGTCGGGTTGGCCGCGAAAACTAATCACGCCGATCGGTACTGGCAGTCTGGATGCGTGTCAGGGGCCGGTCGAGGGGATGGCTTCCAGGAACTTGCGGACGCGCCGGGCGGTCGCGGCGCCGTCAAGCTGCGACACCGGCTGGCCGTTCACGAACGCGATCAGCATCGGGATGATCTGGATCCCGCATCTGTCGCCCAGCTGCGATTCCCGTGTGAGGTCGGCCTTGAGAAGGCGCCAGCGCTGCGCGTCCTGCGCAATTTCCGATTCGACGATGGGGATAATCTCGCGGGACGGCATCGCCCACGCCGCGATGAACAGGACCAGGACGACGCGGCCGTCGTGCACGTCGATGTCGGGAGCCAGAGTCTTCAGGATCCCGGCGCAAGAATCAGGGAACGCCGGCCGCGCGGTGTCCGCCGCCGGCGGCCGCGGGCGCGGCACTGGCTTCGGCGGCCGTGCCGCGGGCGTTTCCTTCCTGTTGCAGGCACCAGCCGCGAACAGCAAGGCGACGCAGACGGCAATCCGGGCAATCATGGTTACCAAGCGTCGAAGCAGTCGTAGTTGCGCTGGCGGGCGATCTTGTCGCCGCGGAATTCAAGGAACACCGCGAAGCGGGCGCGCATCTGGCCGCCCGCGGGCAGGCCGCCCAGCGGGACGGCCACCGTCCCGGTCCACTGCACCTCCAGCGCGACGGTGTCGCCGTTCTCGACGGCGCCCAGCAGCTCGAACCGCTGCGCGCGCATCACCTTCTGCCCGCGCACGGCGCCGTCCAGCAGCGCCGCCAGATCGCGGCGCGCGCCGGCTGGCAACAGGCGGTTGGGAAACTCTTCCTGGACGACGTCGCCGGTGAAGAAGGCGGCCAGCGCATCGCCGGTCGCCCCCGCCTCCAGCGCCGCCAGGTACGTCTTCGCGATGTCGGTGCGGCTTCGCGCCATGACGGCGCGATTCTACGATCACTTCGGGACCCTCGAAGGGTCCCGAGCCCCCGCGATGAGCTCCGCGCGGCAAAGCCGCGCTGCGCTCGACACGATCACTTCACGCGGGGGCGAGCGCCTGCTCGGCCTCCATCCGCGCGGCCAGCGCCTCCAGCACCGCTTGCTCCGCTTCTTCGAAGTCGTGCGCGGCGACGCTCACCATGTCCAGCGCGATGTCCTCGGCGTGCTGCGCGTGCGCCTGCAGCTTCTCGATCTCTCGCCGCTGCTCCCACGACGTGATCGCGTCGATGGCCCGGTTCCGCCGCTCGTTCTTCCACGTCGCGATCTTGCTCTGCAGCTGCTCCGAGCGCGATCTCTGCTGCTCCAGGCGCGTGCGCAGCTCCGTCTGCCGCTCGCTCAGCCCGGCCATGTCGTCGTCGTGCAGCTCGGAGATGTCCTTCTTGAGCATCTCGAGCTTCCGCTTCGCCGCGTCGATCTGCTGGGAGAGCCTCTGCTTCAGTTCTTCGGCCGCGCCACCCATGCGAACCCTCCTCCCCTTTACGTACAAGGTGGAGGCGCGTTCCGGGCTCTGCCCTTAGGGCGATCTCTTATTGGCGCTTGAGGCGGCCCATTGATCAGTTGAAGTACGGCGTCAGCGCGCGCTCGGCGCGGGCGAGGATGTCTTCGACGAAGGCCGGCGGCCTGGATCTCGTAACGCGGTCGTTGCTCGACGCTCAGGAGTGGCCCGGATCGTCGAGGCGCCGTCGCGGACGCATATCTTCGATATGGGAAAGGGCGGGTGGTTTCTGGGGACTTGCCTGTTCGCCGTCAGTTGTTCGAGCGGCGGCGGCGAGCAGACGGGTGCCACAGGCGTGGGCGGCGCGGTGGCCGCGCCGACCGGGATTGGCGGCGCGCCGTCGCAGGCCACGGATACGAACCCCGCCAACCCGAACGTGACGAACACGCCGCCCGCTTCGCCGAACGGGCCCACCGTGACGATCCCGCCGGGCGGACCGGGCGCGGGCGGGACCACGGGCGCGGGGACGGGCGGCGCGGCGGGCGCCAGCTCGACCGGTGCCGCGGGCGATACTGGGACGACGGGCGCCGCGGGCGCTATCGGATCGGCGGGGACGACGGGCGCTGCAGGCGTGAACGGTGCGACCGGCGCCGCGGGCGACACGGGTGTCGCCGGCACGACGGGCGCCGCCGGCACCGGCGGCACGCAACCGCCGCCGCGCAACTGGCCCACCGTGGACTGCGTCGGTGGCCCGTGCGCGGCCCCGAACGTCTGCGTGAACCTCGACTTCCTGTTCGTCGCCTGCGTCGCGTGCGGCGGCAACGATCAGGTGTGCTGTCCGCCGTACGAACTCGTCGATCCGTTCCTGGGGACGTGCGATGCGGGCCTCGTCTGCGCGCACAACCCGAACTTCCAGTCGGACCCTCCCACGGATGTCGTGCAGAACGTCTGCCAGATCCCGGGCATGCCGCCGGCGGCTGACGGCGGGCTGAACCACCAGCGCCTCATGCTGTCTCAGTGACCGCCCGGCGCTGCGGCGACTACTCGAACGCCGGGACCGTCCAGTCGATCCACTTCGCCTTGTCGATCGTCGCGTTGCTGCCCGAGAAGGCGGTCTTCGCGATGCTCCAGGCGTGCGTGTCGGTGGCGGTCTGGTCGAGGAGGAACTTCTTGATGAAGGCGGTGACGTAGGGCGCCTCGGCGCTGTTGGGCACGCAGTGCGTGTGGCCGCTGTTGGAGAAGCCGATGTTGTCGGTCACGCCGAGCGCCTGGTAGATCAGCTGCGCGGCCGCCACGTCGGTCGCGGCGCTGTTGACGCCCAGCCACTGGTAGTCGGTGTTCTCCAGGACCATCAGGCCGCGCGGGGCGACCATGCCCATCAGCTGGTGGTGATCGAACGGCAGCTTGTTCACGTTCGCCGACGTCCCGAACTGCTGCAGCGCGGTTCCGAACCACGGCTGCTCGCCGTAGGCGCTGTCCAGTGTCTGGACCTTGTGGTTGGTCATCGTGCCGCCGAAGCTGGCATCCTCGGCGTAGGACACGCGCCAAGACGCGGCGCCGCCCGATCCGGATTCCTGCGGGATGGTCAGCACGATGCGCTCGTCGAACGCGCCGACCATCAGCGCGCCCTTGCCGTTGCGCGAGCAGCCGGTGATGCCGATGCGCTTCGGATCGATCTTCGCGTCGGGCGTGACCTCGAGCGCGTCGATCACGCGGCTGACGCCCCAGGCCCACGCCATCAGCGCGCCCACCGATTTGTCTCCGTTCACGTCGTAGAAGAAACCCGTTCCGCGGCTGCCGCTCTGGTTGCCCATCTTGTTCGTGTCGAAGTTGATCTGCGCGACGCCCAGGCTGTCGAGCGATCCGGACACGGGGATCGACATTCCATCCAGGCCGATGATCGCGGGGAACGGACCGTCGCCGGCGGGCAGGGTAATGCTGACCGTGAATGACTTGCCCAGGACGTTCACGGTCAGCGTCTTGCCGGAGACCGTCGCGGTTACCGCGCCCGGATCCTTCGGGTTCTTCTGGCCGGCTTCGTAGCCCTGGATCTGCGCGCTGATCTCGGCGCGCCGGCACTGCCATTCGCCGCGCGAGCCGATGCGGGTACCGGCGATCGTCATGAACGGATCGGGGAGCTTGTCGTTCGATGTCAGCGCCGAGAACGCGGGCAGCGCGGGGATCGTGCAGTCGGTGCCGCAGTCTTCCTTGCCGCAGCCGGTGGGTGCGGCGCCGGCGCCGCCGGTTCCGGCCCCGCCTGTCGTGCCGGCCTGGCCGCCGGAACCCGCCACCGCGCTGCCGCCGGCGCCGCCGCGGCCGCCGCCGCGGGATCCCCCGGTGCCGGCGAAGCCCCACCGCCCGGCCTCGCCGGTCATTCCGCCGGGGTCCGCCCCGCCACAGCCGAGCACGCCGAACGCGGCGATCGCCAGGCCGGATCGGAGCGAAGCGCTCGACGCGGATCTCATACCCTTCATTCCCGGCCGCACGGTGTCGCGACCGCGCGGCGCCTCTCAAATTTGGCGCCAGCGACGCATTTCATGCGGCCGTCTGCGCACTTACGGAAATTCACGGACGCGGGCTGCATACAGATTCCCGCGTTGCGGCAAGGTGATCACACCGCTGGCGCCAGCGGCGCCCCGACCCGTCGCGTTCAGCTCTGAGCGGCGCGCGATTCGTCGCCGGCGCTGTCGCAGAGATCCTCGAGAGACGCGAGCAGCCGGTTGACGTCGTGCTGGAAGGCGACCTCGCTCTTGATGTCGCCGTTCGTCAGGACGCGACGGGCCTGGCGGACGCTCAAGATCTGGATGTTCTCTTCGTCCATGGCTGTACGCGGTTTGAGCAATGCACATGCCACGGCTGCTCACCCGCCGCAGCCGCGGGACCGCGCCGTCACTGCTGTCAGGAACTCGACGCGGCCATCCCGACGCCCGCCCGTGGCGGTCCGGCCACACACCCGCGCCCTGTAAGCCCACGGCCGGTCCGGCGTTCTACGCGTGGAGGAAACGCCATGCACCGGTTCACGCGCTTCGTGATGTTGGTTGTTTTGCTCGCCTCGTCCTGCACCAAGAACATGCTGCGTTCGCCCGCGCCCGCGGCGAGCGCGGTTCCGATCGTGAACGCCTCGGCGCCTCGCCTTCCTGGACTCGACGACCAGGCCATGACGCCGGCGGTGCGCCGCCAGATCATCCGCAACGCCGACCTCAGCGTGGAAGCGGATGATCCCGGGCGAGCACGCAATCAAGCGATCGCCGTCGCCGAGCGAATCGGCGGCTTCGCGCAGAGCACCGACACCGTCAGCGCGGACCACGAGCTGGAACGGTCCGAGCTACGCGTGAACCTCCTGCTGCGCGTCCCCTCGGACAGGTTCGAACCTGCGCTGGGAGAGCTGCGCGCCCTCGGGCGCGGCGTCGGCCGTGAACAGGTGACGGGCCAGGACGTGACCGAGGAGTTCATCGACCTCGAGGCGCGCATCCGGACGCAGCGCGCGCTGGAGGCACAGCTGCTCGAGATCTTGAAGACGACGACGGCGGTCAGCGAGATGATGGAGGTTCACAAGCGCCTGGCGGACGTGCGCGGCGAGATCGAAAAGATGGAGGGCCGCCACCGGTACCTCGACGACCGGGCCTCGCTTTCGACGATCCGGCTGGAGATTTCCGGGCCCGCGTCGGGCCGCGGCCACGGCTTCGGGGATAGCGTGCGCCGCGCGAAGGTCGACGTGGTGGCGATCGCGTCGGGGATCGTGACAGGGGCGATTCGCCTGACCGGGTTCTTGCTGCCGGTCCTGGTGATGATCGGCCTGCCCGGCTACGCCATCAGACACGCGATCCGCCGGCGCCGTGCGTTGAACGGTCGTATCCCACCCCCAATCGAGCGATGACTTTCGGATCCGGGCGGGCGTAAAATCATGGCGTGCGGTTGCTGAAGGACATTCGGGAGATGCCGCGCTGGGAGAAGGCGGCGCTCACCGCGGCGGTGGTCGTGATGGCGGCGTGGGCGGTCGGGAGGGAAGTGCGCTCCCGGCCCGGGACCATCGTCGTGAACGTCGTTCCGGCCGATGCCACCGTGTTGATCGACAACGTCAGGGTGGGCAACAAGGGTTCGGTGACGGCCGAGCGGCTCCCCGGCGTTTACACGTTGTCGATCACGCGCGACGGGTATGCGCGCGAGGATCGGCAGATCGAGGTCAATCGCGGTCACACGCTCACGCTGAACGCGAAGCTGGAGCCTTCACCCGATACCGGCTTTGAGCTGACCAGCGATCCGCCGGGCGCGCTGGTGTGGCTCGACGACGAGCCCGTCCGGGAGGCATCGGGCAATCAGGCGCGGACGAACTTCCGCGCGAGCCGGATCGCGCCCGGGCATCACGTGATCGAGCTGCACGGCGTCAGTCGGTTCAAGGCGTGGAAGCAGGACGTGGAGATCGAGGCGGGATCGATCCGCAAGATCCACGCGACGCTGATTCCCGTCCCGATCGAGCGACCAGTCGTGGAGGTACCTGGGCTGGTGCGGCTGGACCCATTCACGACCGAGTAGCGCGCTCCACGAGGTCGGCCGCGGTGATGGCCGGCAGTGGGCGCCAGGGCGCGCCGCGGTCGACGAGGCGTTTGGTCCGCACGTCGATCGGCAGGTTCGCCTCGATCGGGTAGTAACGGTTGTGGCGGGCGATGAGATCGTTGAGCAGCGCGAGCTCCGCCGTGAACTCGGCGGATGACGTCGCATCAACCGGCGCTGCGGCCGAGGCGATCTTGCCGATCAGCCGCGCCTCGAGATCCTCGATGCGGCGCCGCCGGCGAATGTAGCCGGGCGCCCCCTGCGCGTACGCCCGCAGCCGGTCCTCCAGCGAGAGCGTGAAGTTGCGGGGCGGCGCGACCGTATCGATCACGGGCTGCGGCTTTTTCGGATCCATGTCCGGGACGAAGCCTAGCAAAGCGCGGAGGTGTAATTTTTTGCGGTCGGGCGCGGACCGGGGTCAACTCTCCGCATGGCACATGCACGCCTGAAGGAACTACCTACGACTTCCGGAAACGACGCGGGGCTCCGCGGCCGGCTGGAGCAATTCGGCCTGGCGACCCTGTTGACGTTCTTCGACCTCGAGCGGCGCGCCGGCCAGATCCTCGTCGTCACCCCCGACCGGGTGGGCCGCGTCTGGCTGCACAACGGACGCGTTCTCGCCGCGCGCATCGAGGGTTCGCGCCGCGTGAACCGCGCGGCGATCTACGAGATGCTGACGTGGGACACCGGCCGCTTCACCTTCACGCAGGAAAATCTGGCCGGCGCCCTCGACGAGATCGGCGCGCCGACCACGCTGCTGCTGGTCGAAGCCGCCCGCCGCGCCGACGAAGCCGCCTCGCCCGCCTGATCGCGGCGCCGTCAGCCGTCAGCCGTCAGCTCACTTGGCGCGCGTGGAAGGCGATCATCTTCTCCGCGATGAACGCCGCGTGGTCCTCGGTCGCGAAGTGTCCGCTGTCCAGGCGGTGCATCTCGGCGCGCGGTAGATCGCCCAGGTAAGCCTCGCCGCCCGCGCGGGTGAAGAAGATGTCGTCCTGTCCCCAGAAGATGATCGTCCGGGGCTGGCGCTTCTTCAGGAAGTCCTGCCAGTCGGCGTAGCGCGCGACGTTGGTGCGGTAGTCGTAGAACAGGTCCAGCTGGATGCGTCGCTGGTTCGGGCGGGCGATCAACGCCGCGTCCATGTTCCAGGTGTCCGGGCTGATGAGCTCGGGCTGCTTGTGACCGTGCAGGTAGATCTGCTTGATGGTCGCCGGATCCATGAACGCCTCCAGCTGCTTCTCCACCTCCGGCGTGCGCCCCTTCCAGTAGGCGTGGCGCAGGCCGTCCCAGGCGGCGGTGAACCCGACCTCGTACGCGTTGCTGTTCTGGACGATGAGCCAGTCCACCTGGTCGGGATGGCGAGTCAGGATGCGGAACCCGACCGGCCCGCCGTAGTCCTGCATGTAGAGGCCGAAGCGCGTGAATCCGACGCGGGCCAGGAACGCTTCGGTGATCTCGGACAGGCGGTCGAACGTGTAGGGGAACTCGCGCGGATCGGGCGTGGCCGAGTTTCCGAAGCCCGGATAGTCGGGCGCGACGACGTGAAAGCGCTTGGCCAGCAACGGGATCAGGTTCCGGTACTGGTGCGACGACGCGGGATAGCCGTGCAGCAGCACCAGCTTGGGCGCGCGCGCGTCGCCATCCTCGCGGTAGAAAATTTCCAGGCCCTCGACGGTGACGGTGTTGAACCTCATGACGATCTCCTTTCGAGGTCCAAGCTGGCGCCAGATTGCGGTCGGAACAATTGACGATATCGGAGTACACTGTTCCACGAGAAGGAACAATGGACCGGACCGAGGAATGGCGCGCCTTCGTGTCCGTCGCGGGCCGGCGCAGCTTCGTCGACGCGGCCCGCGCGCTCCGGCGCTCGCCGCAGGCGATCACCCGCGCGATCGCCGCGCTGGAGCAGAGGCTCGGTACGCGGCTGCTCAATCGCACGACCCGATCCGTCTCCGTGACCGGCGACGGCGAGCGCTACCTCGAGCGCGGCCGCCGCGTGCTCGCCGAGCTGGACGCGCTCGAGTCGGCGCCGGACGCCAGCGCGCCGCTGGCTGGGCGGCTGTCAATCACCGCGCCCGTGCTGTTCGGCCAGCTGCACGTGGCGCCGCTGGTGGGCGCGTTCCTGGACCAGCATCGTGACGTCGAGGCCCGGCTGCTGCTTGTCGATCGGGTCGTGTCGCTGGCCGAGGAGGGCATCGACCTGGCCGTCCGCATCGGCGCGCTCCCCGATTCGTCGCTGCGCGCGCGCCAGGTCGGGCATGTGCGCTGGGTGGTGTGTGCCAGCCCCGCTTATCTGTCGCGCGCCGGCCTGCCGCGCACGCCCGAGGCGCTGGCGCGTCACGCGTGCGTCACCTTCGATGCCGGTAGCCCCGTGACCGATCACTGGACGTTCCCGCGCCGGAACGGACGCGAGCGCAGCGTCGCCGTGCGCCCGCGTCTGATCGTGAACACGGCGCAGGCGGGGATCGATGCGGCGATCGCGGGACTGGGGATCGTTCGTGCGCTGTCGTATCAGGTGGAGCGGCCGGTCGCCGAGAAGAAGCTGCGTCTGATCCTGGAGGCGTTCGCGCCGCCGTTCGTGCCGATCAACGTCGTGCAATTGCCGGGCGTGTCCAACCGCCTGGCCGTGGCGTTCGTGGACTTCGCCGCGGCGCGCCTGCGCACGCGGATGTGAAAGAAATCCAGCCGCGCGTCGTTCCTCGGCTGGTGCCGGTGGCGCCATGAGAAGATACGGCGACCGCATGATCACCAGACTCTCGGCGTTGCTGGCGGTGATCGCGTTGCTCTCTTCCGGGTGTTCGAGCGGCGGGGACAACGGTGGTCACGGCGGCGCAGCGGGCGGCGGGACCGCGGGCAACGGTGCACGCGGCGGCTCGGGCGGTGGTGCCGGCAGCGCAGGGACGACCGGCGTGGGCGGGGGCGGGCGCGGCGGTGGCGGCAGCGCGGGAACAGGGGCGGGCGGCACGACGGGTCTGGGCGGACGCGGAGGCGGCGCGGGGACGGGCGGCACCGGCGGTATCTCGTCGACGGGCAGCGGGCTGGTGGATCTGGTCGACGGCTCCGCGGGGATGACGATCGCCGTCGACGCGGCCGGCGCTATCCACGTCGCCACCGCGACGCTGGTGCAGGGGACGTACAGCGTCGCGTATGGGCGCTGTGCCGGCCAGTGCGATCGCGGGGCGTCGTGGACGTTCGTCGTGCTGCCGCTGGAGAGCGACACGTCGCACGTTCCGACGGTCGCGCTGACGTCGAACGGTCGGCCGCGCATCGCGTACGCGTCGGACCTGGGCGCGGCGCCCGGCTACCACTACCTGGAATGCGATGCCGGCTGCGAGCAGCCGGCGAACTGGCACGACGTGCGCTTGACGATGGGCGATCCGGGCGCGAGCCCCGCGCCCCGTCCGTCGCTGCCGTTCGCGGTTTCACCGGGCGGCGCCGCCGCGTTCGCATACGACGACGGCTTCGGAATGTACGCGTGGACCTGCAAGGCGAGCTGCGCGGTCGGGACATCGTGGACGCGCGTGACGCTCGCCGACGTTTACATCTACGCGGAGTCGATCGCGTTCGCCTCCGATTCCAGCCTGCAGGTCGTTGCGCGGCACGCGGTCCGCGACACCGAGGGGCTGCTCTGGCTGGACTGCAACGGCGACTGCGCCGTCGCCGCGAACTGGACCGGCCTCGACAACGTCGTGACCACGCAGGGCATGCTGCAGGCCGTGCTCGCGCGGACCAGC
>Ga0207645_10003241_pt1 | contig 12436 bp, 12 predicted proteins | sample KBSM53metaG_FD_184331 | JGI IMG/M metagenome (GOLD analysis project Ga0207645, IMG submission 184331) | Miscanthus rhizosphere microbial communities from Kellogg Biological Station, Michigan, USA - KBS M5-3 metaG (SPAdes) (version 2) | ecosystem: Host-associated > Plants > Roots > Rhizosphere >...
CGCCGTCTTTTAGAACCTGCACGCCGTTGACGAAAACGTGCTTCATTCCGACGGCGTACTGGTGCGGTTTGTCGAACGTCGCCCGGTCCGCAATTGTCGCAGGATCAAAGACGACGACATCGGCAAACATTCCGTCTTGAATGAAACCGCGGTGGTCGAGGCCGAGATTCGTCGCGGGCAAGGCGCTTAATCGTCGCACCGCTTCCGGCAATGTGATCACCTTTTCGTCGCGTGCATATTTTCCGAGGACGCGCGCGAAATTCCCGTAAGCGCGCGGATGTGGATTCGATTTCAGGAACACGCCTTCCGGTGCCTGCGATGCCTCGTCTGAGCCGAATGAAATCCAGGGCTTAGCCAGTTCTTTTTTCACATTCTCTTCCGACATCACGAAATAAATGGTGCCGATGCGCGATTCATCTTCGCTGATTAAATCCATGATCGTTTCGATGGGATCTTTGCTCCGCATCTTTGCTACTTCGGCGAGCGATTTGCCGGTGAACGGCTTGAGCTTTTCAGATTTAAAACCGACCAGCAAAATTTTCTCCGGCGACCCAGCCGCGAGATACAAGTTCTCCCAGGCATCAGAATCGACTCGCACTTCGGCCGCGATTTTCTCCCGCGTGGCCGGGTGGCGCAATCGTTTGAATAACGCTGGATAACCGCCATCCTCGGTCCATGGGGGCAGACAGGCGTCGAGTCCCGTTCCCGCTGCGGTGTAGGTGTACATGTTGGCCCTGATTTTGAGTCCTTCTTTTTGCGCCGCTTCAATCCGCTCCAGCAATTCATCTTCTTTCGGCCAGTTTTTTTGGCCGGCGGCTTTGATGTGGTAAACCTCCGCCGGAATCCCAGCTTCGCGGCTAATTCGGATCACCTCATCGAGACCTTGGAACAATTGATTTCCCTCGCTGCGCATGTGGGAGATGTATTTGCCCTGGTATTTGGCGGCGACTTTACACAACTCGATGAGTTCTTCGGTTTTCGCATAAAATGCCGGCGGATAAATGAGCGACGTGCCAATGCCGAGGGCGCCCGCTTCCATTTCCTTGCGCACGAGCTCGCGCATCTGATCGAGCTGCTCCGGGGTTGGTTGTTTGTCCTCCAATCCGACGACGTACTCGCGCACGGTGGTGGCGCCGATGAAGGAGGCGACGTTGCACGAGATGCCGCGCTTTTCCAAATAATGCAGATATTCCGCCAGGGTGTTCCATTTGATCTCGAACTTGATGTCCGTTTGTTCGCGAACGAGCCGCGTTTTCATCCGATCATTTAACGGGCCCATCGATTCGCCTTCGCCCATGATTTCGGTGGTTACACCCTGACGAATCTCGCTTTGCGATCGCCCATCCTGAATGAGCGATTCGTTTGACCAGGAGAGCATGTTGATGAAACCGGGCGCAACGGCCAGACCGCGCGCATCAATTGTCTTCTTCGGGCCTGCCGAGGCGAAGTCCCCTACGCCGACGATGCGATCACCGCGGATCGCGACATCCGCGACATGACCTTCCTCGCCGGTACCATCGTAAACTGTTCCCCCTTTAATGATGACGTCGAAGGGCGCGTCAGCCGCAGCGATCTGTCCGCCGCCGACGATCACGGTAAAAAATAAATAGCCAAGCCAGGTTTGCATTCTGAGTTATCTCATAGATAACCTTTCCCGCCAGAGCGCTCCATTCAAAGAAGCGCTAGTAAATTTCGCTTCGCTTATGCAACCCCGCGGGTGGCGACTTCTAAGTCGTCCAACCAAGCAAAATACCCGGCGACTTAGGCGTCGCCGCTCCCCAGTCAGGCGATCTTGCTAGTAGGCTTGGGGGAGCGGGTAGACATTCTGCGGTTCACCCGGCAACGCCTGTTTCCTTTTCGCGTTCGTATCCACCATTACTTCCGAACTGGGGTTGGAGGAAATGCAGCCGGAAAGAGCGACCGCCAACAAACAGATCACTGCGATTTTAAACTTTCGATCCATCGCGAAACAATACCTTATTTGCGAACTGAGGAATTTTCCAGTCCGGGAAGGCGTGAGGATTCATGTTGCAAGAAAGCAAGCGAATGAAGCAACGCACAACAATCGGCAAAATTATGAGGAACCAGTCGCCTGGCTCCCGGTAAAATAACCGGCTCGTGCAAACGGTGGCCAAATTAGCCTAATTACTTTGCCGATTCCGTTAGCAAACGGACGAGTTCATCTTTCCACAACGCCGCGATGGTGTGGCTGCCGTGACCGCGCGTTTTCTCACTTAAGGGAATTACTAGTGCGCGGCCATGTGGGACGCGTTTAATTTCGCGCTCGAGAATTCCGAGTTCGGGCGGATTGATCAGGTCATCGGCGGAATTGATCGCAAGCAACGGTGCGCGAATTTTTTCCAGGTCTGGACCGGGGTCGTAATCGCGCGACGCTTCCAACGCGTAAAGGACATCGTTGGCATCGTCGGCCTTCACAATATCCGCGACGAATTTGTCCAGACCTTCATCCGTTTTCGCGAGGGTGGGTGCTTCTTTTTGTCGCAACACTGGGTTGCTGCTCATGAACCAAAGCATTTCGGCGGCGGTGCGCAGACTCGGCGGTTGCGTTTTGTATTCGCCGCCGCTCCATCCCGGATCGTCGCGGATGGCATCGATGATGACGCGACGCCAGGCGCGGTTTCGTCCGGAAATTTGCGTAGGCAAACTCGCCAGCGGCATAAGCGCATCCATAAAATCGGGATGCGTTTCGCCCCAGAGCCAGGTATGCATCCCGCCCATCGACGTTCCCATCACCAGCCGGGCGTGATTCACTCCGAGCCCGTCAGTCAGTAATCGATATTGCGCGTCGACCATATCGCGGTAGCCGTAGCGCGGAAATTTCGCGCGCAAACCATCGCTCGGCTTGCTCGATTTGCCGTGACCAATTCCATCCGGCAAGACGATGAAGAATTTCGTGGCATCGAGCGGCTGACCATTGCCGAAAAGTTCGCCGGCAAATTCCGGGCGAATGAATTGCGCGCCGCTTCCAGTCGTTCCATGCATGATCAGCACCGCGTTCGTCGTTTTTCCCTGCGAATCTTTATTAGCCTTCCCCAGGGTGCGGTAATGGATGCGCAACTCCGGCAGCGTTTCGCCACTCGTGAACTTGAAATCGCGAATCGCGTAATCGCTTTCCGCCGGTGCGGGATAATCGCCCGCGCCGACAAATCGGACCGCGGCAAGGAGAAATGCCGCGGCAAGTGGGCAACGCATCATTGCCGTGTTTAACATTACCGCTGCCGCGTTTCCAGTCAGCTTGACACCGATTTGAAGTTTAGAGTGAATGGATGGCATTCGCGGTTGCGGATAGCGATGGAACGTTCCTGGTCAGTCGAAAATTTGATTGAGTTCATCGTAGACTCGGCCCGGCGTGGTCGTGCCGACTCCACGCCGTTTCATCACTTACAGTTCGATCGCGTTTTTCCGGATGATTTTTACAGCGCGATGTTGCAGGCAATGCCGGCATCGGAGGATTACCGCGCCATGTCCGGCAAAACAAAGATGGCAAGCAGCCGACCCGATGGGAAACCGACTCGGGCCAAGATCGATCTCTTTCCCGAATATCTTCGGCATCTCTCTTCCGAAAAGCGCGCGATTTGGGATGTCGTGGGACAGGCGCTTCGTTCGAAAGAATTGGGGCGAGTTTTCATGGAACGACTCGCGCCCGGGCTGCAGCGCCGGTTCGGCGCAAACTTCGCCAGGGTGCGGCTGTATCCAGTCCCGATTTTGACCCGCGACATCCCGGGCTATCGCGTTTTCAAACACACCGACAGTTTGTGGAAGGGAATCACCGTCCAGCTCTATCTGCCGCCGGACAATTCGATCACGCACATCGGCACGATTTTTCACGAGCGTTTACCGGACGGACAGAAGCCCAGGAGAAAGCAGATGCCATTCGCGCGAAATAGCGGCTACGCCTTTGCCGTGGCTGATAATACCTGGCACTCGGCTGATACGGTGGGTCCCGAGGTGACAACACGCGACAGTATTTTGCTCACTTACTTTGTCGATCGCGGGGCGTGGCGATTTTTTCGCAACCGCGGCCGTCGGATGGGCAACGCTATCCTTAATGGGCTGCGCAACTTGAGGCGCTAACATCAATCAACGGCTAAGTTAAGATTTTTAAGCCCAGTCCGGCTCGGAATATTCGTGCTTCGTCTTTCACCGAGAGAGATCTCTACTCACGAACCTTAAGGTACCAGCCGGGCCGCACTGAAGGTTCCCATATTAAGCGACGCATGCTATACCGATGACATGGTCGAACCAGTTGGCAAGATCGACAGACCGGAGCCGCGTTGGCAGGCGGTGCTGGCGTTGCTCGCCGTTGGTGGAATTTATGTGGCGTTGCCAAGGGCTTTAATTGTGGGCCCGAAATGGGCACTCCCCGTTTTTATCGTGGTCTTGCTCACGCCGACCGTTATCGCCCATCGCATGGGCAAACTTTCCTGGAACCGCATGCTTGGGATCATCATTAGCAGCGTCATCACCCTGGCTCTGATCGCATCGGTTGGTTTGCTAGTCGCGGCCGTGCCCTCACACAAGGAAACACCGGTTGAGCTCTTGTCTTCCGGGGCCGAGCTCTGGCTTACCAACGTGCTCGTCTTCGCGCTTTGGTACTGGCGGCTAGACGGCGGCGGGCCAACGCTTCGCCAGCAAAGGCGCGAATTCGGCAGCCGCAGTTTCGTCTTTCCACAGATGCAGATCGAGAAAACCGAGCGCGGTCGATTCGAATGCAGCGGATGGCGGCCGCTTTTTATCGATTACCTTTTTATTGCGCTGACGCAAAGCTCGACCTTTGGTCCGACTGATGCGCCGTTGCTGGCGCGATGGGCCAAAATTCTGGCCATGGTCCAAATCTGCATCTCCTTGACTATCGTCATCCTTCTCATCTCGCGTGCAGTCGGTGTGCTGTAGGAACCGGCTCGACCCCTCGCAGGCCGGATTTGTCGCGCTCCTCGACCGTAGTTAGATTGCCGCCAAGTGCGCAACTTTTCCTCCCTAGCTTTTTTTGCGGTGGTGCTGCTCCTGGTCGGCACGAGCCGCGGCCAGCAGGCGGCCGCGGCCGATACGCGCGGCCTCGATTTCAAGGAGTTCGGCCTGCTCGCGATTCAGGATAATGGCCGTCGCAAGCCGATCGATACTTTCGCGAGACAGACGCTAATTCAGCTGACTGGACGCTCGAGTTATACGGACAAAGCCGGGCGGCAGTGGACGCCGAATGATTTCCTTCTCTCAGCCGTGCTGGAAACACGCGACTGGAAAGAGGAGCCGATGGTGCTGGTCTCTTTCGGCGAACTAAAAGAGCAACTTGGTTTGGAAAAAACACAGCGCCGCTTTTCTTTTACGCAATTGAGCGGCTCGGTTGAGTTGCCGCGAATTGCGAGCGAAGCCCGTGAGCGCAAACGGGTCGAGAGACCACTCAATCGGTTGCAGCAGGAAGCTTTGAGTGTGAGCGACCGGCTGGCACTTTTCGCGCGAGTGATGGACGGGAGCGTGTTGCTGATCGTGCCCTCGCCAAAAAAGGAAACAGACCCGTGGGTGCCGCCCGAACCGTTGGCGATGGCCTCTTACTATAATGAATCGCAGTCGGAGGCCGTAGGATCGCCATTGCAGGAAATGATCGCCGCCTATCAAGAGGCCGATTCATTCAAGTTTAGTCGCTCAGCCAATCAACTGCGGGAAAAGTTGCGGACGCTATCACCATCGATTTATCCCACCGAATCGAAACTGCGGCTGGAATATTTCTATAACCATTTCGAAGGCTTTTACCGCGCCATTTGGTTTTACGGAATCGCGTTCCTTACCTTGCTAATTGCGCATCTGCGGAAGCGCGGGCGCGCTTTGCGCAATTTTGGCGTCGTCATCGCGCTCGTCGGCCTGGCCTTTCACGGCACTGGAATTGTGTTGCGCTGCCTGATCGGCGGCCGCCCACCCGTAACGAACATGTATGAGTCGATCATCTGGGTCTCCTTCGCGGCATCATTTTTCGGGATGATCTTTTTTGCGCGATATCGGACGCCGATTTATTTGCTGGCATCCTTGCCCGCCACACTGGTCGCACTTCTGCTCGTTCATCAAATGCCGATCGCGATGCCGGCAAGCATCGATCCCCTGGTTCCTGTTTTGCGAGATAATTTCTGGCTAACGATTCATGTACTGACAATCACGCTTAGTTATGCAGCTTTTCTCCTGGCCTGCGCTTTCGGTCACATTTTACTTTTCCGTTATGCGCGCAATCCGCGCGAGGCGCGGGCAGATGCGGCGATGCATTTCTGGCTCTATCGCGTGCTGCAACTGGGCGTTCTCCTTCTCGCCGCCGGTACCATTCTTGGCGGAGTGTGGGCGAATTATTCCTGGGGAAGGTTCTGGGGTTGGGATCCGAAGGAAACTTGGGCTTTGATTGCGCTACTTTGTTACATCACCACCCTGCACGGACGCCTCGCCGGTTGGTGGACCGAATTCGGTCTTGTCGTCGCCAGCGTGGTTTGTTTTCTCGCAGTCTTGATGGCGTGGTACGGCGTCAACTTTGTTCTTGGAAAAGGATTGCACAGTTACGGCTTCGGTATCGGCGGCGAGACCTACGTCGGAACCTTCGTCGTCGCCGATCTGCTTTTTGTCGCATTCGCAATCTGGCGTTATCGCTCAAGCAAACGCCGTCCGATCACGCGCGAGCAGCCTGTGGTGGCGGCCGTGCCGGCCGCTGATTGAGAACAATGCAGGCGACACGCCTGCCACTGAAGCAAAGTTCCTTCGCTACACCGGCACGGCGTATTTAGCCGGAACGAGAGCACGGCCGGCACGGGCGGCGTAAACCTGGGTGAACTCAGCACCGAAGAGCAGGATTTGCGATGAATAGTAAATCCAAAGGAGCAGCGTGATTAACGAGCTCGCCACTCCATAAGCTGAAGCCGCAGCCCCGCTGCCGAGATAAAGACCGAGCGCCCATTTCCCGATGGCAAAGAATATCGCCGTCATGAGTGCGCCGATCCAGACGTCGCGCCACTGAATTTTCACGTCGGGGAGAAATTTGAAGATGAGCGCAAAAAGCAGAACGACCACGGCCAGATCAAAGATTGAATAAACGACAAGCGCGATCACGATTCCGCCGGGAAAGATTGCCTGGATGTAGTGGCTAAAGCCCTTGAGCAAACTTTCGAACACGAGGGAGACCAGCAGCAAAAAACAAACACCGGCCACCATCGCGAAGGAGAGAAAACGCGAGCGTATAAATCCCACGATTCCGGCGCCTGGTTTTGCTTTTACGCCCCAAATAGTGTTAAGCGCATTTTGCAGCTGGCCGAAGACACCGCTGGCGCCGAAAAGGGCCAGCAAAATTCCGATGATTGTCGCCGGCATTCCTTTGCTCGGGTGCGCCGCTGTTTGCGCAATATTCGCCACCACATCCAGGGCGCTCTTATCCAGGAAGTAACTCATTTGTTCCGTCATTTTTCTCCAAGCCCCGGCTGGATCGTTGTGGAAAATGAAGCCAACGATTGCCAGTAACAGAAGGACGAGTGGGGCGAGCGAAAACACAGTGTAATAGGCGAGCGCAGCTCCCAGTTGTGGAACCTGGTCCTCGAGCCATTCCGAAACCGTTTGTTTCAGCAGACTGAATGAATCGGCGATAAATGTTGAGCGTTTCCCAGGCATGACAACTTCTCCTTGTCTCTAATTCGCGCTGACTAGTCGCTGAAGATGGGAAGGAAGGTGCGCTCTCGTGTTGCGGCATCGCCGGATTAAGGAACGCGATCCGCTGGAGGGAGGAATGTATCGCAATTCCCTGTCGGCGTGCGCGCGAGAAACGGTCCATTATGCGCCAGCTCTGTCAGCGGGCGCTTTTGTGCGACTAAATCACGCGCCTCAACTTCCCAGAGAAACGCGCTTCGCGCGGCCCGGCGATAGGCGCGCTGCAAAACATAGGAGGCTTCGCTCGCTTCGCGCGAAAGTAGCTCGGCGATCTCGGCAGTAGTCGGCGGAAGATCGAGCGCTTGCAATTCAGCGAGCTGGGAAAAGCGCTGCGATGGACCACCCACTCTGGCCCACCGCAGCTTTTCTCCTTCCGCCCCAGGTCCGGTACGGAAAGTCCCAATTATTGCGCCCTAACGTTAATTAAGGTTTTCGCCAGTTCTGTCAGCTTCTTGTCAGTCGCGCCTTCTTCATCCAGCGTCTGTTGCAAAAGTTTGGCGCCTTTGGTGTCACCAAGTACTTCGGCATAAGTACGGGCGCAGCCGTAGCCGGCTATCTCGTAATGTTCGACGCGCTGCGCAGCAGCGATAAGTCCGGCATCGCGCACTTCATCTTCCGCGTCCTCTTCGATCATTTCCGAACCTTCTTCGATCAAGCCTTCCATGCCTTTGCACTTTGGGCCGCGAGTACTCTCTTTGTGGCTCTCCAGAATCTGTTCGAGCCGATTGACGTGTTCTTCTGTCTGGTCGAGATGCAGTCTAAAGCCATCGGCCAGGCTTTCATTGGTGGCAGCCTTGGCCATTTTCGGAAGTGCTTTGGTCAGTTGCTTTTCGGCGCTGTGAAGGTCTTTCAGCTCGTGAATGTAGAGATCTTTCAATGTTTCAAGTTCCATAGTGAGGGGATTTCGAATCTCGGCGACGATCTGGATTTGTTCTTTGTCAAACAAGGCGTCGAATCGTCCTCTGACTTCTATTTGCGACGTTGATTCGGCGTTTTTGCTGGTATGATCGCGCGGCAGATTTACAACGTTTTCACCAGCTACCAGTTGTGATGGTCTGCGCGTTGCTGGTCGGTAAGATAAAATCCGGGGTTCAACTGAAATTATCGGAGCCGCTCGCGCTTCCCAAAAGTAATGCGCTGGGAACGGCGGGTATCGGCTTTGAGATAGCGTTTCATCAACTGCAAAGCCTCCGTGTTCTCTTTTGCGGTATTCGAAATAACGCAATCGGACGGGATAGCTAGTTCGTAATCACGCATGTAGGCGTCATTTGCGGTAAAGAGAACACAAAAATTTCCAGCAATGCCGGTTATGATAAGGCGCCGGGCGCCAAGGTATCGCAGCAGTGTCTCTAACGTACTGGAAAAAAATCCGGAATGCTTCGGCTTCAATACAAAATAATCGTCTCGCTCTGGATAAAGCTTTTCGATGAGCGAGCGGCTCTTTCCCTTGCGACAATGCTCGATCAGGGCACGGAAATCGGAGCGCCATCGCCCGAAATTATCATTCACATAAATCACGGGAACTCCGGCCGCTTTGGCTCGTCCCTTCAATCGTGCAATGCTGTCAGCCAGGGCTGGAATGAAACGGGCCAATTGTTTCGCCTCGGGGAAATCGAGATCGTTAATTACGTCCACAAGGATCAGGGCGACCTCAGATTTGTCGGGAGCGCTGCCATGCAGATCAGCGTTCTTACGGCGCAAAGATTTTCGTGGAGTCGCGTGCGGCATAGATCGATGGCAGCCATCAATAAATCGCGCTTGAGCTCGCGAACGAATGCAGCACTACAAATTCCGCAAAGAATTACGCGCACTTTTTCCCTCGCGCGCGTTTTTTAGGGCAAGGAGAGGGAAAATGCATTTAGGAGATAAAATTAAAGAAGCCGGTGCTACCGGATACATTTTACTTTGGTTACTCGGGATTCCGATTCCAATTCTGCTGATTATCTTTTTGTTGCGCGGTTGCACCTAGGCCGGGTGAGCTTTGATTCCAGGTGAACTGGTTCGTTCTAGCCTTGGGATCGTTAGCCACCTTTCGGTTGAGCCACCTCGTAACAAAAGAGCGCGGCCCGCTGGCCATTTTCGAGCGTTTTCGTAACGCGATGCCGGGTGGACGCGGTTCACCGCGCGAATTGGTGAACTGCATTTGGTGCTTTTCCCTAACAGCGAGCGCGCTCGTTTGTTTGCTCCTTTCGTTGGGCGGCCTTCGCCTGGACTGGACCTATTGGATCTTGCACTGGCTAAGTTTCAGTTCGATCTCACTCTTAGTTAATAAGGCCTGCAAATAGCGGCCATAGGCGATTTTGCGACGCGAAACGACGGCTGTTTTCCTTTCCTGTTGGCAGCAACGCCTATCGGAGCCGACGAAATTGCCTGAGTCTCTTTGCGGAGAGAAGCGACTGGTACGCGATAACGAGTTCGAACCAGTGACACCTGCCGGTCAACATGCTCGCAACCTCCTGGGGAGCAGCTAAAGGCCTAATGACAATCGCCGTTCCTCAGAAGAATGGCAGGTGTCGTTCGATAAAAGTTTCGTACTTTCTCCGAGACTTGCCGCGGCGTCATCTTGTTCGCGCTCTCAAAGCCCACTATCCTTTCGCTAAAATGCCGCTTCTGGAATTGTTTGCGTAATTCCCCTTTCGCTTCTCCGGGGCCGAAGATAAAGACGGTGTCAGCACCATGAGCGGAGAGAAAAACCTCTTCGTAGTAGTTAGCCAGGTGGCCCATGTATCCTCGCTCGCGCTGATCAGACGCCGGTACCATCTGCGTTTCATAGCTTCCGTTCGATGATGAATCGCCGGAGCGTCGAAGTTGCTTTTCGACATTTGATTTGATCTGCCGCGTCTTTTCCCCGGCGGACGAGAGGAAAACGATGTTCGCTTCCCGGTGGTCAATCCACATTCCTACTTGTGTTTTCATAGGCTCTTTCTATTTGAGGTCAACGGCGAGAGGGCTTCGGCAAAAGCTTCTTCGTGTAAATCAGTAGAAGCGCCGCCTTCGCTCTCCCAATCTTGCACCGCTTCGGCATCGGTTTTCTCGTGCTCAGACTTAAAGAAAAGTAATTCTACCAAAGCAAACTCAGGTTTGACGAGCGCTTCACCAGTTTCGGTGACTATCAATCGCGCAGCGAACATACGGCACTATCGCACACGTTCATGAATTGCTGGCAGAGAATCACAAACTATTTTGATCTCCACTCCGCGGCTTGGGCATCGAATTGCTGGCCAAGTGGCGGCGTGTTGATTGATCTTGCTCGCGATGAAACCTCCCCGCATCGCAATGTTACTTTCCCGTGCAAGAATGGGATCAGATTTTCCCAGTGGAATTGTTGATGTTGCGCGACTGCTTACGGATGACGCCAGGGACCGCCGGCCGTGGAGAAAAAGCAATCACACAATCTTGCTTGCCGCTGGCGATAGCGACGTGTTATGCACGACCCGTGAACAGAAACATCTTCTACATCATCGGAGTTATTGTCGTTATCATCATCGTCCTCAAAGTGCTTGGCCTGTTTTAGCTCAAGTCTAGATACTTTACGCCGCGTAAACCGCGGTGCACGTGAGTACTGGTCTACAAGTCTGTATGTTTGTAGATTTGTCACTTTCCTCTGCTCTGGATCGTTCCGGGAACCGAAGACATTTTCTTGTCGTAGAAGAACTGAGCTGCTAGTTGCCGCGCATTTGCTAGAAGCGGCACCGTGGACGACGGATGACACGCCATGCGAGCGACGAAGAATGCGTCTAGCGCCGCGCTTGTAGGGATCTGGACGATTTTGCTGACGGCGTTCGTCGTCACGATTCTTTATGTCGGCCGCCAACTGCTTATTCCGCTCGCGCTCGCGGCCATGCTGACCTTCCTGCTTGCACCGCTGGTCGGCTACCTTGAACGCGGGATCGGACGTATCGCGGCTGTCCTGATCGTAGTGGCGATGCTCTTCGGCGTTGTCGGCGGAGCCGGTTGGTTGTTAACGCGTCAACTGATCGACCTCGCGGCGAAGCTTCCCGATTACCAGACGAACATCGACAACAAATTGCACGCGATCCGACTTCCCACCGGTGGCGCGTTCGGCCGCCTTTCGCACAGCGTTTCCGAGCTGCAAAAGCAACTGCCGGATTCATTGGAGCCGCCTGCGAATGCGCCCGGGCCGGTGCCGGAAACAAAAGCCACTACGGCGGCGCGCTCTCGCAACCTGCCGGCCGCTCAACCGCCGATGCCGGTTCGGATCGTCGAATCGCAAGGCCGTCTTCCGCAAATTTTGCAAAACGCCGCGACCGGTTTGCTGGGACCGCTCGGCACGGCCGGCCTCGTTTTATTGCTCGTCATCTTCATGCTGATGAAGCGCGAAGACCTGCGCGGCCGAATGATTCGCCTCATCGGGCAAGGCCGGATCAGCGCGACCACGCGGGCGATGGACGACGCCGCGCATCGCGTCGCCCGTTACCTTGCGATGCAGCTTTTGGTAAACGTAAGTTTTGGCTCGTGCGTTGCGATCGGACTGTACTTCATCGGCGTGCCGAACGCTGCACTCTGGGGAGCGTTCGCGGCGATTATGCGATTCGTGCCGTACGTCGGAGTTTGGATCGCGGCCGCGGTTCCTGTGCTGCTTTCGTTTGCAGTTTCAACGAGCTGGCTCAGTCCGCTCTTAACGGTTGGTCTTTTCGTCGTGCTTGAACTAATTAATGCCAATGCGCTCGAGCCGTGGCTCTACGGATCCAGCACCGGCGTCTCGTCCATCGCGCTGATCATCGCGGCG
>Ga0207645_10003245_pt1 | contig 12426 bp, 9 predicted proteins | sample KBSM53metaG_FD_184331 | JGI IMG/M metagenome (GOLD analysis project Ga0207645, IMG submission 184331) | Miscanthus rhizosphere microbial communities from Kellogg Biological Station, Michigan, USA - KBS M5-3 metaG (SPAdes) (version 2) | ecosystem: Host-associated > Plants > Roots > Rhizosphere >...
TGTGATACGCGCCGCGCGCTCTGTTGAGGCTGTCGTCGCCGACGCGCGAGAACATGTAGAGGTAGGTGGGCGCTCCGCGCGCTGCAGCGAGACGCGCGAAGGCGCGAGTGGGCGCTCCCATCCATGCGTCGCCTTCATCGCGATTGGTGCCGGCGATCATCGGGACGATGTTCGGCTTGCCGGCGACAAAAGCGGAGTCGACCGCGGTCGGCAGTACCCAGCCGTCGACAGTCGGGAAGAACTGCGGCTGCCAGGCTGGTCCCATCCGCCCCGTGGCGGCGAGGATGGAATCCGCCGAAAAAGCGCGGAGACGCGCGGCCGCGGCCGCACCGGTGCCGCGCACGCCGAGTGAATCGGCGAGCTGCAACGCCTTCGAGCGCGCGGTATCCGGACGCACCACGCCGACCATTCCGGTGCCGCTCTCCATGATCGCGCGGTGAAAGAGTCCCTTCGCCAGCGGTGACGCGACCAGCGAGCCGACGCTCATTCCGCCGGCGGATTCGCCGAAGATGGTGACGCGCGACGGATCGCCGCCGAAGCGCGCGATGTTGCGCTTCACCCACTGGAGCGCCGCGATCTGATCGAGCAAGCCGTAATTGCCGGCCGCGTGCTGCGGAGACTCCGCGGCGAACGCCGGGTGCGCCATGAACCCGAACGCGCCAAGCCGGTAATTGAGTGTAACGACGACGGCGCCTTTCTGAGCCAGTCGTGCTCCATTGTGCCGCTCCTCTCCGCCGAAGCCGGCGAAGAAACCGCCGCCGTGTATCCAGACGAGCACGGGCCGTTTCGCGCTCGCGTCGACCGATTTCGTCCAGACGTTGAGGTTGAGGCAATCCTCCGACAATCCAGCGGCGAACGGATCAATGTCGGCGTACGGCTGCTTCTGCTCGCAGTTGTGCCCGAGTCTGGTGGCGTCGCGCACTCCGCTCCAGCTCTTCGCCGGCGTCGGTGGCTTCCATCTCAGCTGACCGACGGGAGGCGCCGCGTAAGGGATGCCGCGAAACACCACCACTCCCGCCGTATCGAGTCCCTCGAGCGTGCCGGTGTCGATGGTTACGCGTGGTGGAGACGAGCGATTGAGGAGCGCGGCGACGAGCGCCGCTGCGAGGAGAAGGCTTCGAGTCATTGGAGGACTGAGTAGGCGTTGGGCAAAGGATGCCTTCGGGTGGGCCGGTCGGCAACTACGGACTAACTACATCTGCTGGGCGCTGATCGCTACTACGCTATACGCTGACCGCTGCAAACGACGGGACAGTGGTTGGTTGCTTAAGCTCCACGTTCCGCTCGGTGTCGCTCGGGCAGTTGGAATTCACTGCGAGATGCGACTGGTTACGGAAGGCGCTCGGAATTGCAAACCGGAAAGGAACGTGAGGCCCAAAGATTCCAACACTGTCTCGTCGTAGGCAGCGGTCAGCGTGCAGCGCATCGGCGATAAGCGCCCAGCAGATGTAGTTGCCGTTGTCCGCAATCCGCGGCTATTCTGGCCGAAACGGCTCCTTCTCAACGTGCGCCTCAAACTCCTTATCCAGCGCCGCCCTCCGCTCCTTCCACGCCGCGCGCATCTCCTCCTCGGTCCTGGTGTGAATGTATCCCGGCGACCAGACCGGTTCCGCGCGCTCGACTTTGATCAGCACCACCGCCTCGACCGGATACTTCGCGCCCTCCTCGCCGTAAATGCGCCGCGTAGCTTCGCGAAAGACATCATCATCAATATGCAGCTCCGCCCGGCCGAAGAAACGATACCCGCGTCGTGAAAGCTGCTCGACGACGTTCACCTCGATGAACGGAGTACTCTGGAGATTGGCGCGCGTGTTCGGCGAGAAGATGTCGAGAAAGAAGATGTGATCGTCGTCCCACACCCGTATCGTTCCCTTGGGCGAAAGATTCGGCTTACCGTCAGGAGTGACCGTCGCGGCAAAGCACAGATGCGCTGCCTGGACTACCGCGCGCATGTCGTCTGTGATCACGCTCTTCGTTGACATTGTAAAGAAGATATTAAAAACGAATCCGTTCGTCCGCTAAGAGACGTAGTGAAACGCTGAACCTTTCGATACCAGCTCGGTGTCAAATACCTACGCTCTTGAAACGCCACACTCAGTATCTTGCTTCTCATGACCAAGCTGCGTCTATCCATGCGCCGAACCGGATTCCAAACGGCGGTGCTCTTGCTCATACTGTCCGCCTCCTCGGCGTCGCTCAGCGCGCAGGGACTGGCCGCCATCGCCGTGCCCAGGGAGAATGGCAACCCCGAAGCTGCCTACCACGCCAAAGTGCGCGACGCGGTGACCGCTGTGTTGCAGAGCTGGGCGCAATCTCTCGAGCAAAAGGATTCAGTTGCGACGGCGCGCGCCTACACCGGCAACGCGAGATCGCACATCGGAGAGCTGCCCGAATCGTCCAGCCCGCTGGGTATCGTACGGGCGCTCTTCAAGACGCCGCTCGCCGGATCGCACATGGCGATCACCATCGACGATTTCGACATGAGCGGTGAGCTCGCGTTCGTCACTGGAACCGTCGTCGCTTATCGAGGCGACGACAGCGCGCCGGCGTACGTCCGCTCGCTGTTCATTTTCCGGTTCGACGACTGGCACAACCGCTGGCAGGTGCGCGAGCAGTTCCTGAACTGGCGCCCGGGAATCGAGAACAGCGAGCCGGCGCAGTAGACTCGCATATTCTCGCGCGGAACCTACGGGGACGGAGTGAGAGCGATGTCCACTGACACTGTTCCCGCTCTGCATGCGATCGGCTTGTCGTCTCCCAGATAGCCGCTCGCACTTGCTTCCAGGTAAGGATTCGGGAAGCAACCTTGATGACTAAGGGTGTAGTGGCCCTGGGCATCGGTGGTACCCGAGGCCTTGGTGATTCCCACGAACCCGCTTCCATCGACGACCTCGACGGCGGCTCCTGAAATCGGGGCTCCGGTCGCGGCACTGCTGACGGTCCCTTCCCATGTGACGGTCGGCTTTGGTCCGCTGCTTTCACCACATCCGGACAATGAGAGCAGGAACGCAACACTCATCGGAGAGTAACGCCGATTAATCCTGCGGCGAACGTCGCTTTCTACGGGGATCCTTCGAGACGCAACCATAACCAGGCTCCTTCGCTCAACTCCCGCAACACTACTGCGGATTTCGTATCCCGGCTATAGGACCCCGGAGCAACCGGCGGTTTCTGACATCGCGGCACGGCGATTCCATTCCGGATACCCATCCGAGGAAGTTGATCGTCTACAGATATACCCTGCCCACCCGACCCATCCAGATGAGATCCGCTGAAATCGCACTTACAGGGCTTGCGATAGGACTTACTATCGCCGCCTTTTCGGAATCACAGACCGCAATCGATCGCGGCGCGTTCGTCATGGCTCAACGCGGCGACACGGTCGCCATCGAGCGCTTCTCGCGCACCGCTGACTCGATCGCCGTCGACCTCACGCTCAAGATGCAGGGGCGCTTCGTTTACCTCGCGCGTACAGCCAAAGACTTTACGATCTCGCAGATGAACATCCAGTTCTATCTGCCGAACGCCGCACCCGACCAGCCGCCTGCACAAACCGCCGTGCTGACTCTGCGCGGCGATAGCGTGATCGCGGAAATCAGCAGCCGCGGACAAAATCAGACGCAGCGACTGAAGACCGAGGCCGGCGCATTGATGCTGCCACCTTCTTCCTTCACCGCGTTCGAGCAGTTGACCATGAAGATGCGCGCGAGCCAACGCTCCGCGAACGCTCCACCACTCTCGGCTAGCCAGCCTTTCACGGCGCCCGTCTTTGCGACATCCGGTGGCAGCACAGGCAAAGCTTCGCTCACACCAGTCGGGGCCGACTCAGTCATTGTCAACGTCGGCAGCCAGGAGTATCGCCTCAAGGTCGACCAGGTCGGACACATACTCGGGGCTGCATCACCCGCCAACGGATTGATCATCACTCGCGTCGATCAGGCGACCGCCGCGAAGCTCGCGCTCGGTAAGCCGGACTACTCGGCGCCGGCGGACGCGCCATACACGGCGGAAGAGGTCTCCATTGCTGCCGCGCCTGGAGTAACGCTCGGCGGCACGCTCACGATGCCGAAGAATAGGAATTCGCAGCTGCCCGCCGTAGTCACCATCACCGGATCGGGACAGCAGGATCGCGACGAGTACATCGCTGTAGCCGGCGGGTATCGTCCATTCCGGCAGATCGCCGACACTCTGGCGCGACGTGGAATCGCGGTGCTGAGACTCGACGATCGCGGCGTCGGCAGCTCGACCGGAAATCCCGCGACGAGCACCAGCGCGGATTTCGCCAACGATATCCGGGCAGCGGTCGCCTATCTGCGTACACGAAAGGAGATCGATCCCGCCCGCATCGCGCTGATCGGTCACAGCGAAGGCGGTATCATCGCGCCGATGGTCGCGGCCACCGATCCGAAGCTCAAGGCGATTGTGCTGATGGCAGGGCCTGTGGACAACGGCCTCAAGATCGTGCGCTATCAACAGCGATACGCGCTGGACAACGATACAGCTCTCACGACAACGAAACGGGACTCGCTCTATCGCGTCGGACAGGGCCAGCTGGATTCACTCGCACTGCAGAACCCCTGGATGAAGTTCTTTCTCTCCTACGAGCCCGATTCGACGGCGAAAAAAGTGAAGGCGCCGGTGCTGATTCTTCAGGGAGCCACCGATCGCCAGGTGCCCGCCGAGCAGGCTGACAGGTTGGCGGCGGCGTTCCGTGCGGGCGGAAACAGCGACGTAACAGTGCGCCTTTTCCCGGACCGGGATCACCTCTTTCTCGCCGATCCCAATGGCAATCCACGGGGATACACCCGGCTCGCATCCAACAAGATCGATCCGGAAGTGCTCGGGGTGATCATGGACTGGCTCGCGCGCAAACTCTAGAATATGCGGCATGACCTCGGGCATGCCGTCTTTCCTCCTTGTAATCGCTGCTGCGATCTCGCTGTCGCCGGCTGGTTGTGCGCACCCACCGGCCCAGCAAGGCTCGGCGGATAATCATCACACCCGAGTCATCGAGCTCGTTAACGGGCGCTGGTTCACGGGCACCGGCTTCGAGCCGCGGCGAATGTACATCGTCGACGGCGTGTTCGCGGCGCGAGTCGACCGCGCGCCGGATTCCGTCATCGATCTCGCGGGTGGATTCGTGGTCCCGCCGTTTGGAGAAGCCCACAATCACAACATCGATGCGTCGACGCCTGCGGCAGGGCGCACGCTGGTGCAGAAATATCTCGGCGAAGGTGTTTTCTACGCCCAGAATCCCGCCAACGTGCTCCGCGCGAAGAACGGGCTTGCGGGTCTCATCAATGTTCCGACCGGACTCGATGCGACTTTCTCGAACGCAGTGCTAACCGCACCCGGCGGACATCCAATGGGTCTCTTTCTGCGTAACCTCGGTCGCGGAGCGATGCTGCCGACCGACAGCAACTCCACCGAAGGATTTCTGTGGACGATTACCGATAAGCGTGACTTGGAGAACAAGTGGCCACGGATTCTCGCCAGCCATCCGGACTTCATAAAAGCGCTGCTCCTCTACTCGGAGGAGTACGAAAAAAGAAAGAGTGATACCGCTTTCTTCAATTGGCGGGGACTCGATCCGAAGCTGCTGCCTGAAATAGTGCAACGCGCCCACGCCGCCGGACTGCGCGTGATGACGCACGTGGAAACGGCAGCGGACTTTCACAACTCGCTCGTCGCCGGCGTCGATGAGATAGGGCACCTTCCCGGGTTTCGCGGCAATGAGCGCCAGCAGTTGCCGACTCTGGTGCCGTACGTAATCTCCGACGACGATGCGAAGCTTGCCGCGCAGCGCGGTACGATCGTCATAACCACTGTGGGAGGCGTGGCGCCGCTTTCGCCCGTCGGGCCCGACAGCTTGATTCGACGAGGAGTCGACAGCATAGCCAGGACCAATCTCAGAACCCTGAAACGTCGCGGCGTACGGATCGCGATCGGCAGCGATTCCTATCGCACGACCTCGGTGCCCGAAGCGCTGTACATCAATTCACTCGGCGTCTTCTCGAAGGCGGAGCTGCTCCGCGCCTGGACTGAACAAACGGCGCGCGCGATCTTCCCGCGACGCGCCATCGGCCGGCTCGAGCCCGGCTACGAGGCGAGCCTGCTCGTCCTCGACGGCGATCCGACCGTCGATTTCGACAACGTCACGCACATTCGCCTGCGTATCAAGCAGGGTGAGATAATCCCGTCGCGTGCCCTCACACCCTAGATTAAGCTGGGCTGCGGCAAGGACCCATCCTTGAACGATCTCTTTGCAGAGCTCCAACAGGCGTTTGGCAGTAGCGCCTATACCATAAAGAGGGAGTTGCCCGCGGGCGGAATGGCCCGCGTGTTCGTGGCGCGCGACAGAGTTCTCGGCCGCGAGATCGTCGTCAAGGTGCTGCCCCCGGAGCTCACTTACACTTTCTCGGCGGCGCGATTCGACCGCGAGATCAAGCTCGCCGCCGCGCTCCAGGAACCGCACATCGTCCCCGTTCTCGCCACGGGTCAGACGTCCGGCGGCTTCCCCTACTTCACGATGCCGTACGTGCGCGGAGAATCTCTGCGCGAGCGCATTAGAAGAGGTCCGATTCCGCTCGACGAGAGCCTGAAGATTCTGCACGACGTCGCCTCCGCACTGTCGTACGCGCACAAGCAGGGGATCGTGCACCGCGACATCAAGCCTGAGAACATTCTCTTAAGCGAGGGCACGGCTGTCGTCACCGACTTCGGTATCGCCAAAGCGGTGGCCGCTGCAAGGAAGCAAACTCCTCGAGAGATCACGCAGCCCGGCGACAACGTCGGCACTCCCATGTACATGGCGCCGGAGCAGGCGGCCGGCGATCCGGGAACGGACCAGCGAGCGGACGTCTACTCATGGGGCGTCGTCGCCTACGAGCTGATCTCGGGCAAGCATCCATTCGCCGAGCACGCAACTTCGCCGCAGGATTTGTTGACGGCGCAGATGGCGAACGCGCCACGTCCGATCACGTCGACCGGACAACGAGTTCCGCGGGCGATCGCCGACCTGGTGATGCGCTGCCTGTCGAAGCAGAAAGCGATGCGACCGCCGTCGGGAGTGGAGGTGCTGGCCGCGCTCGACGATCCAACGAGCGTGCGATTCTCGCGCATCACGCCGACACAGCGCAGATGGGGGCTGATCGCCGCCACGGTGGTCATCGTTCTGACACTCGTCAGCGGAGTAGTGTGGCGCGCGGAAAAAGTGGCGGACCGCCCGCCTTTGATCGCTGTCCTTCCTTTCGAGAGTCGAGGGCAGGGAGCCGATCCGGCTTTCGCCGACGGGCTTCGCGATGCCATTACCGGCAAGCTGGCGCGACTCGGCGGGTTGAGCGTGATCGACCGGAAGAGCGTGGCGTCGCTGGCTGCGTCTCCTGGAATGAGTGCGCAGCAGGCGGGGAGATCCGTCGGTGCCGATTATGTGCTGCGGGCATCGCTGCGCTGGGCGAAGGGAGCTGACGGCAAGCCGATAGTGCAGGTGAGTCCTGAGCTCATACGCGTATCCGATGCGACGACGAGCTGGGCAGGTGAGCCCGAAGTCGTCTCGCCGACGGATCCATTCACGATCCAGGCGCGGCTCGCAACGAGAGTTGCCGAAGCGCTGGACATCGCGATGGTTCCGCGCGAGCGGTCGACGATGGAGATGCGCGCGACCGACGACACTGGTGCGTTCGCCGCCGTCGTGCGCGGCAAGCGTATCTACGAGGAAAACACGACCGCGTCCTACGCTGAATACGAGCGGGCATTGCGTGAATTCGAGCGCGCGTACAGGCGCGATCCGAATTATGCGGATGCGATCGGACTGGCATCGCAGGCGCTGGCGATCATGTCCTACTCCGGCGGGACTAAGATGCTCGACTCGGCGGCGTCGCTGGCGAAGCGGGCACTGGAGCTGGATCCCAACCAGGCCAACGCAGTGGGGACGCTGGCATTCCGCGGATTCAACCAGCCTGCGGTAGCTCTGGTAATTCTGCGGCGTGCGCTGCGGGAAAATCCGTCGAGCGTCGAGCTCCTTGGGCACGAGCAGCGCGCCCTGCTGAACGTCGGCGACTCTGCCGGAGCCTGGGAAGCTGTCAAACGCATCCTCCCGCTTGCCCCCGGATCGAAGTTGGTGATCGCGAGCAGCTTCGCGACTGCGGTAGCGCTCCGGCGCTACGATGATGCCGCGAATCTGGTGGAGCGTGAGCGCGCGTTCGATCCGGTCGGAACTTCTCCCAGCTTCCACGCCGCACAGCTGGCCGAGAAGCTCGGTGACAGAGCGGGTGTCTCGCGCGCCGTGCGGGAGCTGAGGGCGCGCGGCGGAAGAATCGGCGCACCGGATGGCGAGCTGCTGCGCAACGGCGACGCCGCTCTTCAAAACGAGCTCGCCACCGCGCCGCTGGCGTCATTCGCGCCGGGGTCGGCGCTCGACAGCGTGAACTTCTACGCCGAGAAGGCCGAGCTGTTCGCGGCTCGCAACGACTACGTTCGCGCGCGGATTCTGGCGGACTCCGCGTGGAGTTTAGAGAAGCGGATGGCGGACGATCCGAACCAGTCCAGCTATGTGCGTCGCACGCAGTACGAAGTACTGGCGTGGCTGGCTGCGCTATCCGGCGCTCGCTCGACTGCGCTCGAGATGCTCGAAAAAGCCGAAGTGAGCCCGACCATCGCGATGTATCCGCGTGGGACGGAGGCCGTACAGTTGTCGTGCACCAAGGCGGCGGTCTACGGATTCCTGGGCGACGCGGAGAAGATGATAACGTTTGCGGAGCCGTGTTTCACGCGGGCGAATGGATATCCGGTTGCTTATCTGAAGGATCCAGAGTTCGCGTGGAAAAAAGATGATCCGCGGATAATCGCTCTCCAAAAACGATGATTGTCCTAAAGCGCTAGCTGCTCGCGAAACCACGCCGCAGTCTCCGCTCCCGCTTCCTCCTGCACTGCCGAGATGAACTCCGGCGTCGTGCGAATGCGCAGCATCATGTAACGCTGCAGGAGCCGATCCATTTTCTCGGTTCCAATTCGTTCCTCCAGGCGACTGAGAAGGAACGGAGCCTTGCGGTAGGCGACCTGCGCTGATGGACGTCGTGTGGACTGTGGAATCCAGATCGGAGGCTGACCGGCGCTCATCTTCTGCCACCGCGCGACGACGGAGTCGTACTGCGCGCGGCCAAAACTTTCGCGCACGTATCTCGACGACACGTATTCGGCGAGGCCTTCGTTGAGCCAGTTCTCCGGCCCGGACGAATTGGCGGCGCTGCTCCAGAAGTGCGCGAATTCGTGGCAAACGTATCCGGCCATGGCCGGCGCCGGAGTGGATCCAGCGTCGGTGAGAACGATGTAGTTCCGGCGGGCGTATCCCGGTCCCGTTCGTGGCGCGAGCACCAGTCGCACCGAAGGAAGTGGATTCGCCGCGCCATAGCGCGCGTTCAGATACTGCCGGCAACTCTCGGCGATCTGGAGAACGCGGGCGACCGTCGGCGAATCCGGCTGGGTCCAGTACACGCTGCTGTTCGCGGCGTCGGTGTGTTTGAAGCTCGGTGACGCAGAGAAGGCGATGTCGATCAAAGGAATGCCGGTGGTGAGCACCAATCGGTTGCCCTCGCGCTTGATGTCGCCGCTGGCGACGGCGGTCCATCCTGCCGGAAGATCGATCCGCAGCTCGGCGGCGATTCGCTTGCGATAGTCGGCGAAGACCGGCAGCCAGTAGGAGTCGAGACCGAGCTCGACCCATGAGGGCGCGATGCGATTGATGCTGTCGGAGCCGAATACCGGGACGCCGGAGTAATCGATATCGACCTGACCCTGTGTCCCGGGAGAAAGGCGGTGAGCGAATCGTACGGTGACTACCTGATCGCCATCGCGCCTGCCGGATGTATGGCCGCCGATGCTTTGGCCGGCCACGCGCGAAACGATGAGACCGCGGTTGAGAAAAAAAACGACGCTGTCGCTGGTCGCGGAATCCACAACAAAGAGTATCGACCAGCGCGCGGTCAGCTTCTGGGACCGGGGGTCAATGGCGACATCGCCGGTGTAGGCGGTCTGAGCAGCAATGTCCGCCATGAGTTGCGGCGGCACGCCTTGGGTGAAGTCCGGCGGACGATAGCAGCCGCAGAGCATCGCGGCGTACACTGGCCAGCGGAGTCGCGTCATATCTGGAAAAGCTAAAGGATGACTAGAGATCGCTCGACCTTGAGATTGTCGTCGTGATTTACAAATCCCAGACATTCCCTGGTCAAAAACCCTGACATTCTTTCTTCCGCAGGGCGACCCGAAATTTTCTTTCGTTGACAATTCAAGCTTTACTACACATGTTTGCCTCTGCCGTCTAGTATCTCTCCGTCCCCAGCCGCGCTATCTCTATAGTATGCGGCACGGTAGAGCTTTGTCCTGGTTCTCACACCCGTCGTACCCTTTCCGTAGAGGTTGTCCCATGGCAAGTCGTGGTTCCCTGATGCTGTTGTCGGTCGCAGCGCTCGCGCTCGTTGCGTGCACCGAAAATCCCACTGAAGCGCGCAGCCTGCTCGTTGGAACGGGTTCGAAGAGTGTGAATGCTGGCGCGATCGAGTTCGCTCCGCTCAAGTACCAGGAGCCCGCGCAGCTCGTCGCGAGCGATGCCGGTACCGAATTGATCGTGCGTGAGGCGAGACTCGGCACCCCCGGTGCGCCGGCTCCCAACATCCTGTACTGGAGCGGCAGCGTCATCCGAGACATCAAGACGGCCGCGATCTATTACGGCGCGTCGCCGGTTTACAACAACGGACCGCAGCCGGGCACCGCTGGATCGGCAACCGCGGACGGATCACTCGTTGGCCACTTCCTGAGAAACATTGGCGGGACGCCGTACTGGAACATCAACAGCACCTACTTCCAGAATCAGGGCACGAACACCCAGTACGTGAACAACACGATGCAGTACGCTGGATTCTGGGCCGCGAACGCCGGACCTGGTAATCTCAGCGCTCCGGTTTCCGGCGAAGTCGTCACGCAGAACCGCATGGCAGCGCTGATCGAGGAAGGGTTTGCCACCGGCAAGCTGACCTACGATCCCAGCACCGTCTACATGATCTTCACCGGCCCGGGCGTCAACCTCGGCGGCGGATTCTCGCCGGACGGATTGGCTTACTGCGCCTGGCACTCGGCGTACCGCGCCGGCGACGGACGGATCGTGCAGTACTCGGCGATGCCTTACGACGCCGATTTCACGCCCGCGCATCCTTCCACTCACGGCTTCATCTGCGTTCCGCAGAACGGCTCGCCCAATAGCGATGTCGGCGCCGACGGAACCGTGAGCGCGATGACGCACGAGATCGAAGAGACGGCGACTGACCCTGTCAGCCTGTGGGGCAAGAAGTTCTTCTACGGCTGGTACGACGTCGGCTTTGGTGAGAACGCGGACAAGTGCGCGTACACCTACGGCCCGACCCTCACCAGAAACTCCAGCAACCCCGCGAACGTCTATTTCTACAACATGACAGTGGGTGGCAAGAGATTCCTCGTTCAGCAGAACTGGTCGAACGTCAAAGTCGAAGGTTGTCTAGTCGCGCGTTAATACGACCGTAGTACTCCGTGAGTGAAACTGCCCAGCGCAATCGCTGGGCAGTTTTGTTTTAGCACGGACGCGGTCGATGCGCAGAGTCCGCGTTCGCAATAACGCGCGCAACGAGCTAGCTTTAAAGAGCACGCAATTCAGCCGGACGTTTCCCACCAGCCGGCTCTCGACGCTGTCCCATTGAGACAGCACACTGGCGATCCTGGCGACGCCGTGAACTCCGCGAAATCGAAATATTCATCGACCGGATCGGAATGACATGTGTCATTCCAACAACAAGGAGCACGAATGTCGAATTACAAGGGAATCTCCAGCGCCGACAAACAGAGAGTGGTGAGCGCGTTGAAGTCGCGCGGCGCCGGCAGCTGTCCGCGTTGCGACGACAGCCAGTGGACGGTGAGCGAGTTCTCGCGTCTCGATGTGCAGGAGACGAGCGCGCGCAACGGCCACAGCAACACCACGATTCCGGCGGTGATGATCGTTTGTCAGCACTGCGGGTTCATCGCCCAGCACGCGCTGCAGCCGCTGGGCTTGTGGGGCAATGAAGCGACGCTGGAGCGCGGAATGGGAGAGAGAGAAGCGCTCGCCTAGCGACTCTCGCTCGCCGTCTCGAAGGCGGCGACGCTCGCGGCGCGCGCGCTGTTCAGGCGTTGATTCAAAAAATCGATCGCCCAGCTCAACCCTCCGGCGCGATCCGGATCCGGCGCATGTCGCCTCACCAGCGCGTCGACTTCCTCTCTGAGGATTTGGTACTCACGCTCGAGGGCGTGCTCTGTCCAGCCGAGGCGGTATCGCTGGCGCCCGTGCAGCTCGGCATCCGTCTGCTGGTCACGGCGGACTCCGCACTGCTGGAGCTCGACGAGATTCGCGCCGCAGTTGACGCCTTC
>Ga0207645_10003246_pt1 | contig 12423 bp, 4 predicted proteins | sample KBSM53metaG_FD_184331 | JGI IMG/M metagenome (GOLD analysis project Ga0207645, IMG submission 184331) | Miscanthus rhizosphere microbial communities from Kellogg Biological Station, Michigan, USA - KBS M5-3 metaG (SPAdes) (version 2) | ecosystem: Host-associated > Plants > Roots > Rhizosphere >...
GAAATCCCCATCGGTAAACTTATCAAACTCGCTGGCCGGACGACTGCCCGGTGTGGTAGCCACCAACAGCAGCGGCGAACCCGGTTATGATGGTTCCACTATTCATATCCGTGGTGTAAACTCATTGGGAAATAATGATGCACTCATCGTTATTGATGGTGTGCCGGCAAGAGCCGGCGGGCTTGAACGCCTGAACCCGGCGGATGTCGAAAGCATGTCTGTGTTGAAGGATGCGTCTGCAGCAATCTATGGTGCACGTGCTGCCAACGGTGTTATTCTCATAACAACCCGGCACGGAAAGTCAGGAAAGCCTCAGTTATCCTACAGCTTCAACCAGGGCTGGGGTCAGCCAACTATAATTCCGAAAGTATTGAACGCAACGGAGTATGCAACAATGGCCAATGAAATAGAGATTTACAAGCTCGACCCTTCTGAATGGGCCGCTGCTTCTGCTGCGTTTAAATCAACAGGTTCGTACACCGGTCCCACGGGTGCTACTTCAACAGCACCGTTTCAACCTTCCGATATTCAAAAATATAAAGACGGTTCAGATCCATGGGGACATCCTAATACAGATTGGTTTAAAGCAACATTGAAACCATGGTCTCCTCAATCGCGTCACAACCTGCAATTATCCGGCGGTTCTGAAACTGTAAAGTATCTCGCTTCCGTGGGCTACGAAGACCAGGATGCTTACTACCGGAATTCAGCAACCGGGTATAAGCAATATGATTTCCGGATAAACCTGGATGCAAAAGTCAATAAATATATTAACGCGTCGGTCGGTGTAACGGGACGTCAGGAAAATCGCTTCTTTCCAACTAAATCTGCAGGATCGATATTCAGAATGCTGATGCGCGGTTATCCGTACAAGCCTGCTTACTGGCCCAATGGTCTTCCCGGTCCGGATATTGAAAACGGAGAACAGCCGGTAGTAATTACGACTAACCAAACGGGTTATGACAGGGATACGCGTTATTACCTGCAATCAAACGGAAAGATTGAAATTAATATTCCGGGTGTGGAAGGATTGAAACTCATTGGAAACGTAGCGCTGGATAAATACATTCAGCAAGGTAAAACATGGACAACGCCCTGGTATATCTATTCTTGGGATTACACGAGTTATGAAGCAGATGGCGTAACACCTCTTTTGGTAAAAACACAAAAAGGTCCAACACCGCAGCCAACGCTTAACGAATATTCGCAGGATCAGTTAAACTCGATGCTCGAAGGTATATTATCGTATGACCGGAAGTTTGGCGATCACCAGGCCATATTTCTTGCAGGTGTAACGAAAGAAAAATCGAACAATAATTACTTTAACGCCTTTCGCCAGTATTTCCCTTCTGCAGCGATTGACCAGTTGAATGCCGGAGGTCCGGTAAATCAACAGGCAGGCGGTAGTGCATGGGAAAGGGCCCGCTTAAATTATTTCGGCCGTGTAGGTTATAACTATAAAGAAAAATACATTGCCGAATTTTTGTGGCGTTATGATGGTTCCTACAATTTCCCGCCGGCTAAAAGGTTTGGATTTTTTCCGGGCGTAACTGCTGCATGGAGATTATCGCAGGAGGATTTCCTGAAAGACGTAACATTCTTAAACGATTTAAAGCTTCGCGGTTCATGGGGAAAATTGGGTAATGATGCGGTGTATTTCCTGTATAACCTGCGTGAATACGATTACCTGTCTACCTATGTTAATGGAGATGTTGATTCGTACGGAAATCACCACGACGGCGTTGGGGGAAGTTCTACTTATGGTTATGTCATCAACAACCAGGTGGCTCCAACCTATTATGAAAACGGCGTACCCAATCCGAATATAACATGGGAAATAGCTAATAACTACAATGTTGGTCTTGACGGTGTATTATGGAATAACCGGATAACCTTTGAACTGGATTACTTCCAGAATCACCGCTCCAGCATCTTATGGAAAAGAAATGCTTCAATTCCGCAAACAGCAGGATTTACCTTGCCGGCAGAAAATATAGGTAAGGTAGCCAACAAAGGCTGGGAATTTAAAGTGGGATATAATGAACGGTTTGGCGATGTTCGTTTGAACGTCAGCGTTAATGGCGGATATGCCAGGAATAAGATCACGTACTGGGATGAAGTGCCCGGCCGTCCCGATTACCAGAAATCAACAGGCGCTCCGATACCAACAGATATAAATTATCCTGATGACATGTTGCTGTACCAGTATGATGGTGTATTCCGTGATCAGAAAGACGTTGATGCGAATACGTTAGATTATAGCGGCGTAGGTGGTGCCGGTAAACTTTTCCCGGGCAGTATGAAGTTTAAAGACGTGAACGGTGATGGTAAAATAACACCTGATGACAGGGTAAGAAGCAAGAAGACAAATATACCTACGTTCCAGGGAGGTCTTAACATTGGTGTGCAGTACAAAAATTTTGATCTCACCATTTTGTTTCAGAATGCGATGGGTGCTGAGATTTTCCTGCAAACTGAATCAGGAACAATCGGTAACTACCTGCAATATACATACGATCATCGCTGGACAATCGACAATCCAAGCTCAACTGATCCGCGTACAGTGGACAGGAACAACCAATATTTTTCCAACCGGAACACTTACTACATGATGAACACAAATTATGTTCGTCTGAAGAATTTTGAGATAGGTTATACACTTCCGTCGGGTATCGGTAAAAAAGTGGGGATTAATAATTTAAGGATCTATGCCAACGGTTTGAACCTGTTTACCTGGGCCAAGCAGGACATTTTTGACCCGGAGTCAATAAACAGCAGCCTTCAATATTACCCGCAGGCAAGAGTACTTAATACCGGAGTTACTGTAACCTTTTAAAAATGATACAAATGAAAAATATAATTAAAAATATTTTCCGGATCACCGCAGCGGGCATTTTATTCACCGCCTGCAAGAAGGATTTTTTAAATACGCTGCCATTGGATAAGCCGCCGGCATCAACCGTCTGGACCGATCCCGCTTTAACAGAAGCATTTGTGACAGACATTTACAATGTGTACCATGACGGCATACTCAACCAGGAAAGTATGGATTGCATTAGTGACAATGCGTTGTACAATTTTGGAAGAGCTGATATCATGGAAGCCAATATAAGTCCCGGTGCAACGGGATGGGTGAATAACACCTACGAATGGGGCGAAATGTATTTTCGTATCAGGGCGACAAACCTTGCACTCGAGCAACTGGCGTCTGTTACATGGGATCCAACTATCGCAGAGCGGTTAAAGGGAGAAACTTATTTTCTCCGGGCGCATTGTTATAACCAGTTGTTACGCTATTATGGAGGTGTTCCTCTTATTAAATCTACCTACCAGTTAGCCTCACCCGATTTTTCAATAGCAAGAAATACGTACGAGGAATGTGTAAACAGTATTGTCAGCGACCTGGATTCTGCAGCATTATTGCTCGATGGAAAAACATTGGGATTGGGCCGTGCAACGAAGGATGCGGCAATGGCACTGAAGGCCCGCGTTTTATTGTATGCGGCCAGTGATTTGCACGATATACCAACGGCTTCGGCAAAGTCTCCGCTGATCGCCGGCTATGCACACCCGGAATTGCTGGGATATGTTAGTGGTGATCGCGTTGAACGTTGGACGAAGGCCCGGGATGCCGCGAAAGCAGTGATAGATCTTGGCACATATGGTTATAAACTTGACCTGACAGCTCCATCGACAAAAGACGATGCGATTGCCGACTACAAGAATGTTTACTTATCACGCAATGGCGGGGAGAAAGAAACGATCCTTGCCAAATATTATGTCAATGCATCACCGGATGACTGGGGTTCATGGTATCCAAGAAACAATACGACGAACGGCTATCACGGCTGGACATCCAGCGAACCAACTCAAAACCTGGTAGATAATTATGAGTATATGGATAGCACTTCTGTCGGAGGCCCGAAAGCAGTAAAGTTTGATTGGACCAACGCGGTTCAGGCTGCTGCGCCGTATGAAAACAGGGATCCCCGTTTTTACGCCTCAATTTTATATGATGGCGTTCCCTGGAAACCCCGTACAACAGACGCTGCAGGTACAGATCCCTATGGTGAAATTCAATTTGGAACATATGAAGTAGGAACTGCAGGTACTGCATCCACCTATTTTGGTTTAGATACAAGAAACAGTTCCATTGAAAACTGGAATGGTACCCGTACCGGCTATTCTATACGGAAATTTACAAATGACGATATGAGTCTTGTAGATATGAACCAACGGCAGCAGGTGCCTTCTATACAGATCAGGTATACAGAGGTGGTCTTTAACTATATTGAAGCACTACTTGAGCTGGGTGATGAGCCGACTGCAAAAGAATGGCTGAATAAAATACGGTTCCGCGCAGGTATGCCGGCGATCGATGAGACCGGGCCTGCACTTATCGCTCATTATCAGAATGAGCGGAACATCGAAATGCTTTTTGAAGAGCAACGCTTCTATGATACACGGCGCTGGATGATAGCCCCGCAGACACAGGGTCAAAAAGTCCAGGTTATGATCGTAACAGGTAAATTGAAACCGGGTAAAACGGTTACTGTGTACCGTTATAGCAAGGATAATTATGATTATACTTATAAGGTGCAGAATATAGAAGCCGGTGTGGAAAACCGTGCATGGGATGATAAGCTGTATTTCCCGCCCATCAAGCTGGACGAAATGAATAAAAATAATAAGCTTGTTCAAAATCCGGGGTATTAAAGGACCGGGTGTTTTTTCGACAATGAAATCTATGCCGGTAAAATGATGTACCGGCATAGATTTTTTTTAACTTACGCATTTTTATATAGCTGAATAAATGAACCGGTGTGCCTGCAGAATTGCCGGTGTTTATTATTTAAATTTTTAAACCCGCAACTTGTACCAGTTTAAAATTTTATCGCAATTCCTGTTTGTTTTTGGCCTGTTTGCTTTTTTACCCGGTTGTAAGAACAACCTCGATAGCCCATCTTCCCAAACTGATCAGGGAAAACCTTCAGATAAATTATTTACATTATTGACACCGGGGCAAACGCACATTGATTTTAACAACACGCTTGTTGAAAATCTCAATGCCAATGTAATGATGTACGAATACATTTATAATGGCGGGGGAGTGGCCGTAGGCGATGTAAACGGAGATGGCCTGGAGGATATTTATTTTACAGGGAACATGACAGACAACAAGCTTTATCTGAACAAAGGCAAAATGCAGTTTGAAGATGTTACAAAAACTGCCGGTGTGGAAGGAAGGCCGGGGCCCTGGAAAACCGGTGTTACAATGGTGGATATAAACGGCGATGGCAGAGAAGATATTTATGTATGCCATTCAGGAAAACTTGCCGGACCAAAAAGAATGAATGAACTGTTTATAAACGAGGGTAACAATGCAACAGGTATTCCTCATTTTACAGAGCAGGCGGAAAAGTATGGACTTGCAGATTCAGCATATAGTACGCAGGCTGTTTTTTTTGATTACGATCGTGATGGCGATCTTGATATGTTTTTATTAAATCATAGCCCAAAATTATTACCCATACTGGACGAGGAGACAACGGCGGGGATATTGAAGCAGCCAAACCCGATGAATGGTGTCAGATTATTTAATAACACGGGAGGCCACTTTACAGATGTAACAGAGAAGGCGGGTATCAGCAGTTCGTCGCTTACATATGGCTTAGGCGCCGGTATTGCAGACCTGGATAAAGATGGCTGGCCGGATATCTATGTTTCGAATGATTATGGAGTGCCCGACTACCTTTATATCAATAATAAGGATGGAACATTTACAAATAAGATCCAGGAGTCCGTTGGGCATACATCCAATTTTTCAATGGGCAATGATGTGGCTGATATTAATAATGATGCCCTGCCGGATATCATGACGCTGGATATGTTGCCGGAGGATAATAAACGGCAAAAGCTTCTTTTTGCACCGGATAACTATGAAAAGTTTGATCTCAGTTTTCGTTCCGGTTTCTATTATCCTTACATGCGCAATATGCTGCATCTTAACAATGGTAATGGAACGTTTAGTGAAATCGGTCAGCTGGCGGGTGTATCCAATACGGACTGGAGCTGGGCGCCGTTGTTTGCCGATTATGATAATGATGGCTGGAAGGATCTGTACATCACAAACGGTTACCTGCGCGATTATACCAACATGGATTTTTTAAAGTACATGGGTGATTTCTTAAAAGATCGCCAGGTCATGCGAAAGGATTTGCTGGAACTGGTGCAGCATATTCCGTCTTCGCATATAAAAAATTATATGTTCCATAATAATGGTGACATCACATTTACCAATACAGGGAATACCTGGGGATTTGATTCAACTTCCAATAGTAACGGTGCCGCTTATGCGGACCTGGATAATGACGGTGATCTTGACCTGGTGGTAAACAACATCAATCAACCTGCATTTATTTACGAAAACGAAAGCAATAAGAAAAATGCAAACCATTACCTGCAGGTAAAGCTGGAAGGTGAAAAATTGAACACATATGGAATAGGCGCCAGGATAACTATCTACAGTGCCGGCAAACAACAATACCTGGAGCAAATGCCAACACGCGGTTTTCAATCCAGTGTTTCATCGTTGCTGCACTTTGGTACAGGGAGTAATGCGGCGATAGATTCCCTGCGTATCGTTTGGCAAGGTGGCAAACAACAAGTGCTTAAAAATATTTCAACGAATCAGCAGATCACGCTGAAAGAAAAGGATGCAATCACTTATCATGTTAACGGGGTGCACCCAAAGAAAATATTTTCCGAAATAAAATCTCCGCTGGCATGGCATGCGGCAACAAATTCTATAAATGACTTTAAACGTCAGCCGCTGCTGGTGAATCCCCTGTCATTTTCCGGTCCATGCATGGTAAAAGCGGATGTGAATGGAGACAAGCTGGAAGATATATTTGTAGGGGGCGGCAGCGGACAGGTTGCTGCTTTGCTTATTCAGCAAAAGAATGGACAGTTTGTACAAAAGCCGGAAGCCGCATTTGAAACCGATAAAAATAGTGAGGATGCAGATGCGTTGATCACCGATCTGAACGGAGATGGTTTCCCGGATCTATATGTTGTAAGCGGTGGCTATCATAATTACGCGTCGGATGATGCTTTATTGCAGGACCGGTTATATATGAATGACGGCAAAGGAAATTTTACAAAGGCCGCAGATGCACTACCGGTGATGCACATGAGCAAAAGTTGCGTACGTGCCGCCGATATAAACGGAGATGGTTTCCCGGATTTATTTATCGGTGGCAGATCGATACCCGGCCGTTATCCCGAAACGCCGTCGAGTTATGTATTGATGAATGATGGCAAAGGCCATTTTAAGGATGAAACCGTTTCCGTTTCACCATCCATACAAAAGATAGGAATGGTAACCGATGCGGCCTGGTTTGATGTAAACGGTGATAATAAAAAAGACCTTGTGCTTGTTGGTGAGTGGATGCCGGTATCTGTTTTTATTAATGTAAACGGGAGACTGGAAAATAAAACGAAAGATTATTTTGACAAAGAGTATAGCGGATGGTGGAATAAGATCATGGTAGATGATTTAAACGGCGATAACAAGCCGGATCTTTTAATCGGTAACAACGGCAACAATTCGCAATGTAAAGCAAGCGATAAGGAGCCTGCTGAACTGTTTTTCAAAGACTTTGATGACAACGGTTCGGTGGACCCGGTGCTTTGTTTTTATATACAGGGTAAAAGTTATCCTTACGTAACACGTGATGAGCTGCTCGATCAGCTCAGTATGATGCGTACCCGCTTTACAGATTATAAGAGTTATGCAGATGCCGGTTTGAAAGACATCTTCACTGCTGACGAGCTAAAAGATGTAAAACATTTGCAGGCCACCGATCTTGAAACAAGTTTTTTTGAATTTGGGACCGACAACAGGTTTCACAAAAAGAAATTACCATTGCAAGCGCAGTTCGCACCCGTCTTTACCATCAATGAAGTGGATTATAATAAAGATGGTAATAAGGATATCCTGCTGTGCGGCAATATAAATCATGCAAGGCTGCGGTTTGGAAAATGTGATGCGAACTATGGCATATTGCTGGAAGGTGATGGAAAAGGAAATTTCAATTATATAACGCAGCCGCAGTCGGGGTTCGATGTATGGGGCGATGTGCGCAGTGTAATCTCTTTAGGAAATTATTTATTCTTTGGCATCAATCAAAAAGAAATAAAAGCATATCAACTCAACAGGAAATGAGAAACCCGGCATTTAATATTTTTTGTGTTATACTTTTTTCATTTTTCAGTTGCCGGCAATCCGCGAACCGTTTACCGGTGTTAACGGGCAATGAGATAAGTAAGGTTATAACAAAAATGACCGACCTGATGGTACATGATGTTACTAACCCTCCCCTGGCCGCCCGTTTTTTTTCATATGCCTGCCTTGCTGGTTATGAAATAACAGCGCAGAACGACAGCACGATGAAATCAATGTATGGCATCCTGAATAAGTACCCGTCCGTTCAAAAGCCGGATTCGATAAAAGGATATGATTATCGTCTTGCCGCATTGCTGGCTATGCTTGAAACGGCAAAGAAAATGCAGCCATCAGGAAGTTTGTTGTCTGCTTATGAAGATAGTTTTCTTGATTCATGTAAAAGCGCCGGATATCCTGTTGACGTAATCGACAATTCAAAAAAATACGCAGTCGCCATCAGTCGCCAGGTATTGACCTATGCCAAAGCAGACGGTTATAATAAGATCAGCAATTTTCCGCGCTATACACCAATCGGTAAAGAAGGATACTGGTATCCCACACCACCGGCTTATATATCGGCAGTGGAACCTTATTTTAAAACAGTCCGTCCATTCACGCTGGATTCATCTTCTCAATTTCAACCGGCTCTTCCCGTTTCGTTTTCCGTGGATAAAAAATCTGAGTTTTATAAGCTGGTTTTAATGAATTATAATGAAGGACTGAACCCGTCTGATTCACATCGGGTCATTGCCGGGTTTTGGGATTGCAATCCATTTGCGGTGGAAGATGAAGGTCATTTATCCGTCGGGCTTAAAAAGATATCGCCGGGTGCACATTGGCTGGGCATTACCGGTATCGCCTGCGCAAAAGCAAAGAAAAGTTTTGCAGAAACCATGAAGATAAATACGATAGTTGCTATCGGGTTAATGGATAGTTTTATTTGTTGCTGGGATGAAAAATACCGGAGCAACCGCATAAGACCCGAAACTGCTATAAGAAAATATATAGACATAAACTGGAAGCCATTGTTACAAACACCTCCGTTTCCCGAATACTTAAGCGGGCATTCCTGTATTTCCGCCACAAGTGCGGCCATTCTCACTGATTATTTTGGCGACAATTTTCACTATACTGATTCGGTAGAAGTAAACTATGGATTAAGCCCGCGTAGTTTTGAGTCATTTCAGCAAGCGGCCGCTGAAGCAGGCATTTCACGATTTTACGGAGGTATTCATTTTATGGATGCTATTACTAACGGCGCTGTACAGGGTAAAAAAGTAGGCGAATGGGTGATTAAAAAAATGAAGCAGTAGTTCGTTCAGGCATTAAATTTATACAGCCTGTTTATAAACCTGTTGAATCCATCAGTGCGTTTTTTTCAATCTTCAACGTTTAATCTCTTAAACGGTTTCAACCAGTCTTCGCTTATTAAGGCAGGCCTGGCCTGAATTAATTCCCGGATAAGTTAGAATGATGTAAGTAAAAATCGGACTGCTACGATCTGCAGTCGATGAACAAAAGTGCAGCGATTGTTTGTATAATATTTTTCATCGTGTTTTATTGGAAGTTTTTATTCGCGGGAATGGATACCTCTGTGTCGCACTGGCAACTGCTGCCATATTTAACAGGTTGCTTCTATTAATTCTTAAATTAATTCCATTATGAAAAAAGTAATTCTTTTTTGGGGACTGTTATGCTCCATTTGTTTTTATTCCTGTCAAAAATTTTTTGACTGGAATCAGCATGGTAATCCGCACCACGATTCAAATATCACCGATCCTACCGGCCTGGTTTCTCCTTCCCAACATGGAAAACTGGATACGATTAAAAAAGGTTTTTCTTTTACCGAAGGTCCGGCAGTAGATAAACACGGCAATGTTTTCTTTACGGATCAACCAAATGATAAGATCTACCGGTGGGACGCTTTTACAGGTGCGATTACAACCTTTTTAACGGGTACAGGTCGTGCAAACGGAATGGCTTTTGATAAAGATGGCAATCTTATTGCCTGCGCCGATATGCATGGTGAGCTTTGGAAAATATTTCCGGATGGCAGCCACGAAGTACTTGCAGATAATTATGGTGGCAAACTTTTGAATGGTCCTAATGATGTATGGATTAACCCGGTTAATGGTGGAATTTACATTACAGATCCAATATTCCCGAGAGACTATTGGGACGATGCGGATCCGCGTAAACAATCCTGGGAACCGACGCATTCAGAACAGGCAGCAACCGGCAAAGGCGGACATGTGTATTATCTCGCACCGGGCAGCCATACACTAGTGAGAGTAACTACGCAGGCAGATTGGGATGCTGACTCCTGGCCCAATGGCATTGTTGGCACACCCGATGGAAAAAAGTTGTATGTCAATAAATGGAAGGGAGACAATATGGGAGGTACATGGGTTTTTGATATCAATGCAGACGGAACGCTTTCGTCTATGAAAAAGTTCATTGATATGGGTGGTGACGGAATGTCAATGGATAACCGGGGAAACATTTATATCAGCAATGGTCTTGGCGTAACGGCATTTGATCCCGGTGGTAATAGTATATTCAATGTTCCTACAGGTGATGGCGGCGCTACAAACAATGTGTTTGCCGGTCATAACAATAAACTTCTGTTCATTACCGGCACGCCAGACCGTGTAACGTCATTAAAAATGAATGTGCATGGCGTGGAAAAATATTAATATCGCACAAGCAACGCCTGTTGCTATTAAAGTATTCAAAAAAACTCCTGTAAAAGAACGGGAGTTTTTTTTGAATAGAAGAATGTATTGCTGACACAAAGAATGTTTGCCTGCTCATCACTGCAGGAGGATCAATTGTCCTGCTGCAATTTCGCAATGCTGTCATATTCATCACCCAGTTTTGCGATCAACCGTTCAAATATTTCAAAGTGTTTCATGTATATACCGTGATTTGTTTCGCCGGGCATAAAACGATCGGGCAGTTCCACCGATTCTGCGGCTTCATCTAAGTTTTTATACAAACCGATTTTTGTAGCGCTTAACAAAAAAGATCCAAACGCCACACTGTCTGACCCGGTACCTTGTTTTATATGTACCGGCTTATTAAATATATCGGCCATCATTTGTGTCCAGAAAGGAAACGATGCATAGGTACCGTTTGCAGAGAGACTTTTGATTTGACGATGTTCTTCAAGTGTTTTGCCGATGCTGTAAATGTTATACAATATCCCTTCAATCGTTGCGCGGATCATATGTCGTTGCTCGTGTTTGATATTCAAACCAAAATAAACACCCTTCGCATTGGCGTTCCAGATAGGCGCTCTTTCTCCCTGCAGGTAGGGAAGAAATATTAATCCACCCGAGCCCACCGGCATTTTTGCCGCTTCGTCGATAAGCATATCTATACAACTTTCCAGGTCAAATGCTTTTTTAAAATCACCAAACTGCATGGCATACCATTCAAACACGGAGCCGGCATTGTTCGTTGGACCGCCGGATACATAATTTCCCTCTGTAACGAGGTAATTAAACAATCGCTGCTTTTCATCCTGCAACACTTCTTTGCCAATTACTCTCACGGCGCCGCTTTCTTCCAGCGTCACCGTTGCTTTGCCATCGCCATACACACCGGCACCGAGCGTAGCCATACAGCCATCACTCGATCCGATAATAATTCTTGTTGTATCCCGTAAACCCAGCGAATGCTGGTATTCATTCTTCAGTTTTGAGGGAGAATAAAACACGGGAACAAGCTCAGCGAGTTTGTCTTCGGTTATGCCTGCATGTTTTAATGCATTCGTTTCCCATTTCAGCGAGTGAATGTTCAGCAGGCCGGTAGCTGAAGCCACACTATGATCGATGATGTATTCGCCTGTGAGTTGCTGTATAATATACGTTTTGATAGACAAAAATTTTCGCGTAGCGGCAAAGCGGTCTTTATCATTATTCTTCAGCCAGGTAATCTTGTTTAACGGCGACATAGGGTGTATCGGTGTACCGGTTGCTTTATAGAGCATTTTCCCCAGGTCCGCATTCCGTAAATCACCGGCTTCTTTCTTTGCCCGGTTGTCAGACCATACCATGGCATTGCCCAGAGGCACGCCATTCTTGTCAATAGGTAATACGCTGTGCATGGCTGCACTGAAGCAAATGCATACCACATTGTATTTACCGGGATGTATTTTTTCATTCAGAAAATTCTTGAGTATGTAAAGCATA
>Ga0207645_10003250_pt1 | contig 12417 bp, 10 predicted proteins | sample KBSM53metaG_FD_184331 | JGI IMG/M metagenome (GOLD analysis project Ga0207645, IMG submission 184331) | Miscanthus rhizosphere microbial communities from Kellogg Biological Station, Michigan, USA - KBS M5-3 metaG (SPAdes) (version 2) | ecosystem: Host-associated > Plants > Roots > Rhizosphere >...
CGGCCAGGCATCCGCGTTCCATTGCAGATCGGTCAGAGCCAGGCGCGGCTCGGCCTCGTCGAGCTCGCGCACCCAGAGATCATCGAGGCCGCTCCGGCCGCTGGCCGCTGGCCGCGTGAATGCCAGGCTCCGGGGCCGCCAGAACCACGTGTCGTGGAAGTCGCGGCCTTCCAGAATGCGCGCGCCGATCGTCAGCGGCGCCCCGCCGTCCGTGCACGCCGCCAGCGACAACGCCGCGACAATCGCTGACGTGATGCGCGTGCGCATTCGGTCAAAGCGTACGCCCTGGGGAAACGCCCGGCCAGCGGCTCCAAGGTGACTATCGACTAGCGAACCTGGATATTCGGGGCGGGCGGCGCCGCCATGCCGCTGCCGATGTGGAAGCTGGGGTGCGGCGGCTGGTTGTACGCGGTCTGCTCCGCCGACACCTGGGTGCGGTACTGCGCGTCGTGCATCAGCGTGTAGATCCGCCGCGTGGTCACGTTGGTGGTCGTGTAGAGGCGCAGCGCGCTGGAGTTGCTCTCGCGCCAGATGATCTCCTCGCGCCAGTCGCCCAGCAGGTCGGCGGTCAGCGCGGGCGTGGACTTGGTGCCGTTGTTCGATGCGCAGCCGCTGGCGCTGAGGATCGAGCTGCCGCCGTACTTGCTGATCGACGTACCGTCCTCCAGCTCGCGCGTCTCGTCGGCGTCCCACCAGATCAGGAAGTTCTGTGACGACGGCGTCGAACCCAGGTTGGCGTTCGACGTCGCCGAGAACACGCCGCTGACGCCCGACGCCCACATCTCGGCGCCCGGGTTCGACGCCGAGATGTCGTCGGCGACGCAGCGGCCTGTGTCGTTGCCGTTGATCGGTCCCATCTGGATGATCGCGCAGGTGCGCGCGTCGCGGATGTGATACGCGGGGTGCGTCCCGTCCTCGTTGCACATGAACATCTCGAGGCCGGGGCGCGACGGGATGAAGTCGCCCACGTGCTCGGCGTCGCCGTGGTTGAAGCCGGTCGAGCAGAGGCCCGCGCCCGTGTTGTCGACGGCCATGGCGCCGTACATCAGCTCCTGGCTGGGATCGTCGTCGACGTTGGCGACCGTCATGCTGTGCGATCCCTGACCGCGGTAGGACTTGCCGGCGGAATCACTCGCGGTCGTGTTCGAGTCGAAGCCCCACAGCTTCGTCAACTGCCCGCCGCGCCAGTTCATCGCGGACAGCGTCGTACGCGTGTAGTAACCGCGCGCCATGATGAAGCTGGGCAGCCCGGTGGTGTCGACGTACGCCGCCGTCGCCAGGAAGCGATCGACGCGGTTGCCGTAGTCGTCGCCCCACGAGCTGACGGTGCCGCGCTGGACCGGGAAATCGACCGTCGCCATCTCGGCGCCGGTCGCGCCGTTGAACACGGTCAGGTATTCGGGGCCGGACAGGACGTAGCCGTCGCTGTTCCGGTAGATCATCGTGTGCGTGGCGCTCGCGGCCGGACCCATCTTGATGTAATTGCCGCTGGCGTCCTTGCTGCCGGGCGCGGTCTTCACCGCCATCTCGGCCTTGCCGTCGCCGTCGGCGTCGATGACGACGAACTGCGAGTAGTGCGCGCCCGCGCGGATGTTCGGCCCCAGGTCGATCCGCCACAGCCGCGTTCCGTTCAGCTTGTAGGCGTCGATGAAGACGTTGCCGGTACAACCCGACTGCGAGTTGTCCTTGGCGTTCGAGGGATCCCACTTGAGGATGATCTCGTAGACGCCGTCGCCGTCGACGTCGCCCGTGCTGGCGTCGTTCGCGCTGTACGTGTACGCCTCGTTGGCGGTCGGGCACGTCGACGGCGTCGTCCCGCCGGCCGGCACCATCAGCGGGATGCGCAGGTACTGCTGCGCCCAGACGGTCGCGCTCTCGGAGTCGGCGCCGACGGTGCCGCCGATGACCGCGCGTACGGTGTACGTCGACGACGACGTGCCCCCGCTGTCGAGGTAGTTGGTGCTGTTGGTGACGTTCGCGACCATCGTCCCGTTGCGGTAGACGTTGTACGAGATGTTCGACGGGTTGGCGGCGTCGTACTCGAAGCCGAACATGCGCCAGCCGACGTAGACGCCGCCCGACACGGTGACGGCGACGACGCCGCGGTTGAGACGTTCGAGGTGATAGAAGCCGTTGCCGCCGGTGTTGTTGCCCGCGCCGGTCGTGCTCGAACCGCCCACGCCGGTCGTCCCCGCCGTGCCGGTCGTCCCGGACACGCCGGTGGTCCCGCCGCGCCCGGCCGCGCCCGTCGTCCCGCCCGCGCCCGTCGTTCCACCGACGCCCGCCGCGCCCGTCGTCCCCGACGATCCGGTCGTGCCGGCCGTCGTGACCGAGCCGCCGACGCCGGTCGTCCCCGCGTCGCCGGTCGTGCCGGCAACGCCGGTGGTCCCCGCCACGCCGCTCGTCCCCGCCGCTCCCGACGTCCCGCCCGGATTCGATCCGCCCGCGCCCGGAGACGAACCGGTGCCGACGTCGCCGGCGCAGCTCGCGATCAAACTACCGGCGAGCAGAGAAAGCGCGACAGCCGTCGCGCGGGGGAACGGACGGAACATGCAGGGGCCTCCGTCCGTACATGTCGGATGCGCCGGTTTCCATCATCCCCGTGGCGGCGGCAATCAGGACGAACTGCAAGTAGCTAATATCATTTCACTTCGCGCGGCGCGGGCCTACCAGACCTGGTACAGCCCGCTGAGGATCAGAACCGAGGTCAGACCGAGAATGCCGGAGTAGTAGCGTGGGATTCCCGTCGGTGGGCCGAGCTCCCAGGCCTTCACGATGTAATCGGCGCGGTCGAGCTTCGTCGCGATCATCGCGGTCACGCCGTTGGCCGCGATCAGGCCGTTGTCGCGGTTGATGTCGATCGCCCCGCCGTCGAGCGTGAAGGTGGCGCCGTAACTGTTGATGCCCTTCATGGTGAAGAAAGCGAGCAGCGTGTTTGCCTCGGTGACCTCCCACGCGTCGGGTTCCGCCAGCGCCCAGATCTGGTCGAGCGCCATGTTGATCTGCGCGCGGTAGGACTCGGCCAGGAAGTTGTCCCAGTTCGGCACGGGCTCGCCCGCGAACGTCGCGCGCACCGGCATCAGGCCCGTCGTCGGATGCGCCGTCCTCCGCCAGTACGCGCGCGACGACGACGCCGCCCGCGTCCAGAACGGATCGTCGGTCGCGTACGCCCAGAGATCGTAGTACGCGGGCATCACGATCGAGGGGCTGCTGCTGCTCAGCGCGGCGGCGACGTCCGTCGGCTCGTCGTATGGCAACGCCGCCACCGCGTCGAACGTATCCGTCACGCCGTCGACCACGCCGCCGTTCTCGTCTTGCTTGTGGCGCATCACGGTCAGCAAGCCGATCGCCGCCTTCTCGTAGTCGATGGTGGTGCTGCTGCCCCAGCGGTCGTGCGCGAAGATCAGCGCCATCGTCATCTGCTGCTCGCCGAACGGATCGTCGCACGGCTGCGTCGTCGCGTTCGGCTCGTTGCACCGGGACTGGAAATATCCGCGCTTGGGCGCGTCCTTGTACTCCAGCACCTCGGTCGCGTACGTCCACAGCCGATCGAATTCTTCCCGCTTGTCCAGCTGGACCGCGATCATCATCGCCAGGCCCACGCCCTCGGTGCGCACCTGCGCGCCGTGCAGGATGTCCTGGACGTTGGCCTGGTCCGCGCCGATCGGGAAATAGATCGCCGCCGTGTTCGGGTCGCCGTGGAAAAGCGACGTGAACCAGTTGCTGACCTTGGTGGCGATCTCGGCGTCGGTGTGCAGCTCGCGAAACGGCGCCATGACCGGCCGCCGGGGGAGCTGACGCAGGTGGATCCCTTCCGGACCGTTGTAGCCGATCGAATCGGTGGTGCTGCCGCAACCCGTGAACGCGAACGCGAGGGCCAGGACCGCCGCGGCGGTCCCCACGCCCGATCCGCGTCCGAACATGGTCCGGTTCAGTCGCCGACGTGCGCGCGAACGCGCGTCGCGAGCACGCTGTTCGGGTGACGGCGCAGGAAGGCCTCGGCGTGCTGGCGCGCGGCGTCCTTGCGCCCGACCTTCGCCAGCGCGTCGATACGCAGCACTTCCGCCTCCAGCTGCAGGCGGCCGGCCGGGAAGCGGCGGTCGTAACCGTCCAGCTCGGAGAGGGCACGGCGGGCGTCGCCGTTCGCGAGCGCCAGGCGTGCGTGATCGAGCGCGCCCAGCTCCTCGCTGAGCATCGCGGCCGTCGGGGTCTGCGAAAGATCGCGCGCCGCTGGAGCCGACGCGGGCGCGGCCGGAGCCGACACTGCGGCCGGCGCGGGCGCATCGGTGCTGCGCAAGGCGTAGTACCCGACGGGAACGGCCGTCGCGCCAACCACCGACATGCCGAGCAGCAACTTGGTCCAGGTGACCTTCGCCGCCGAAGCGGAAACCGAGGCAGCCGCCGATCCGGTCAGCAGCGCGGTCGAACCAGCCGCGAGGCCAAGCCCCGCCAGAACCTTGGCGCGCGTCTGCGCGGACGTCCGGTACGAGGAGCCGGCGCGGAGCAGCGCCCGTTCCAGCGGACTGGAATCCTCACCCTGCTCGTCGCGCAGGCGACCCGGTTCGGATGGCGACATCGGCGTTGTCATGGCTTCCTCTCGTCGTTCTTACCCGGCACGACGCCCTCCAATGCAGCGACGCGCTCTCGAAATTCCGATCGGGCGCGGCGCAGCCGCGACGCCACCGTACCGCGTGGAATCTCGAGCACGTCCGCGATCTCCGACATGTTCATCTCTTCGAACTCGTACAGCACGAAAACGACGCGCAGGCTTTCGTCCATCCGATCCAGCACACCATCTAGTAGTTGCCGCATGCGCTTCTGATCGGTCAGCTGTTCGGGCGTGGGAAAGGTTTCGTTACGTTCCGGTGCCTCTTCCGCGAGCACCTCGCGCCGGCGCGCCAGCGTCCGCCGCGCATGCGCGGCCAGGTTCAGCGCGATCTTGAAGAGGAAGCCCTTCTCGGCGCCGGGCCGTACGTCGTCCAGACGGCGCGCCGCCGTGATGAATGTTCTTTGAACCTCGTCATCGATCTCGGCGTCCGGTGTCCCGGCGTTGCGCAACACGCGTGCAACGAAGTCCAGGTAGCGATCGACCATGCCGCGCAGCCGCGCGTCGCGATCGCGCGCGGTGGTGGCGGGCGCCGGCGCGCCGTAGGTCGCAACCGCGCCGCTCACGATCGCAGCGTGAGGCGGTGCAGCGTCGGCGGGTACGTTCCCGCGCACGGCAAGTAGAGGCATTTCGTTCTTGGTTTTGAATTCCCGCATGAGCCCCAGGTGATCACCGGTGATCCGGCGATACCCATACAATATCTCAAAGTGCGCGGGAGAGTCCGAGTGTGACTACAGGTGCAACAGTAGGCGTTTCGCCCACTGTCCGCTCCGGTGTCGTTATCGTGAACCGCCGCTCGACGAGGGGAACTGTCGCGCCGGCCTCCAGCTCGAGCGCGAAACCGCCTCCAAAATGAGCGCCCGCGCGCACCAGCGCGCCCACGCTCCACCAGCTGCGCCCGACGGAAGTGGGAAAGTCGAGGCCTTGACCCGTCGCGGAAAGCCAGCCGCCGATCCCCTGCGCGCAGGCCTGCAAGGTGACGGTCCGGCCCAGGCTCCACGGCGGACACGCGGTGACGGCCAGCGCCATCCAGTGCAGCACGATGTCGTCGGGCGTCTGCAGGAGATCGTTGGGCGCGTACACGAACGTGAGCCCGACCGATGCGCGCGGGCGATCGTCGGCGTGGCGTTCCAGCCGCGTGCTGAATCCGCCGCCCACGTTCATCGTGTTCGTGAGGACGTCGGCGGCAACCGCTTGCAGACCGACCTGAAACCGCGTGCGGACGTTCTCGGGCGACGGCGGCGGTGGCTTCACGACGATCGGCTTCTCGGGCTCGGGCGGCTTGGGCGGCTCGGGTGGCGGAGGCGGCTCGGGCGGGGTCTCCGGCGGCTTGGGTGTCGCGGGCGGCGTGCGCACCGGTGGCGGCGTGCGAACCGGTGGCGGCGGCGGCGGCGTCGGGCGCTGCGGTTGCGAGACGAGCGCGAGCGCCGCGGTCAACGACAGCACCTCGACGACGGCCTCGCAGCTCTCGCCTTCCACGCGGCGCGTGTCGCCGTCACCCGGACCGTCCAGCATGCGCAGCTCACCGCGCACCCTCGTGCCGGAGCGGGTCAGGCGCACGCCGAGGTGAACGGCGTCCTCGCCGGACGTCGCGCGCCGCGCGCGGTTCATGCGCGTGAGCAGCCCGGCGTAGAACGCGTCGACCGACGAACAACCCGCCGGCGCGTCGAACTCCACCCGGATGGCGACGATGTCGCCGCCCGGCGCCGGCGGTGGCGCCACCGCCAGCGCCAGCGCGGCCGCGAGACCTAGGGGCAGGACCGGGAGCAAGGCCCCCCCAACGTGACACGAACAGGCCGATCGACGCCAATCGCGCCGGTGGCGCTTCCGGGGTGACGACGGACCTGGCTTTGCGCGCCGCGTTCCGGCGTTAAACTGCCGCGTCGTGACCACCGGAGATCGCCCCAGCAGCCCCACCCCAGCCGACCGCGCGCTGGTGCGCCGGGCACAGGAGACGCGCGAGCGTGTCATCGCGCGGCTGTCCGATCATTTCGCGCACGACGTGCTGGACGTCGAGGAGTTCGAACGCCGGGTCACGGTGGCCCAGACCGCCGACAACCCGGCCGACATCGAAGCCCTGCTGAGCGATCTGGGCGACCTGCCCGACGGGCCCGTCGCGGCGACGAAGGCGGTCGTGCCGACGGTCGTGACGGCGCTGGCGCCGGCTGACCAGGAACGCGAAGCCGCCTACGCGATCTTCGGCGGCATCGATCGCCGCGGGGCGTGGAACGTTCCGCGCCAGATGCGCGTGGTCGCGCTGTTCGGGGGTGCCAACCTCGACCTGCGCGAGGCGCGCTTTCCGGCCGGCGTCATCGACATCCACGTGACCGCCGTGATGGGCGGGATCAACATCGTGGTGCCGCCGGGGCTGGCGGTGCAGATGCACGGGTCCGCGATCATGGGCGGCTTCGCCGACGTCAACCGCGCGCCCGCCAATCCCGATCCGGACGCGCCGCTGCTGCGTGTCCACGGCCTGACGATGATGGGCGGGGTCAACATCGAGATGCGGCTTCCGGGCGAGAGCGAGGGCGGCGCCCGGCGGCGCGCTCGCCGTGAGCTGCGCGACGAACGGCGCGCGCAGCGGCTGCTGGATCGGCAACGATGAACGCGGGCGCGGAGACCGGCGGACCGAAGAGGATCGCGTCCTTGCTCGCGAGCGGCACGGAGCTGGTGTGCGCGCTGGGCCTGGGCGAGCGGCTGGTGGCGCGTTCACACGAGTGCGACTTTCCCGCCTGGGTCACGCGCCTGCCCGCGGTGAGCCGGCCGACGTTCGACATCGCGGGCAGCAGCGGCGAGATCGACGCGCGGGTGCGCGAGCGGCTGCATGCCGGAGCGCCGCTGTACGAGATCGACGAGACGCTGCTGGCGTCGCTGGCGCCCGACGTCATCGTCACGCAAACACACTGCGAAGTCTGCGCGGTCAGTCCGGGGGATCTCGCGCACGGGGCGCCGGCGAAGCTGGAACGACGGCAGGTCGTGGCGCTGGACACCGGCACCGTCGACGGCATTCTCGACGGTTTCCAGAACGTGGCGGGCGTGCTGGGCGCGGGCGACGCGGGGCGCGCGCTGGTCGCCGGCATCCGCGCGCGGCTGGCGGCGCTGGCGGATCGGACGCGCGCCCTCCCCGGCCCGCGTCCGGCGGTCGCCTGCCTGGAGTGGATCGATCCGCTGTTCGCAATGGGCAACTGGGGCCCCGAGCTGATCGCGCTGGCGGGCGGCGCGTGCGCGCTGGGCGTCGCGGGCGCGCATTCGACGACGCTGGCCTGGCAGGCGTTGCGCGCCGCCGATCCCGACGTCATCGTGGTGGCGCCGTGCGGGTTCGGCGTCGAGCGAACGCTGGCCGAGATGCCGACGCTGGCGGCCCTGCCCGGCTGGGGCGAGCTGGCCGCCGTCCGCGCCGGCCGCGTGTTCGTCGCCGACGGCAATCTTTACTTCAACCGATCGGGGCCGTTGCTGTTCGACACGCCCGAGATCCTCGCCGAGATCCTGCACCCCGCCGCGTTCCCGCCCGCGCACCAGGGCGCCGTCTGGCGCCGCTGGCCGTAGCCGTCGAGAACGCTCAGGGACAGGCGGGCGTGGACGCGATCGAACCGCCGTCGAGCGAGAAGTAGAACGTCCGCCGCGCGTACGTCGTCTCGAGGTTGGGCTTCGCGCTGGTGCTCGACGGGATGGGCGCCGACCAGATCCACTTCGCGGCGCTGGTTCCGAACACCGCACCCCAGGGCGGGTCGCCGTTGCTCGCGACCTCGGTCGCGATCGACCAGGCGCTGTCGTTGTAATCCAGCGCCTTCCAGTCCGCCCCGCCGGCGTCGACGTCGGGCACCGTCGCCGAGGTTCGCCAGTCCTTGTCCGTCACCACCAGCGGCGCGACGCCGCCGTCCGCGTCGACGGTCAACTGGCCGATGATGCCGCGGTCGTTTCCGTCCTGACTGGACGTGTTCGCGCCACGCACGGCGATGACGTTCTTGCGGCCGGGATGCACGTACAGCGACACGTCGATGGTCACGGCGACGCCCCAGTTGTTGGTCGAGCCGACCATCGTCCCGTTGACGTACACGTCGCACTCGTTGTCCGCGGTGATCCGCAGGTGCGACGTCAGCGTGGCCGTCGTGGGGATCGTGCCGCAGGCGGCCGGAACCTCCGCACCGCCCGTGTCCATCGGGACCGGAACGTCCTGCGGCGTGTCGACGCCCGTGTCCGTCGTGACGGGAACGTCCTGCGCGGTATCGACGCCCGTGTCCATCGGGATGGAGACGTCCTGACCCTTTTCGGCGCCCGCGTCGGAGGGGCTCGAACCCACGTCGGAGGCGTCGCTGGCCGAGCCGGCCGGCCGGCTGCTGCCGCATGCCGCCGCGAATAGTCCGATGGTCAGGAATACCGTCGAGAAACGCGTCGCGCGGTCGATCATCGCGCGTGACCTTAGAGGGTCAGCGGAGGGCGCGCAACTTCTCGAACGCCGCAGCGCGCGCGGCGGGATCGGCGGCGCGCATCTGCTGCAGCAGCGTGTCACGTTCGATGCGCGCCTCGCTCCGGCGTTCCGATGGCGCTGCGGTGACCACGCGGGTGCTAGCCGGCGCGGCGCCGCCGCGCGCTTCGCCGGCGACCGGGTGCGCGTCATGCGCCAGCCAGAACCGGTAGACGCGCTCGGCGCGCGCGATGCTGATGCCGGTGTCGGCCACCAGATCGACCGGGGTGCGGGGCCGCGAAACCGCGCTGCCGTCGACCGCGCGCGCGCGGTTGCGGAGGTGAGCGATCAGCTGCGCGTCCGACCAGCGCGCCGGAGCCGGATGTGGATTGCCGGGCTCCTCGACGGCCGGCACGAGCGGTGGCGGGGCGGCCAGCGCGTCCCGCAGCGACAGCACCTGCGCGCGCGGGTACCAGGCCGAACCCATCACGCCGCGAACCGGCCGCAGCCGGCCCTCCTTCTCCAGTCGCCGGACCTTGAACTCGCTGGCGAAGCCGAGCGCCGCGGCGACCTGCCGCCGCGACAGGAATCCTTCGTAGCCTGATGGCGGCCTGATGGGCTCGCGAGATCGCTGCGGAGGCGTGCTCACCGACGAAAACGCTAACTGCGATGTGGGATGTGAGCAATTTTTTCATCAGGGTTTCATCGACCTTGACCGGCGGATGTCGACGCGCGCAGGCTGCCAAGATGGCTTATCGGCGAGCGTTACTGGTCTGCTTGCTTTTGATGTCGTGCGGCGGCGACGGAGACCTGGACACGTCCGGCACAGGCGGAGGCGGCGGCAACACGGGCGGGACGGGCGGCGGCGGCGCGGCGGGGACGACGGGCGCGGCCGGAACGGCGGGTATCGCCGGGACGTCCGGCGGCGCGGGAACGACCGGCCTGGGCGGCGCCGGGACGACGGGGTCGGCGGGGACGACCGGCGCTGCGGGCGTCGGTGGGACGACCGGCGGCGCGGGTACGGTCGGTGCGGCGGGAACGACAGGCGGACGCGGCGGGACCACCGGCGGCGCCGGGCGCGGCGGCACCACCGGCGTCGCCGGGCGCGGCGGGACCACCGGCACGGCCGGCACGGGCGGCAGCGGCGGCGGCGCGGGCCGCGGCGGCACGGGCGGCAGCGGCGGCAGTGGCGGCAGTGGAGGATCGTCGGGCAGCGCCGGCTCGGGCGTCATGGGACTGGAAGCGGCGGGCGTGCGCCTGTTCGGCCGCGCGGACATCAGCAACGCCACGCAGCCGCGCTTCTCCTGGTCCGGCACCGGGTTCGTCGCGCGGTTCTCCGGCACCGGCCTGACGGCGCGCCTGAACAACACCGGCGCGTTCATCTTCAAGGCGGTCGTCGACGGAACGCCGAAGGCCACGTTCACGACCACCAACGGCTCGGCCGACTATGCCCTCGCCACCGGCCTGTCCACCGGCACGCACACCGTCGAGCTCTATCGTCAGACCGAAGCCGGCCAGGGCAACAGCCAGCTCCTCTCGCTGACCGTCGCGGGTGGATTGCTGTCGGCACCGCCGCCTGGGCCCGGTCGTCTGATCGAGGTCGTGGGCGACTCGATCAGCGCCGGCTACGGCGCGCTCGGCACGCTCAACGACGCCGACTGCTTCGTCACCGAGAGCCACTGGGATTCGTTCGAGGCGATCGCCGCGCGCGCCGTGGGCGCGGAGGTCAGCACGATCGCCGCGTCCGGACACGGCATGTACCGCAACTACGGCGGCGACATGACGGACACGATGCCGAAGATCTACGCGCGCACGCTCATGAACGACACCGCCTCGGTGTGGAGCTTCGCGATCCAGCCGCAGGCAGTGGTCATCAACCTTGGCACGAACGACATCAGCAACGGCAAGGGTGATCCGGGGACGCCGTTCCGCGACGCGTACCGCGGCTTCGTCGAGACGGTGCGCGCGAAGTATCCGGGCGCGCTCATCATCTGCATGATCGGCCCGCTGCTGTCGGGCACGGAGCTGACCACGATCCAGAACCACATCCGCGCAGTCGTGCAGGCGCGCAACGCGGCCGGCGACGCGAACATCGAGTACTTCGGCGACGTCGTCGCGCAGACCAGCGACAAGGCCGCCTGCCAGTACCACCCGAACCCGGCCGAGAACATGATCGTCGGCAACCAGCTGGCGACCGAGCTGCGCGCGCGTCTCGGCTGGTAACCGCTCACCGGGGCCGGAAAAAGTACGCCATCAGCCATCGCATCGCCGCCGCTCCGCAGGCCGCGGCGAGGATCGTGTAGGCCCATACGGGTCCGGCCGCGAGCCATGCCGGCTCGCAGTCGAGGCGCGTCGCGAACATACCCACCCAGACGAACGCGGCCAGCGCCGGCAGCGCAAGCGCCGTCACCGTCGCGACCGTGGCGGAAAAGCCATCGCGTCGGCGCGCGACCAGCCCGAGGGCGACCGCCGTCGCCGCGAATGCGATCGCGGCAAGCGCCGCCACCCAGACGAAGCCCCTCCGCGCGGCGCTGAATGATATCGGCCCGAACAACCAGCTGAACGTCCCGGCCGTCGCCGCGAGCGCGATCAACCCGTGGGCAAAGGCGCGCGCCTCCTGCCGAAGCCGGGCCACCGCCAATGCGAGCAGGAGAGCGACGGCGATCGCCCGGATGATCCGGGCGCGGCGCTGCGCGGCCGCCAGGCGCGCGCGCGCTGCGGTTACCACGGCCGACACGCGAGCTTGACGTTCGGCGTCCGCCGCGACCAGCGCCTCTCGTCGGGCCGGTGGCACCTCGAGCAGATCGACGAGAGCGCGCCCGCTCGCCGCCAGGGGCGCCGCGACGTCGAGCAACGCGGCCAGCGTCGGCGCGAGATCGACGCTGCGCGCGCGGTCCACGCGCGCACCCGGCTTGATGTCCGGACCGGCGGCGACGACGAACGACGCCCGCACCTCGGGCTCTTCGCCGCCGTGGCCGCCGCGGTCGCGGTGGCCGTGGTCCGCCGTCACGACGACGTCGGCGTCTGGCCATCCCCAGGCGTCCGCGAGGGCGGCGCTCAGGCGATCGGCCGCCACCGCCGCCGCCGTGTACGCGGGCGACCGCGCGCCGTGCGCATGCCCCGCATTGTCGACGTCGCACAGGTGGACGACGAACAGGCCACCAAGCGGACGCCGCCGCGCGACCTCGGCGACGACGCCCGCCGGAGCCACGACGTCGGCCGACTCGAACGACTCCGGGAACAGGCGCCCCCACCAGTCCACGCAGGTGGAAACGACCGCGGTGTGCAGCCCGGCGGCGCGCGCGCGACGGGCGACGTCGTCGACGCCGGCCGCGCGCAGCGTCTCGTTGGTGCGCACGCCCGAGTCCCGGGGCGGCACGCCCGCGAGCAGCGCCACGTACTGCGC
>Ga0207645_10003254_pt1 | contig 12405 bp, 9 predicted proteins | sample KBSM53metaG_FD_184331 | JGI IMG/M metagenome (GOLD analysis project Ga0207645, IMG submission 184331) | Miscanthus rhizosphere microbial communities from Kellogg Biological Station, Michigan, USA - KBS M5-3 metaG (SPAdes) (version 2) | ecosystem: Host-associated > Plants > Roots > Rhizosphere >...
GGAAGTGAATGGTAGCACCGGACGGATTTGAACCGCCGACCAAGGGATTATGATTCCCCTGCTCTACCGCTGAGCTACGGTGCCAAACCGAAAAGGGCCCGCCCCGCCATGACAGGGACCAGGCCTTGGGAGGCGGGGATGTAGGGTTGCCGCCCTGCCCCTGTCAAGATTGCCCGGTTCCAGGTGGTGAGGTGCCCGGGTTTCCCCTAAAAAGCCGGGAAGCAAAGCTCCTGGTGCCATGACCAGCCGGCGGGAATTTCTCAAACGAACGGTTGCCACAGGGATCGCGGCAGCGATCATCCGCCCGGTTGCCGGCGCTGCGCAAATGGTGGATGCGAGGCCAGGCCGTATCGCCCAAACCGTCCTGGGACCTCTCGACGCTTCCAAACTGGGCTTCACGCTGACCCATGAACATATTGCCGATGGGCCAGACTTTCATTTGCCCAAATGGCCCAAAGCCTGGGGCGGCAGGGCGGAGTTTACCGCCAAGGCTGTCGAGAAACTCAAGCTGGTGCGCGCGGCCGGCATCGGCACAATTGCCGACCTCACGCCCTATGATGTCGGGCGCGACATTCGATTCCTGCAAGAGGTTTCGCAGAAATCGGGGCTCACCATGATCGCCAGTACCGGCCAGCGATTTTTTCCTCCGGTGTCCCATGTCGCGATGCCGGCCCGCACCATCCAAGGGCTGGCCGAGTATTTCGCAAGTGAAATCCAACAGGGTATCGACGGCACGGGCGTCAAAGCGGGGGTGATCAAGATCGGAATTGCCGCCAAGGCGCCGACGCCCCTGGAAGAGACAGGCTTGCGGGCGGCAGCGCGCACCTGCAAGGCGACCCGCGTGCCGCTGCGCATTCACACCCGTGCCGCCGACCGCGCCGGCGAGAGCCTGGCCGTCATCCTGGAGAATGAGGGCGTCGATCCCGCCAGGATATCGTTCGACCACAGCGATGACAGTGGCGAGATGGATTATTTCCTGGCTCTTGCGCGGCGCGGCTATTGCCTGGGCATGGACCATGTTCATCGCGGGATCAGCCCGAATTTCAAGCCGTCATTTGAAAGGCGCGCGGAATGCATCAAAAGACTGATCGACGCCGGCTTTGCGGAAAAAATCTTTCTCTCGCAAGATTCGGAGTTCGGCGGCTCGTTGCTTCCACAGGACGCGAAGGCGTGGAGGGATAAAATCGATCCTCCGGATGGAATGCTGTTCGTCCAGCGGAAATTGATTCCCCATCTCAGACAGATCGGTGTCTCCGACCATGCCATTCACACCATGACCGTGGAAAATCCCCGGCGCTTTTTTGGCTTGTCCTGATTCTTACGCCGCCGCCAGGCCGCGGTCGGACGCCGTGATCCAGCCGCCGCCCAACACCCGGCTGCCCGCCTCTTCATAGAAGACGCAGGCTTGGCCGGGGGCGATGGCTTCTTCCGGCGCCGCCAGCTCCACCCGCGCCGCAGCGCCCGCCAAGGGCGTCACCGTTGCGGCAACCGGCGGCCGCATGGAACGCACCTTGACCTTTGCGGTGAACGGCGCGTCCTGCGCCGCCAACCAGTTCACCTCTTTCAAGGTGATGCTGGACGAGCCCAGCGCAGACCGCGGTCCCACCACCACCCGGGCATTTACCGGATCGAGCTTCAGAACAAAGAGCGGCTCTTCATTGCCCGACAGTCCCAGCCCCTTTCGCTGGCCGACCGTGAAGTTGGTGATGCCGTCATGCTTGCCCACCACCTTCCCGGCCAGATCCACGATCTCGCCGGGGCGCGCCGCATCGGGACGTAACCGGTTGACGATTGCTGTGTAGCGGCCTTGCGGCACAAAGCAGATGTCCTGACTGTCGGGCTTGTCCGCATTCACCAGCCCCAACTCGGCGGCGAGGGCGCGCACCTGGCTCTTTGCCATGTCGCCCAGCGGAAAGCGCAGATAGTCCAGCTGTGCCTTGGTGGTGGCAAACAGAAAATAGCTCTGGTCGCGGGTGCTGTCGCACGCCGCATGCAGCTCCGCGCCGCCGGCGCCCTCCACCCGCCGCACATAATGGCCGGTCGCCAGCGCCTGGGCGCCCAACTCCCGCGCCGTATCCAGCAAGTCCGCGAACTTGACCCGCTCATTGCAGCGCACGCAGGGGATCGGCGTTTCGCCGCGGGCATAGCTGTCGGCAAAATCCTCGATCACCTGCTTGCGGAAGCGGCTTTCGTAATCCAGCACATAATGGGGAATGCCGATCGCCTGGGCCACGCGCTTGGCGTCATAGATGTCGGCGCCGGCGCAGCAGGCGCCTTTGCGCGAAGGCCGCTTGTCTTCCGGATAAAGCTGCAGCGTCACGCCCACCACATCGTATCCCTGCTTTTTGAGCAAGGCCGCGGTGACGGAGGAATCGACGCCGCCCGACATTGCGGCGACAACGCGACTGCCGGGCTTGAGGGTTTCGGCCATGGGCCGGGTCTATAGGACCCAGGCCCTGGAACTTCAAGCTTGGCGGGCTCTAGCCGTTATTGATCGGCAGGAAATTCAGCAGGGTAAGCTGGTGCAGGCCTGCCGTGACCTGCAAGGCCGCCTGCAGCTGGGTCTGGTTCAGCGACAGCTGGGTGGCGGCTTGCGCCATATTGGTGTCCTGGATGTCGGAAACAAAGCCCTTATACAGCGTGTTGGTCGAGGCCTGCTGGTCTTGGGCGTCGGTCAGGCGGTTATAGACATAACCATTGGCGGCCGTGATGGCATTGAGATTGGTGCTGACGCCATTCACCTGGCTGATGGCGCTGGTGAGGAAATTGCTCTGGGCCGATGTCAAAGAGGATGCCGCATTGAAGTTGCCGGGGCCGGTGGCATCGAAATCGGCAATGTCCTTCAGCGCCTGCATCAGGCCGGTCGCCACGCCGGAGGCGGTGAGGCCATAATCGACCGTCACGCCATCGGCCACCTGCACCGACTTGGTGAGATTGCCGTTGGCGAAAGCCCCCGATACCGCGCCCAAGGCCTGCAAGCTCGCCAGCGAGGTCGTGGTGATGGGCGGCACATCGGTCTTGCCGCCGCTGTAAATATAATCGCCATTGGCATCCTTGGAATTCAGGATGGCGCTGGCCTGGTCGAAGATGCTTTGCGCCTGAGTCATCAAGGTGGTGGCGTCGTTGTTGGCGACCGCGTCGCTCACCGCCTTTTGCAAGGCCTGGGCAAGGCTGGACAGGCTGGTCAGCTGGGTGTCCTGGAAATCGGTTTGGGTCACGGCAAGCTTGGTCGCATTGGCATAGGCATCGTTGCGGGCATTGGCGGACATCATTGCCGTCAGGACCTGGGTCTTGTCGCCGAAGCCCGCATAGGTGTCTGCGTTCTTGCCCGACGCGATCTGCTGCTGGGTTTTGTCCAGGGCGCTGCCGGCCGCCTGAATTTGGGTCAGAAACAGCGCGGTCTGGGCAGCGGTGGCGACGCGGTCGATACTCATGCCGAAGTTCCTTTATTGGAGACCTTACCGGATGTTGAGCAGGGTCTCGTACAATTGATCCACCACCGTCAGGATACGCGCACCGGCGGCATAGGCTTGCTGGTAGGTGGTCAGAGCGGTCAATTCTTCATCCAGGTTGACGCCGGAATAGGAAGCGACCCGCTGGTCTGCTTCCGCCAGCCGGTCATCCTGGGTCGTCTGGTTGGCGGTCACCGCATTCGATTGCGTGGAAACCGCCTGGTAGAAGGACGCCGCATAATCCGAGAGCGAAGACATTTGCGCGGCGATGCTGCCGGCGGCTTTGAAGCTCTGCGTCTTGGTGATGACGTTTTGCAGCGCGATGGCGCCGGCATTGTCGCCCGCCGACACGATGGTGTCGCCCGCCACACTGGTTGGCGTGATCGCCGGGCTGGCAAAGCCGACCCGTGCGGGATTGGTGCTGACGGTCGTGGTCAAGCCGAAGCCTGCCGCCTGCTGCGCCTTGGCATTGTCGCCCAGTCCGAAAAGCTGGGTGAAGCTGACACCGGTCGAGCCGCGCTGCGTGGTGTCGGCGGTCACGTTCAGTGAATAGCCGGCATACAGCGCACTGTTGGCGGTCGAGATCGAACCGTCCGCATTCAGCGTGAAAGTGGCGGCGCCGCCCAGCGCGGTGTTCAGCGCGGTTATGACATTGCCGATGGTCTGGCCGGCAGTGGTGGTGATGCTGACATTCTTGGCGATATCGCCATCCGGACCCTTCAGGGCCAGGCTGATCGTCCCGCCCGCAGCCAGGCCGCTGGAATCGGCGGAGGTGAGACCGGTCGCGGTGACCGAAGGATATTGCGACTTGAACAGGTCGTTGAGGCCGAAGAATTGCGAAAATCCGGTGGTGCCGCGCAAGCTGGGGGCGGTTGCATCGTCTTGGACAATGATGCCGTTGCTGCCGGTGGCGGAAATCGTAAGCTGGCCGTTGGTGAAAGACGCCGTGCCATTGGCCCCCAACGCCGCGTTCAAGGCGGTGGCGAAGCTGCCGATGGTGGTTCCGATGCTGGAGGAAGCACCGCCATTGACGCTCAAAGTGCCGGCGCCGAAATTCACATCGATCCGCGACACCAACTTGCCGCTGGCGTCGGCTACGGCGATGGTGGTCTTGCCGGTGAAATTCAGCCCGTCGCCCGAAATCAGGCCGGTGTCGCGGCCCGCGACCGTCGTGGGCGGCGGATAAGAGGCATTGGCATTGGCCTGGGCATTGAAAGCCAGAGCCGTCTGCTGCGCCAGGTTGCCCAAGGATTGGTTGAGGCCGCCCAACACATGGTCGCGCATATCGATCAGGCCCTTGAGCGTGCCGCCTGTCAAATGCGGATCCAGCGGCTGCGGCGTGGCCAATAGATTGCCGTTGGCCGGATTGACATCCTGGATGGAGATATTGCCGTAAGCGCCGTTCTGGGCGCCGCCGATATAGGCCAGCTGGGCATAGGTGTTGGACACCAGGTTGTAGCCGTCGGCGGTGGAGACATTGACGCTGCCGTCCGGATTGGCGCTGGTCTTGATCGCCATGATCTTGGACAGCTTGCTCAGCGCCACGTCGCGCTGGTCCAGCAGGCCGGAGGATCCGTCGCTGGTGCCGCTCGCCATGGCATTCTTGATCTGGGCATTGAGGTCGAAAATCTGCTTCAGCAGCGTGTTGGTGGAGCTGATGGAATTGACCACCTGATGGTCCACCTGGGCCTGCAGCGACGTGATGGTGCCGGACACGCTGGAAAAGGTCGAGGCCAGGTTGTTCAGCGCGTTCATCATCCCTGTGCGGCTGGCACTGGCGGTAGGCGCCTGGGATGCGATGGCAAAGGCATTGGCCAAATTGGTCATCTGGGTGGCGAGCGATTGATTGTCGCCAGGGCTTCCCAACAACCCGTTCAACTGGTTGAACAAATCGGCCATGGTGTCGTATTGCGACGCCGAGCCGCCGGCCGCGAGCTGCTCCTGAACCAGGAAATCGTTGGTGACGCGCTGAATGCTGGCAACGTCCACGCCCATCAACTGGCCGCCGGCGGTAAGCGACTCGAAATTGACGACGCGGCGCACATAGCCGGGCGTATTCAGGTTGGAAACATTGTTGGCCACCACGCCCAGCGCGGTCTGGTTGCTTTGAAGCGCCGTAATGGCGCTGCCCATGATTCCGTTCAGGCTCACCGGATGGTCCGAATGCTTTTGTTCCGGACAAACCGTCGCAAGGCCCATGCCATTTTATGCCGATGATTTTTCCAGGCTTTTGCATGCTTTTTGCGCCGGCGCGGCCTTGCCCGACAGGCGGCAGAGTTTGCCGCACCGGCAGGTCCTGCCCGTCTGTTTGTGCTGTACCGGACGGTGGTTTGCGCGGAAAAGCCAACAAAATCGCTTATCCGCAAATCTGGCCCGCAGTTTGCGTCAGGCGATCCGAACGAACCTTCATTCGGACCTTCATCGGGATATTGCGTGCGAGCTTCGGCGACATCCAAAACTGCTCCTCCTGCGAATTATTTCGTTTCGCAGGCCAAGGCGGATGCCAACAAAGCGGACGAGGCTTCGCCCTTCGCCCTGCTGGTGACTTCGATCGCGTCCCAGGATTCCACCAAGAATTTCCCCAAGGATACCGCCACGCCGCAGGTGAAGGACGCCACCCAGTCCGAAGGCCAGCCGCGAGCCGATAAAGCCGACACGGCGCAGGACAGCCAAGCCGCGGAACCGCAGCCCAGCCAAGCCCCGCAATCCGCGATTCAGCCCGCCAAGCCCACAAAGCAAGACAAAGGCAAAGAGAGTGGCCCGGTTAAAACCGGCGATGACGTCACTTTGCTGGCACCGGACGCCGTGCTGCCGCCGGTACCTCAGCCGGATCAGCCGATTGTGCCGCCCCCGGTTTCCGTTCCCGCGCAAGCGGCCATTGTCCTGACGTCAGACGATCAAGCCGAAGACGTGTCGGTCGATGCCGCCGCGCCGCCGGCGAAGCTGCCGGCCGACACAAAAGCCGCGCGCCCGACTCTCCCTGCGCCCTTGGCGTTTGATGCCGACGCTTCAGAAGCCGCGGCAGATGCCGAATCCGCCGCGCCTTCCCTGCCCAATAGCCAATCCAAGGCGCCGGCATCCCTTCCTTTGCCGCAAAAGCCTGTTGTCGCGGCCACGCAAAACCAAGTGAGCGACCTTCCCGATGGGGAGAGCTCGGAGGCAAGCGAATCCGCCTCGCAGCCCGCCAGCCCGCTTCCCGAAACCGCTGCCAATTCCACACCGCCCGCTTCCTCCGTCAAATCGGCGCAAGCTCCGATCGCAGCCGGCAAACCTGTGACCACGGACGCCGATGTGGAAAGCCAGATTCCCCAGAGCACCGACTCCAAGAGCCGAGCGTCCGCCACCGGCATCGAACACGCGGCACCCCATAGCGCCGCCGCCAGAGCCACGCTGACAAACCCCGGATCGGTCCATCGCGACTCGGACGAGGCTTTCAAAAACAACTCCTTCAAAAATGACGCCGCCAAATCCAACCCGGCGCAAACCGACATTGCGGCGGCAAGCGAGATCCAGAAAAACGACGCGCCGAAAAGCGATGACGTGAAGGTCCAGCCCGACATCCAGAATTTGGTCAACAGCGCGAAGTCCGCGCCGTTGCCCGCTGCCGCCGCGATTGACGCGGTAAATGCGATCGCCGCGCCGCAAGCCTTGGCGTCGCCGGTGGCGACGGCCGCCGCCCCTGCGCATGTCCAAGTTTCGGTGCAGCCCCCGCCGGACCTGCCGGCGCTGGCGGTACAAATCGCCGCCAAGTCGCAATCCGGCGCCAAGCAATTCGACATCCGGCTGGATCCGCCGGAATTGGGACGGGTGGAAGTACGCCTGTCGATCGATGCCACGGGCAAGGCAAGCGCCCATCTCTCCGCCGACCAGCCGCAGACCTTGAGCCTGTTGCAAAAGGACGCCCCCATCCTGACGCGCGCCTTGCGCGATGCGGGCCTGGACGTTTCCCAGAACGGCTTGAATTTCTCGCTGCGCCAGCAGGGTGAGAATTTCAACGGCAGCGCCGGCGGCAATGCCCGCCGCCCGCGGGGCCTCGCTCTTACCGCCTCCATCCGCATCGACGCCGGCGCCGCCGGCTCCGCTTATCGCGCGCCCCTCAATGGCCGCCTGGACATCAGGGTTTAAGGAACAAAGTCATGAGCGTTATCTCCCCCACCACGACCGCCACCGGGACAACCGAACAGCCCAATGCGATGAAGCAGCTGTCGGGAAATTTCTCGACCTTCCTCACCTTGCTGACCACCCAGCTGAAAAATCAGGATCCCACCAGCCCGATGGATTCCAACGATTTCACCCAGCAATTGGTGATGTACAGCCAGGTCGAACAGCAGATCGGCACCAACGACAACCTCAAGACCTTGATTGCCCAGGGCACCAGCAATGCCGCTGCGATGACCACCGGCTATCTCGGCAAGAAAGTTTCGATCACCAACGGCAATGCGTCCCTGACCAACGGCAGCGCGACCTGGACTTACAATTTGGAATCCACCGCCGCCAGCAACCAGATTACCATCTCCGACTCGCGTGGCAGGATTGTCTATGCCGGCACAGGCCAGACCGCCGCCGGCAACAACACCTTCACCTGGGACGGCAAGGACAATAACGGCAACCAGCTGCCCGACGGCACCTACAAGCTGACCGTCACCGCCGCCGATTTGGCCGGCAATACCGTCACCAGCTCGGTGGCCAGCGTCGGCACCGTCACCCAGATCGATATGACCGGCAACGAGCCGCAACTGATTGTCGGACACATGGAACTCGGCCTTGGCGACATCGCCGCGGTCGCGAACTGACTTTGAATTTTGATTGAACCAGGCCGCCGAGAAACGGCGCCAAACTGAAAGCGGACAGGGTCGAACGCCTACCCCGCCCCAAAGGAAACGTAAAATGAGCTTGTACGGAGCACTCACCATCGGCGTGGCCGGCCTGTCCGCCAACAGCGTTGCGCTGTCCGCCACCTCGTCGAACATCGCCAACGTCAACACCGTTGGTTACAAAAACCAGACGGTCAACTTCGAGACCTTCTTGAACATTCCCGGCCTGGCCGGCAATTCCTCGGCCGGCGTCAGCGCTTCGATCGGCCAGGATGTCACCACCCAGGGCTTGCCCACCAAGACCACCTCGCCGACCGACTTGTCGATCGCGGGCAACGGCTTTTTCGTGGTGGCGGCAAATGCCAGCGCCACAGCCGGTCAGGAATATACCCGCGCCGGCAGCTTCAAGCCCGACGAGAACGGCAATCTGAAGAATGTCGCCGGCCTTTATTTGCTCGGCTGGCAATTGGACAGCCAGGGCAACATCCCCACCAACACCAGCTCGCTGAGCCTGATCAACGTGTCCGCCCTGGCCGGCAAGGCGCAAGCCACCGCCAATCTCGGCATCCAGGCCAATCTGCAGTCCAGCGCCGCGGCGGTCGGCAGCTACACCACGGGTCAGATGACCTCCGGTGCGGTGACGCCGGAATTCCAGCGCACCATCAATGTCTATGACAGCCAGGGCGGCAGCCAGCCGATCACCCTGTCCTTCGTCAAGACCGGTGCCAACACCTGGGCCTATGAGGCGGGTTATTCGGGGTCGTCCTCGAACATCACCGGCTCCAACCCGATCGGCACCGGCACCGTCACCTTCAATTCCGACGGCACGATGAAGAACGTCAACGGCGCCGCGCCTGCTTCCGGCAACTTCACCCTCACCATTCCGTGGGCGGCCTCCACCGGCCTGTCGTCCCAGAGCGTTGTCGTCAATCTGGGCGCGGTGAACGGCACCTCGGGCCTGACGCAGTTCGACTCGGCCTCCACTTTGAACGGCACATCGCCGGACGGCTCGCCCTTCGGCAGCATCACCGGCGTGCAGGTCTCCAAGGACGGCACCGTGACGGCGCAGTTCTCCAACGGCCTGTCGCAGTCGGTGTACAAGATTCCGGTCGCCACCTTCACCAACCCGGATGGCTTGGGTCAGATGAGCGGCGACGCTTACACCGCCACGCGCCAATCGGGCGCCGCCAACATCAACCTCGCCAATACCGGTTCTGCCGGCGGCATCGCGTCTCAGAGCTTGGAAGCCTCCACCGTCGATCTGGCGACGGAGTTCACCAACCTCATCACCACGCAGCGCGCCTATTCGGCATCGGCCCGTATCGTTACCACCGCCGACCAGATGCTGCAGGAATTGGAGCAGCTGAAAAATTAAGGTGAATGGGAAAGCCCATGAAAATGGGCTTTCCCGCCCTTAATCGAGAAGAGTTGAGTGAAGCCCTTATGGCTTCGTTTACCACGTGTCTTGGCCATTTTTAAACGCGGGAGAGCGTAGCTTTGCGCGTGGATAGTGTCGGGAGTTTTGATATGGAAGAGCGCAAAGGGCGCGTGAGCTACGTCATCGGACCCGATGGGTCGCCGTTGACGCTCGCCGATCTGCCGCCGCCTTCAACGCGCCGTTGGGTCATTCGTCGCAAGGCGGAAGTGGTCGCTGCGGTGCGCGGCGGCCTGCTCAGCCTGGACGATGCCTGCAAACGCTATACGCTGACGGTCGAGGAATTCCTGGCCTGGCAGCATGCGATCGATCGTTTCGGCCTGGCCGGCCTGCGCGCGACGCGGGTTCAGCAGTATCGCAACTGACGTCGCGCGAAGCGCGACGTCATCCCCGGCGAGCGGCGATCAGCCGCGAGGGAAGGGGATCTCGATGAAGTCTTGGCAAGACAGGACAATTGTAAACGACAGGTTAAGCAAAATAATGCGCGCGACGAGAGCGCGCACCCATTTGCCTTAAGCCAAATTTTACCCTGAACGCGGCAATGTTTGCCTAGCAGAACGGACGGAAGATTTTTCCGTCCGCTTTCCGCCAGGAGGACATCTTGCCCGAGTTTTTCAAAACGGTTGGCGCGGCGCGGTTCGGCGTAATGGCCGGCGTGGCCGCCGTCCTCACGGCTTTCTTCCTTTATATGGCGGGCGCCATCACCGAGCCCCCCAAGACCATCCTCTTCTCCGGCCTGGAGGCGCGCGACGCCGCCGCGGTCACCGCCAAGCTCGACAGCATGGCGGTCAAGTATGACGTCAAGGAAGGCGGCACCGTGCTGGTGCCGGCCGACCAGGTGACCAAGCTGCGCATGGCGCTGGCCCAGGACAACCTGCCGGCCGCCGGCGTCGGCTACGAGATTTTCGACAAGTCGGACGCCTTCGGCACTACGGCCTTTGTCCAGAACATCAACCATCAACGGGCGCTGGAGGGCGAATTGGCGCGCTCCATGCAAACCATCGACGGCATCCAGTCGGCGCGGGTGCATCTTGTGATTCCCGAACGCCAGGTCTTCGCCCGCGACGACCAACAGCCAAGCGCCTCGGTGGTGGTCAAGAGCGCCGGTAAGATGGATCGTGGCCAGGTGCGTGCGATCCAGCATTTGGTGGCGGCGGCGGTTTCCGGCCTTTCGTCCGACCGTGTCGCCATTGTCGACGATCGCGGCAATCTGCTGGCCGGCGGCGACGAGAAATCCGGCCCCGACGCGCTGGCCCGCAGCCAGGACGAAGACACCGCCAATTACGAGAATTCGCTGCGCCAGCGCATCGAAGCCATTGTGTCTTCGGTGGTGGGCGCCGGCCATGTCCAGGTCCAGGTCACCGCCGACATCAATTACAACCACACCCAGACCACCAGCGAAGTCTACGATCCCGACAGCAAGGTGGTGCGCTCAACCCAGACGGTCGAGCAAAACGCCTCCAACACGACGGCCAACGGCGGCAGCAATGCCGTGTCCGTGGCCACTGCCTTGCCGGGCACGCCTGCGCCCGCGTCTGGCACCGGCGACCAGTCCCGTGACAGTTCCGGTCGCACCGAGGAAACCACGAACTACGAGATATCCAAGAAGGTCACCACCTCGACCGTCGATGGCGGTGACGTGAAGAAGCTTTCCGTGGCCGTGGTGGTCGACGGCTCGGGAGACACCGCCGCCGCCTATAAGGCGCGCAGCACCGACGAAATGACCAAAATCACCGCCCTGGTGAAATCCGCCATGGGCTTCGATCAGGCGCGCGGCGACCAGGTGCAGGTCACCAACATGCCGTTCGCCCGCATGGAAGAAACCGCCGGAACGGAAGCGCCCAAGCCGCTGCTCGGCCTGGACCCCGGCTATTGGTTCAAGATCATCGAAGCCGCCATCCTCTGCCTGACCGCGCTGTTGATCGGCCTGTTCGTGGCCCGCCCCTTGATCAACCGCATGTTCACGGCGCAGGCCCTGGCCGCTGCCACCGGCGGCGGAGGCTTCACCCGGCTGACCAACACATCTCCGGTCGCGGGCAGCTTGCCCGCGCCCTCAAGCGCCGAAGCCGCAGCCGCACAGACTCAGGAAGGCGCGCCCGCTTTGCCGGCGCCCAAGTCCAGCATCGATGTCAGCCGCATCGACGGCCAGGTGCGCGAATCCTCCATCAAGAAAGTCGGTGAAGTGGTCACAGCCCATCCTGAAGAGGCGCTGGCGATCATCCGCACCTGGCTGCACCAACCGGTCTAAACCATGTCGAAACTCGCCAAGACCCCGGTCAAGGAAGACATCCGCGCTCTCTCGGGCGCCGAACGTGCCGCCATCATCATGCTCTCCCTGGGTGAGGAGCATTCCCAAAAAATCTGGGAAATGATGGACGAGGAAGAGATCAAGGAAGTCTCCCAGGTGATGTCCAACCTGGGCTCGGTGTCTTCCAACCTGATCGAAAAACTGCTGGTGGATTTCGTGTCCCAGATGTCGGGCACCGGCTCCCTGATGGGCTCTTATGAATCCACCGAGCGGCTGTTGGCCAACATCCTGCCGGCCGACAAGGTCGGCTCGATCATGGAAGAAATCCGCGGTCCCGCCGGCCGCACCATGTGGGACAAGCTGGCCAATGTGAACGAGACCGTTCTGGCCAACTATCTCAAGAACGAATATCCCCAGACCGTTTCGGTGGTGCTGAGCAAGATCAAGCCGGAACAT
>Ga0207645_10003258_pt1 | contig 12396 bp, 11 predicted proteins | sample KBSM53metaG_FD_184331 | JGI IMG/M metagenome (GOLD analysis project Ga0207645, IMG submission 184331) | Miscanthus rhizosphere microbial communities from Kellogg Biological Station, Michigan, USA - KBS M5-3 metaG (SPAdes) (version 2) | ecosystem: Host-associated > Plants > Roots > Rhizosphere >...
GACGGGTCGAAGCGCGATGCGGGCAGCGGCCGGCTGCAGGGCCGCGGCGTCTCGGCGCGGCTCGGGGCCGCGATGGCGGCGGCCGGAAGCGCGCTGCCGTCGGGGCTGGTCGGAAAGTAGCCGAGCGGCAGGCGGGACGGACTTGGCCCGTCGCAAGCGCCCGGCGGCGCGAGAGGCGGCGTTCTTCGACCGCTTTCGCTCCGCCATCGCGCGCCTTCCGGCGGGTTTGATCCGCGCCCTGCCGCCCGCCGAGCCGGAGGCGCTCGCGCGCGCCGAGGCCGCGCTGGGCCGTCCCCTGCCCGACGCTTTCACGTCGTTCCTGCGCTCGTTCGACGGCGCGGACCTGTTTCACGAGAGCGTCGTGATCGCCGGCGTCGGCCCGGGCGCGCCACGCGCGCTGACGGAGCTGCCGCAGGAGCGCGCGGACGAGCTGGTGTTCGCCGAGGCGCTGTCCGGCGATTTCTACGCGCTGGACGCCGCGGGGCGCGTCCTGCGCTTCGACCCCGGCGCCGAGGAACGGGCGATCGCGGGATCGACGTTCGATCGCTGGCTGGATGCGACGGTTGCGCGCGAGCAGCTGCTGTTCGGTCCCGACGGCGAATATGCCGCCGACGTGTTCGACCCCGCCGGACAGGAGGTGGTGCCGACCATCGCGCTCCGGCAGGCTGAGCGCGCGCTCAAGCTGGATCCGGGCGCCGCCGACAGCGAGCACGCGCGCGGGCTCGCGCTGGCGCGGCTGGGCCGGCGCGACGCCGCGCTCGCGGCGTTCGAGGCGGCGAGCGCGCTCGACCCCGGCAATCCGTGGCCGCCTTTCGATCTGGGGCGCACGGCGCTTGCGATGAACAAGCCCGCGATCGCCCTCCCCGCCTTCCGGCGCGCCGCCAGCGCCGCAAACGACGGCGCCACGACGGCGCGCTTGCTCGCGTGGGCGGTGCGCGCGGCGGTCGCCGCGGACGACGACAGCGCGGCGACGTTGCGCGCGGAGGCGATCGCGAAGGATGCACAGCTCGTCGAGCACCTGACCCGATCCGCATCCGCTGCCGGCGAGGACGCCGACGATGAGGCGCGCGACGAGGCGATTGCGCTGTTGGAGGCGGTCGCCCCCGGGACGAGCGTACCGCGCCGGCTACCGGTGATTCCGCATTAGGTCGGCCCTCACCCTAGCCCTCTCCCGCAAAGCGGGAGAGGGAACCGGATCGGATCTTTCTCCCTCTCCCGCTTGCGGGAGAGGGTCGGGGTGAGGGCAAGCCGCTTTCGGGCGACGTCGTCTCCCCGCTTCGCGGGGCGAGGGGACCGAAGAACTCCGTCTACTTGACCGCGGATTCGCCGACGGCGACGAATTCGCCGGCGTCGTCCTCGCCGCGCAGGACCGCGGCCACCTTCTTCGTGCCGGCCGGGACGTTCACGCGAACGCCGGCCGCTCCCGGCTGCACGGTCGTCAGCGCCTTGCGCAACCCGGCCGCGTCCTCGGCGAACACGCGGATCTCGCCCTTCTTCACGGCGCCGCGCGCGCCGACGACCGACACCAGCGCCAGTCCTCCTGTGGCGTCGACGCGAATCTCGGCACGGAACAGGTGGTTGATCAGCCCCGCGCCGTAGCCGGCGATCTCGGGCAGCAGCACGCGCGCGGTATCGGCGTACACGGCGTCGTCGAGGAAGAAACGCACCCGGCCCGGAACACGCTGGTAGGCGAGCAAGCGACGCTTGTCGCGCGTGTACGCGTAGTGCCGCCGGCCCATGACCTTCAGCTCCAGCCGCGGCAACCGCGGGTACGCGTACGGCAGCGAGCCGCGCGCGTCGGCCATCGCCTCGGCCGCGGTCGTGCCGCGATCGACGATCGCGTCGTCGGGCAGCGATCCGTCCGAGAAGAACCGCCGCTGCGTCCGATCGGCCAGACCCTGTCCGTCGGCGGCGGTGATGAACGCCATCAGCGTTGGACGCTCCGTCGGCTTGACCGCCGTTGGCAGGCCCATCCGGCCGTACGTCTCGGCGACGAACTGCTCGAAGCGCGACCCGCGGTCGAACGGGCTGGGGCCCGGCGTGCCCAGATACGCGCGCCGGTAGTCGTTGCGAACATGGGCCGGCTCGCCCGCGTCCTCCAGCACGGTCAGCACGCCGCCCAGCGCCAGCAACGCCCGCGCGAGCGCGCCGGCGCGAAGCTGCGGCTGCTCGCCTGCGATCGCCGTCTCCAGGTTCGCGTGGAACGCCTCCAGCCCGACGTCGTTCTCGGGCGCGTGCAGCCATTCCGTCGACGGGCGGCCCGTCATGTTGAACTGCGTGCCGGTGAAGAACGCGCGGAACCCGCCGCCCGCGTCCAGCAACAAACCCAGCGTGTTGCCCAGCGACGCCAGGCCGCCCGCGTTCGACAGACCCGAGCCACGGCTCGGATCGTAGAAGAAGTCCTGCCCGCGCTCGGCCGGGGTCTTGGCGATGATCGACCCGGCGATCACCCACGCCAGCGCTGGCGCGACGCCGTCCGGTCCCGCCGTGCACCCGCTGGAGGGATCCAGCGTCGCCAGCCGCCCTTCCAGCGACTGCGCCCGATCGGGCGGCAGCTGGTCCAGCGACAGCGCGACGGGTTCGAACAGACCCAGCGGCCGCGAGAGGGCGCGCCCGAGCACGCGGTGCAGCTCCGACGCGAGCGCCGCCCGTTCGGTCAGCGCCGCGTGCGTGGTCGCGGGATCGTAGGCGCGCGCGTCGGTCGCCCACCCGGCGACGACCAGCGCCGCTAACACCGCGATGCGCGCCGCCTTCACGGTTTCTCCTCGTCGGGCGGCGCGGCCGGCTCGGCGCGCGGGGGTTCCGCCGGCAGCTCGGGCAGACGCGATTCGACCAGCTTGGCCAGCTTCACCAGCTGCCCCGGTTCGGTGCACTGCGACCCACCGCAGGTCATCGACACGACGAGGCCGCGATCGCGCACCAGGTAGACCAGCGCCGCGATGCCGCCCGAGCGCGCGCGGAACGAGGCGTCGCCCACCTCGTCCGTCGTCTTCGCCTCGGGCAGCGTGCTCATCAGCTTGCGAAATTGCACTTCGGCGGCGGCGGTGCCCAGGCGCCACACGCGCAACCCGACGTCGTAGTTCTCGGTCTTGCCGACCGCCTTGAAGTGCCGGCTGTCGTAGAACTCGGTCGTCGGCAGATCGGTGAGACGGCCGTCCTCGAACTTGCCCACGTAGCCCGTCACGCCCCGGATCTCCTCGTCGGACAGCAGCTTCGAAACGTCGAGCGGCACCGCCGTGGTGGCGACGGCCGGCGCCGGCTGGCCCTCGCGCGCGGGGGTGGTGGCGGGCACCGGCTGGCCCTCCAGCTCCAGCGCGGCCGCTTGCAGCTCCCACGTCGCGACGTTGCGGACCCGCGGGCCGCCGCCGACGAACGCGATGTGCTCGGCGTGCCGGAGACCGGCCTGCCACTTCTCCATGCGGACCCGGCTTCCGCGCTGGCTGAAGTCGCGCCGCGCTTCGCGCCCCGGGAACAGGCGATCGCTGCGCCACGCGACGTGGCCGCGGTGGTAGACGGTCAGCGTGAAGCGCCGGACGCGCGCCGAGGCGCCGCCGGGCAGCTCGTCGAGCTTCGGGATGATGTAACGACCGTCCGCGCCCGTCTCGGTGACGAATTCGTGCGCGCCCGCGGGCGCGCGCAGGCCGATGCCGCGCTCGAACGCCCAGGTCGCCGCCACGGTCGCGCCGGCGATCGGCCGGTCCGAATCCGCGTCGATCACGATGCCGTCGTACGGACCCAGCAAGTCGGCCGGTCGGACCGAGTCGGGCCGCACCGGAAACGGGGCCGCCTCGATCATCGGGCCGCACCCCGACAGCAGGAATAACAACGCCGTCAAAACGTTGGCAGACCAGGCCGACCGCGGTTTGACCGATCCGTCGGAAATTGCTATCTGTTTACGCACGTCTGGCATGCAGGTATGGCCGTTTCGGACGATCAATCCGGCCCGCCTGTTATCAAAGGACTCCGCTACTTGCAAACTCCTTCTTCCACATGATCAAGTGCGGGCGCTGCGGAAATCTGAACGCTGGCGACGTGCTGTTCTGCCAGTACTGTGGGACCCGGCTGGTCGAACAGCGGTTGCCCGAGGTGGCGCGCCTGCCCGAGATGGCGTCCGTCGCGGCCCACCCGGCGTCGAACCGGTCGACCGACCGTCTGATCGAGCAGAGCGCGCACGCCGGTAGCATCCCCGCGCACGCGGCTCCCGCGCCGGCGCCGATGCACCAGCCACAGATGCCGGCCCAGGTGCGGGTCATGCCCAACCAGCAGACCGGCTTTCGTCTGGTCGTCGTCCACCGCGACGGGACCGACGGTATCACCTACAACCTGCTGGGCGACCAGATCGACATCGGCCGGACGGAGGGCGACCTGCTGTTCGAGGACCCGCACCTCGCCCCCCGGCACGCCCGCATCGTGGCCAGCCTGACCGGTCGGGTCCTGACGCCGCTGGAGACGCGCAACGGGGTCTACGTGCGCCTGCGGGGGCCGGTCGATCTGCAGGACGGCGACTACCTGCTGATGGGCAAGCAGGTGCTGCGGTTCGAGACCGTCAGCGAGCCCGAGCGCAACGTGCGGCCTGCGCTCGAACACGGCGTCGTGGTGTTCGGGACGCCCGTCCGGCCGCCCTGGGCGCGGCTGCGGCAGATCACCCCCGCCGGCGTCGGCCGCGACATCTTCCACCTGGCCCGCCCCGACATGGTGCTGGGGCGCGAGATCGGCGACATCATATTTTCGGAAGACGAATTCATGTCGCGCCGGCATGCGCAGGTGTCCTACCGCAACGGCCGCGGCCACCTGGAGGACCTGGGCAGCTCGAACGGAACGTTCTTGCGCCTTCGTGGGCCTCACGGGCTGGCGTCCGGAGACCTCATTCGATTGGGCGACGAGCTACTGCGGTTCGAGATAGGATAAGGGGCGCCTATCCGCCCGATGCCCCCGACACCTCCAGACATCTCGGTAGAGGTCTTCGGCAAGACCGACGTCGGGCTCGTCCGTGAGCACAACGAAGACAACTTCCTGATCGCCGACGTGACGGGCGGCGTCCGCACCGCCGAGCCCCGCGACCCGTTCACCTTCAAGCTGGGCGAAAAAGGGGCGGCGCTGCTGGTGTGCGACGGCATGGGCGGCGCGGCCGCCGGCGAGGTGGCGTCGCAGATGGCGGTCGATTCGATCTACGACGCGCTGGCATCGGCGGACCCGCAGCCCCGTGACGGGTTCGCGCGGCTCCTGCGCCGCGCGGTCCAGCACGCCAACGAGCGCATCTTCATCCAGTCCCGCGACAACCAGAGCGAACGGGGCATGGGCACGACCTGCACCGTGGCGTCGCTGGTGGACGACACGCTGGTGGTCGCGCAGATCGGCGATTCGCGCTGCTACATCCTGCGCGACGGCAAGCTGGCGCAGGTGACCAAGGACCAGTCGCTGGCCTGGCAGCTGATCGAAGCGGGCGCGATGACGCCCGAGGAAGCGAAGGCGTTCGAGCACGCGAACATCATCCTGCAGGCCCTGGGCGTCCAGGAGCGCGTGGAGGTGGTGCTGTCGCAGGTGTCGCTGCGGCGGGGTGACATCACGCTGCTGTGCTCGGACGGGTTGCACGGGCCGGTCGCGGACGAAGAGATCCTCGCGGTCCTGATCGGCGAACCGAACCTGCAGAAGGCGGGCGAGGCGCTGATCCAGAAGGCGCTGGATCGCGATGGTCCCGACAACATCACGGTCGTGCTGGGCCGGTTCGACGGCGAAGGCCTGCAGCCGCCGACCGCCGAGGACGTCGTGCAGTTCGTGGGCTACGACCCGGGCGGCGATCCCGTCCCGGAGCCGCTGTCCAACCCGGACTCGGCCAGCCTGGCGCGCGAGACGGTCGAGGAACGGCTGCCGCGCGACATGCTGACGTCCGACGACATCCCCACCAAGGCGGAGCCCGACGAGGCGGAGCCGACGGCGGGGGGCAGCAAGAAGAAGGAGAGACCGCGCAGCACGCGATCGCTGCTGGCGTTCTTCATGCTGGCGCTGGTCGCGGCGGCGACGGGCGGGATCTTCATGCTCAAGTGTGAGCACGACCCGTCCAGCAAAGTCACCCTCCCCTGATGGCGCGGCGATGGCGACCTGTCCACACTGCTCGAACGAAATCGACGACGGCGCGCGGTTCTGCGGGGTCTGCGGACGGCCGATAACGCCGACGGCGGCGAAGCAGGCGCGTGCCGCGACCTCCGCCGCTTCGGACGTGTCGGGTTCGCATGCGCCGCCACCGGCCGCGGTGTCGGGCACCTCGCACGCGCCGCCGTCCGCGGTGTCGGGCTCGTATCCGCCGCCGCCGTCCACGGTGCCGACGGTGGTCCCGCCGGCTCCTCACGCGGGCCATGGTTCAGGCCCGGCGCCCGCGCCTGCGCACGCGTCGCCGATCGTCACCACCATGAACAGGTCGGGGCCCGCGCCGCGGCCGGCTGCTGCCGCCGCGCGGCCGGCGCCGGCTGCCGCGCCGTCGTCGCCGCCCGCCTCCATCCGCGGACCCCAGCAGCCGCTGGAGAACCTGATCGGGCGCACGCTGAATCACCGCTATCTCGTCGAGGACAAGATCGGCGAGGGTGGCTTCGGGGCGGTCTTCCGGGGCAAGCAGATCGCGACCGGCCGCGAGGTCGCGCTGAAGATCCTCCACCCCCACAACGTGAACGACGAGACCATCGTCGCCCGCTTCCGGCGCGAGGCGGAGGCGTGCTCGAAGCTGCGCGATCAGCACACGGTCACGACCTACGATTTCGACGAGACGCCCGACGGCATCCTGTATCTGGCGATGGAGCTGCTGCGCGGGCGGGCCCTGCACCACCTGCAGAAGGCCGACGGACCGCTGAGCTCGACGCGCGTGCTGAAGATCCTGGATCAGGTCGCGGCGTCGCTGAGCGAGGCGCACGCCAACGGCATCGTTCACCGAGACATGAAGCCGGAGAACGTGTTCATCGAGTCGCGCGCCGGCGAGGATCACGTCAAGGTGCTGGACTTCGGCATCGCCAAGGTGATGTCCGACGATCGTCAGGTGCCTGCGCTGACGGCCGTCGGCCAGACGCTGGGAACGCTGGAGTTCATGTCGCCCGAGCAGCTCCGCGGGCAGAAGCTGGACGGCCGCTCCGACATCTACGCCCTGGGCATGATGGCGTACGAGATGCTGACCGGGAAGCTGCCCTTCCAGAGCGCCAAGACGCCGATCGACATCATCAACTTCCACATGAAGACGGAGGCGCCGCCGCCGTCGAAGCTGGGCGGCGAGCACATCCCGATCCCGGCGGCGGTCGACGCCATCATCGTCAAGATGGTCCAGAAGGATCGCGAGCACCGCTTCGCGGACGCCAACGCGCTACGCGACGAGATCGCGAAGGCGCAGCGTTCGATGGACCGCACGCCCGACAAGTTCGAGGCCTACCGCGTGATCGGCGTCGTCGGCGCAGTCGTCATCTTCATCGCGACGCTGATCTACTTCTTCCGCCGCTAGCGAACTAGTTCGCTTCGGTCGCGGCGAGCACCTTGCGGAAGAGCGGCTCCACATCCGCTCGCACGGCTGCCGGCATCTTGTAGCCGATCCTGAACAGGTGATGGTTCTTCACGAACATGCACTCCCACGCCTCGAGCAAGTGATTGGGCGTGGCCTTGTGCGCGTACGCGCACGATCGCTCCAGCCCCGGCAATCCGCCGAAGCACGACGCCGGCCTGTGCGAACGCTCGGTCACGCTGACCGAAAGGTCTTCAGGGCAGAAGGCTTCCGTGCGGGCCAGTCCGTTCAAGTCCTCCGAAGCGGGGCGTCCCTTGACGTTGAAGTACATGTCAGACAGCTGCGAGGCGCCCCTGGGGCCGGCGAGATGGATCTGCTCGCCCTCGAAGAACACGAAGAAGTTGCTCGGGTAGTGGACGACGATCAGACGATCGTGGCTCGCCTGACGTTCCGAAAGGTTGGGACCCGCGCCACCCGTCGCCGCACAAGCACCGACCGCCAGCGCCAGCACCAGGTGACGCACGCGAGCGGCGCCTAGTGAACGACCGTGAAGAAGCGCTTCCAGCGGATGGCCTTCGCCCAGCCGACCGGGTTGGGCGCCGAATTTCCGCGCGACCACCAGATGATCAGGGCGCGGCCCTTGATCAGGTTCATCTTCACGGTGCCCCACTTGCGCGAGTCGTACGAGTTGTCGCGGTTGTCGCCCATCACGAACACCTCGCCGGGCGGGATCACCGTCCGCGGGTGATCCTGCGCAGGGTGCGCCGGCTCCAGGATGGTGTCGTGGACCTTCTTGCCCAGCGTCTCGACCCAGCGTTCGCAGTCGTGATCGTCGGGGACGCCGGCCGTCGACACCTCGCTGTAGTGACAGCGTTCGGGGACGCGTTCGCGGTGAATCTCGTTGCCGTTGACGTAAAGCTGCCCCTGCCGCACCTCGACGGTGTCGCCCGGGAGGCCCACGACGCGCTTGATGTAATCGGTGCTGGTGTCCTGCGGGAACTTGAACACGATCACGTCGCCGCGCGCGGGCTGGCTGTACTGCAGGATCTTCGTGTCGGTGAAGGGGATCGACAGCCCGTAGGAAAACTTCGACACGAAGATGTGGTCGCCTACCTCCAGCGTCGGAATCATCGACCCGGACGGGATCTGGAATGCCTCGACGACGAACGCCCGCAGCAACAGCGCGACGGCGATGGCGACGCCGATCGACTCCGCGTACTCGCGCAGCGTCGACTTGCGCGCGAACGACAGGTGGTCGTCCATCACCTCGTCCAGCGTGATGTTGGCCTTGCGCATGCGGTCGACGTCGGCCGCTGCGGACGCATCCACCACCCCCTGCATCGCCGCGCGCACGGTGGCGGCGACGGCGCCGGGCAACTGGGCGCCCTTCTTCTTGAGGATGCGGCGCGCTTCCTTCAGCAGGTGGCGCGACTCCAGCGTCGCCCGGCGCATCGCCGAACGGCGCCGCCACCACGCGAGGAAGCCAGCCGGCGGCTCGCCGCCGCCGCGCGCCGGGGGCTCCGTTCCACCTCCGCGTGCGTCTCCGAGGTCGCCTTGGGTTGCGCTCATCTCAATCGACTTTGAGGATGGCGAGGAAGGCTTCCTGCGGAATCTCCACGTTGCCCACCTGTTTCATCCTCTTCTTACCTTCCTTCTGACGCTCCAGCAACTTGCGCTTGCGAGTTATGTCGCCGCCGTAGCACTTGGCGGTAACGTTTTTTCGTAGCGCTTTCACCGTCGTGCGCGCGATGACGCGCGACCCAATGGCGGCCTGGATCGCGACCTCGAACTGCTGCTGAGGGATGAGCTCCTTCATCTTGACGCAAAGGTCGCGGCCCTTGGTGTAGGAGCCCTCGCGGTGCACGATCAGCGACAGCGAATCGACGCGGTCGCCGTTCACCATCAGATCCATACGGACGAGATCGGCCGGGCGGTAGTCCTTCGGTTCGTAGTCCAGCGACGCGTAACCGCGCGACACCGACTTCAGCCGATCGTAGAACCCAAACACCATCTCGGTCAGCGGCAGGTCGTAGCGGATGATCACGCGCTTCTCACCGGCGTAGGTCAGGCCGGTCTGCGTTCCGCGCTTCTCCTCGCACAGCTTGAGGATGCCGCCCACGTACTCCGGCGGCGTGTGGATGGTGACCGCGAGGATCGGCTCCTCGATGCGGTCGATCTCACCCTCGGACGGGAACTTGGCGGGGTTGTCCAGCTCGATGACGTCGCCGTTGCGCAACACGCAGCGGAAACGAACGGTGGGCGCCGTCGTGATCAGGTCCAGGTCGTACTCGCGCTCCAGGCGCTCCTGCACGATCTCCATGTGCAGGAGGCCGAGGAACCCGCACCGGAAGCCGAAGCCCAGCGCCGCCGACGTCTCGGGCTCGCGCGAGAACGACGCGTCGTTCAGGCGCAGCTTGTCCAGCGCGTCGCGCAGGTCGGTGTAGCGGGCCGAGTCCGTCGGAAAGATGCCGGCGAACACCATCGGCTTGACCGGCTGGAAGCCGGGCAGCGGTGTCGCGCACGGCTTCCCGGCGTCGGTGATGGTGTCGCCGACGCGCGCATCGCCGACTTCCTTGATGGCGGCCGTGAAGAAGCCGACCGATCCCGGGCCGAGCTCGGGGACCTCGCGCGGGAAGGGGCCGTACACGCCGATGGTCTGGATCTCGTAGTCGCGGCGCGCGGCCATGAAGCGGACCTTCTGCTTCGGCCGCAGAACGCCGTCGACGACGCGAACCAGGATGACGACGCCGCGGTAGGTGTCGTACCAGCTGTCGAGCAGCAGCACGCGCAGCGGCGCCTCCGGATCCCCGACGGGCGGCGGCACCTTGGCGACGACCCGCTCCAGGATCTCGTGAATCCCCTTCCCTTCCTTGGCGGACGCCAGGATCGCGTCCGACGCGTCGATGCCGATCACGTCTTCAATCTGGCGCCGGACGTTCTCGGGATCGGCCGCCGGCAGATCGATCTTGTTGATGACCGGAACGATCGTCAGGTTGTTGTTGACCGCCAGGTACACGTTGGCGAGCGTCTGCGCCTCGACGCCCTGCGAGGCGTCGACGACCAGCACGGCGCCTTCGCACGCGGCCAGCGAGCGCGATACCTCGTAGTGGAAATCGACGTGCCCCGGCGTGTCGATCAGGTTCAGCTCGTACGTCTGACCGTCTTCGGCCTGGAACGACAGCCGCACGGTGGCGGCCTTGATCGTGATGCCGCGTTCGCGTTCCAGGTCCATGCTGTCGAGGAACTGCGCCTTCCGCTCGCGATCGCTGAGCGCGCCGGTGGCGTCGAGCAGCCGGTCGGCCAGCGTCGATTTGCCGTGGTCGATGTGCGCGATGATCGAGAAGTTACGGATGAGGCTGGTGGGCGTGAGCATTAACGTCCGGCAGTGTGCAACGTGGGCGCTGGGCAGCGGCGAAATTGTGTATCGGATCAGCGGCGGGTCGTGACCGCCAGCGGAAGCTGCCCGGGGAGATTGTGCCTTTCCTTGTCGAGCACGAGATCGATTCCCTGCCGAATGTACTCAGCCACGGGGACGCGCGTCTTCGAATTGAGCAGCTTGAGCTGCTCGTTCTGCTCGGGCGTGATGTAGATGGTCGTGGAGATCTTCTTCCTCGCCATGGCATGACCATGCATGACCATAGGTCAACGGTCAAGGACGGCGGGGGGTTGGGCGTGCGGCGCCTGCCCAGCGGACTTGATGAATCGGCCGTTCCGCCCTACCGTAGCAGCCATGCTCATGTCCAAGACGCGCATGCTTCTCGTGGTTTCGACCGCCCTCGCCGGCTGTGGGTCCACCCCCAAACACGCCGAGATGGTGAACGCGTCCAACGCGCCGGCCTCGCCGCTGGTCGACCGCGAGAAATGCAACGACCGCGACAAGCACGTCGTCCCGGCCGACCTGAACGGGGACAAGAAGCCCGACGTCTGGAAGTACTTCAAGACCGTCGACATCGGCGGCCAGAAGACCGAGGTCCTCGCGTGCAAGCAGGTCGATCTGAACATGGACGGCAAGATCGACATGGTCACGTACTACGACGACCAGGGCTCGCAGATCCAGCTCGAGGAGATCGACGGTGACTTCGACGGCAAGTTCGACTTCACCGTCTACTACAACCAGGGCAAGCGCGTGCGCGACGAGTTCGACATGAACTTCGATCAGCGCGTCGACCTGTGGAAGTACTACGAGGAAGGCAAGCTGGTCCGGATCGAGAAGGACGCGAACAACGACGGCAAGGTCGACGAGTGGGATTACTACGAGGGCGGCAAGCTCGATCGCATCGGTTACGACACGACCGGCTCGGGCCAGGTCGACAGGTGGGACCGCGCTCCCGAGCAGGAAGAGGAAGCGCCCGGCGGCAACGTGACGCCGCCCGGTGGCGCCGCAGCGCCCGCCGGTGGCGCGACCACGCCCCCAGCCGCGACCACGCCTCCGCCGGCTGGCGCCGCAGCTCCTGCCGCGAAGCCGGCCGCTGCCCCCGCACCCGCCGCGAAGCCCGCCGCCAAGAAGAAGTAGTTCCGCGCGCGGGCCCTCACCCCGACCCTCTCCCGCAAGGCGGGAGAGGGAGATCAGATCCTCTCCCGCCTTGCGGGAGAGGGTTAGGGTGAGGGGCGCGAGCTACTGCTACGTGCGCTCGTCCATCGGGACGTAGCGCGTCTGCGACGGGCCCGTGTAGATCTGGCGCGGGCGGAAGATCTTCGTGGTCGGATCTTCCATCATCTCTTTCCAGTGCGCGATCCAGCCGGGCGTGCGGCCGATGGCGAACATGACCGTGAACATGTTCGTCGGGATGCCGAGGGCGCGGTAGATGATGCCGCTGTAGAAATCGACGTTCGGGTACAGCTTCCGCTCGATGAAGTACGGATCGGACAGCGCCGCCTCTTCCAGCGTCTTGGCGATGTCCAGCAGCGGGTCCGGCGCCTTC
>Ga0207645_10003260_pt1 | contig 12388 bp, 9 predicted proteins | sample KBSM53metaG_FD_184331 | JGI IMG/M metagenome (GOLD analysis project Ga0207645, IMG submission 184331) | Miscanthus rhizosphere microbial communities from Kellogg Biological Station, Michigan, USA - KBS M5-3 metaG (SPAdes) (version 2) | ecosystem: Host-associated > Plants > Roots > Rhizosphere >...
CAGCAGGGCGTTGAGGTCGCCGAGCTTGCCGCGCTTTCGCTCGTAGCCCATCCAGACGCGCTCGCGCGCGTTCCAGCGCCGCGGCCGGTGGAAGAGGAAGAACATGTCCGACTCGGCGCCGGCGGCGTACTTCTCGTTCAGCGCCGCGATCCGCGCCGCGGCGAACTCGACGAGCGCGTCGTCGCCGTCGACGTGCTCTTCGTTCGCGTCGTGGAAGTCGGTCAGCAGCCCATAGTGCAGGTGACGGTCGCGGTTGGCGAGGAAGCGCACCTCGAGTGCCTCGATCAGCGCCTCGATCGTTTCGGTGCTGCCGAGCATCGTCGGCACGACGACGAGGGTGCGCGATTCGGGGGCGATGCCGTGCGAGTAGTCCATCCGCGGCAGCGTCCGCGGCTGCACGAAGAGCGTCGCCAGCCAGTTGACGGTCGCGACCGCGAGCTGGCTGATGGCGACAAAGAGGACGAGCGCGAAGAGCGTCTCGCCCCACCACGGCCAGCGCACCTCGCCGTGGATGTCGAGCAGCAGGCGAGCGACGAGCACGAGCGTCAGCGCGCCGATGCTGCCGGCGTAGAGCGGCAGCGCCCACCGGCGCGCGCGTCGCGCGACGACGGTGCCGGTCGGCAAGTCCGCGCCGACCGCCTGTTCGAGCTGGGCGCGGCCGGCGCCGAGCAGCCAGTGGCCGACGTGGCGCTCGCGCGGGTCGCTCGCAGCGCCGGCGTCGGCGCTCGCCGCCGCGGCTTCGGCGAGGGCGACGGCGTTGCGCGCGACGTCGGTCTCCGAGGTCGGGCTGAGCTCGGCGATCTTCTCGATCGCGTGGCGATAGCCGTCGCGCGTCTGGAAGTCCATCGCCGCGTAGACGCCGCTCGGGTCGCCGCGCAGCGCCTGCTCGACGCTGCTCAGCGACTCGACGAACTCGGGCCAGTTCATCGCACCGAGGAGCCGCAGGCTGCCGATGCTGTTGCTGACCGAGACCTGGTTGGCGGCCTGCTGTCGCGCCTCGAGCTGGACGTGCAGCTCGATCGATTCGCCGTTCTCGGCGAGGCGCTGCTCGATCCACTGCAGCGCGAGCATCAGCGCGGTGCCGCGTCCTTGCAGGCGGCGCGCGAACTCGGCGACGAAGGCGTTGGTGAGCGGCGGCCCCGAGCGCGCCATGTCGGCGATGACGAGGATCAGGTCGCTCGGCGAGCTTTCGGCGACCGCGACCATGGTGTCGGCCCACGCGCCGGCGGTGCCGCGCTCGATGTGCGCGACCTCGACGCGCGCCGCGATTCGGCGCAGGTTCTCGATCAGTGCGAGGCGCAGCATGATCGGAAACGCCCACAGCTCGCCGAGCAGGAGCGGCTGCACCGACTGGTACGCAGCGACGAAGCGCGCCAGCGTGCCGCGGCCGATGCGGCTGTCGCCGTGCGCGATCGCCTGCAGCGCGAGGTCGTAGACGCGCGGCAGGCCGGCGCCGGCGCCGTTCGCGCTGGTGAGCGCGAGGCGCGGCAGCTTCTTGCTGTAGCCGCGCGGCAGGTGGCGGCGCGCCGTCCGGACTTCTTCCTCGATCAGGTAGAAGTTGTCGAGCAGCCATTCGGCCGCCGGGGTGTAGCGGCGGTCGGCGTCGGCGGCGACGGCGAGCTGCTTGGCGACCGCGACGAGAACACGCTCGTTGTCGGCGAGGCGTCCGAGCAGGCGGTCGGGAAGCTGCGTGTCGCTGAGGACGTGCGTCTTCGCGAGCCGCTCGCCGTGCTCTGCGATCTGCTCGGCGCTGAAGAGCTCGGCGCGCAGCGGCGGGTCCTCGACCTCGATCTCGCCGATCGTGGGGACGACGCGCTGCCACCACGTCGGGCTCGAACGGATCGTGATCGGCAGGTCGCTCGGGGGCAGGGGCATCGGCGTCGGGCCGGTCGGGTCGAGCCCGAAGGCTACCCGCAACGGCGCGCTGCCGCAGCACGCCGCTGCGCGCGCTCAGCGACCGCGCGCGGGGCGGAGGCCGAGCCAGACGACGGTTGCGACGACGAGCAGCGCGCCGACGAGCTGCGACGGCGCGATCGTCTGGCCGAGGATCGCCCACGCGAGGACGAGCGCGAACACCGGCTCGACGTTCATGATCGCCGCGTTGCCGACGACGCCGAGCCGCGGCAGCACGGTGAAGAGGATCGTGATGCCGGTGCCGTAGAGGAGCGTGAGGAGTGCGAGCCCCCACCAGCCTGCCGTCGCATCGGGCAGGCGGAAGCCGCCGCGCGCCGCGACCGCGGCGAGCGCGAGGACGGCGACGATCGCCATCGTCGCGGTCGTGCGGACGCGGCCGTCGACCTTGCCGGCCTCGTGCTGCGTCAGCACGAGCGCGATGCCGAACGTCGCCGCGGCGGTGAGCGCGAACGCGACGCCGACGCCGATCCGCTGCCACTGCAGCGCGGCGCCGATGCCGGCTGCGGCGCCGAGGACGTCGAGCGCGAGCGCGAGGCCGAGCAGCATCGGCGGCATCGCGACGAGGACGCGGCGCTCGGCGCGGTGCGCGTAGAAGAGGCGCGCCCAGAGCGCGGTCCAGAGCGGATAGGTGTTGAACGCGAGCAGCGCGAGCGCGACCGGCAGCCGCGCGACCGCGGAGTAGAGGCAGACGCTCTGCACCGCGACGATCGCGCCGATCGCGAGCAGGAACCTGCGCTCGCGCGGTGCGAGACGGACCGGCACGCGCTGGACGAGGACGAGCGTGCCGACGACGAGCGCCGTCACGAAGCTGCGCACCGCGACCGCGGTCGCGACGTCGACGCCGTGGTCGAAGGCGACGCGCGCGGCGACGTGGTTGGCGCCCATCAGGAGCGCGATCGCGAGCAGCGTCGCGAACGCCGCGATCGAGAGGGCGCGGGGCGCGGCCGGCATCGCGCGATTGTCGGGGCGCTCTTGCAGCGTCGCCGACGACGCCCTATACTAAGCCTGATGGCTAACCAACTGCCGCCCCTCGACCACGTCTTCGCCGCGCTCGCCGACCCGACGCGGCGCGCGATCGTCGGCGCGCTCGGTCGTGGCCCGGCGTCGGTCTCGGCGCTCGCGGCGCCGTTCGCGATGGCGCTGCCGTCGTTCATGAAGCACCTCTCGGTGCTCGAGAAGAGCGGCGTCGTCCGCTCGACGAAATCCGGTCGCGTGCGCACCTGCGAGCTGCGACCGAAGGCGCTCTCGCGCGCCGAGCGCTGGATCGCATCGCAACGTGCCGTCTGGGAGTCGCGCAGCGACCGTATGGCGGCGTTCACCGAACGGCTTCACCAGGAGGATCTCGACCGTGGCCAACGATGATTCGAACGACCTCGTCATCTCCCGTCTCGTCCGCGCGCCGCGCGCCAAGCTCTGGCGCGCCTGGACCGACCCGCAGCTGCTGAAGGAGTGGTGGTGCCCGAAGCCGTGGACGACCGAAGTGCGCGCGTTCGAGCTGCGCCCCGGCGGCGCGTTCCACACCTTCATGCGCGGGCCCGACGGCGGCACGAGCGACAACCCGGGGTGCTTCCTCGAAATCGTTCCGCAGCAAAGGATCGTGATGACGACGATGCTCACCGGCGGCTGGCGGCCGGCGACGCCGTGGCTCGGCATGACCGCGGCGATCACGATGGCCGACGAAGGCAACGGCACGCGCTACATCGCGACCGTGATGCATCCCGACGCTGCGACCAAGGACCGCCACGAGGAGATGGGCTTCTTCCAGGGCTGGAACACCTGCATCGACCAGCTCGAGGCGTTCGCGCGCGCGCTCGCCTGACGGATCGCACCGAGGCCGCGCGACGCGCGCGGCGCGGTGGTAGCGTTCGCCATCGCACTTCGGAGGCGAACGCCATGACGACCAGCACGAACGACGGCCTGCAGCTTCGCTCGCTCGTCAAAGGGAGCGGCGAGATCGAGCTCTCGCTCGTCCGCGTGCCGACGCCGACGCCGGCCGCCGACGAAGTCGTCGTTCGCGTCGAGGCGACGCCGATCAACCCGTCGGACATCGGGCTCCTGTTCGGCGCCGCCGACCTCGCGACGGTCACGGTGCGCGGCAGCGGCGAGCAGACCGTCGTCACGGCGCGGATCCCGCCGGCGGCGATGCGGGCGATGGCGGGCCGCGTCGGCCAGTCGCTCGCGGTCGGCAACGAAGGCGCGGGCACGGTCGTCGCCGCCGGCAGCGGCGCTCAGGCGCAGGCGCTCCTCGGCCGCACGGTCGCCGTCCTCGGCGGCGCGATGTATTCGCAGCTGCGCACCGTCAAGGTCGAGCTCTGCCTGCCGCTGCCGGCGGGAACGAGCGCTGCCGACGGCGCGTCGGCGTTCGTCAATCCGCTGACTGCGCTCGGCATGTTCGAGACGATGCGCCGCGAAGGGCACCGCGCGCTCGTCCACACCGCGGCGGCGTCGAACCTTGGTCAGATGCTGAACCGGATCTGCATCGCCGATGGCATCGGGCTGGTCAACGTCGTCCGCCGCGACGAGCAGGTCGCGCTGCTGCGCGACGCGGGCGCGCGCCACGTCGTCAGCACGGCGTCGCCTGCGTTCGCGGGCGAGCTCACCGATGCGATCGCCGCGACCGGCGCGACGATCGCCTTCGATGCGATCGGCGGCGGCCGCCTCGCCGGCCAGATCCTCGCCGCGATGGAGGCCGCGCTCGCGCGCAGTGCGACCGAATACAGCCGCTATGGAACGTCGACGCTGAAGCAGGTCTATCTCTACGGCGGCCTCGACACGGGCCCGACCGAGATCGTGCGCAGCTTCGGCATGGCGTGGGCGGTCGGCGGCTGGCTTCTGTTTCCGTTCCTGCAGCGGATCGGCGTCGACGCCGCGAATGCGCTGAAGGCGCGCGTCGCACGCGAGCTGAAGACGACGTTCGCGAGCCGCTACACGCGCACCGTCTCGCTCGCCGGCGCGCTGCAGCCGGACGCGATCGCCGAGTACGGCCGCCGCGCGACCGCGACCAAGGTGCTGATCGACCCGAGCCGCTGACCGTCGCCGGGCGCTCGCGCGCAGGGAGTGAAACGCAAGACGTGTGGGTGCGGCGCGCGAGTCAGGTCATCGCCGCGCGCAGCGCCGCGACCTCGCGGCCTGTCTCCGAGTCGGGCGTCGACTCCATCGCCTGCACGAGGGCCTCGGCTTCGGTGAGCGCCTCGCGTGCGCGACCGGCCTCGCCGAGCGCCAGCTCGATCCGCCCGCGAACGCACAGGAGCTTGCAGAGCTCCTCGCGGTCGGCGATCTCGCGCAGGATGGCTTCGGCAGTGCGCACGCTCGCGATCGCTTCTTCGGCGCGTCCTTCGCGCATCAGCAGCGAGCCCATGCCGCCGAGCACGACGCCCTCGAGACGGCGATAGCCGGCGTCGCGCGCGGTCGCCAGCGCGCTCCCGTACAGCGCCCGCGCGTCGTCGAGCCGGCCCTCGTCGAACGCGAGCTGGCCCAGACGGCTGAGCGCGATGCCCTCGCTGCGCGGATCGTGGATCTCGTGCGCCAGCGCCAGCGCGGCCTCGTAGTCGCTCCTCGCCTCCGTCGTGCGGCCCTCGACGTGCAGGAGGATGCCGCGGACGACGAGGAGGAAGCCCTCGTGGCGTCGATTGCCGAGCTCGCGCGTGACGACGAGCGCGCGCTCGTAGCAATCGCGCGCCTCGGCGGCCCTGCCCTGGATCGACGCCATGCCGCCGAGGTTGCCGAGCGCGATCGCCTCGAGCCTGCGGTTGCCGACGTCGCGCTGGATCGCGAGTGCGGCCAGGAGATGGCTGCGCGCGCCGTCGAAGTCGCCTTGCTCGCCGAGCAGATGCGCGAGGTTCGCGCGAACGGTGCCTTCGAGCACGCGATCGCCGACCTCGCCCGCGATCGCCAGCGCCGCGGTGAGGTCGCGGCGCGCATCCGCGACGTCGCCGGCCTCGATCTCGAGAAGGCCCAGGTTGTTGAGCACGCCGCCTTCGTGGACGCGGTCGCCGATCTCGCCGGCGATCGCGAGCGCGGCGGCGAAATGCCCGCGCGCGTCGTCGCTCATTCCCTGCTCGCGATGCAGCACGCCGAGACTCGAGCGCAGCGCACCTTCGCTCGCGCGATCGCCGGTCGTGCGGGCGATGGCGAGCGCCCGGTCGAAGCGCTCCTTCGCCTGGTCCCTGCGCGATTGCTCGCGATCGAGCTCGCCGAGCTCCTTGAGCATCCGGCCTTCGCGCCTGACATCGGCAACGGCGCGGGCGAGCGCCAGCGCCTCGTCGAGCGCCGCCTTCGCGTCGTCCATCCGCCCGCTGCGCCTGAGTGACTGCGCCAGCGTCGCCAGCGCCGCGGCGCGATCGCCATCCGCGAGGTCTGATAGAGCGAGCACCTGCGCGCCGAGCGCCGCCCCCGTCGCGTAGGGGCCGTGCAGCTCGAGCACTTCCCAGGCGCCGCGGTAGGTCGCGACAGCCGTCGTGCCGTCGCCGCGGCCGAGCGCGCGACGGCACGCCGCGACCAGGTTGTCGAGCTCGAGGCCGAGCAGGCGCCGCCGCCTCGCGCCGCCGGCGAGCGACAGCGCCTCGACCGCGGCGTCGCTGCCGAAGTCGGCGAAGTAGCGTCCGTGCCGCACCTCGGCGGCGCGCTCGCCGGCCGCGCCCGTCGCGTGCAGCTTGCCCGCCGCGTACTCGTGGATGCTCAGGTACATGCCGAAGAACGGCTCGTCGATGTCGTAGCGGCTCTGCGTCGCCGGCACCCACGTGCGCAGCAGGCTCTTGTCCGAGAGCGCCTGCACGACGTCCATCGCCCGCGGCGCGGTCGGCCACGTCGAAAGGTCGATCACCGCCTCGGCCGCCTCGAGCGTGAAGCCGCCGTCGAACACCGAGCACTGCGCGAGCGCGTCCTGCTCCCACGCGGTCAGGAGCTCCCACGACCAGTCGATCGCCGCGCGCAGTGTCGCCTGGCGCGCGGCCTGGCCGCGCGCCGCGGCGAGCAGCGCGAAGCGGTCGCGCATGCGCTCGACGAGCTGCGCAGGCGAGAGCAGCCGCACGCGCGCGGCTGCGAGCTCGATCGCGAGTGGCAGCCCGTCGAGCAGGCGGACGACTTCGGCCACCGCCGCGCGATTGCCTGCGTCGACCGCGAAGTCGGGACGCTGCGCACGCGCGCGCCTGGTGAAGAGCTCGACGCCGTCGCGCTCGATCGGCAACGGCTCGACCGGGAAGACCGCCTCGCCGGCGATGTGCAGGCGCTCGCGGGTCGTGACGAGGAACGTCGTCTCCGGCGCACGGTCGAGCCAGCGCCCGAGCGTCGCCGCGGCGTGCGCCGCGACCTGCTCGAAGTTGTCGAGGATCACCAGGCAGCGCCCGCGGCCCGCGATCGCGCTGCCGAGCTGCGCGGCCGGCTCGTCGGTTCCCGGCGGCACTTCGAGCGCAGCGGCGACGGCGAAGTGGATCCCGTCTTCGGAGCGTGCTTCCGAGAGGTCGCAGAAGTAGACGCCGCCCGGCCAGTCGCCGAGCCATGTCCATGCATAGCGGCGCACGAGCCGGGTCTTGCCCATGCCGCCGGGGCCGAGCACGGTGACGAGGCGAGCGCCGCCGTCGACGCGCGCGGCGAGATCGCGCAGCTCGGCCGTCCGTCCGACGAACGCGTCGCGTTCCGCGGGCAGGTTGTGACGAACGTGGCGCAGCGGTAGCCACGACTCGCCGGTGCGCACGACGCGGTACGCCTTCTCCGCGTCGCCCGGGGGCTGGAATGCCGATGTTCCGCGCACGCCGACCTCGAAAAGCTCGAGCGGCTGGTCGATGCCCTTCAGCCGGTAGTGTCCGTGCGAACGCAGCTCGCTCGCCTCCGCGAGCGAGTCGGCGAGCGCATCGCGCACCTTCGTGCTGACAAGCGTCTGGCCGCCGAGCGCGAGGCTCATCACGCGCGCCGCGACCGCCTTCGCGAGCCCTTCGACCTCGAGCGGCTTCGCTCCGCGCGCGACGTCCTCGGGCGCGTTCTCACGCAGGATCAAGGGGCCGGCATGGATCGCGACGCGCGCGCTGAGCGCGAGCTCGCCGACCGCGGTGTGGTAGTCGAACGCGAACGCCGCCGCCGCAACGGCGCGGTCGAACAGCACGAAGAAGCCGTCGGTGCGGTCGATCTCGCGGCCGCCGTGTCGCGCCATCAGCTCGCGCGCCCGCCGGTCGTGCTCGACCCAAAGCACGGATGCGCGTGCGTCGCCGAGTTGCTCGGCCAGCGACGTGCTGTCGACAAGGTCGGTGAAGACCAGCACGCGCTCGGACTCCGAGGGGAAGGTTCCGCCTGGTCCCGCCATGGCTTGGGGCGCCGCGATGTCGTACGGACGCCTCCGTCGCGGCGCCGCGATTATTCACGAAGCGCCGCGCTCGGCGAACGCCGCCAGGGCGCCGCCGGTCGTTCAGCAGCCTTTCGGCTAGGCGTTAAACGGCTCGCGTTGCGACGCCCGACGCGTCGACGTGTCCTCGCGTCGAGGATCCGGAAACACGAACTGTCGCCAGCCCGTGCGCTCGAACGGTTGCCACTGCCCTTCGGCTTGGGCGAGGCGATCGCTGACGGCAAAGAGAACCGCGGCGTTGAAGCCGAGGCCGAGGTGGCTGCCCACGACTTCGATATTCTCCGACCGGTCGCCTTCGGTCTCGACGCTGCATCGCCACGGCACGATCTCGTCGCTGCGGCTGTAGATCGAGGTCGTCGGGACCACAGGCGTGGGCCTGTCGGCGGCGTGCGGATGATGCAGCGGACTGCCGAGGGTGATGACGCTCCGCACGAATTCCGGCCGCTTCGCCGCGAGAGCGCTTGCGTAGAGCCCGCCTAGGCTCCAGCCGACGAGGCTCACCGTGCGACCGCTTTCGTCGCGAAGCCGGTCGAGCGCGTCGAGCAGCACGCGCTCGACGCCGGCACGCGGCCCGAAGTTGCGGCCCAGGCCCCACCCCCTCGCCGCATAGCCGCGATCGCGCAGGAAGCCGCGCAGCAGCTGGGTCGACGCGTCGCTCGCGCCGAGCCCGGGGAGAACCAGCACGGCATGACCGTCGCCGCGCGGCGCCATTCGCAGCCAGGGCAGTGCCGCAAACGCGGCGCCGAGCTCGACGCCGGCGCGCATTGCCAGCTGACCGATCCGCCGGCCGCGAGAGGCGTGGCTCGGCGTCGATCCGTTCGTCTTCATCATCGGGCACCTTCCTTCCTGTGAATCCGCACCGTTATGATGGTAACGTAATTGCATTACGGTCACAATGTTTCCCAATCTGCACCAGCTCCGCAGCCTGAACACGCGGCAGCGCCTGCTCGAGGCCGCGCTCGAGCTGCTCGCGCAGCGCGGCGATCTCGGCGTGTCGCTCCAGGAAGTGGCGCGCGAAGCCGGCATGACGACTGGCGCCGTGCAGCACCACTTCGCCTCGGTCGCCGGGCTTCGCAGCGAGGTCCTCTCCCGCCTCGTGCAATCGCTCGGCGAGGCCGAAGGGTTCTGGCCCGACCCGACGTGGCCGCTCGCGAGACGTGCCGGCCACTTCGTCGGCGGGGCCTGGCGCGAGGTCTTCGGCCGACCGCGCTTCGGCACGGCGTGGGCGGCGTTCCTCGGCGCGCGCGCGCACAAGCCGACGCGAGCCCACGTCGTGCAGCGGCTGGCGCCGATCCTGGTCGGCATGGCGGAACAGCTGCTGCGCTCGTTTCCCGAACTCGCCGCCCGCGCCGACGGCCGTGCGCGCGCCGAGTTCGTGCTGGCGGCGTTGCGCGGCATGGGCCTGGCGGCTCCGTTCTGTCCGCCGGGGTTCTTCGACCCCCACCTCGAGCTGCTCGGCGACTACCTCGTCACGTCTTGCCAGCAACCAGCGCCTGCGCCGCGCGCGCCCGCTCGAGCAGGCGCGGCGCGTTCGCGCGCTCGGCCCACGCCGCGAAAGCGGCGGTCGGCCCGCGCCAGCGCAGCGCGCTCGCGCCGCGAAAGAGCCTGGCGTCGGTGCGCAGCGTCGCGAGGCGCTTGAAGAGCAGCGCTTCCTCGCGGCGATCGCCGAGGACGGCGTCAGGGAACGCCTCGATCGGGCCGTGGCGATTCAACAGTCGCGCTGCGCCGACCGCGCCGATGCCGGCGATCCCCGGGTAGCCGTCGGCGACGTCGCCGACGAGCGCGAGCCAGTCCGGAATGAGGCGCGGCACGACGCCGAACTTCGCGCGCACGCCGGCGGCGTCGCGGACCGTCTTCGCGCGCCGGTCGACCTGGACGACGCGGTCGTCGACGACGCACTGCGCGAGGTCCTTGTCGGGCGTCCAGATGCAGACCTTGTCGACCGCGTCGTCGTTGTTCGCGAGGTGCGCGGCCGACGCCAGCGCATCGTCGGCCTCGAGCTCGGCCATCGGCCAGACGACGACGCCCATCGCGGCGAGCGCATCCTCGAGCGGATGGAACTGCGCGAAGAGCGCCGGCTCGATCCCCGCTCCCGTCTTGTAGCCAGGCCAGAGCGCGTTGCGGAACGACTCGATGACGTGGTCGGTCGCGACCCCGACGTGCGTCTCGCCGCGCTCGAGGATCTGCAGTACCGACTGCAGCACGCCGACGACGGCGCCGAGCGGCGGGTCGGTCTTGTGGAAGCGCCGCAGGCCGTGGAAGTGGCGGAAGAGCTCGTACGTGCCGTCGACGAGGTGGACGATCATCGACGCGACCGGCGGACGCGCGCGCTAGGTCCCGTTCGACGGGACGGTGGGCGCGATCGACGACGTCGTCGTCGCCGAGCGCGGCACGAACACCCCGATCGTGCCCGGCAGCGCTCCGCCCCAGAGCTTGCGCAAGTGGGTGCGCTCGTCGGCGTACTTGTCGACGATGCCGACGATCTCGCCGTCGAGAACCCGGAACATGTCGCGCACTGCGTGCAGCGCCGCGTCGTTCGCTTCGATCTCGCGCCGCAGCTCGGGCGGCGCTCCCTTCGGATAGAACTCGGCCTTCTCGGCCAGCACCTTGTGCTGCGCGAGCAGCTCGGTGAGGCGCGCGTTCGGCACGCGCAGCTTGACGACGACGGTCGCGATCTCGTCGCGCTCGGCCTTGCGGTGCACCGCCTCCGAGGGATAACGGGTCAACCAGCGACGGTCGTCGCGCTCGGCGGCGCGGCGGCAGTCCGCCGCGATGCTTGCCCAGCGCGAGTATTCGGCGCACGCCAGCTCCTGCGCCGGCGAGAGCGCGCTCGGCGGCACGCACACCGGGGCCGCGCGCCCTGCGAGTCGTGCTGCGGCGGCCGAACAGTCGGTGCCCTGGGCGCGCACCGTGGCGGCCGTTGCGAGCGCGGCAAGGATCGCAAGCGCGGGGAACGCCGATCGGACGGTGCCGGAGACGAAGGTGTCGTTCATGCGAGCCGCAACGATACCCGCGGCGCTGCCGAGGGCAAGCCGTCGAAATGCGCAGGATTCGGCGCCGCGCGAGCGGGGCGAGTGGTCTAGCGTCGAACGCGAGTCGCGCGAAAGCGGGGATCGACCTGCCAGCGCCCGCGCAGCAGCCGCAGTCGGGCGATCGGCAGCGCGTCGTCGGCCGGCGTCGCGGCGAGCGAGAGCTCGAACGTCTCGACGATGCGGCTCGCCTGCGCGGCACCGTCGCCATTGCCGTTGTCGATGTCGCTCACGTCGGCAGGCGCGGGAGTGAATCGCTCGGCGCGCTCGCGGTACGCGATGCCCACAAGCACCGTGGTGCCGGCACCGCGCAGCGCGAGGCGCTGAGCGCAGCCGACGAAGATCTCGCGGCCGAAGCCGTCGAATGCGAGGCCCGGTGCGACGACGACCTGCGCACCGCCGCCGGCGTCGTCGACCGCCACCGCGAGACCGTCGACGATGCCGGCACCGTAGAGGGCGCGATTGCGACGGTCGATGCGAGCGCGCACGTAGTGCTGCTCGGCAGTGAGGGCGTCATCGGTGAGCAACTGGCCGCTGACGAAGCGCGGCCGCACGAGCGCCTCGTCTTCGATGCGTCCGGTGGCCGGGCTTCCTTCGCCGCCGTCGCTCCCCGCGATCGCGCTCGCGTGCTCGACGATCCTGCGCGCGATCGCTCGAGCTTCGTCGCTCAGACGATCGTTGCGGTACGCGAGATCCTCGAGCGCGTACGCGAGCAGCTCGAGCACGGTGACGCCGGGATCGTGCGCATTCGCATCGGTCCATCCCGGAGCGACGCGCGCCGCCGCGCGGCGCAGGCCCCGCGCGAGCGCCGACCACTCGTCATCGCTGAGCGGCATGCGGCTGGCGCACCGGCAAGCGCCAGTTCGGGCGAACGTAGTGGCAGGTGTAGCCGTTCGGATATTTCTCGAGGTAGTCCTGGTGCTCCGGCTCGGCCTCCCAGAACGGTCCCGCGGGAGCGACCTCGGTGACGACCTTGCCCGGCCAGAGGCCCGACGCCTCGACGTCGGCGATGGTGTCCTCGGCGACTTGCTTCTGCTCGTCGCTCGTGAAGTAGATCGCCGAGCGGTAGCTCGTGCCGCGGTCGTTGCCCTGGCGGTTCTTCGTCGTCGGG
>Ga0207645_10003274_pt1 | contig 12366 bp, 5 predicted proteins | sample KBSM53metaG_FD_184331 | JGI IMG/M metagenome (GOLD analysis project Ga0207645, IMG submission 184331) | Miscanthus rhizosphere microbial communities from Kellogg Biological Station, Michigan, USA - KBS M5-3 metaG (SPAdes) (version 2) | ecosystem: Host-associated > Plants > Roots > Rhizosphere >...
GGCGACGCGCTCGCGGAGACCGACCGCGTCGCGCGGCCGGTACGCGATGCAAGTTTCCTGATGCTCTTCAACGCGCATCACGATGCGATCGCGTTCAAGCTGCCGGCGCTCGGTACGGTGACCGCGTGGTACGCGCAATTCGACACCGCGCTCGAAAACGGCACGCCGGCGGGCAGCACGACACCGTCCGGCGCGGAATATCCGCTGCAGGGACGCTCGCTTGTGCTGCTGGTGCAGGCGGCGCATCCGGCATGAAGCGCCGCCACGCAATGCCATTTGGGGCCGAGCTCGACGATGGCGTCGCGCGCTTCCGGCTGTGGGCGCCGGGGGCTGCGCACGTCGCGCTCGAAATTTCGCACGAGCGCGGGCGCCACCTGCAGCCGCTGGCCGCGGAAGAGGGCGGCTGGTTCAGCGCCGCGGTATCCAATCTCGCGGCCGGCGCGCGCTACCGCTACCGGATCGACGACCGCATCAGCGTGCCGGACCCGGCGTCGCGCTCGAATCCGCAGGACATCCATGCCGCCAGCGCGCTCGTCGACCCGCTGGCCTTCGAATGGTCCGATGCCGCGTGGAGCGGGCGCCCGTGGGAAGAAGCGGTGATTTACGAGCTGCACGTCGGCACGTTCACACCTGAAGGCACGTTTAACGCCGCGATCGAGCGCCTGGACTACCTCGTGCGCCTGGGCGTGACCGCGCTGGAGCTCATGCCGGTCGCGGATTTTCCGGGCAGGCGCAACTGGGGTTACGACGGTGTGCTGCCGTTCGCGCCGGACGCAAGCTATGGCACGCCCGAAGATCTGAAGAGCCTGGTGGTCGCCGCGCACGCGCGCGGGCTCATGATCATTCTCGACGTCGTCTATAACCATTTCGGGCCTGAAGGCAACTACCTGCCCGAGTACGCGCCGCAGTTCTTCGACGAATCGCAGCACACGCCGTGGGGCGCGGCGATCAACTTCGGCGCTGCGGATTCGCGCAACGTGCGGGATTTTTTCATCCACAACGCGCTCTACTGGCTGGAGGAATTTCATTTCGACGGCCTGCGGCTCGACGCGGTGCACGCGATCGTCGACGCCAGCGAGCCGGATTTCGTCACCGAGCTCGCGCGCGCGGTGCGCGCAGGGCCGGGGCGCACCCGCCACGTGCATCTCGTGCTCGAGAACGACAGAAACCAGGCGCGCTATCTCGTGCGCGACGCAGGTCAGCGCCCGCTCATCGCCAACGCGCAATGGACTGACGACTTTCACCACGCGCTGCACATCGTCGCGACCGGCGAGCGCGACGGCTACTACGCCGACTATGCCGAGCGCCCGCTGTGGTATCTCGGCCGCACGCTCGCGGAGGGTTTTGCCTACCAGGGAGAGGCTTCGAGCTTTCGGGGCGGCGAGCCGCGCGGTGAAGTATCGACGCAGCTGCCGTCGCCCGCGTTCGTCATTTTTACGCAAACGCACGACCAGGTCGGCAACCGCGCGCTCGGCGAGCGCATCGGCGCGATCGCGCACGCGCCGGCCCTGCGCCTTGCGGTCATGTGCTACCTGCTGGCGCCGCAGGTGCCGATGCTGTTCATGGGCGAAGAGTTTGCGGCGTCCTCGCCGTTCCTGTTCTTCTGCGATTTCGGGCCCGAGCTCGCCGACGCCGTGCGCGACGGCCGCCGCCGCGAGTTCGCCGCGTTCGAGAAATTCGCCGGCGACGCGCAGATGACGATACCCGATCCCAACGCCGAGACGACATTCCTCGAGTCGAAACTGCAATGGAGCGAAATCGCCGCGCCCGGCGGCGCCGGATGGCACACGCTATACAGCGACCTGCTCGAAATAAGGCGCCACCATCTCGTGCCGCATTTGCAGGGCAGCGCCGGCGGCGCCCGCTTTGCCGTCGAGGGCGCGAATCTCGCCGTCGACTGGACTCTGCCGGACAAAACGCGGCTCGCCTTGCGCGCAAATTTCTCCGACCAGCCGTGGCGCGTCCAGCCGGTGGCCGGCAGGATCATGCACGCGAGCGCCGGGGCCACCACCAAGCTGATTCCCGCATGGGGCGGCATCTGGGGGCTGGAGGCGGCGCATGGGTGATTCGCGGCTCGCCGAGCTGGCGCGCCGGCATGGAGTCGAAACTGCATACGAGGATGTGTGGGGCGAGCGGCACGAGGCTTCCGATGCGACGCTGCGCGCGGTGCTCGCGGCGATGCACGTCGAGGCCGCGAACGCAGCTCAAATCGAGGCGGCGATCGCCGGCCACGAGTACGCGCGCCGCGCGCAGACTTTGCCCGTTGCAGTCGTGGTGCGCATCGCGGCGCTGGCCGACGGCATCCGCATCCAGCTGCCTGCCGCGCTCGCCGGGCATCCCCTCGCCTGGCGCGTTACCGAGGAGAACGGGCGCGTCCACAACGGCAGCTTCAATCTGCGCAATTTGGATCTGCTGGAGACGTTCGACGTCGACGGCGAGGAAAGACGCGCCGTGCAACTCGGACTCCCCGCGGCGCTGGCTCCCGGCTATCACCGGCTGGAAATATTCGAAGGCATAGAGCCGCTTGCGCACACGACGCTGATCGTCGCGCCGGACCGCTGCTATCTGCCGGAAATCCTCGCGCAGGGCGGCCGCGCCTGGGGCGCCGCGCTGCAACTGTATTCGCTGCGCTCCGCGCGCAACTGGGGCATCGGCGACTACACCGATCTCGCCATCGTGGTCGCGCAGTGGGGCGCGCGCGGCGCGAACATCATCGGCGTCAATCCGCTGCATGCCTTGTTCCTGCACGATGCCGGCCACGCGAGCCCGTACAGCCCGTCGAGCCGGCTGTTTCTGAACGTGCTGTATCTCGACATCGAGGCAATTCCCGATTTCGCGGAATCGGAGTCCGCGCGCGAGGCCGCCGGCGCGCCCCAGTTGCTGGTCGAATTAAAGCGCCTGCGCGCCGCCGAGCTCGTCGATTACGCGGGTGTCGCCGCGGCCAAGCGGTTGCTGCTCGAAATCTTGTATAAGAATTTCCGCGAGCAGCACCTGGCGCGGGACAGCGGACGCGCGAGTGAATTTCGCGCGTTTTGCGCGCAGCGCGGCGAGGCATTGCGCCGCTACGCGCTGTTCGAAGCGATCCAGGAACACCTGCAGCTTGCCGCGCCCGGGCGGTGGGGCTGGCAGCAATGGCCCGCCGAATACCACGATCCCGCCGGGCCTGCCGTGCGCGGATTCGCCGCGACCCACGGCGCGCGCGTCGAATTTTTCCAATATCTGCAATGGCAGGCCGAGCTGCAGATCGCGGCGGTCGAGGAACGGTGTTTCGACGCGGGACTCGCAATCGGCCTCTATACCGATCTCGCAGTATCTGTCGACTCCGGCGGGGCCGATGCATGGGCGAACCAGGCTTTGTATGTGCAGGCCGCCACCGTGGGCGCGCCGCCCGACGAATTCAACATGAATGGCCAGAACTGGGGTCTGCCGCCGCCGCTGCCCGCGCATGTCGCCGCCTCGGGGCACGCCGAATTTATTGCGATGGTGCGCGCTAACATGGTGCACGCGGGTGCGTTGCGCATCGATCACGTCATGGGGATCGCGCGGCTGTACTGGGTGCCGGCGGGCATGGATGCCAGCGCAGGCGCCTACGTCAATTACGCATTTGCCGAAGCGCTCGGCATACTCGCGCTGGAAAGTCATCGCCATCGCTGCGTCGTGATCGGCGAAGACCTGGGCACGGTGCCCGACGAGCTGCGCGCGGGATTGGCGCAGGCCGGCGTGCTCTCATACCGGCTGCTGATATTCGAGCACGATGCCGACGGCAACTTCAACCCGCCGGCGGCCTATCCGCGGCAGGCGCTGGCGGCGCTAACGACGCACGATTTGCCGACGATCGCCGGTTATTGGCGCGGCCGCGACCTGCAATTGCGCGAAGAGTTCGGCCAGTTCCCGGATGCGGCAAAGCGCGACGCGCAGGTCGACGCGCGCGAGCGCGAGCGCGCGGGCCTCGTGCACGCGCTGGAGCGGGAGCGGCTGCTGCCGCTGGGCGTGGTTCCCGGTGCGGAGCTGCCAGCAGGGTCCCTGACCGCGCTGGGGCAGGCGCTGCATGCGTACGTCGCGCGCACCCCGACGATGCTGATGATCGCGCAACTCGAAGATGCGATGGAAGTCGGCGAGCAGGCGAACCTGCCGAGCACCATAGATGAGCATCCGAACTGGCGGCGCAAGCTGCCGGTGACGCTCGAGCAGTGGGAAACCGACGTGCGTTTTCCCGCGCTCGTGGCGAAGCTCGAGGCGCAGCGTCCGGCGCCGGCTACGCGGCCGCGTGCGCGCCGGCGCGCCGCGGCGGTGCGCATTCCGCGCGCGACCTACCGCCTGCAGCTGCATCGCGAATTTACGTTTCGCGACGCGACCGCGATCGTGCCGTACCTGGCGGAGCTCGGCATCAGCCACGTTTACTGCTCGCCGTATCTGCGCGCGCGCAGCGGCAGCACGCACGGCTACGACATCGTCGACCACAGCACCCTCAATCCCGAAATCGGCAGCGCGGAGGATTTCGACCGGTTCACCGCGGCGCTGGCCGAGCACGACATGGGGCAGGTGATCGACGTCGTGCCGAACCACATGGGCGTCATGGGCGCCGACAATGCGTGGTGGCTCGACGTGCTCGAAAACGGGCAGGCGTCGGTGTATGCGGATTTTTTCGACATCGACTGGCAGACCGCGAACGCAACGGCGGCTGGCCGGGTGCTGGTGCCGGTGCTCGGCGACCATTACGGCGCGGTGCTTGCGGCCGGCGAGCTCACGCTGAAATTCGACGCAGAGCAGGGGTCGTTCAGCGTTTTCTATCACGAGCACCGGCTGCCGATCGATCCGCGCGAGTATCCGCGCATACTCTCGCAGGTCGCGCTGCAGCCCGCGCGCGGCGCCGGCGCCGAGTTGCAGAGGCTTGCCGTTGCCTTCGGCGGGCTGCCCGCCCGCGACGAGTGCAGCAGCGAGGCGATCGCCGCACGCGCGGCCGCCAAAGATGCGCACCAGCGGGAGCTCGCGCGTCTCGTGCGCGAGCACGAGCAAATCGCCGCTGCGATTGCCGGCGCCGTGCGTGCGCTCAACGGCGAGCCCGGCCAACCCGCGAGCTTCGATCGCCTGCACGAACTGCTCGAAGCGCAGGCTTACCGGCTCGCGTTCTGGCGCATCGCGTCCGACGAAATCAATTACCGGCGTTTCTTCGACATCAACGACCTGGCCGCGCTGCGCATGGAAAATGAAGCGGCGTTCGAGGCCACGCACCGCAAAATATTCGAGTGGCTGCGTGCGGGCAAGGTCGATGCGCTGCGCATCGATCACGTCGATGGATTGTTCGATCCCGCCGCCTACTGCCGGCGGCTGCAGGACCGCTTCCGTCATCTGCGCGGGCCGGCTGCGTTCGAGCTGCCCGCAGACAATCAGCGCTGGCCGCTGTACGTAATCACCGAGAAAATCATCGCCTCGTTCGAGGACATGCCCCAGTCGTGGGGCGTATACGGCACGACCGGCTATCGTTTCGCCAACGTGTTGAACGGCCTCTTCGTCGACACCGCGGCGGAGCAGCGCGTGACGCGCACGTATCACAGTTTTATCGGCGACGATGCGGCGTTCGACGAGATCGCGGCGCGCGGCAAGCATCTGATCCTGCGCAACGCGCTCGCGAGCGAGCTCATGGTGCTCGCCAACCGGCTCGCGCGCATCGCGCATGCCAACCGCAATACGCGCGATTACACTGTCAATACTCTGCGCCAGGCGCTCGCCGAAGTCATCGCGCGCTTTCCCGTTTACCGCACGTACATCGCGGACAAAATCGCCGACACTGACCGGCGCTACATCGAGTGGGCGATTGGCGTCGCCAAGCGTCACAGCCGCGCCGCGGACGTGAGCATTTTCGATTTCATCAAATCGGTGCTGCTGGCCGACCCGCGCGCCGCGGACGCGCCGCCCGCCGCCGCGGCAATGCGCACGTTCGCGCAAAAATTCCAGCAGGTGACGGCGCCCGTGATGGCGAAAGGCGTGGAGGACACCGCGTTCTACATCTACAACCGGCTGGTGTCGCTCAACGACGTCGGCGGCGAGCCCGCGACGTTCGGCGTCACCGTGAGCGCATTTCATGGCGCGAGCGCCGACCGCGCCAGCAACTGGCCTGCCACGATGCTGGCGACTTCGACCCACGACAACAAGCGCAGCGAGGACGTGCGCGCGCGCATCGACGTGCTGTCCGAGCTGCCCGCGCTGTGGCAATCGCAGCTGCGGCGGTGGGCGCGCGTGAACCGCAGCAAAAAGCGCGAAGTCGACGGCGAGCCGGCGCCCTCGCGCAACGACGAATACCTGCTGTACCAGACGCTGATCGGGACCTTGCCGGCGGCAGTTGACGATGACGCAGCGGCAGCGCTTTATTGCGAGCGCATCGAGGCCTATATGTTGAAAGCCGTGCGCGAAGCCAAGGTGCATACGAGCTGGATCACGCACCACGACGAGTACGAAGCGGCCGTCACGAATTTCGTGCGCGCGCTGCTCAAGGGCGGCGAGCGCAATCTCTTCCTGCAGAACCTGCGCGCCACGATAGAGCCGCTCGCGTGGCTCGGCATGCTGAACAGCCTGTCGATGATGCTGATCAAGTACACGTCGCCCGGCGTGCCCGACTGCTACCAGGGCAACGAACTGTGGGATTTTTCGCTCGTCGATCCGGACAACCGCCGGCTGGTCGACTACGCCGCGCGCCAGCAGGCTTTGCGCGAGTTGGCCGGGCAAATGCGCCGCGGGGATACGCTCGATTCCCGCGCGCTCTTCGCCGATACGCTCAACGACGGGCGCGCGAAACTGTACGCGATCTGGCGCCTGCTGATGCTGCGCCGCGCGCGGCCGTCCGTATTCATGCACGGCGGATATACGCCGCTCGCCGCGAACGGCTTTCGCGCCGGCAACGTCATCGCGTATGCGCGGCGTTATGCGGGCAGGGGCGTGGTCACGATTGCGGGGCGGATGTTCGGCGCCATGGGCATTGCGCCGGGCGCTTTGCCGTGCGGCGAGGCCATCTGGGAGGACACGAGCGTGGCCGTCCCGTTTCTCGCCGAAGGCACCTCGTTGCGGCACGTGCTGACCGGCGCGAGCGCGGCCGTCACCGCCGGCGGCATCCGCGTCGCCGCGGCGTTTGCTGAATTTCCGGGGGCGGTCTTCGAGTACGAACGCGGCGAAATCGGCGCCGCGTCAAAATGACGGGCGCACGGGATGGCGCGCCGACGCGCGCGTCAGCAGCAGAGCGCGCGGCGCCGGTTTGAACACGACCCGCGTGTCGTGCTGCACTTTGCGCAGCGCCACCGCATATTGCTCGTTGAGCCGGCGGCGCAATATGCCGTCGGCGCAGTTCTCGAGGTGCCACAGGCCGCAGTCGTGCCAATGCGACGTATTGTTCCAGTCGGGACGGTCGAGGATCGGATACAGGCAGATGCCTTCTATCGCGGCGCCCTCTCGGCGCATGAGCGCGACTTCGCCCGCGACCTCGCGCACCCAGTTCGCGCGGCGCACACCGGAATGGCCCGTCTCCGCTATGACCAGCGGGCGCTGATAGCGGCGGCGCACGGTATCGAGCAGCTGCGACAGTGGAGCGCGGCGCGGATCGTCGAGCTGCCAGCTTAGCGGCCGCTGCGTGCCGAACTCCCACTGGTTGCTCCAGTAATAATTGATGCCGATGATATCGAGGTAGCGCGGGCGGCCGCCGAGCTCCGGGCGGGCGCGCCCGCCCAGCATGTCCCAGGTTTCGAACTGCAGCTCGCGCTGCTCCCGGACGGCTGATGCAAGGTCCGGGCGGCCGGGCGGCGCGACCACGTGCATCAGCGGATCGGTGTTGAGAAAGCGCGCGCGGGGGTCGACTTCGAGGATCGCCTCGCATGCGGCAATCGCCGCGCGCACGAGCTGGCACTTGAATTCGCCGCTGCGCCCCGCGATCGCCGCGTTGTGCATGTGCGACGGGTCGGCGGTCCCCGCCGCCCAGGTCAGGAACGAGATCTCGTTGATCGGCGCATAGATCGGCACGCCATCGGTAAATTCACCGAGGTAAGACGCGGCAGCGCGCGCATAGCGTGCGAAGCGCTCGACGAATGCAGCCGAGAACACGTCGAGATCGGTCGGCCAGCCGTAATGAAACAGCGTCCAGACGATCTGCAGTCCGTGCGCGCGCGCGGCGCGTGCGCGATTGCGCAGCGGCGTGAAATCGCATTTGCCGTGATGATCGAGCAGCCGCCAGCCGGCGCTTTCGCGCACGGTGCGGATGTCGAAAGCCGCCAGCCGCGAGTAATCCGCCGCGACCTGCGCGCCATGCTGCGTAATGTCGCACATCGAAAGCGGCTGGCCGGAACCGTTGATGTGGTCCGCGCCTTCATAGCCCGCCATCCAGAAAGACTTAAAGAGTTGCGCGGGAACGGCGGAGGTTCGCTGGGGCGGGGACAGTTGCGGCTGCAGGAGACTCGCCAGGGCCGGCTCGGCGCGGGATGCAGCGCTGGCCGTATGGGACTGGTGAGTCATGTCGAGAAATCGCTGCATGCGGCCCGCTGAAAAAATATCGGCATGGCACGTACGCGCATCGTTCGCGTCGCGTGGCTGCCGTGGTTGAATGATTCCGTGCTTTCGGTATTTGACCCCTTGTGCTTGAACCGATCCGCGCCCGGAAAAAAAGGTAGGCGGGGGAAAACTATCAACCCCCGCCCAGCGCTCCATGACTGCCAGCAACCAGCGGTCTCAGGACGGCTGGAGAGACGGCCATGGCTACGCGAGATCATTTAAGCAAATCGTGTAAGACACAACAATCGGCCTGTGTCCGACAGACGAGACCCTACTGAAATGTGGGAGTCGTCCTACCGCGGATTAAGCGCGCGCCTGACGTCAAGTCTCCGCCGCCGCAAGCATAATTTTGATTTGCCTCGCTTTTAATTTTCCTCCCGGACGGGTCGCCAAATGTTGCAGTCCCTCTCCACCGCTCTCGCAGGCGTCGCGGGCGGACAGCCCGGCGGCCGCCGCCGCTCACTTCATCGGCATTGTGAGGCGGCATGCATCTGACACGCGAGCGCGCAGCGCTCCCAATTGCGCGATCGTCCCCGCGCGGCGCCCGGCGCGTGCTGGTCATCGACGTCGGCGGCTCGCACGTGAAATGCCTCGTGAGCGGTGCGGCGCGGCCGCGCGAATTCAAGTCGTGGCGCGATATGACGGCCGCCCAAATGGCGGCGCGCGTAATGGAGCTCGTCGCCGACTGGGCGTACGACGCAGTGACCGTAGGCTATCCGGGCGCGGTGACCGACAACAAGCCGGCGCACGATCCGCACAATCTCGGCCCGGCGTGGCGCGGCTTCGATTTCGAGCGTGTGTTCGGACGGCCGGTCAAAGTGATCAACGATTCGGCGATGCAGGCGTACGGCGCCTACCGCGGCGGCAAGATGCTTTTTCTCGGCCTCGGCACGGGGCTGGGCAGCGCGCTGATCGTCGACGGCACGCTGGTGCCGCTGGAGCTTGCCCACCTGCCCTACAAGAAGCACGACACCTACGAGGACCGCGTCGGCAAGCGCGGACTCGAGCGCTTCGGCGAAAAAAAATGGCGGCGCGAGGTGCTGCGCGTGATCGAGCTCTTCCGGCTCGCGTTGCTGCCTGAATACATCGTGCTCGGCGGGGGCAACGCTAAGCGCATCGAAAATCCTCCGCCGGACGTGGGCCTGGTCGACAACAACGCAGCGTTCACCGGCGGCTTTCGTCTGTGGGACCCCGAGTGGGTGCGCCCTGACACGCCGCGCTTTCCGCGCGAGCGCGCGACCGCCGACAAAAATAATCTCGCAAGGACCGATCATGGATGACGTGCGCACACCCACCACCCTCAATCCCGAGCTGCTGCAGAATATGCACGCGTACTGGCGCGCGGCCAATTATCTCTCCGTAGGCCAGATCTATCTGCAGGACAATCCGCTGCTCGAAGCGCCGCTCGAGCGCGCGCACATCAAGCCGCGCCTGCTCGGCCACTGGGGCACCACGCCGGGGCTTAATTTCATCTACGTGCACCTGAACCGCGTGATCCGCGCGCACGACCTCGACATGATTTACATCATCGGCCCCGGTCACGGCGGGCCGGGCCTGGTCGCCAACACCTATCTCGAAGGCAGCTACACCGAGCGCTATCCCGAGATCAGCCGGGATCGCGCGGGCATCAAGAAACTATTTCGCCAGTTTTCGTGGCCGTACGGCGTGCCCAGCCACGTCGCGCCCGAAATCCCGGGCTCGATCCACGAAGGCGGCGAGCTCGGCTATTCGCTCGCGCACGCGTACGGCGCGGCGTTCGACAATCCCGAATTGATGGTCGCGTGCATCGTCGGCGACGGCGAAGCGGAAACCGGCGCGCTCGCCGCGAGCTGGCACTCGAACAAATTCCTGAATCCGGCGCGCGACGGCTGCGTGCTGCCGATCTTGCATCTTAACGGCTACAAGATCGCGAACCCGACGTTGCTCGCGCGCATCGGGCGCGACGAGCTGATGGAGCTCATGCGCGGCTGCGGCTATGCGCCGCTGCTGGTCGAAGGCAGCGATCCGCTGCTCGTGCATCAGGCATTCGCCGCCGCGCTCGACTCCGCGCTGGCCGCAATCCGCGATATACAAAGCAGTGCCCGCGCCGCGGCGCCGTCGCACGTAGAGCGGCCGCGGTGGCCGATGATCATATTGCGCACACCCAAAGGCTGGACCGGTCCTGCCACGGTCGACGGAGTCCCCGTCGAGGGTACCTGGCGCTCGCACCAGGTGCCGATTGCGGAATTCAAGACCGCGGAACACGTGAAGCAGCTCGAAACGTGGCTGCAAAGCTACCAGCCGCGCGAACTCTTCGACGGTGACGGCCGCTTGCGCCGCGAGCTCGCCGCGCTGGCGCCCGAGGGCCCTCGCCGCATGGGCGCGAACCCGCACGCGAACGGCGGCGAGCTGCTCGCGCCGCTGGCGATGCCGGATTTCCGAGAGTATGCAATCGACATACAGGCGCCGGGTGGGGAAAAGGCCGAAGCCACGCGCGTGCTCGGTGGATTCCTGCGCGACATCATGCAGGCGAGCGCGGCCGACCGCAATTTCCGCCTGTTCGGGCCGGACGAAACGGCGTCCAACCGGCTGCAGGACGTTTACGCGGCGAGCAAAAAAGTCTGGCTCGCGGAAATGAAAGACGGCGATCCCGACTTGAGCGTTGATGGTCGCGTGATGGAGGTGCTGAGCGAGCATTTGTGCGAAGGCTGGCTCGAGGGCTATCTGCTGACCGGCCGGCACGGACTCTTTTCGTGCTACGAGGCGTTCATCCACATCATCGATTCGATGTTCAACCAGCACGCGAAGTGGCTCAAAACCACGCGGCGCATACCGTGGCGCGTGCCGATCGCTTCGCTCAATTATCTCTTGACCTCGCACGTGTGGCGCCAGGACCACAACGGGTTCTCGCACCAGGATCCCGGCTTCATCGACCACGTGGCGAACAAGAAGGCCGAAGTCGTGCGCATCTATCTGCCGCCCGATGCGAATACGCTGCTCGCCGTCGCCGACCGCTGCCTGAGGAGCCGCAATCTCGTCAACGTGATCGTCGCCGGCAAGCAGCCCGAATGGCAGTGGCTCGACATGGAGGCGGCGGTGGCCCATTGCGAGGCCGGCATCGGCATCTGGCCGTGGGCGGGCAACGATGCGGGCACGCCGGACGTGGTCATGGCGTGCGCGGGCGACGTGCCGACGCTCGAAACCCTGGCCGCGGTCACGCTGTTGCGCGAATATGTGCCCGATATTCGCGTGCGCGTCGTGAACGTCGTCGACCTGATGGCGCTGCAACCCAGTTCGGAGCACCCGCATGGCTGGGAGGATGCGCGCTTCGACCAGGTGTTCACGCGCGACAAGCCGATCATTTTCGCGTTCCACGGCTATCCGGGGATCATTCACCGCCTCACGTACCGGCGCGCCAACCACGCGAATCTGCACGTGCGCGGCTACAAGGAGGAGGGGACGACCACCACGCCGTTCGACATGGTGGTGTTGAACAACCTCGACCGTTATCAGCTCGCGTTCGACGCGATCCGCCGCATCCCGCGGCTGCAGGGCGAAGTGCCGCAGGCGGCCGAGCGTTACGCGCAGTCGATCGAGCGGCACCGCGAATACGTGGCCGCGCGCGGCGAAGACCTGCCGGAAATCCTGAACTGGCGCTGGCACACCTAGAGTGCCTAACATGATGAAACACGTGTGCGTTGCTGCCAGAATTGGTGAGGACAAGGCGCCCGGTGAAGACAATAGTCGTTCTATTGTCAAGACGAGCAACGCCGTCATCGCCGATTCTGGCTGCAACCCTTCGGGCTGGCACGAGTTTTGGCCCATGGCGTTGTCGAAAGTCCCTTGCTTAGAATGACT
>Ga0207645_10003276_pt1 | contig 12352 bp, 10 predicted proteins | sample KBSM53metaG_FD_184331 | JGI IMG/M metagenome (GOLD analysis project Ga0207645, IMG submission 184331) | Miscanthus rhizosphere microbial communities from Kellogg Biological Station, Michigan, USA - KBS M5-3 metaG (SPAdes) (version 2) | ecosystem: Host-associated > Plants > Roots > Rhizosphere >...
CGATCTCGTTTTTAAAATCGCGAATATGTTTTAGCCCCGCATGCTGAGTACCTAATACCGGTGAATTAAAATCGATTAGCGTAGTAATGGAATATTCATTGGCGGGTACAGCGATCAGTTCGACATTTTTTTTATCGTCTTTGTACAGAATATTTTTATCGAGTGTATACCAGGTTTTTTCTGCATCCTGTTCTTCCACGCCCGCCTTTTCGATCAGCTCAATAAAAGGTTCAGAACTCCCATCCATGATCGGCACTTCCGGGCCGTTTAGAGAAATAAGAACATTGTCAATACCCATTCCAACCAATGCGGCTAACACATGCTCAACCGTATTTATTTTCATTCCATTGCTCTCAAGTGTTGTGCCCCGGCTTGTGTCGGTTACCAGGTCGCAATCTGCTTTCATCACAGGCTGACCTGGCAGGTCAATGCGCTGAAACTGAATGCCAAAATTCGGGGCAGCCCGCTTTAATATCATATCCACCTGCACACCGGTATGAATACCGGTACCGGAAATACTCGCCTCCGATTGGAGAGTGTGCTGCCGGTCAGGATTGAAATGTGCAGCCATATTCTCACTAATATATGTTTTCTTTTGTGGTTCTGTTATCATGCAAACAAAGATAGGGAGAAGTGATTAGCCAAAAGCATGACCCCATTCACAAAAACTGGTATAGCTATGCCGTAATGAATTTGATTTTTTGGAGGATAATAGCCTGTTTTTCTTTGGAAATTTCCAGATCAGGCTTTTTCTTTCAGAAGCTCTTTGACCAACGCTTCCAGCTCTTTTACTCTTTTCTCCAGCTCCGGAAGATGACGGCTGAGAGCCTGGCTTCGAAGAGCGGCCGTATAATCGTGGGCAGGCGAGCCTGTAACAGCCTTGCCAGCTTCGATGGATTTACCTACTCCACTTTGCGCATTTATTTTAGCGCCGTCTCCTATATGCAAATGACCTGCTAAACCGGCCTGGCCACCAATCATCGCGCCCTTGCCAATTTTGGTGCTGCCACTGATACCCGTTTGCGCGGCAATAACAGTGCTGTTACCTATTTCAACATTATGCGCCACCTGGATAAGGTTATCGAGTTTGGCCCCGGCCTTTATGATCGTTGAGCCGATCGTTGCTCTGTCAATAGTGGTATTAGCGCCGATCTCCACATCATTTTCGATAACAACATTTCCAATTTGCGGAACTTTTTTAAAACTTCCGTCTGGCTGCGGGGCAAAACCAAAACCATCACTACCGATCACCGCACCTGCATGAATGGTGACCCGATCGCCGATCATACAGTCTTTATAAATTTTTACACCAGGATGAATAATAGTTCCATTCCCAATTTTTACATCATCTCCTAAAAAAACACCGGGGAAAATTTTTGTTTTGTTGCCGATTTTCACATTTTCACCCAAATAGGCAAACGCGCCAATAAAGACATTTTCGCCATAACTCGCAGTTTCTGCAATATAACTGGGTTGCTGTATCCCATTCATTTGCTGCGTCATCATCTCCTGGTATTTGGAAAGCAGAGTAGCAAACGCCGTGTAAGCATCAGGTACCCGAATGAGTGTGGACTTGATATTTTGTTTTAGTTCCAGGTTTTCATTTATTATGATGACCGAAGCCTGTGTGGAATACAAATGATCTTCGTATTTAGGATTAGCAAGAAATGCAAGTTGCCCCCGCTGTGCTTCTTCAATTTTTCCAAATGAATTGACCGCAGCATTTGCATCACCCTCTATCTTACCATTTATAAGCAGCGCTATTTGTGAAGCGGTAAAATTCATGTCTCTGGTTTTTGGATCGCTGCTTTCAACAAAGCAACAACGAACTAGCAACGATAATAGCAAATGTAATATTTTTTAACAGGGCCGGAGAGCTGCTGATGGATGAGAGCATTATCAATTTGCGAAATATCTGTTACGCTTCCATCCTTAAATAAAATATTTATTCTTTCGTCACTGGGGTCGTAGGTCGTATTGATCGCTTCCCCCGTAAACACAAAATATTCTGCTTCCTGCTCAGTTACCTGTAAACATTTTGCCACTTCGCATCGTTTTTCGTGTATGGCTTTCTTATCAACCGGTTCAGCCTGTAGTTTTATCTTTAATAATCTTCGGTCAACTAAAGAGCGACAGAGGATAGAAAGTATTTTGTCCGGATGAGGACTCCAGTTCTTAATGGTGCACATTACATCGTAATCATCAAGATTGCAAAATTTATCCAGGTGTTGTTTAATGAGGTGAGGATCCCCGGCATTATTGAGAAAAAAATTCAATGCATCCGTGGCAGCGATCGCCGGAATATCTTTTTTGATAAGGTCTTTGGCACGCCGGATAATTTTCACCAGCAGCATTTCTGCACTCATTACCGCTTTGTGTAAATAGACCTGCCAGTACATAAGCCTTCTTGCAACTAAAAACTTTTCAATAGAATAGATCCCTTTTTCTTCGATCATCAACTCATCGTTCTTTACAACGAGCATTTTTAAAATACGATCGTAACTGATCACGCCTTCTGATACGCCTGTAAAAAAACTGTCTCTTGACAAATAATCCATACGGTCAACATCAAGCTGGCCCGAAACGAGTTGACGTAAAAAATGTTTAGGATAATTATCCGTGAAAATGTCAATAGCTCTTTGCAGCTGTTGATCGTACTCCTCATTCATTGTTTGCATGATCAGCAATGAAATAGCTTCATGATGAATGCCATGAATTAGTTCGCTTTCCAGGGCATGGGAATAAGGGCCATGCCCGACATCATGCAGAAGAATCGCAATTTTTGCTCCCAGTTCTTCTTCCGGCGTAATAATTGTCCCTTTATTTTTTAATTCATTGAGAGCGCAACTCATGAGATGATAAGCCCCGAGTGAATGATGTAGTCTTGAGTGTACGGCACCAGGATAAACGAGGTGAGCAAAAGCCATTTGATGAATGCGGCGAAGACGCTGGTAGTAAGGATGAGCAATGATACTTAGTAAAAGCGGGTGATCAATAGTAATAAAACCATACACAGGATCATTGATTATTTTACGAACAAACGTCATGCTGTTGTGTTTTTGTTAAAGCCCCTGCGCAGGTAGCTGGCAAAACTACAATAGCTGGGTTTAATAAACTAAATTTGACCGCTGAGTGAAATCGTAAATCAAAAATCGTAAATCTGAAATCGAATGGCAGTTCCAAAAATTCTCTGGGTGGATGATGAGATCGAAAGCTTGCAATCTCAGAAACTATTTTTAGAAGGTAAGGGTTACGAGGTACAGACACTTACGAATGGATTTGATGCAATAGATTTTGTGAAAGAGAATATGGTGGACGTGGTATTGATAGATGAAACAATGCCTGGAATTACCGGCCTTGAAACGCTCGCAAAAATCAAAGAAGTAAATGCGTCGTTGCCTGTGGTGCTCATCACAAAGAATGAAACCGAGAATTTAATGAATGAGGCGATCGGCAGCCAGATCAGTGATTATCTGATAAAGCCCGTGAACCCAAACCAGGTTTGGCTGAGTTTAAAAAAGATCATCGATAACCGCAGGCTGGTCGCTGAAAGGACGACCACAGCATATCAACAACAGTTTCGCAATTTATTCATGGCACTGAATAGCAACCCGGATTATAATGAATGGATGGATATTTATAAAAAGCTGGTGTATTGGGAACTTGAAATGCAGAAAAGTGATAGCCCGGAAATGCAGGAAGTACTACAGCAACAAAAGAGCGAGGCGAACACTGAATTTTTCAAATTTGTCTCCAGGAATTATGCGTCATGGGTAAGTCCGAAAAGTAAAGAAGGGCCCGTTATGAGCCATTCGTTGTTTCAATTCAAAGTCCTGCCACATGTTGAAAAGGGTACACCACTTTTTTTTGTTTTGATTGACAACCTTCGGTTTGATCAATGGAAGGCCATTCAACCCATATTTTCGGAGAGCTTCAGGATATTGGAAGAAGATACCTTTTACAGTATTCTGCCTACGGCAACACAATATGCAAGGAATGCCATTTTTGCGGGAATGCTGCCGACCGAAATTGAAAAAAAATTTCCAGCTGAGTGGAAGAACGATGATGAGCAGGGCGGCAAAAATCTGAATGAAGAATTATTTTTTAAAACGCAATTAAAAAGATTAGGAAAGGAGAGCCTTCGATATTCTTACACCAAGGTTCTGAACAACCAGGCAGGTCTTGACCTCGTAAATAATATCCATAACCTGCTGAACAACGATATTAATGTTATTGTGTACAATTTTGTAGATATGCTCAGTCATGCACGTACAGAAATGGAGGTATTGAAAGAGTTAGCGGGGGATGAGATGAGCTATCGGAGCATTACTGCTTCATGGTTTGAGCATTCGCCACTGCACCAGGCATTGAAAAAAATTGCTGATAAAAATATCAAGATCGTTTTAGCAACCGATCACGGAAGTATAAGAGTAAAGACGCCCTATAAGGTCGTGGGCGATAAACAAACCACGACCAACCTTCGATACAAACACGGTCGCAACCTGGCGTATGAGCCTAAGGAGGTGCTTGCATTCCGTGATCCAAGAGAAGCGGGTTTGCCTGTACCTACCGTAAATTCATCATTCATTTTCGCAAGAGAGGATGGATACCTCTGCTATCCCAATAATTACAATTACTACGTGAACTATTACCGCAACACTTTTCAGCACGGGGGAGTAAGTCTTGAAGAAATGATCGTTCCGATTATAAAGATGCAGAGTAAGTAGTCAAATCTAAAATTCAAAACAAAAAGGCCCTGTGGATAATTACAAGAGTTGTTGATTTCAGATAAGATTAATTTTGACTTTTTAACTTTTACTTTTTATTCCATGAAGTACACGCAATCCACACTGGACAAACTTGAAAAGATCGTACACGAAGCTGGTTATGTTATTCGATATGAGCGGGGAACCTTCCAAAGCGGATATTGTATACTTGAGCAAAAAAAAGTTGTCGTGCTGAATAAATTTTTGCAGACAGAAGGCCGCATCAACACACTCATTGATCTTATTCCTCAACTCGATATTCAACCCGATACACTTTCCGAAGAATCAAAAAAGATATATTTGGACATCACGGCTAAACTGGAAACAAACGAAAACAATCATTAGCCTCCGTTTTTAGAGTAATCCTTCTTGTTTCGCATTTCGTATTTTTAAGGGATGGCTTATCCTGCTCTCAAAATCACCTTTCTTGGTTCGGGTACCAGCACGGGAGTACCTATGATCGCCTGCGATTGCGAAGTATGCACGTCGAAGGATCCAAAGGATAAACGTTTACGTCCCAGTATCATGGTAGAATCGGGAAAGACAACGATCGTGGTTGACACTACGCCTGATTTCCGTTACCAGATGTTGCGGGAAAAAGTAAAGCACGTGGATGCCATTCTTTTTACTCATCCTCATAAAGATCATATTGCCGGCCTGGATGATGTAAGGGCTTTCAATTTTTTCAGTGGAAAGAAAATGGAGATATATGCGAATTCACTTACCGAGGAGGCATTGAAAAGGGAATTTGGATATGCTTTTGCTGATAAAACATATCCGGGTGTGCCCGCTCTTAATCTGAATACCATTACCCTCGATCCTTTTTCGATTGGCGATATTGACATCATCCCGATACAGGTGTGGCATATGAAAATGCCCGTACTTGGATTTCGTTTCGGAAAATTTACTTATATCACGGATGCCAACCGTATCGATGATGTGGAAAAAGAAAAGATAAGAGGCAGCGAAGTATTTGTGGTGAACGTTTTGAGGAAACAAGCTCATGTATCTCATTTTAGTCTGGGCGAAGCCATTGAACTGGTGAATGAATTGAACATTCCGTTGGTTTATTTTACGCACATCTCGCACCAGTTAGGGTTACATCAAACCATTGAAACTGAGTTGCCGAAGAATATTCATCTGGCCTACGACGGTCTGACCCTGAATATGAAAATGTGAAAAAAATGTTTACTCTACTTGTTTGCATGAAAAAAATTCCCTTACATTGCATGGCCTTTAACGATTGCCCTATAGCTGAGTAATTACAGCACGGTTGCTTGCTAATATGAATTATAGTGATGCCATCTCTACCGGTTATGATTGGGTGAGATGGCATCGTAATTTCATTAAGTTTATTTTATGAATTTTCAAGCCTCAGAAATAACACTACAGATCGCTAATGCCGCGAGGGATTTTTCACAACAGCATATCCGACCACATGTGATGGAATGGGATGAGAGCCAGGAATTCCCTGTCCATGTTTTCAAAGAACTGGGAAGACTTGGAATGATGGGAGTTTTGGTACCCGAGGAATATGGTGGCGCGGGCATGAGTTATTACGAATACAAGGTGATCATTGAAGAGATATCAAAAGTTTGCGGTTCCATTGGTTTAAGTGTGGCCGCCCACAATTCATTATGCACAGGTCATATCATGACATTTGCCAATGAAGAGCAGAAGAAAAAATACCTGCCTAAGCTGGCAACGGGCGAATGGATTGGAGCATGGGGATTGACCGAGCCAAACACCGGAAGCGATGCAGGCAACATGAAATGTGCGGCCGTTAAGGATGGGAATGATTGGGTGTTGAATGGCACAAAGAACTGGATCACTCACGGAAAAAGCGGGGATGTGGCTGTTGTCATATGCCGGACGGGCGAACCAAGAACAAGCGGCAATGCTACAGCATTCATAGTGGAAAGAGGAATGCCTGGCTTTAGCGGTGGTAAAAAGGAAAATAAATTAGGGATGCGTGCCAGCGAGACCGCAGAAATGATCTTTGACAATTGCCGGATACCTGACTCGCAAAGAATGGGTGAAGTGGGAGATGGCTTCCGGCAGGCATTAAAGGTCCTTGATGGGGGAAGAATTTCTATTGCATGCCTGGCACTCGGTATTGCCAAAGGTGCTTACGAGGCTTCTTTACAATATTCCAAAGAACGCTACCAGTTTGATAAACCCATTTCAAGTTTCCAGGCTATTTCCTTTAAACTGGCCGATATGGCAACGGAGATACAGGCTGCGGAATTATTGATATGGCAAGCTTGTGATCTGAAGAACCGGAATGAGAACGTAACAAAACTCGCGGCTATGGCAAAATACTATGCGGCGGAGGTCTCAGTGAAAGTCGCTAATGATGCAGTACAGATATATGCAGGTTATGGGTACACCAAAGATTTCCCTGTCGAAAAATATTACCGCGACTCCAAGCTCTGTACGATTGGAGAGGGAACTTCCGAGATACAGAAGATCGTTATATCAAGAGAAGTGCTAAAGGAGTAGACGATGGATAAAAGATAATAGCGAATAGTCAATAGGTGAAAGATGATAGTGATCCCGCTTTGAGCGGGATTTTTTGTGTTGTAATTTTGCGTCGTGATAAATCAAGGACGCTATATTATTCAAGCTAGTCTCCTCCTCTTTCTGTTGTTGTGCGTTTTGTTCCTATTTAAAAAAGTAGTGACGACAAATCCCGGTGAACGGGATACTTCCGCGATTATTAGTGGTTATAACAGTACTTCTGTCGCAACAGGTATCGGCAAATCATTGTTTCAACAGAACTGCGCGTCATGTCATAACCTCATAAAAGATTTGACGGGTCCCGCGTTATCCGGCCTGGAAGAAAGAGGTCCGTGGAAGAATAGGCAAAAACTTTATGATTGGATCCACAATCCACCGAAGTTTATGACAGGCGATGATTATGTAAAAGGGTTAAGAGAAAAATTTGGAGTGATGATGACTTCATTTCCTAATTTACAGGAGAAAGATATTGACGCGATTGTTGAATACATAAATAGCGCACAAAAAGATGGCAGAAGGTCCGTTGTCGTACCCGGTTTTATTCCGATTCTGTGAACTCGATCTTGTGTTCTGCAAGAAAATTTTTTATCCTGTCTGCATGAACACAGATCCCCACGTGTAAAAAGGGATAATTAGATACTTTGCTTTTTTTCCCGTCGTGAATAATTTCTCTGTCCCTTATGTCAAACCCCAGGTGAAGATGGTTCGTGGCGGATTGCATTCCATATATTTTTCCATCAGCGTCAAACAATGGTCCCCCGCTTTGCCCTCTGAGCCCCGGTGAGCTCATCTCAATTCCAATGATGTCTGTTGGCGATTGTCCGGCTACAAATCGTGTAATAATTCCATCAAGTGGAAATGATGGGGAATTGGGATTACCGGTGTTGGTCCATTCAATATCATCGGTATCTGGATTATGTCTGAAATTATTAAACTCTGGAAAGGGAAATCCAATTCTGCACAGGTATTTGCCCTGTTTGAGGTCCCTGGCATTTTTTATGAACGTGGCGTGTGAGGTGTAAAATATTTTATTATATCCTTTAAATTCTAAAATGGCCAAATCCAGAGTTGGATGCGCGTGGCAGTCAACCCGATCGATCTTATCAAAGCAATTCAGAAAGTTGTTCTTTAGCTGAACAGTGGTTTCTTTTTTGTATTTATACTTTATCTCTAACCCTTGCAAATTTCGCTTGAACTTATTGTCTTTCGGAATTTTGTCACGTTCCGTCTTGAATTTTATGAATGCCTGGTTCATAGCATCGGCTGCCGCTATTGAATGCCAAACATGCTTGCAGGTGATCGCAACACCTTGGTCATTCACGAAAAAGAATGTCGACGTGCCTGGAGAAATAAGTCCCGCGTACGTGCGTGAGATGCTGTGCAAGGGTCTTGTGAATTTTAAAACATTTTCAATAGCCGATTCAAACATGTCGTTAGGATTAGTAAGATTTAAACTCTACTGGTTTCGTTACCGGATAGCTATCCACCAAGCTAAAATTATGATTTGTTGCTGAAGTTTATACCTGCTGTTCACCTGAACTCAGAGGGGATCACCAGGTCGAAGAGTATTCACCCGTTCATGTCCTACCTTTAAAATTCCTGGCAATACGCTGAGAAATATAGTGCACCGGTCGCTTGTATTCGCGGCGGTTTTTTAGGAGTTTCTATAAAATTTTACATTTGAAAAATCTTTGAAACCATGTTTGACTCAGAATCATTAATCCGGTATGGTGGATTATTCTTACTATTTCTTTCGGTATTTTGTCAAACAGGATTATTTTTCTGTTTCTTTATTCCCAGTGGCGGATTATTATTTACGGCAGGCGTTTTTGTGGCAACAGGAGATTTGCATGAAAATGTCTTCACTGTGTGCAGCCTGCTGATCGTCGCTTCTGTTTTAGGTAACATCACCGGCTATTGGTTTGGTTGGAAAGCCGGCCCCATGATGTACAGGCGAAAGGAATCGAGATTTTTTAAGCGAAAACATCTCGAGACCGCGGAAGGGTTTTACAAAAAATATGGAAATGTTGCCCTGGCTGCAGGATTATTTTTTCCTATTATTCGCACTTTTTCCCCGATCGTAGCCGGGGTGATAAGACTCGATTTTCGTCGTGTCTTGCTTTTTACGTTCTTAGGCTCCGTATTTTGGATAATATGTTTTGTGGGGGCAGGTTACCTGGTCGGCATCATGCCTTTTTTGAAGCCATATTTGAAATACATTGTCATAGGTATTATCGTGGTCGTAACGATCCCCGTCATAGTTGGGATCATAAGGCGTCTTAAGAAAGTATAGGCGTGGAGTGCCATTGAATCTTCGTCCCGGAGTTGACAATGTTTTCTTCACCTTCCGGATATTGTACGGACGCGACCTGCAAAGGATAAATGGGTTAAGCTTAGATAGAGTTACTTATTGCCGGGGTGAAGTTGTGGATCTCGATGCAGTATTGGAACTACAAAGATGGAAATTGTCACTTGGTTTGCTGAAGTCTCGCGAGAAAATGGCGTTCAACTGTTAAACGATCAATTATCACTTCACTTCCTGCATCTCCACTAACCGTCTGTAAAATCCATTTTGATGCATCAGAAAATCATGAGTTCCCCGTTCAACAATCTTTCCTTTTTGCAGGACGATGATCTCACTGGCGTGACGGATAGTTGAGAGACGATGTGCAATGACAATACTTGTCCTGTTTTGCATCATATTGTTGATAGCATCCTGCACCAGTCTTTCACTTTCTGTATCGAGAGAAGAAGTTGCTTCATCGAGAATTAATATCGGAGGGTTTTTTAACACGGCTCTCGCAATGGTCAGCCTTTGTCGTTCGCCACCGCTTAATTTACTGCCACGGTCACCAATATTTGTCCCGTAACCATTTTCTTTTTGCATAATAAAGTTGTGTGCATTGGCTACTTTCGCCGCTTTCATCACTTCTTCATCAGTTGCATCAGGATTTCCAAGCTTTATATTGTTGGAGATGGTGTCATTAAACAAAATGGGTTCCTGCGTTACAATACTCATTTGACTGCGCAATGATTTCAATGAATACTCTTTGATGTTGATCCCGTCGATAGATAACTCACCTCTTGTTACATCATGAAACCTTGGAACAAGATCAGCCAGTGTAGATTTTCCTGCTCCAGATGATCCAACCAGTGCGATCGTTTTCCCTTTTTCAATTTTTAAATTGATATCGCAAAGTATTACTGTATCAGCATACGCAAAACTTACATGATTGAATTCAATAGAGTGATCGAAGGCCGAAAGAGTTTTTGGATGATCGCTCTCTTTAATTGTTTCCTGTTCATTCAGCAAAAATTTTATTCTTTCGATGCTGGCGGCGCCGTTGCGAATATTGTAAAAAGCCTGTGAAAACATTTTCAGGGAAGGAATGATCTGGGTGAAGATGGCTATGAAGGTTAAAAAATCACCCCCGCTTAAATTAAAACCATTTTTCCGCAATACCATCCGCCCGCCATACCATAATACGAAACAAACAGCTGCTATAGCCATCGTTTCTGAAACGGGAGAAGCCAGATCTCTTCTTCGGTTGGATTTATTTTTTACATGAAAAAGTTTTTCATTTTCATCGTAAAATTTTTGAGACTGGTGCGTTTCCGCATTAAACGCTTTCAATACACGAATACCGCCAATGGTTTCCTCGATGATCGAAAGGATAGAACCCAGTTTTTCCTGCACTCTCACTGAAACTTTTTTCAATGATCTTCCCACGCGGCCGATAACAAACCCGATGATGGGCAAGAACAAAAGAAGAAAGAGTGATAACTCAGGACTTAGGGTGATCATTGATGCAATAAGAATGATCACTGTGATCGGCTCCCGGAAGATCACTTCCAGGAAACTGATCGTTGAATATTCAATAGCGCTGAGATCATTGGTGAGGCGGCTCATCAGGTCCCCCTTTCGCTGTTCACTGAAATACCCGATGGGTAAGTTGAGTATCTTATGGAACATATCCGACCTCATATCATTAATGATATTGTTTCGGATAGGATTCAAAACATACAGCGCCAGGTAAGCGAAAAGATTTTTTAAGGTAATAGCTATTACGACAACGATACAGATCGCTGCCAGTGCTTTTACTTTTCCGTCCTGGGTATTCACTAATTGCGTGAGCCAGTCATAGAAGGTATGGATCGGACCAACGGCGAACCGGCTTGTAATCTGGTTGTTGACTGTGTCAGTCACATTAAAGATCACCTGCAGAAACGGGGCAAGCATTACCAATGAAACAAGGGAAAATACTGCCGATAGAACATTGAAGAAAAAATATAAACTAACTGAACCAGGGTAACGTTTAATGTACTGGAAGATTACCGATAAACTTCTCATAAAGGGGCAAAGTAACTAATTTTACAGCACTGTGATGGGTGAATGAATGAGAATTAACACCCATGAATGACGTTTGTTGTCACATTAAATTGTTATTAACCACATTTATTTGATATTTATGCAGGAAGGGAAACGACAAAAACAGATTGGTGGTCTTATCCAGGAAGAGCTCAACAAAATATTTCAGCGTTTTGGATTGAACATGCTCGATGGAGGAATGGTATCCATTTCATCGGTAAAGATCACGCCTGATCTCCTGGAAGCAAGAGTGTATTTAAGTTTTTTCCAGGTAGCCGATGCGCAAGAGGCTCTGAAAAAGATCCAGGAAAAAGCCGGTGAGATCAAAAGAGAATTAGGAAACCGGGTAAGGCAACAGTTGCGTCGTATCCCGGACGTAAAGTATTTCAGGGATGATACGCTGGATCAGGTATTCAGGATGGAGGAAATCTTTAAAAAAATAAGTGAAGAAAAAAAACCGGATAATGACGGGTAATATTCTTTTGGAGCCTTCAAATTTCAAATCTTAAACTTGAATCTGCCTTTTCTTTTCGCCTGGCGATATTTTAAAGCAAAGAAATCAACCAATGCGATCAACATCATTTCATGGATCAGTGTTGGGGCCATTATCATCGGCACAACGGCATTAATACTTATGATGGGCGTATTCAACGGGCTTGAAGGCCTGGTGAAATCATTATACTCAAGTTTTTATTCC
>Ga0207645_10003277_pt1 | contig 12347 bp, 13 predicted proteins | sample KBSM53metaG_FD_184331 | JGI IMG/M metagenome (GOLD analysis project Ga0207645, IMG submission 184331) | Miscanthus rhizosphere microbial communities from Kellogg Biological Station, Michigan, USA - KBS M5-3 metaG (SPAdes) (version 2) | ecosystem: Host-associated > Plants > Roots > Rhizosphere >...
AAAACCAGACCATGATGGGCTGGCACACCATGCTGGACTTGGTTGCGGCTGGGCTACGCGGCGAGATTCCCAAGCGCGCCGATCTCTTTCCCAAAAATGAAGCGCTTTATGGCGTGGACCTAAATCAGCTTAAAAGGTGACGTATGGACAAGTTTGCGACCCGCCCCGACGAGCATACGGTGCAATTTGTCCGCATCCTGCCCGGCCCCATCGAGCGCATCTGGGACTATCTTTGGGACGGCAAGAAGCGGGGCGAATGGTTCGCATCGGGCGCCATGCCCACCAAGCCCGGCGAAAGCTTCGAGATGCACTTCAAGCACAGCACCTTGTCGCCAAACCAGGCGCCGCCGCCGGAAAAATTCATCGAAATGGACAAGACGGGACATCATTCGCGTAATGTGCTTTTGGCTTATGAGCCGCCGCACCGTCTGGTTTTCAGCTTTGGCCCGAATGCGCGCGAAGATTCCGAAGTGGAATTCCTACTCAGCCAGGAAGGCGATCCGAAAGACAACAAGGTCCGCCTCACACTCAACCACCGCAAGATTCCGGATCGCAACTTCGCCGTGAATGTGTCCGGCGGCTGGCATAGCCATCTCGCCATCCTGCAATACAAGGCCGAAGGCAAGGTGCCGCCGGCTTTCTGGGATGTGTGGCGCGAGACCGAGGGCGCTTACGAAAAGCGCTATTGAAAATCGCCGGCCACTGATTGCCAGATTGCCAGCGCCGCGAGTGCGGCTGTGTCGGCGCGCAAAATGCGTGGACCCAAAGTCACTGGCGTGACGAAGGGCAGCGCGCGCAGCATCTCCCGCTCCGCCGGATCGAAGCCGCCTTCCGGACCAGTGATAATCGCGGCAGGACCGCTGACGCCCCGCGCAACATCCGCCAGCCGCTTGGCCTCGCCGCCCTCGTCGCAGAAAAAGAGCCGCCGTTCCTTGGACCAAGACGCCAGCAGCTTGTCCAGCGCCACGCCTTGACGGATTTCCGGCACGCTCAATCGTCCTGACTGCTCCGCCGCTTCGATAGCATTGGCGGCCATGCGCTCTTCATTGATGCGGCCGACGATGGTGCGGCGGGTGAAGACCGGCAAAAGCACCGACACGCCAAGTTCGGTGGCTTTCTGCACCAGGTAATCGGAAGGCGTCTTCTTTACCGGCGCGAAGGCCAGCCAGATATCCGGCGCTCCCGCCTGCGGTTCTGTCTGCTTCAGGCAAATCGCCGTTGCACCGCGTTTTCCAGCCCGCCCGATCTCGGCCTGCCATTCTCCGTCGCGGCCATTGAACAGCAAGATGCGGTTCCCCGCCTGGGCGCGCAGGACGTGCAGCAGGTAATGCGCTTGACCTTCGTCCAGCGACACGGCCACGCCTTTGCCCAGATCGCCGGTCACATAGAGGCGGGCTTTGCCCCCCGCTTCTGTTACGTCCTCGCTCATGCCACACTTGAACCCGATGACCGCAAGATCGCAAGCCGCCACACCGGACGCCATTCCCGCAAGCTGGGTGGAATATGCGCCGCGCTGGCTGCAGCCCTGGGCCCGGCTGGCGCGTTTGGACCGGCCAATAGGCACGTGGCTGCTGTTTTGGCCTTGCGTTTTCGGACTCATCCTAGGAGCGGCCGCCGATGAGCGCCGCTTTCTGGAATGGCGCGACCTCTATTACGTCGCGCTGTTCGGCATCGGCTCGCTGGTGATGCGCGGCGCCGGCTGCACCTTCAATGACATTGTCGACCGCAAGATCGATGCGCAGGTGGCGCGCACGCGCGGCCGGCCGATACCGTCCGGCGCAATCAGCGTGCGCCAGGCAGTGCTGTTCCTGATCCTGCAATGCCTGTTGGGTCTGGTGGTGCTGCTGCAATTCAACTGGTTCGCGGTGGCGTTGGGAGCCTCGTCGCTGCTTTTGGTCGCCGCCTATCCCTTCATGAAGCGCATCACCTGGTGGCCACAGGCCTGGCTGGGTCTCACCTTCAATTGGGGCGCGCTGTTGGGCTTTGCCGCCCAGACCGAGCGCTTGGATGTGGGCGTAGGAATTCTCTATGCCGGTCTGATCTTCTGGACCTTGGGCTATGACACCATCTACGCCCATCAGGACAAGGACGATGACGAGCTGATCGGCGTCAAATCCACCGCGCTGTTGTTGGGCAGGAATTCGCGCAGCTGGATCCTGCGCTTTTATGCCGTCGCATTTACTCTGATCCTGGCGGCCGGATTCACCGAGCATACCGGCTGGGCCTTCGCCTTTGTGATGCTTGCCGCCGGCGCGCATCTGCTGTGGCAGGTGAAATCACTCGACATCGACAATCCCGACAATTGCCTCAAGGTGTTCCGGTCCAACCGCGAGGCCGGCGCGCTGGTTGCGCTCGCATTTTTGCTGGCGAGTTGGGTCGGCTAGCTAGAACGCAATCTGGCCGGTCAATATCTGCCAGAACATTTTCCAATCGCCCATGAAGCTGTAGACCGGCTGGCGGAAGGTGGCGGGCCGGTTTTTCTCGACGGCGAAATGGGCGAACCAGGCAAAGCCATAGCCGACCAACAGACCGCCCACAAACCACCAAGGATCCCCGCTCAGGACCAATAGTACCAGACAGGCCAGGCTCAGGCTGGAGCCGGCGAAATGCAGCCGCCGCGTGGTCGGCTTGGAATGCTCGCTGAGATAGAAGGGATAGAATTCCGAGAAGCTGGCATATTTGTGCATGGGATCGCTCCTGTGCCGGCATATTTTGCACAGGGCCTGCGGACTTGCCAATCGGCGGCGGTGGGCCCCAAGCTGCCCTGATCCGATGACCTCCCTCTCCATTCTCACCCTGCATGGCTTTCTGCTCTTCGTCGGGGCTGAGCTGATCTTTTCGCTGACCCCCGGACCCACGGTAATGCTGATCAGCGCCTATGGCTTCAAGGGCGGCTTCCGGGATGCGCTGGCTGCCATTGCCGGCACCCAAACCGGCAACACGCTTTGGTTTGTGATCTGTGTCACGGGACTGGGCGCGCTGGTGACCGCCTCGCCCACGATTTTCCATACCATCCGGCTGTTGGGTGCGGCCTATCTGGTATTTCTGGGCTTGAGCGCCCTGTGGAAAAGCTGGCGCGCGGCGGCCGAAGAACATGGCCCCAAACTGATGGGAAAGCCGTTCGTTCAAGCCACCCTCACCCAGATGGGAAATCCCAAAGCCATTCTGTTTTTCGGCGCCTTGGTGCCGCAATTCCTCGACACGCATGCGCCGTTGCTGCCGCAATACCTGATCATGTACGCCGTCACCTTTGTCGGGGAAGCCATCATCCTCACCGGCTATGGCGCCTTGGCCGCGATCGGGGGGCGCGGCGCGGGATTGCGGCATGCGGTCTGGCGCGAACGCGTCAGCGGCTTGGTGCTGCTGTCTCTGGGCGTGCTGGCGGCGCTGTACAGCGCATGACTCCTGAGGATTTCATCCAGACCAATGCCAGGCTGATTGCACCGCCGCTGGTCCCCGAGATCAGGCTGCACCTTGCCACCGAAGTCGTTCCCTTATGGCGCGCGACGGAGGAGGAACTGGCCGAGATCGGTCTGCCGCCGCCTTATTGGGCTTTTGCCTGGGCCGGCGGCCAGGCGCTGGCCCGTTATGTGCTTGATCATCCCGAGATCGTTCAGGGCAAACGCGTATTGGATATCGGGGCGGGTTCCGGCCTGGTGGGACTAGCCGCATGCAAAGCGGGCGCTGCCCATGTGCTGGCGGCGGATATGGATGCTTTTTCCTGCGCCGCCATGCAGCTCAACGCCAGAGCCAACGACTGCGTCCTTGCGGTGACTCAAGATGATCTGATCGGGACGTTGGGCGCATGGGATGTGATTCTGGTTGGCGATCTCTTTTACGAACGGCCCTTGGCGGAACGCTTGCTGGCCTGGCTCGAGCCGCTTGGAAAACCGGCACTGCTGGGCGATCCTGGGCGCAACTATTTTCCCAAACAGGGAGTCCGCAAGCTGGCCAGCTATAGCGTCCAGACCACACGAGACTTGGAGGACCGGGAGATTCGCGAAACCGGGGTCTACCAACTGACCTTCGCGAAAGACTAGGCGAGCGCCGAAGCCTCTGTCACAGTGGCGGCGCATTCCCCGGGGACCGCCATGGCAGCCGAAATTTCCGAAAATCCGATCGACGATGGCGACCTGCATCGGGCGCTGGGCCCTTGGCACCTGATTTCGCTGGGTATCGGCTGCATCATCGGAGCCGGCATATTCGTCCTGACCGGCCATGCCGCCGCCGGTTATGCCGGGCCGGGCGTGGTGATTTCCTTCGCCATTGCCGGTCTGGGCTGTCTCTTCGCCGGCCTGTGCTACAGCGAATATGCCAGCATGATCCCGGTGGCGGGCAGCGCCTATACCTACACATACGCCACGCTCGGCCGTTTCCTCGCTTGGATCATCGGCTGGAACCTGGTGCTGGAATATCTGGCCGCGGCTTCCACGGTGGCGGTGGGCTGGTCGGGCTATTTCAATAATTTTCTCGCCAACTCATTGGGCGTCTCCATACCATCCGCCCTCACGAGCGCCCCTATCGCACTGACCGGCTTTCATGCCGTCAGTGTCACCGGCGCTTGGTTCAACCTGCCGGCCGTCGCCCTGATCGGTCTTGTTACCTATGTGCTGATCGTGGGCGTGAAGACATCCGCCAATTTCAACAACGCCATGGTGATCATCAAACTCTCCATTGTGCTGGTGGTGATTTTTGCCTGCTTCGCCTACGTCGTGCCCGCTAACCACACGCCCTTCATTCCGCCCAACGCCGGCGAGGTCGGTCATTTCGGCTGGACCGGTGTGTTCCGCGCCACCGGAGTGATCTTCTTCGCCTATATCGGCTTCGACGCGGTCAGCGTCGCGGCCCAGGAAGCCAAGAATCCGCAGCGCGATATTCCGTTGGGCATGCTGGGATCACTGATCATCTGCACCCTGCTCTACATGGCGATGTCCTATGTGGTGACCGGTATCGCCCACTACAGCACCCTGAATGTGGCCCATCCGGTGAGCGCGGCGGTGGAAGCCCTGCCCGGTACGCGCTGGCTAGCGCCTTTTGTCAATGTCGGTGCCGTCGTCGGATTGTCTTCGGTGGTGCTGGTGCTCCTTCTGGCGCAGAGCCGCGTCTTTTATGCCATGGCAAAGGACGGGCTGATCCCGCCGGCCTTCAGCACCATCCACCCGAAATTCCGCACCCCGTACAGGGGCAACATCGCCACCGGCGTGTTCGCGGCGCTGCTGGCAGGGCTGCTGCCGCTGGACATATTGGGTGAATTGGTTTCCATCGGCACCTTGGCCGCCTTCACCATCGTCTGCGTCGGCGTGATGGTGCTTCGGGTGCGCGCGCCCAACGCCCGCCGTCCGTTCCGCACGCCGCTGGTCTGGTTCACCGCGCCGGCGGGCATCTTCATGTGCCTGTTCATGATGGTGTTCCTGCCCATCGACACCTGGCTGCGGCTAGCCGCGTGGACCGTCATCGGCCTGGCGATCTATTTCCTCTATAGCGTCAAGCACGCCCATCCGCCGCGCTATTCCATCCAGGCGCTGCCGGCCGAATGAGTTACCGTTCGCTGCGGGATTTCCTGACCCGTCTGGAAAAGGACGGCGAGTTGGTTCGCGTCAGGGAACCGGTCTCCACCGTCCTGGAGATGACCGAGATCCAGACGCGGCTGATCGCCCAGGGCGGTCCGGCCGTGATCTTCGAGAGGCCGATCAAAGCCGACGGCACGGCCAGCGATATGCCGGTGCTGGTCAATCTGTTCGGCACGGTCAAGCGGGTGGCGATGGGCGTCACCATGGGCGGCATGGCTCGCACAACGGGTGCCGACTTGCGCGAAGTGGGCGAATTGCTGGCGCAGCTGCGTCAGCCGCAACCGCCGCGCAGCTTCGGCGAGGCGGCGGAATTGCTGCCGCTGGTGAAAACCATCCTGGCGATGAAGCCCAAAACGGTGGGGCGTCCCGCCTGCCAGGAAATCGTGCGCAAGGGCGATGACATCGATTTGACGAAACTCCCGGTGCAGACCTGTTGGCCGGGCGAACCGGCACCGCTCATAACCTGGCCGCTGGTGGTCACCAAAGGTCCCACCGATGCCCGCGAGGACAATTACAATCTGGGAATCTACCGCATGCAGGTGCTGGGGAAGAACCAGACCATCATGCGCTGGCTCAAGCATCGCGGCGGGGCTCAGCACCATGCCCGCTGGGGCAAGGAAAAATCCGCGCCCCTGCCTGCGGCTTGCGTGATCGGCGCCGATCCCGGCATCATCCTGGCAGCAGTGACGCCGGTGCCGGAGACACTTTCGGAATATCAATTCGCCGGCCTGTTGCGCGGCCAACGCGTCGAACTGGCGGATTGCGTGTCTCAGCCGCTGAAGGTGCCGGCGGAAGCCGAAATCGTGATCGAGGGCGAAGTCTCGCTCGCGGACTATCGCGACGAGGGTCCCTATGGCGACCATACCGGCTATTACAACTCGGTGGAGCAGTTTCCCGTCTTCACCGTCACCGCCATCACCATGCGCCGCGACCCCATCTATCTTTCAACTTACACCGCGCGGCCGCCGGACGAGCCCTCCATCCTGGGCGAAGCGCTGAACGAAGTCTTTGTGCCGCTGATCAAGCAGCAGTTTCCTGAGATCGTGGATTTCTGGCTGCCGCCCGAGGGCTGTTCTTACCGCATCGCCGTGGTGAGCATGAAGAAGGCCTTTCCGGGTCATGCCAAACGCGTAATGATGGCGGTGTGGTCGTATCTGCGCCAGTTCATGTACACCAAATGGGTGATCGTGGTGGACGACGACATCAATGCGCGCGACTGGAAGGATGTGATGTGGGCGGTCTCCACCCGCATGGATCCGGCCCGCGACGTCACCATCATCGAGAACACGCCGATCGACTATCTGGACTTCGCTTCGCCGGAATCCGGGCTTGGCTCCAAGATCGGGCTGGATGCCACCAACAAGCTGCCGCCCGAGACCCATCGCGAATGGGGCCGCAAAATCGCGATGGACCCTGATGTCATTAAAAAGGTGACAGAGAGCTGGGCGCGCCTAGGTTTGCCGGGGCCCGGCAAGCCCATATGGAAATGATTGACGACTTGTCAGTACGGCGCATCTGGTGAGCCCTGCGCGCCGGTATTAATGTCCCCAAAAACAGCTTAGGGGCTGGATATGCGGACAAGTTCGATCCTTGCATCGCTGGCAATTGCGGTCCTCCTTCCCAACAATGTGGCCCGGGCCGAGGATTGTGGGCCACTCAAGCAAATCAATGCCGTCGACTTGGTGGCAGGGCCTGGCCGGGCCTTGGTGCCGGTTTCCATCAATGGCATTCCAAAACTCTTTCTATTGGATACCGGTGGGGACGTAACCCAGATCAATGGTGACGTTGCCAACGAACTCAAGCTGACCAGGCAAGACTCCAATATGAAGCTGCTGGACATGTACGGTCACGCCTCGAACAAGGTTGTGCGGATCGATAAATTCACCCTGGGACGGCTGCAAGGCGAAAACGTCTATATGGCGATTCAGCCCAATCCGGATTTCGGCAAAGGTACACGATATGTCGGGATCTTCGGCCCCGACATGATGGGGCGCTACGACGTAGATATCGATTTCGGCACTTACAAGATGAATTATTTTTCGCCGGATCATTGTCCCGGTCATGTCGTCTATTGGCCTCATGCCGCCTTGGGCGTGGCCCCGATGTCCTTCCGCAATCGCCACATCCGCTTGCCGGTCAAGATCGATGGAAAGGAGCTCACCGCGGAAATCGATACCGGGGCGACCAACACCACCATGATGGCGGGAGCAGCCAAGCGCCTGTTCGATATCGTTCCGGAAACGCCCGGCAACGTCCCTTTGAATGCGCGGGGTATGGCCGCGGCTTTCGGACGTGTTTTTTCCACGCTCGATTTCGAGGGCGTGGCCGTAGCCAATCCGCATATCGTGATCGTGCCGGACCTGGTCGGCTCCAAGGATCCCAACAATGGGTACCAGACCGGTTCACGCGCGAAGAAGGTAGACGACGAAGTCGATCGGGCCGACATACTGATCGGGATGAACATCCTCAGCAAGCTTCACCTCTACATCGCGTTCGATGAAAGGAAGCTTTACATCAGCGAGGCGTCCACCGCGCCCAAGCCTTCCGAGCCGGCAAACCCAGCGAGCGCGCCGGTTTCTGCCGGTTCGCCCGCTCCATAAGACGTCTGGCCGCTTCGATCGGCCTTGTATACTATCGGCGCAATGGGCTTGCGCCTCACCGTTGCTTTGCTGCTGACCGTCCTGGCAGGCGCCGCCCGGGCGCAAGACTGCGCGCCGGCAAAACTCCTGGCCGAAATCCGGATGCAGGACGCCGAGCCGGAAAGCAATATCCGCACCGTGCCGGTTACACTCAATGGCCAAACCCGCCAGATGGTGCTGGATACCGGCGGCGCCATCACCCAATTGTCGCGCGACACCATCGCGGAATTGAACTTGCCCACCCACGCCAGCCGCGCGACCGTCTACGACATCAATGGCCGGGTGTCGCGCCGCTTTGCCATGGTGAAGGAATTGGCTTTCGGCCACCTCCATCGCGACGATGCCGCGTTGATGATCTGGCCGGAACCGAAACGCCCCTATGCCGGCGAACTGGCCCAGGACCTGCTCCAGCCGTACGACGTGGACGTGGATTTCGCCACCGGCCTTCTTAGGATGTACGCCAAGGGCCACTGCGCCGGCCCTCCCGACTGGAGGCCGACCGCGCGCACACCCATGAACAACAAGGGCTGGCATCTTCACATTCCGGTGAGTTTGGATGGGCACACATACGATGCCATCTTCGATACCGGCTCGCGCCATACCATCATGCGGTTGCCGGCGGCGCGGCGTGACTTCGGCTTAACCTCGGATTCGCCGGGCATGGTGCCCTACCCCGCCATCAATAACGATCCCATGCTGAACGGTCATTTGCGCACGTTTGGAAAATTGTCCTTCGCCGGCATGACATTCGAAGAGCAGGAAGTCCTAATCGTGCCGGACATCATGAATCGGCACGCCGACCGCAGCAAACTGGCCGACAATCCCACCCATCGCCACAATGAGGACCTGATCCTGCCGGAACTGTCGCTAGGGATGGACGTGCTCAAGCACTTGCATCTGTTCCTGGCTTTCGGCGAACAGGCGCTCTATGTCGCGCCAAATGAAGGGGTTGCCGGTGCATTGCCGCGCATCTTGACCGTCGAACCTTGACGCGGCCGCGCCAGTGCGGCATCGGAAGGCATGACCTCCCCCCGCGATCCCCAGACCATTCTTGCTTCCCTCCTTGATGCCGCAGCCAAGGCCGGCGCCGACGCCGCCGACGCGCTCTATGTCGAGGGCATTTCCTCCAGCGTCTCCTACCGCCTGGGAAAATTGGAAGATGTCGAACGGGCCGAGAATTACGATCTGGGTCTCAGGGTCTTTGTCGGCCAGAAGGTCGCCTTCGTCTCTTCGACGGATTTCTCCCCGGACGCGATTGCCGCCCTTCCCGGGCGGGCCGTTGCCATGGCGCGGCTGGCGCCGGAGGACAAGTTCGCAAGCCTCGCGCCTGTGGAAAGGCTGGCGACTGCGCTGCCCAATCTGGACCTGGAAGACGCCGCCGAGCCCGGCGCCGACGTCCTCATCGCGCGTGCCCGCGACGCGGAGGGCGCCGCCCTGGCCGTTTCCGGCGTCACCAATTCCGAAGGTGGCGGCGCCTCCTTTTCGCGCAATGCGGTGGCGCTGGCGACGTCGACGGGATTTTACGGCCGCTATGCCGGCACCAGCCACAGCATCGGCGTGGCGGTGTTGGCAGGCGAAGGCACCGCCATGGAGCGCGACTATGACCATGCCAGCGCCCGGCATGCCGGAGACCTGCGCGCGGCCGAAGAGATCGGACAGCGGGCCGGTGAGAAAGCGGTGAAGCGCTTGAACCCGCGCTCCATGCCCTCGCAGACGCTGCCGGTGGTGTTTCACCCGGACGAAGCGGCGGGACTGCTGAGCCATTTCACTGGTGCGATTTCCGGTGCCGCCATCGCGCGCGGGGTCTCGTTTCTGAAAGACCGGTTGGGCACCCAGGTGTTCGGATCCGCCATCAACATCATCGACGACCCCCATCGCATGCGCGGCTTGCGGTCCAAGCCGTTTGACGGCGAGGGCGTTGCCAACAGCCGCCGTGCCCTGATCGAGAACGGCAAATTGACCAGCTGGCTGTTGGATTGCGCCAGCGCCCGCCAACTGGGGCTTCAGACCACCGGCCATGCGGCGCGCGGCACCGGCGGCCCGCCCTCGCCGTCCGCCACCAACCTGTATCTCGAGGCGGGCAAGCTCAGCGTCAAGGACCTGATCGCCGATATCCGCCAAGGCTTCTATGTCACCGAGCTGATGGGCATGGGGGTCAATGGCGTGACGGGCGATTACAGCCGCGGCGCCGCCGGCTTTTGGATCGAGCATGGCGAAATCGCCTTCCCGGTGTCGGAAGTGACCATCGCGGGCAATCTCAAAGAGATGTTCGCGCACCTGACACAAGCCGACGACCTGGAATTTCGCCATGGGGTCAATTCCCCCACCGTCCGCATCGAAGGGATGACGCTTGCCGGCGCTTGAGGACCTCAAGCTTCTGGAAGACACGGTTCACCAGGCCGGCGCCATCGCGCGTCAATTCTATGGCGGCGACTATAAGCGCTGGAGCAAGGAAGGCGGCAGCCCCGTCACCGAAGCCGATCTGGCGGTCAACGCCTTTTTGCGCGAGCGGCTCACCACCGCCAGGCCCGGTTACGGCTGGCTGTCGGAGGAAAATGCCGACGATCCCTCGCGGCTGTCCAAGCAGGATGTGTTCATCATCGACCCGATCGACGGCACCATCGCTTTTCTCAAGAACCGGCCGCATTTCACCATTTGCGCCGCTGTGGTGCGGGACGGACGGCCCTGCTGCGGCGCCATCTACAACCCCATCAGCGATGAACTTTATTCCGCGCGCCGCAATGGCGGCGCGCATCGCAACGGCAAGTCCATCCGGGTTGGGGCGCGGGAAAAACTGGAAGGCTGCGCCATGCTGGGCGACCGCACCCAGCTCACCCGTCCGCCCTGGCCGGCTTTCCATGTGCAGAACCGCAATTCCGTCGCCTATCGCTTGGCGCTGGTGGCGGACGGCAGCGCCGATGCCAGCGTCAGCCTCACCTCCAAGCGCGATTGGGATTTGGCGGCCGCCGACATCCTGTTGCAGGAAGCCGGCGGACGGTTGAGCGATGCCCAAGGCGCCGCGCTGGTCTATAACAAGCCGGTGACCAAACAGCCGAATTTGGTGGCGGCCAATGCCGCATTGCATGCGCAAATCATCGCGCTGCTCGACTGCGACAATAAGAGAGCTTAGGCGGCGCATCCGCTTGCGCTTGAATGGCGCCAGTCGCAATCAGCCCGGAGTCGACATGGCCGAACCCAAACAGCTTCTGCATTTCGTCTTCGGCGGTGAGCTGAAACACACCCACGACGTGGAATTCCGCGACCTCAGCAAGCTGGATTTTGTCGGCATGTATCCCAACTATGCCGAGGCCGAGAAGGCCTGGCGGGCCAAGGCCCAGGCCACGGTCGACAATGCCCAGATGCGCTATTTTGTGGTCCATATCCACAGGCTGATGGAGCCGGACCAGGATCACCATCACTAACCGTCTGGCCTACCAAGGCTTTTTGCCACCTTCGCCCCTGCATGCTACACGGGCGGCAGTCATGAGTTCCACACGCACCCCAGTCCAGTCCGGCAAGACCGGCGCGGTCATCCGCCGCCTGCTGCGCGACTATGTCGGCCGCAATTGGGGACTGCTGGTCTTCGCCGTCTTCTGCATGCTTTTAACCAGCGCCGTCAGCGGGCTGGTGCCTTGGCTGCTCAACCTTGTGGTCAAGCTGATCTTCATGCGTCAGCAGGCCGAAATGTTGCTGCCCTTGTCGCTGGCGGTGGTCGGTGTGGTGGCTTTCCGCGCTGTCACCCAGTTTTTCGGGCGCATGACCTTGGATTCGCTGAGCGAGAAGACGGTGGCCGGCGCCCAGCGCGAAATGTTCGCCCGCCTGATCCATCGCGACCTGGCGGATCTCAATGCCGTCCATTCCGGCCAATTCGTCTCCAATTTTCTCTACGACGCCACCTTGATGCGCGATGGCCTGACCCAGGGCATGGCGGCCATTTTTCTGGAAGCCGTGCAGCTGGTGGTCTACCTCGCCTATGTCCTGGTCAGCGATTGGCAGCTGGGCGTGCTGGCGCTGATCATATTGCCGGGCGTGGCTTGGGCGATGGAGCGGCTGGGCGGCTCGATGCGCCGCGCCGCCACCCGTGGCATGCGCGAAACCGGAGACTTGTCCGTGGTCCTGTCCGAAGCGATGGACGGAC
>Ga0207645_10003278_pt1 | contig 12346 bp, 10 predicted proteins | sample KBSM53metaG_FD_184331 | JGI IMG/M metagenome (GOLD analysis project Ga0207645, IMG submission 184331) | Miscanthus rhizosphere microbial communities from Kellogg Biological Station, Michigan, USA - KBS M5-3 metaG (SPAdes) (version 2) | ecosystem: Host-associated > Plants > Roots > Rhizosphere >...
GTGCGAACCTGCGCCGCAGGTGCGCGGGCGAGGATCGCGAGCTCGATGGCCTCGGCGGCGCGGGAATGCCCCGCGCCGAGCTTGGACGTGAGCAGCAGCACGCGCGGCGCAACGGCACCGGCTGTGCGCGGCTCCGCGATCGGTCGCGCGGATAACGTACGGGCTTCGGCGGACATTCCCGAAAGCTTCCCTGCGATCCTGCCGTCGAGTTTCACTCGTGCCGACGAAAAATGCACGTGCGATCCGTCGCATAGGGTCCGCGGCCGCGACTGGGTATTATTTACCCGGTGGAGTCCCGCCGAGATCAAACCGATTTGGAGTTTTCGCCCGCGCAGATGCATGCGATGGGCGATGCGGTACTGCGCCGTGTCATCGCGCATCTCGCGACCATCGAGGAGCAGCCCATCCGTGGTGATGTGGATGCCGCCGAGCTCTGTCGCGCCCTTCGCGAGCCTGCGCCAGAGCAGGGAACGACGCTCGATCCGCTGCTAGAGGCGCTCTTCGACGAGTGGATCCCGCGCAGCTACAACACCGCGAGCCCCGGCTATCTCGCGTTCATTCCGAGCGGCGGGATATTTCCGGCCGTGCTTGCCGATCTGATCTCGAACGGCGTCAACCGTTACACGGGCGTGTGGCGGGCCGCGCCGGCGCTCGTCCAGCTCGAGTCAAATGCGCTCGACTGGTTGCGTGACTGGATGCAGTTCCCCGCGTCGACGCGCGGCGTCTTCACCACCGGCGGATCGACTGCGAACCTGGCAGCGATCGTGTGCGCGCGCGAACGCAGGCTCGGCGCGGACATCCGCCCCGGAATCATGTATGCCTCGGACCAGGTACATCACTCGGTCGTGAAATCGGCGCGCGTCGCGGGCGTGATGCCGGATCGTGTTCGCAGCATTCCGGTCGACGAGGCATTCCGCATGCGGATCGATGCGCTCGAGGACGCGATCCGGCGCGACAGGGCCGCGGGACTCATTCCGTTCCTGGTCGTCTCCTCGGCCGGGACGACCAATACCGGCGCCGTCGATCCGTTGTGCGACATAGCCGCCGTGTGCAAGGCACGCGATCTATGGCACCACGTCGATGGCGCGTACGGCGCGTTCTTTCACATGTGCCCGGAGCTGCGGCCCCTGCTCGCAGGGCTCCCGCAGGCCGATTCGCTCACGCTCGACCCGCACAAGGGCCTGTTTCTGCCCTATGGCACGGGCGCGCTGCTGGTGGCCGATGGCGAGGTGCTCAAGGCCGCGTATTCGGTGACCGCGAGCTATATGCCCGCCAACCAGGAAGACGCAGATCTCTACGACCCCCATCAGTTCGGTCCGGATCTGTCGCGGGGCTTTCCCGGGTTGCGCGTATGGCTATCGCTCAAGCTCTACGGCGCGGCGCGTTATCGCGCCGTCATCGCGGAGAAGCGTGCACTGGCGCTGGTCGCGTCCGAGCGCATCGCGGCGATGCCGCACATGGTCATCGCGGCGCAACCGCAGCTTTCGCTCCTTGCGTTCCACCTCGCCTGGCCTGGCTCGACAGTCGCAGAACAGAACACCGCCACGCGCGAGCTGCTCGAGCGGGTCACGCGCCGTGGTCGCGTAATGCTGACTGGATGCGAGGTTAGCGGGCGGTTTCTCGGCCGGATCTGCGTGCTCTCCTTCCGTACGCAGGCAGAACATATTGATGCGTGTGTACAACATCTGGCGGAAGAAGCACCGACCCTCATCGGGCGTGCCTGAAACCGCCCGGATCAGGCCGCTGCGTCGGCTGGACGGACTTTCGCGACGAGCCGATAGCAGCTCGTTTTGACAGCAATCTCCGCAAGGTACAACATATTGATCACCCGACTCGACGACAAGTCTTCGTCGAGCCCGATGCGGCGATCCAGTCTAGACCTACGATCTGGCGCAAAATTACACAGGGGATCAACACGATGAGTGTTAAAAAGCCACAGTTGGCGAGTGCAATCCGGTTCGCTCTTGGAACGGCCATCGGGGTCACTGCGACCCTGTCTGCCGCCCCGGTTTTCGCGCAGGAAGCGGGCGCAAAGCCGGTAGAGGAAATCTACGTCACGGGTTCGCGCATCGGCCGCAGCTCGGACTTCGAGAGCCCGTCGCCGATCGCATCCTTCAATCGTGACGACCTGAGCAAGTCCGGCTACACCAACCTGCAGCAACTGATGGAAAAGCAGCCGTTCACCGGAAACGGCACCTTTTCCACCCGTGGCAACAACCAGGATTCCACCGCGAACGGCGCCGCCTCGATCAGCCTGCGCGGTCTCGGCGCCGATGCGACGCTGGTGCTGGTCAACGGCCGGCGCGTCGCGATCAGCGCATTCGCCGAAAGCATTACCACCAACTTCGTCGACATCAACACCATCCCGGTCTCGGCCATCGAGCGTATCGAGGTCCTGAAGGACGGTGCATCTGCCGTGTACGGCTCTGACGCCGTGGCCGGCGTCGTAAACATCATCCTGCGCGACGATTTCGAGGGCGCGGAGCTCACGGCCGGCGGCGGTTGGACCACCGAATCGGGTTACGACGAGGTGAATTTCTCCGGCATCCTCGGCGTGAGCGGCGACGATTCCAACATTACGATCATCGCTGACTATTTCAAGAACACGACGCTCTCGAACGTGGAGCGCGACAACTCGGACGGCGGGTCGCTCGGCACCGCCAATCACGAGGCGGAGGGCGGAATCGATGCGCGGTCGTCTCGCGGCTATCCGGGGTTCTTCGTTGTCACCGACGGGATACTCGAAGACCTGGACGGCGACGGCACTTTCACGGACAACAAGGACGTCGCCGATCCGGCCTGCCCCCCGGGCAACGTCAACGCCGCCAATACCCGCTGTTTCTTCGACTTCGGGCCGTTCAATCTGCTGATACCCGAAGCGGAGCGCACAGGGCTGCTCGTGGTCGGGCACCAGGGCTTCGGCAACGGGTTGGAGGTATTCACCGAGATCGCAGTACAGCACAACAACTCCATCGCCCAGGGCGCCCCGACACCGCTGGACGAGGAATCCGGGATGACGATTCCGGCCAACCATCCGGACAATCCGTACCCGGGTGCGACGAGCATCACGTTCGGTCGCTACCGCGTGGTGGACGCGGGTCCACGCACCTGGCACATCAACACCGACAACCTGCGCGGGGTCCTCGGCCTGCGTGGTGATATCAACGACTGGCAGTGGGAAGTCGCCGCGCAGCGTGCGCGCAGCGAGTCCGAGCAAAGCGGCGGCCGCTCAGATGGCTGGGTGCGCACAGATTTCCTGCAGCAGCAGATAAATTCCGGCGCCTACAACCCCTTCGGGGCGACTCAGAACCCGCAGTCCGTGCTCGATGCCATTGCCACGAGCGTCGTGCGACGCGGCAAGTCCGACATGACCGCGTACGATGCCAGCCTCACCGGCAGCATCTTCGACATGCCGGCCGGGGCCGTGCAGATTGCAGTGGGGGCGGAGTATCGCGAGGAATCGATCAGCGACGTGCCCGATGATCAGTTCGTGCGCGGACTGATCTTCGGAACGGAAGCGGTCTCGGCCTCAGCCTCCCGAGACATCACATCGGCCTACGTCGAGTTTTCCGTGCCGCTCCTCAAGTCGCTCGAGCTGTCGCTCGCCGGCCGCTACGACGACTACAGCGATTTCGGTGACACCACCAATCCCAAGGTCGCCGTGCGCTGGTCGCCGATCGATACGTTGGCCTTCCGCGCTTCCTGGGGCACCGGTTTCCGCGCGCCATCGCTGGCGCAGGTTGGCCTGGGTCCATCGGAAGAATCCCAGTTCTTCAAAGACACCTTCCGATGTGCCGACCAGGGAATCTCGGCTGAGGACTGCGACATACTCGACTATCAGATCGTTTTCTCGGGCAACCCGAACCTCGACGCCGAGGATTCGGAGACCCTGAACCTCGGAGCCGCCTGGCAACCGAGCGACATGTGGCGCATCTCGGTGGACTACTGGGACATCAAGCAGGAAGACAAGATCGACGAGGTGCCATTCGGCTTCACATACGCGCAGAACTGCAACGACCAGGCGAGCACGGTATGCGAGCGCGGAACGCCGCTCGAGGGTGACACGCTTGGCCCCTTGCTGAACCTGAATTCCGGGTTCACCAACATCGGCGAGCAGTCGGTGTCCGGTATCGACCTGGGTGCGAACTTCGCCACGGGGATTGGCCCGGGCTCGTTGAATATCGGCCTCGAGTATTCGCATCTGCTCGAGTTCGAGCGGGTCGAGCTCAATTCCGATGCGAGCGGATTCGTCACCCGTGACCTGCTCGGCGAGTACGAGTATCCCGAGGACCGGTTCGTGCTCACGGGCGACTACGCACTGGATACGTGGGATTTCTATGCGGCCGTAAACTACATAGGGAGTTTTCAAGACACACCGGATGCCGATTTCGACGGCGTGCTCGACTTCGACACAGTCACCACGCGCGACGTCGACGCATTCGTGACGCTCAACCTGCAGGCGAACTGGACGGGTTTCGAGGGACTCACGCTGTCACTCGGCGTCGAGAACGCGCTCGACGAGGAGGTCCCGTTCGCGATCGGCGACGGCGACGCGGACACGTTTGGCTACGTGCAGAACATTCACAACCCAAAGGGACGGTTCGCATACGGCAAGGCGACATACCGGTTCTGACAGGGACGTCATTGGGCAAAGGGGCGCCTTCGGGCGCCCCTTTTCTTTCATGCCGGGCCGATGCTGTCATCGAGCCAGAAAGAGGGAAGATCATCACGCGCCCTCGCGCGCTCGAGGATCATCCGGGCGGCCGCATGATCCTGCACCGCCAGTCCGACCGAGTCGAAGACCCAGCGTTCGTCGTCGCGCAATCGGCCGGCGACGCGGCGGGTAACGATATCTGCGAGCTCCGCGTGCACGTCCGCCTCAGTCATCACGCCCAGGCGGATTGCATGAGCGAGGTCGCCGCCGGCGGCCGCCTGACCGCGTGCATCGACGACCACGCGGCTCTTCCGCAGCAGATCGGGCGCAAGTTCGTGCTTGGTCGGGCTGTCGGCCCCAACGCCGACAACGAACGTTCCGGGGTCGACATCGGCAAGCGCGAGCACCGGGTGTGTCGACGTGGTCACGGTGACGACGATATCCGCGCCGCGCGCCGCGGCACCGGCGCTTGCTGCTCGTTTACTCTCGAGACCGAGCGCCGTCACCCGCCGGCCGAATGCCTCGGCCGCCTCGTCACGTGGATCGCGGTATTGGACCAGGCCGATCGTCGCCACGTCGAGCAGCGCGTCCAGGTGATACAGGGCCTGCAGACCGCACCCGATCATCCCGATACTGCGCGACTCGCGTCGCGCGAGGTGTCGGGCGGCCAGGGCCGACGTGGCCGCCGTCCGTCGTGCCGTGATTTCGGCGGAATCCATGAGCGCCAGAACGCACCCCCGCTCGGCATCGAGGACGGCGATGAAACCCTGGATCGTGGGCAGGCCCCAGGCAACGCCATTGCCGGGAAAATTGCCGTTGACCTTGATCACCGTCATCGCGCCCGCGCCCGGCCGTGACGCGCTCTTCACATGAAACCCTCCGCCCTTCGCCGGCACATAAGCCGCGTCGGGCAACTGGTAACTCTGATTCGCCAGGCCGGTAAACGCGTCGTGCATCGACGCCAGGTAGTCCTGCGTCGTCGCCAAGCCGGCGATAACGCTGCGCGACAGAAGCAGGGTGGGTGGGGCAGATGTCATCGCATGGCTCACCGGTGTTGGGCGGATGCTCCGTACAAGTACCGCACGGTGCGCGCCTTGTTCGCCGGTGGCAACGGCGGCCAGGACGTCATCGTGACCCCCGAGTTCGATCTGGTGTTCGCACCTTTCGGCGGCAATTAAGCCGTACGGATGAGGGTCAGTCGCGCCGCGCGGCGCGGCATAGTAGGCTGCGGTTCAACGGCGGTGCCCGCCGATGAACCCCATGACAGGCGAGCAACAGGTCCACCGACACTCCGGCGACCAATGGACCTGGAGCGCCGCCACGAACCCGATTCCCTCGTCGGCCGACGTGGTCGTCGTCGGCGGCGGCATCGTCGGTGTCTCGACGGCGTATTTTCTTGCACGCAAAGGCGTATCGGTCGCCCTGTTCGAGAAGGGCCGCATCGCCGGCGAGCAGTCGGGGCGCAACTGGGGCTGGGTACGCCAGCAGGGCCGCTCACCCATCGAGCTGCCGCTCATGATGCAGAGCCTGGGCGTCTGGCAGGGTCTTTCGGCGGAGCTGGGCGAGGACGTCGGCTTCCGGCAGTCTGGCTCACTCTACCTCGCGGAAACTCCCACCGAGCTCGAGGCGCTTGCGGAATGGCTGCCGGTCGCACGGGCGCATGGTCTCGACACCCGCATGCTGAGCACGTCGGCGCTGGACGAAGTGCTGCGCCCGGACGGCGTCAAATGGGCCGGCGCGATGTACACCGCAAGCGACGGACGCGCGGAACCCAATCGGGCCAGCGCCGCCATTGCCCGCGGTGCAGCGCGCGCCGGTGCGCGCATCTTCACGTCCTGCGCCGTGCGCGGCATCGAGCGCGCCGCCGGCCGCGTCGGCGCGGCCGTCACCGAACATGGCGTCGTGGCAACGCGAGCCGTCGTGTGCGCGGGCGGCGCTTGGACGCGGCTCTTCTGCGGCTCGCTCGGCGTCACGGTGCCGCAGCTCACGGTGCTCGGCTCGGTCGCCCGCACCGCGCCAGCCGACCAGGTCCTGGCGGGCGAAGCCTGGTCGCCGCGGGTCGCGATCCGGCGGCGGGCCGACGGCGGGTACACGGTCGCCCACGGTGGGTCGTTCCTGCACTCGATCACGCCGGCGACATTCCGTTTCGCCGGGAAGTTCCTGCCCGCCCTGCGGCAGGGTCACGGCTCGACCCGTCTCACGATCGGCGGTGAGTTTTTCCGGGCGCTCGTCACGCCGGCGCGATGGCGGCTGGACGTGCCCTCGCCGTTCGAGCGCGAGCGCGTGCTCGATCCGTTACCGGAGCCACGTGTACTCGCCCAGGTCCGCGCAGCGCTGCACCGCTGGTTTCCCGCAATCGCGTCGGCGCCGTTCGTCGAGACCTGGGGTGGCATGATCGAGACATCGCCCGACGTGCTGCCCATCATCTCGCGGGTCGAGGGGCTCGAGGGTTTCCACGTCGCCACGGGCTTCAGCGGTCACGGATTCGGCATCGGGCCGGGTGCCGGTAAACTGATCGCCGACCTGGTGACGGGGGCGGCTGGCGCGGACGAGGTGTCCGCATTCAGGCTCAGCCGGTTCTTCGACGGATCGCCGATCCGTCCCGGTCCCGCCATCTGACCAATCGAGGCCCGCATGAACGCCGAAGACGCCGCTGTGTCCGCGCAGGAGATGAAACCGGCGCTGGCAGCGCATTTCTACTTGAGCCCGGAAGTGTTCCGCATCGAGACGGAGCGGCTCTTCCACGGGCAATGGTTCTGTGTGGGACGCGCCGACCAGGTGCCGTCGCCCGGCGACTGCCTGCACGTGTCGGTGGCTGGCGAAAGCATCGTGGTGCTCCGCGGTCGCGACGATGCACTGCGCGCCTTCTACAACGTCTGCCGGCATCGCGGCAGCCGCCTGCTGCGCACCCCCGCGCTGCCCGATCCCGCCCTGTCCGGGGCCGCGAACTCCGGCCGCGCAGCCGCGGGCGTCGTGTGCCCGTATCACGCCTGGACCTACAACTTAGACGGCACGCTGCGCGCGGCGCCATACGTGCGTTTCGATGCCGGCTGTCCGAAGGAGCAGTTCTCGCTCGTCCCGGTGCAGCTCGACACCTGGGGTGGATTCGTATTCGTCAATCTCGCCGAGAAACCGGCGACGCCGCTCCGAGAACAGCTCGACGGCCCTGTGCACCGGCTGGTCCGCTATCCGCTCGCCGATCTGCGCCGCGGCGCGCAGATCGTGTACGACGTGAAGGCGAACTGGAAGATCATCATGGAGAACTACAACGAGTGCTATCACTGCGGACCAGTGCACCCGGAGCTCTGCGCGCTCGTGCCAGCCTTTCGCGAGCGCGGGGGCGCGGGTCTCGACTGGGACGACGGCATACCGCATCGACCCGGCGCCTGGACGTTTACGATGAGTGGCACTTCGACACGCGCACCGTTTCCGGGGCTGTCGGATACCGAGAAGACGCATCACAAGGGCGAGGTCGCCTATCCGAATCTGCTGCTGAGTGTCGCGGCCGAGCACATCGCCGCTTTCGTGCTCTGGCCGATGGCGCCGGATCACACTCGTATCGCCTGCGATCTGCTGTTTCACGTATCCGAGACCGGCAAGCCCGACTTCGATCCGCGCGACGTGGTCGACTTCTGGGACCTCGTAAACCGTCAGGACTGGACCGTGTGCGAGGGTGTGCAGCTCGGCATGCAGTCGCGGGGATTTCGCGGCGGGTTCTACGCCCCGATGGAGGATCCGAGCCTGGATATCCGCCGCTATCTCGAGCGGCATCTCGGCGACGTGCCGGGCGCAGGCTGAGTCTGGAACCGGGCCGCGTGACGCAGCGCAGCTACGACGCCGTTGTCATCGGCGGCGGACACAACGGGCTCGTCGCGGCGTACTACCTGGCGCGCGCGGGTCTGCGCACGGTGGTGCTCGAGCGTCGCGACGTGCTGGGCGGCTGCTGCGTGACCGAGGAGATCGATCCTGCCGCGGCGCCCGGCTGCCGAGTCTCGACTGCGTCCTACATGGCGAGCATGTTGCGACCCGAGATCATCCGCGACCTCGAGTTGGACAAGCAGGGTCTGCGCATGATCGCCGCGGAGCCAACGCTCCAGGCGGTCACGCCCGACGGCACGGTGCTGCCCTGGTGGAGCAACCGTGAGCGGATGCGCGGCGAGCTGATGCGTTTTGCGCCGACGGACTGCGAGCGGTTCCTGTCGCTCGAGCTGCGGTTGAGCGCGCTCGCGCGGCACCTCGAGCCGCTCTTCATGCAGGCGCCGCCGGACCTGCAACGCAACGGGCTCGCGGGCCTCGCGGAGCTGCTCAGGTTTGCGTTCCGCTTCCGCGGACTTCGCGGCCGCGAGATTGCCGATCTCATCGCGTTCGCAACCGGCAGCCTCGGCGAATTTCTCGATCGATCGCTGACATCGCCGCACCTCAAGTCGCTGGTCCTGGCCAACAGCCTCTACGGCAAGCATGGTGGACCGTACGATCCGGGAACGCTCTTCGGCCTGGTGTTCCACCTGCTTGGCGGCGGGCAGGAATCGAGGCAGGGATTCGTCGGCCACGTCATGGGCGGCATGGGCGCCATCACCGCGGCGATGTCCGAGGCCTGTCGCGCACGTGGCGTCGAGCTCAGGACAGCGAGCCCGGTCTCGCAGGTGCGCGTGCGCGGCGGGCGAGCCGATGGGGTCGTGCTCACCGACGGCTCCGAGATAGCGGCACGCCTCATCGTTTCGAACGCGGATCCCAGGCGGACGTTCCTGGGGCTCGTGCCGCCGGGCAACCTCGACGGGGAATTCCTTGACTCGGTGCGCGCGATCAAGATGGACGGGCCCTGCGCAAAGCTGAACCTCGTACTGAGCGAGGAGCCACGGCTGACAGGCGCAGATGGATCGGCGGATGCGCTGCAGCGCGCGCAGTTCACGCTGGTGCCGTGGCTCGACGGCGCGCAGCGCTGCTACGAGCGCGCGCGGCACGGCGAAATCGACGGGCGGCTGTGGATAGACTGCCTCGTCCCTTCGCTGATCGACGCGTCGCTCGTCACGCCCGGCCGTCACGTGATGACCTGCTTTGTGCAGTACCTGCCATATCGCCTCGCGGGGTCGGACTGGCACGCCGAGCGCGGCCGGCTTCAGGCGCAACTGCTCGGCCACCTGACGGAGTTCGTGCCGGCGGTAGGTCGCTCGCTGGTCGCGAGCCGGCTCTATACGCCAGCCGATCTGGAGGAAGTGTTCGGCATTACCGAGGGCAATATCTTTCACGGTGACCTGCGGCCAGATCAACTCTTCTTCATGCGTCCCGTGCCGACTCATGCGCGCTATGCGACGCCGCTCCGCGGTTTGTACTTGTGCGGCGCCGGCACTCATCCCGGGGGCGGCGTAACCGGCGCGCCCGGTCACAACGCGGCGCATCGCATCCTCGACGATCTGCGGCGGGACCGCTCGCTGCGCACCGGTCTGCAGGGGTGACGACACCATGAAGTCCCTGAGCGCGCTGCCGGTGAGGTATCGCATCCTCGCCGTGCTGTTCGTGCTCAGCTTCGTCAACTACCTCCTGCGCAACAACCTGTCGGTTGCACTCCCCAGCATCCGTGATGAATTCGGCTTCAGCAGCGCGGAGCTCGGGTGGATCCTCGGCAGCTTCAATTTCGCGTACGCGCTGCTGCAGATCCCGGGAGGACTCTTCGGCCAGTGGTACGGACCACGCCGCGCGCTGGCGCTCATAGCAGTGACCTGGGGTCTGCTGACCTTCCTGACCGGGTTTGCTCCCGCGCTGATGGCCGCATCCGCCGCAGGGGCAATGGTCTCGCTGACCGTCGTACGGTTCCTGCTCGGTGTGGCAAATGCACCCGTGTATCCGATCGTCGCGGCCACCGTCGCCAACTGGTTTCCGCCCGGGCATTGGGCGTTTCCGAATTCGGTGTCGAGCGTCGGTCTCACGCTGGGACAGGCGGCGCTGGGACCGCTCGTAACGCTGCTGATCGTGGAGTTCGGCTGGCGCGAGTCGTTCTATGTCTTAGCACCCCTCGGATTGCTTGGCGGCGCGTGGTGGTACTGGTACGGGCGCGACACGCCCGCCGAGCATCGCGCAGTGGGCCGGGAGGAACTGACGCAGATCGAATGCGGCCGAACGCTCGAGGTCGAAAGGCGGGTAGGCAAAGGGGTCTGGCGGACGGTCCTGTTGCAGCGCGACGTCCTGCTGCTGTCGGCCGCGTACTTCTGCATGAACTACGTGTTCTACATGTTTGCGCAGTGGCTGTTCGTGTACCTCGTCGAGGAGCGAGGATTCTCGCTGCTGGAGAGCGGACTGCTGTATGCGCTGCCATTTGCGACGGGGGCCGCTCTTGCGGCCGCAGGTGGGCTCACCTGCGATCTGCTGTGCCGACGGATCGGATCGAAATGGGGCTGCCGGGTGCCAGCCATCACGGGGCTCCTGCTGGTGGCCATCTTCCTCGTCGCGGGAGCGCATGCCGTGAACCCGTACGCAGCTGTCATCGTGCTGTCGCTGTGCTTCGGTTTCACGCAGTTCACGGAGGGCGCGTTCTGGTCGGCCACCACCTATGCGGCGGGCCCATACACGTCGGCGGCGACAGGAGTGCTCAACACCGGCGGCAATGCCGCGGGGTTCCTCGCCCCGCTGGTAGGCCTGATGGTGGATCAGCTCGGCTGGCTGGCCACCCTGGTGAGTGGATCAGTATTCGCGGTGATCGGCGCCGGGTTGTGGTTGTTCATCGGCGTAGAGCCGCGCTACCAGCAGTCGCGTCCCCATGCTCCCGGATCGGAACCGGCTCAGCCGACCCAGCCGGTTGGCTCCCTGCAATGATCTTCGCTCTAATCAGTCGTCTGGAACGTCTCCCGCCAACCCCTGTTTCGAAAAAGCAACGGGCGCCGGCTGCAGCCGGCGCCCGCGCAACCCAGTAAATAGCTCTACGGGTTAGTTGGTCGGCTTAGGTTCGGTCGTATCGGCCGGAGCCGGGGATTTCGCTGACCAGCCCGCATACTCCGACTCGCTCACGAATCCATCACCGTTGCTGTCGATGGCCTTGAAGTCCTTGCTGAGCATGGACTGCGAGCTCACTTCGGCGCTGGAAAGCTTCCCGTCACCGTTTGCGTCGAGGTCCTTGAAGCCCGTCTTCATGTCGTCTGCGGCGTTCGCGCCGAAAGCCACGCCCGCCACTACCAGTCCGAAAAGTATCCGTTTCATGGCACGTCTCCTAGGTTTTGTGCCGGTGAATGATCCGGGACGCCCCCGGCGTACGCGATCAGCGGCGTTGCAAAGACCGTATCGGACTGCGCCTACAGCGCCGCTGCGGCGGGTCGATTCGCGGACAAAGGATGCGACGGCACGGTCACGCCGCCGCCGGGTCCCCGCTGTATCCCAACTCGGTGAGCGCCCGGGTCACCTCCGCGAGAGGGTCGGCCACGTCGGAGGTGCCCGGCTCGTCACGCAGCATGTTCTCCTCGCTTGCTGCCTGGAGTTGAACGAGCGCACGCTGCCAATTGAGGAGGATCGCAATCTTCTCGTCGTTCGTGCAGTCCGGCAGGGCCAGGACCTCGCTCGGATGACGGAAGTACGACTCCGGCGCGGCGAGTGCCCGATCGCGATCGGTAGTCGCTGTCGCGCAATCACTGGGCGTGCGCTCGTTCATGTGACCTCCAGTCGTCTCCTGTGGGCGGATCAGTAGGCGGACCCGCCGAATGAATAGGT